>Ga0209066_10003801_pt1 | contig 16959 bp, 17 predicted proteins | sample All_14_2_FD_187198 | JGI IMG/M metagenome (GOLD analysis project Ga0209066, IMG submission 187198) | Freshwater microbial communities in response to fracking from Pennsylvania, USA - Allegheny Zone_MetaG_DW_15 (SPAdes) (version 2) ... | reverse complement strand
TGGGCAGCGACGATCTCATCGCGGTCGGCGAGGGCAGTGCCCTCCCGGGCGAGCCGGTTGCGGTCATCGCACCGGGGACCGGCCTGGGTCTTTCCTGTTACCTTCCCGGCACGCCTCCGCGGGTTGCGGCCAGTGAAGCGGGACATGCGACCCTGGCGGCGACCGACGCGGGCGACGCCGCGATCCTCGAACGACTCCGGCAGCGCTTCGGGCACGTCTCGGCGGAGCGGGCCCTGTCCGGCGCCGGGTTGCTCAATCTCCAGGCGGCGCTGGCGGTCGAGCCGGATCGCCCACCGGCATCGTCGTCGCCGGAGGCGATCGTCAGGGAGGCGGTCTACGGTTCGCCGGCGGAGAACGCCGCTCTCGAAACCTTCTGCGACTTCCTGGGATCGTTCGCAGGCGACATGGCGCTGACTTTCGCCGCCCGCGGCGGCGTACTGATCGGAGGGGGGATCGCGCCTCATATCCTCCCGGTTCTGGTGGGGTCGGCGTTTCGCAAGCGCTTCGCCGCAAAGGGCCGCTTCGCCGACTATGTCGGGCAGATTCCCACCGCCATCATCGTCCGGCCGGAACCGACCTTCCTCGGCCTGGCGGCGCTGGCGGCTCGGGCCGACGGATGAAGACCGACGATGGCGTCTCGGCGGTCGGGCCGGGGCCGCTCAGGCGTTTCTGGCACAGCGCGCTGGGGTTCGGCCGCGACAAGGGCGCCTGGGTGCCGTGGACCCTGATCGGACTCCTGATCCTCTGCGTCGTGGCGCAGCTTCTGGTCCAGTACCGGCTCAACGTCTGGAATCGCGATTTCTTCGATGCGCTGGAGAGGCGCAACAGCGGCGGCATCCGGCACCAGACCTACCTGCTGCCCGGGCTTGCCGCCTGCAGCATCTTCCTCGCAGCCTTCGCCGTCTGGGCACGCATGACCTTCCAGCGCCGGTGGCGCGGTTGGCTGACCACCTACCTGGTGGGGCTGTGGCTGGAGAACGGCAACTACCGGCGCCTCGAGGCGGCAAGCGACGAGCCCCAGCTTGCCGAATACCGGATCGCCGAGGATGCGCGCATCGCCACCGACGCCCCCATCGACCTCGTGACCGGCCTGCTTTCCTCGGTGCTCACGGCCGCGACCTTCGTCGTCGTTCTGTGGACGGTGGGGGGCGCGATCGCCATCGGGCCGGCGCACCTGGGGCTCGAATTGCCAGGCTATCTCGTGTTCGCCAGCATCGCCTACGCCATGCTGACGACCGGGGCCATGCTGTTCGTCGGGCGCCGCATGGCGCATGTCATCGAACGGAAGAACCAGGCCGAGTCGGAACTCAAGTTCGCGGTCGCCCGGCTTCGCACGGCGCCGGTCGGTTTGGCGGGAGCGGGGGCGCAGGCGGGCACCGTGAGCTTCGCGCTCGACGAGGTGCTTCGGACCTGGCGGTGGTTGTGCGGTCAGCACGTTCGGACCACTCTGGTATCGTCCGGCAACACGCTGCTCGCGCCCATCATCGGCCTGATCCTGTCCGTGCCGAAATACATCGACGGCTCCCTGTCGCTCGGCGAAGTCACCCAGGCCGCCGCGGCCTTCGCGGCGGTTCAAATTGCGTTCGCCTGGCTGGTCGACAATTACCCGCGGCTTGCCGAGTGGGCCTCGTCGGCCAGCCGGGTGGGCGTCCTGCTGCTGGCGGTCGATCAATTGGGTGTGGCCCGCCAGTCTGTTGTGGTGGAGCCTGCATCCGGGAGGTGAGTCATGCCGCAATCCGAGGCCGAGACGGTGGGAGCCTCGTGGCGGTCGGGTCTCTCGCAGGCGACTGCGCAGGCGCGCCTGCGAGCCGAAGGCTTCAACGAACTGCCGATGGGCGACGGACGCGGAATCCTGCGGATCGTGGCCGACGTGCTGCGCGAACCGATGTTCGCACTGCTGCTGGGGGCGGGCGTCGTCTATCTCATTCTCGGCGATCTCGGCGAGGCGATCGTGTTGCTCGCCTTTGCGACGCTGTCGGTCCTGATCACGGTCGTCCAGGAGACGCGCAGCGAGCGCGTTCTGGCGGCCTTGCGCGACCAGGCGAGCCCGCGCGCTCTGGTGATCCGCGATGGCGAGCGGCGGCGCATCCCGGGCCGTGAGGTCGCGCGCGGCGACACCATCGTGGTGCTCGAAGGCGACCGCATTCCCGCCGACGCGGTCCTCGTTTCGGCCAGCAGCCTCGTCGTCGACGAATCGCTGCTGACCGGCGAGTCGGTTCCCGTCGGCAAGCGTCCCGGTAAAACCGACGATGCGATGGCGCGTCCCGGCGGCGAAAACACACCGTACATCTATTCGGGAACGCTGGCCGTCCACGGGGAAGGCATCGCGGTGGTCCGGGCCACGGGCCCCGGCAGCGAGCTCGGTCGCATCGGCCAGTCGCTGAAGGCGATCTCGCCCGAGCCGCCGCGGCTGCAGGTCGAGACGCGCCGGCTGGTGCGGATCTTTGCCGCCGTGGGCGCCGTCGCCACCGTGGCCGTCGTCCTGCTGATCGGCCTGACGCAGGATGACTGGCTGCAGGCGATACTGGGCGGCATCGCGCTCGGCATGTCGTTGCTGCCCGAGGAATTCCCCCTGGTGCTCACGGCTTTCATGGTCATGGGAGCGTGGCGTCTGTCGCGCGTGCGGGTGCTGACGCGCCGCGCTTCCGCCATCGAGATGCTGGGCGCGGCAACGGTGCTGTGTTCGGACAAGACGGGCACCATGACCCAGAACCGCATGACCCTGGTGGAGGTGCGCACACCCGGGACCAGCTGGCGCGCCGGCCAGGGCGAGCCCGATCCCGGGGCAACGGCGCTGATCCGGACGGCGCGGCGCGCGAGCTCGCCCGAGCCCTCCGACCCGATGGAGAAAGCCGTCGCCGCGCTGGCGGGCCCTGCAATCGGGGACGACCTCGTGCGCCGCTACGGTCTGCAGCCGACGCTGCTCGCCATGAGCCACGTCTGGCAGGACGCCCAGGGTGGCCGGCAGGTGGCGACGAAGGGCGCACCGGAGGCGGTCGGGGCGCTCTGCCGGCTCGACGCGGCGGGTCGGGCCTGGCTGCGCGGCGCGGTCGAGGAGATGGCCGGTGAAGGCATGCGCGTCCTGGGCGTTGCCCACGGACGGGTGCCGGAAGGGGGGCTGCCGGCGGAGCAGACAGGCTTCGATCTCGACTTCCTCGGCTTGGTGGGATTCGCCGATCCGTTGCGCGACAACGTGCCGGCGGCGATCGACGAGTGCCACTCGGCTGGGATCAGGGTCGTCATGATCACCGGTGACTATCCCGCGACCGCACAGGTGATCGCGGCCCGCGCCGGGCTCGATGCCGGGCCGCCGATCGACGGTTCTTCGCTGGACCGGCTGGACGATGGGGCGCTGCAGGAGGCCGTCCGCAGCACCAATGTGTTCGCCCGCATCATGCCGGAGCAGAAGCTGCGCCTCGTGCAGGCACTGAAGGCAGATGGGGAAGTGGTGGCGATGACCGGAGACGGGGTCAACGATGCACCGGCTCTCCGGGCCGCCCATATCGGCGTGGCCATGGGCGGCCGCGGCACCGACGTCGCCCGAGAGGCATCCGCCATCGTCCTTCTCGACGACGATTTCGGCTCGATCGTGCGGACCATTCGCCTGGGCAGGAGAATCTACGACAATCTCCGCAAGGCCAGCGCCTACATCGTCGCGGTACACATTCCGATCGCGGGTCTGGCGCTGTTGCCGCTGCTGCTCGGCCTGCCATTCATGCTCAGTCCGGTCCACATCGCGTTCCTCGAGATGGTCATCGATCCGGTCTGCTCCGTCGCCTTCGAAGCCGAGACCGAGGAACGCGATCTGATGCAGCGACCGCCGCGGGCGGCGGACAGCCATCTGCTGTCCGGGCCGACGATGCTCTTCAGCCTGTTGCAGGGCGTGCTGGCGCTCGGTGCCCTCGCCGTCGTCCTGCTCGTGGGCGTCGGCCGGGACATGCCGACCGATGAACTGCGCGCGCTCATGTTCACCTCGCTCGTTCTCATCAACGTCGGGCTGATCGTCGTGAACCGGTCCTTCTCGTCGTCGCTGTCGGTCGCGCTGCGGCGCCCGAACGCCTTCCTTTGGGTTCTTCTGGCCGTGGTCGCGGCGATCCTGACGCTTGCGATCACCTGGCCGCCGGCGATGGATCTGTTCCGGTTCGGCCCGCTCCATGCCGACGATCTCGGCCTGTCGCTGCTCGTGACCATCGTCCTGATCCTCTGTCTCGAAGGGCTGAAACCATGGTGGCGGGCGCAGCCTGCGCGGTTGACGCGGTCGACGTTGAGATAGGTCAAGGCGCCGCACCGGCGGTGCCGGCAGGGTCGGCTCGCCGCCACCCAACGGTCGGGACCGTCATGCTCTACCTCACCAATGCCAATCTGCCGATTTCGGTCCGCCAACAGCTCCCGCCCCAGGCACAGGACCTCTATCGGGAAGCCTTCAACGAGACGTGGGCGTTGCATGCCGGCGATGCCGGTCGCGAGGAACATGCGAGCCGCGTCGCCTGGGCGGCCGTGCGGCAGCGATATCACGCCATGCCGGGCGGTCGCTGGCAGCCGAACGTGTCTCCCGATCTGCGGCGTCCGCAGGAGGGTGGACGATGACGTACAAGGTCGTGATGGCAGCGCTGTCACCCGGTCGCGATTGCCAGGGCGTCGCCGGCGCGGCGATCGCGCTTGCCCGGCAGTCCGACGCCCTGTTGCTGGCGCGCGCCTACTGCCGTCCGATCCATTGCATCTGCGGCGACTACTCTGTCCCCGCGTCGCTGTTCCAGGAGGACCGCCGGCAGATCGAGCGGCACCTCAAGGCGTCGGAAGCCGACTTCCGGGCGATCGCCGCGAAGCTCGGCCATGCCGGAGCCTGGCAGGGCGAAAGCAGCATTGAGCCCCTGTCCGAACGGATTGCCCGCGAATCGGCCGCGGCCGACATCGTCGTGGCTGGCGTACCGAAAGTCGGGGATCTGCCCGATGCGACGCGGCAGCCCGATCTGTGCGACCTGGTGATGCAGGCGGGACGGCCGGTGATGCTGGTTCCGGAATCCTCCCGAAGCGCGAAGTTCGACCGCATCCTCGTCGCCTGGAAGGATACGCGCGAGGCGCGGCGGGCCGTGTGCGACGCACTGCCCTTGCTCACCCGGGCCACGAACGTCGTCGTCGTCGCGATTCATGCGCCGGGAGAACATGCCGCCGCCTGGCAGAGTATGGCGCGGGTGTCGGGCTGGCTCGCGCGCCACGGAATCGCGGCCGAGGAAAAAGTGGTTGCAGCCGAATTGGCCAACGCAGCGCAGCTTTCGGGCCTCGCACGGAGCTACGATGCGGACGTGACCGTAGCAGGGGCCTACGGGCACAATCGCCAGGGACGCTGGACGCTGGGCGGAATCACCAGCGAACTCCTGTCGGGCGGCCGATGCGTTCTTCTCTCCCACTAGCGGGGCTGGTGGCCGCCGTCGCGCTGTCGCTGATCGCGGGCTGCGGCCCGGATCCGGCAGCGGCGCCCGCTTCGATGGCACCGCCCGCGCCGGCGCCCGCGGCTTCGCTGCTCGCGGCGGCGCTGCAGGGGATCGGGATCTCGGTGGCGCCAAGCGGCAAGCTGGTCGTGGTCAACGTGCCATCGTTCGAACTGGTGGCGCTCGAAGAGGGGAAGCCGGTGTTGCGCAGCCGCGTCGTCGTCGGCCGACCGTCGACTCCCACGCCCGAACTCTCGACCGCGATCTGGGCGGTCACCTTCAACCCCTCCTGGACGCCGACCCCGGCCATGATGCGCTGGGAGGGGGCGCGTCACATGCCGCCCGGACCGCAGAATCCGCTTGGCCGCATCCTGTTCGAACTCGACAACGATCAGCTGATCTTCCTTCACGACACCAACGACCGGAGATACTTCGAGCGCCCGGTGCGCGCGTTCAGCCACGGCTGCGTGCGGGTGGAAAAGGCCCGCGCCCTGGCCGCCTGGGCGCTGGGCGTCACTGAGGCCGAGATCGAGCGCTCGATCGCGCGCGGCGGGACGCACCGGCAGAGCCTGGCGGCGAACATTCCCGTGGCGCTGGTGTATCGCACGCGGTTTCCGGACGACGACGGCCGCCTCGTAGAGTATCCCGACATCTACCGGACGCAGACCGCCGCCGGGCCGGACGAGGTCGCTCCGGGGGCCTGCCTGGGCCCGATCCGGCAGGCCGGTCGCGATTAAACGAAACAAACGAAATAAACGAAACAATCGAAACGAGAGTCGCACCCCGTGTCGGGGTATCCTGATACCGTCGACGGGCTGATCTTGTTGTTCGGTGCCTGCAAGAACCGCCTTCCGCCGCTTGCGGGACCGATCGCGTCGTCATCAGCGCCGACCCGAGGCAGCGCCGGAGGAAGCCATGTCCGAACCTGGGATCATCGACATCCGGATCACCGACATCCGGCAGCTCTTCAACTCCTTCGACCCGTCGCCCTTTCATGAGCGGGATCTAGACCGCGAAGCCGAAGAGTTCATCGTCGGCTGGGCGGACGAATTCCCGGCCCAGACTCCCCTCGAGCTCGTCATCCGCGTGCCGGAGGGGCAGCTCGACCCGGCGCGGCAATCGAACATTGCGCAGGCGATCCACAACTACTTCTCGTATCGCGCGGTGGCGAGCACGAGGCGCATACGGTTCCAGTTCCGCGAAGGCCGCTTCGCGCTGTTGATGGGCCTCGGCTTCCTCGCGATCTGCGTCCTGCTTCGGCAGCTGTCCGGGTCGATCATGCCGCCGCCCTTCCAGCAGGTCTTCCAGGAGGGGTTGCTGATCCTGGGCTGGGTGGCGATGTGGCGCCCGCTGCAGCTCTTCCTCTACGACTGGTGGCCGGTGCGCCACCATGGCCGGCTCTATCGCAAGCTCTCCACCATGAAGGTGACGGTCCTCGGGATGTAGAGGGCGAGATACGGAATTTGATCTCCATCAAGGGCCGCCAGCCCAATGACAGGTAGTCTTGTCCCGCAATCACAACGAGCCGGGAAGGAGGTTCCTATGACAGATGCCAAGTCTCTGACGACGCCGCGTAGTGCACTGCCGTTCGGCGGCGATTTCGAACAGGTCTTCAACCGCATGGTGCGCGGCTGGCCCTTCGGCTGGCCCGAGATGGCGCCCAGCACCGCCCCCAAGGCGCTGCGCGCCTTCGATCACGTTCCCAAGGTCGAGGTGAAGGAGAACGGCAAGGCCTACACCGTGACGATCGAGCTGCCCGGTCTCGACGAGAAGGACGTGAAGGTCCAGGTCGAGGACGACGTCCTCACCATCTCCGGCGAGAAGAAGGTCGAGCAGACCGACGACAAGATGCACTACACGGAGCGCAGCTACGGCTCCTTCACACGCGCCTTCACCCTGCCGGCGGATGCCGACCGCGACGGCATCTCCGCCAAGTTCGCCAAGGGCGTGCTGGAGTTGGAGATCGCCAAGACGGCCAACCCGCCGGCCCAGGTCAAGCAGGTCGCCATCAAGGGCGCCTGAGCCGCCCCCATCGTACAGGAAGAGGGAGTCCTTCCTTGAAGGCCATGGTTCTCTCTTCCACGGGTGGGCCGCTCCGACTCGAGGAACGGCCCGACCTTCGTCCCGGTCCCGGCGACCTGCTGATCAGGGTCGAAGCCTGCGGTGTCTGCCGCACGGATCTGCATATCCTCGACGGCGACCTGTCCGGCATCCGGCTGCCGATCGTGCCCGGCCACGAGATCGTCGGCATCGTCGAAGCGGTGGGAGCGGGCGTGCCGGGTGCGCACCTGGGCACGCGCGTCGGCATACCGTGGCTAGGCGGCACGTGCGGTCATTGCCCGTATTGCGCTTCCGACAGGGAGAATCTCTGCGATCGTCCGGTCTTCACCGGCCTCACGCAAGACGGCGGGTTCGCCACCCAGGTCGTGGCCCGTGCGGATTTCTCGTTTCCGCTGACGGGCTTCGACGATCCGGTGGCCGCGGCGCCGCTCCTGTGCGCCGGACTGATCGGCTGGCGGTCCCTCAAGCTCTGCGGCGATGCGCACCGGATCGGCCTCTATGGATTCGGCGCCGCCGCGCACATCATCGCCCAAGTGTGCCGCTGGCAGGGCCGCGAGGTCCATGCCTTCACCCGCCCGGGCGATACGGCGGCGCAGGCGCATGCACGGTCGCTGGGGGCGGTCTGGGCCGGCGGCTCGGACGAGAGCCCGCCGCATCCTCTCGATGCCGCCATCCTGTTCGCGCCGGTCGGCGACCTCGTGCCGGCGGCGCTGAAGGTCGTCCGGAAAGGCGGACGCGTGGTCTGCGGCGGCATCCACATGAGCGACATTCCCTCCTTTCCCTACAGGCTTCTCTGGGAGGAGCGGCAGATCCTGTCGGTCGCGAACCTCACGCGCGAGGACGCCCGCGAATTCCTGGCGCTCGCGCCGATGGTGCCGGTGAGAACGACGACCACCGTCTATCCGCTGTCGGCTGCCAACGAAGCGATGGCCGACCTCCGCACGGGCGCCTTCCAGGGCGCGGCGGTCCTGGTGCCCTGACCGACGGGTTCACAATGTCATGAAGCCGCCATCGGTGCACAGCACGTGCCCGACGACGAAGGAGGCGGCGTCCGAGGCCAGCCAGACGACTGCTTCGGCGACTTCCTCGGGCCGGCCCATGCGACGCAACGGCAGGCCAGCTGCGACGGCACCCATGTCCATGATCTTCGACGACAGCATCATGTCGGTGACGACCCGTCCGGGCGCCACGGCGTTGATGCGGACGCCCTCCTGTGCGTACTCCATCGCGGCGGACCGCGTCAGCGAGAGGACGGCCGCTTTCGACGCCGAGTAGAGCGCCAGTCCGGGGTTGGGATTGCGCATGCCGCTTACCGAAGCGTTGACGACGATGGCACCGCCTCCCTGCCCGGCCATGATGCGAACCTGATGCTGTAGCGACAGGTAGACCGACCTGACATTGGTATCGAAGACGCGGTCGTAGAGCGCGGGGTCCTGCTCGGCGAGAGGTGCGCGGGGCTCCTGGTAGCCGGCGTTGTTGAACGCGACGTCGAGCCGGCCGTAGGTCTCCAGGATCGTGCGGTGCAGGATATCCAGATCGTCGGGCCGGGTGACATCGGTGCCGATGAACCGGGCGCTGACGCCGATCCCGGCCAAGGTCGCCAGGGCCTTCTCGCCTTCGCTGTGCCGGCGTCCCGCAATGACGAGCCGCGCCCCGCGCCGGCCAAAGGCGAGGGCGGTCGCGAGGCCGATCCCGGTTGCGCCGCCGGTGATCAGGACGACCTTTCCGTCAAAGGCCGGCATGGCTCGTCTCGACGGATCGCAGCGGCCGTACCCGCTTGGCCATGCCCGCGCTTGCCACCCTCGTGCCGGCGCCGGTCGCTGGATCAAGTGGTCCCGACGGACCGGCGGATAAATGTGGCGCGCCGTCGCTCATGGCTTTCCTTCCGGGGAGCCCACGCTGGCGCGCAGGCAGAACTGGGTGATCTGCTCGATCAGGTGCCGGGTCGCGCGCGGGCCTTTGCCCTTGGCCGGCGCCAGTGGGCCGATCAGCGCCTCCATGAAGGCGCCGACGATGCAGGCTGCCGCCACCGCGGGGTCAAGCCGCGGAAAGACTCCGCGCATGATTCCCTCGCGCAGGATGCGCTCGAGGCAATGGGCGAGCTGCGCCCGGTAGTCGAGGCGCACCGCTTCGACTTCCGGATCCACCGGTTCGGCGATCAGCGCATAGGCCAGGCGACGGCCGCGGAGCGCACGACCGGCAAACGTGCGGATGGCGGCGGACAGCTTCTCGACGGGCAAACCGCTTCCGTCGGCGACCGCCTTCACGATCCCGACCTCGCGTGCGGAGACGGTGGCCACGATCTCCACACACAGTTCGGCCTTGGAGGGCCAGTAGCGATAGACAGTCCCGGTTGCCACGCCGGCCATCTCCGCCACCTGATCCATCTGGGCGGCAGCCCAACCACCCTCGGCCACGAGATCGCGGGCAGCCTTCAGGATCCGCGCGCGCTTGTCCGCCAGTCGCTGGGTCGCGTTCTCCGTCCGCCGGTAGGCCAAATTCCTTGCCTCAAAAAATGAACGCGGGTTCATGACTTGGTAAGAGTGAACCTCGGTTCAAGCCTTGATGTCAAGCCGCCGTCCGCCCGAGCGGTCCTCGCGAGGTGTTTGACATGGCGCAATGCCGCAGGTCGCTGCCGGCGCAATCATTCCACGTGTGGAGTTACCAGGAGGAACCGGGAAATGCGCGCCAAGGACATCATGACCGAGAGCATCGTGTGCGTGAACGTCAAGGAGACGGTGTTCGATGCTGCCGAATTGCTGCTGGGTGCCGGCGTGAGTGCCGCGCCTGTGGTGAATGACCAGGGCAACGTGGTCGGGATCGTGAGCGAGGCCGATCTCATCCATCGCGCCGAGATCGAAACCGCGCCGCGCAAGTCTTGGTTGCTGCGCCTGCTGGACAGCGAGGCGACGGCCGCGCGGGACTATGTGACGTCTCATGCTCGCAAGGTTGCGGACGTCATGACCCGGGAGGTCGTCACGGCCAGCGACGAGGCCACCCTGGGCGAGCTGGTCGAACTGATCGAGAAGCATCGCGTCAAGCGCATCCCGATCGTGCGGGACGAGAAGATCGTCGGCATCGTCAGCCGCGCCAACCTGCTGGGAGCGTTGCTGTCGCGTGAGCCGGAGGGCGCCGTGGGCCTGCCCGACGACAAGAAGCTGCGACAGGCCGTCGTGACGGCGTTCGACGCGCAGGCCTGGAAGTCGCGCTGGCCGGTCAACGTCGTCGTCAGCGACGGCGTGGTGCATCTCTGGGGCTTCGTCGAGGGCGAAGAAGTCCGGAAGGCCTATCGTGTGGCCGCCGAGAACGTGCCGGGCGTGAAGCGGGTCAAGAGCCACCTGCGCTCGATGCCCGCCACCGTCGGCATGGGCGTCTAGGACGGGGGATCAGGGACCCTTCGATGGGGCCTTTTCGAGCGTGATGACGACCGGGGCGAGAATGTCCCGGTCGGTCAGGAGGCGGGGTCCGGGCAGTTGGTACTGGACCTGATGGGCTGCCACCAGGCGCGCCGTGAGGACCAGCTTGCGCCCTTGGGCCGAGAAGCTTGCCGGCAGTCGCAGGGCGAAGGGGATCGGTACCTGCCAGCCACTGCGCACCACCTGTTCCGCGAGCAACTCGCCCTCCGCCGACCGAGCGGCGTCGAGCAGCTGGATCTGCAGTTCCACGCCGCGCGGCAGGCTCGTCTTCTCGGCGAGCGTGGCGCTACCCGATATGACCATCGCCGGCGGCAGCGTGTCGCCCAGCTTGGGCATCAGCAGGCTTGCGTGGAACATCAAGGCCTGCCCGTTCGCATCCAGGACGCAGGTGAAGCGGAACGGGACGGAGGTGCCGTTGCGGCGATAGCGCGAGCCCGTTCCCGTCACGGTGGTCATGATCGGCTGGATTCCGACCGCCTCGTCCGTGCGTTCTATGGCCAGCCAGGGCACGCCGTCGAGCACGAGCAGGCCGAAGGCCGCATCCGACTGTCGCGTCTCGAGGCCGGCCTTCCCGGCGCAGCGCGAGAGCATCGGGGTGGAGATGCCACCGTCGGGACCCGCCAGTGCCGGGGCGGCCATGCAGGCGGCCAGCAGGGCCGGGAGCAGTCGAGGGATCTTGGTCATGAGGCGCCCCCTTCGCAGGCGAATGCCGGTTTTCGACGGTTCAACCTGCCTGGAATTGGCGCCGCTTCATTGACCTGCATCAACGGGTGCCGGGTCCGGCGCCGGTTTGATCTGGATCAGCCCCTGCCGCGTCGTTTCCGGCTACCGTCAAATCGAACGCGGGAAGGATCTTCCATCATGCAGGTTCTGCGGCTGATCATGCGAACGATCCTGATGGCCGGCATCGTCACCGGGTTGAGTTGCGCCCCTGCCGTCGCGGGCGACGTGGATGCCCATGCCGGCTGGGTCCTGGAACAGGGTGTCGACCTGCCCAGCTATGCGCTGATCGAACCGCGCAGCCGCAACCTCAACCTCGACGTCGTGGTCCTGGCCTGCGAACAGGCGGACGATAAACGCGTCCTGCAACTCCAGCTCTATCTCACGAACGACGGTCCGCTGATGCCCCACGGCGTGACTGCGGGTCGGGCGAAGCGTGATCCGCGGGCGGAGATCGTCATCGACGGCCATGTCTTTCCGGTCGACCTGCTGTTCGCCGAGGACCACGTCGTGATGAGCGATGAAACGCGGGAGATCTATCCGCGCCTGTCGGAGCGGCTGCTCGATGCGATCGAGCGGGGCACGACGATGCGGCTCCGCTTCGACCTCGTCGCCGAGCCGGCGGGTCAGCCTGCGGCCTTCGATGGCGAGGCGGTGGTCGACCTGCAGGCCGGCACCGCCGAAGCGCAGGGCAAGGCCGTCGCCGCGGTGCGCCGCTGCGCCACCCGCGCGGCACCGCAGAGTGTCGCACTCGCCAGCCCGCGCCGGTGAACCGAACGCGCGAAGCCGCGTCGGTGCTGCCGTGAGTGTCGAGACGGGAGAAACAGCAACCGGGGATGTCGTGGTAAGTGGCGGTGGGCTGCGCGTCCGGTTTCGTGCGGCGCCACCGCTCACCCTGCACGGCGACAGCTGCTGGCGCACTGACGGCAACAGCCCGATCAGGGTGCGCCGGGACTCCGCCGTCGCCTTCTTCTCCCGGTACCAGCCCATGGGACACACGCTGAGGCGGGTCGGACGGCCCGATCTCCGGTTCGACGCGCCGCCGGTGCCGGTGACGTTCCTCGCTGACCCCGAGCCCGGGATCGGCAAGTGGATCGAAGCGGTCTGGCAGGCGCCCGGCGGCCCGCTGCACGGCTGGTTCCATGCGGAGACGCCGGTCGGTGGCGCCGGCCGGCTCTTCATGCCTCACATTGGGCGGGCAATATCGGACGATGACGGGCTGACCTGGCGCCATCGCGGCGACCTGTTGCGCCTGCCCGTCGAACGCGTCGACCCGACATGGCGCAACGGGTTCTTCGCCGGAGGATATGGCGACCTTTGTGCCGTTCCGGACCGCGAGGGCCGCTGGCTCTACATTCTCTTCTCCAGCTACCATCCCGACGAGCGGGCTCAGGGCATTGCCGTGCTGCGCCTGCCGGCCGCCGATCCGTCCGCACCGCCGGCGCTCTGGACCGCCACCGGCTGGTCGACCGACGACGGAGACGCGCTCCGTCCGATCTGGCCGATGGGGCGGGGCTGGCGGTACGCCGATCCCGACGGATTCTGGGGGCCGGCCGTGCACTACAACCATACGCTGGATGCCTTCGTCATGCTGCTGAACCGTACGGCCGATGGGGCCGGCGACCTGGTGCAGGAAGGCATCTACGCGAGCTTCAATCGCGATCTGGCAGTGGCCGAAGCGTGGAGCACGCCGCTGCGAATCGTCCGCGGCGGCGCCTGGTATCCGCAGGCCGTCGGACTGGACGAAGGGCAGGGCGATACCGAGATGGGAACCATTGGCCGCTTCTTCATGGCGGGCTTCTCCGCCTGGACGGTCGAGTTCTCGCGCGTTGCCGACGGGACTCCGACCGGCTTGCCGCTCGCCTGCAGCGCGCGTCAGTTCGCCGGCCTGTTCGGCGCCGACCGCCGGTGCCCGTGGTGAGCGGCCGTGATCGGCGATTGAGGCAGATCAAGCCCGTCCGTCGGCGCGGGGGGTAGCCTTCGAGTGCAAAACGCTCGCCCCGACCACTGCAAGGCGCATGATCATGGCCATACCAGTCACGAAGACATGGATCGTCGTCGCGGATGGCGCCCGCGCCCGCATCTTCAGCCTGGACAGGAAGCTCGGCAAACTCGTTGCCGCCGGCCCCTCCGATCTCGTGGCGCCGGCAAGCCGGCAACGGACGCGCGATCTCCGGAGCGACCGGCCCGGCCGAAGCTTCAGCAGCGCCCGCAGCGGCGCCCGGCACGCGTTCGAGCCGCCGCACGATTATCACAAGCTCGAGAAGCACAGGTTTATGGCGACGCTCGCGGGCGTGCTCGAAGAGGCCTGCGGCCGGGGCATGTTCGACGCTCTCATCCTGGTGGTGCCGCGCCGCAGCCTCGGCGAACTGCGCGGGCTCCTCTCGAAGCAGGTTTCCGAACGCGTGAGCCACGAAGTGGCCAAGGACCTCACCGGCGAGCCACCCACCCGCCTGCGCAACAGGCTCCAGCCGGTGTTGACGGGCAAGCTCGCAGCCCCAGTCAGAAAGACCACATGAAGCGACCGCCGGTAGATCCTTCGAGCCGCGCCCTGGGAAGCCCGCCTTTCCCAGGTTAGGCGGCCAGGTGGCAGGCCACTTCGCGATCGGCAACCGGGCGCAGCACGGGCAGCTCCGCGCGGCACCTGTCGGTGGCCATCGGGCAGCGGGGGTGAAAGGCACAACCCGTCGGTGGATTCATCGGACTCGGAATCTCGCCTTGCACGGCGGTGCGTCGGCGTGCGCGGCCGGGCCGCGGAACCGGGACCGCGGCGAGAAGAGCCTTGGTGTACGGATGCAGCGGCTGGCGGTAGATGGTCTCCTTGCCGCCGATCTCGACGATCCGGCCGAGATACATGACGGCGACGCGATCGGCGATGTGCCGCACGATCCGCAGGTCATGCGAGACAAAGACGTAGCTCAGGCCGCGTTGGTGTTGCAGGTCGCGCAACAGATTGACGACCTGGCCCTGCACCGAGACGTCGAGCGCCGAAACCGGTTCGTCGCAGACGATCAATGCCGGATCGAGGGCGAGTGCGCGGGCGATGCCGATCCGCTGGCGCTGGCCGCCGGAGAACTGATGCGCATAGCGCGCGCCGTGTTCGGCGGTGAGGCCGACCCCGGCCAGAAGCGACGGCGCAAGTTCGCGACAGTCCTTGCGTGACATGCCGGCCAGGCGCAGCGGTTCGGTGACGATCTCGTGCACCTGCATGCGTGGATTGAGCGATCCGTAGGGATCCTGGAAGATCATCTGGAAGCGTCGGCGCAGCGCCTGCAGCTCGGCGCCTTCTGCCGCCGCGACGTCTCGACCTTCGAAGGTTACGGAGCCCGCGGTCGGGTCGAGCAGCCGGATCAACAGGCGGCCCAGCGTGGACTTGCCGCAGCCGCTTTCGCCCACCAGACCCAGCACCTCGCCGCGCGCGACCGAGAGGTCGACGCCCTCGACTGCGCGAACCGTGCCAACGCGCGAAATACCCAGCGGTCCGCCCAGCACGGGGAAATGCTTGGTCAGCCCACGTGCAGCGAGAAGCTCGGTCATCGCGTCGCCACCATTGGCCTGAGGCAGGCGGCGGCATGATCGGCAGCGAGCGCGACCAGCGGCGGCTCCGCGCCGCGGCAGGCGTCCGTGGCCTGCGGGCAGCGCGGCTCGAACCGGCATCCGCCGGGCAGTGCGGTCGGTGCCGGCACCGTGCCCTCGATCACGGCGAGGCGGTCGGCGATCTCGTCGTCGTCGCCGGGCATGCAGCGCAGCAGCGCGGCGGAGTAGGGATGCGCCGCCGAGCCGAACAGCGTGGCAGTCGCAGCGCGCTCGACCACTTTGCCGGCATACATGACCACGACCCTATGAGCCTGCTCGGCAACGACGCCGAGATCATGGGTGATGAACAGCACGCCCATGCCGAACTCGTCCTGCAGGTCTGCCAGGAGATCCGTGATCTGCGCCTGGATGGTGACATCCAGCGCGGTGGTCGGTTCGTCGGCGATCAGCAGCGCGGGATCGCAGGCGAGCGCCGCTGCGATCATCACGCGCTGCCGCATGCCGCCGGACATGCGATGCGGATAGTCGTCGAAGCGTTGCGCGGCCGAGGGAATACCGACCCGGTCGAGCAGGGTGATCGCCCGCCGCCGCGCATCGGCCTTCGACAGTCCGCGATGGAGCCGTAACGGCTCAGCGACGTGCGCGCCGATCGACAGTAGCGGATTCAGTGAAGACATCGGCTCCTGGAAGATCATGGCGATGCGATTGCCGCGGATCGCCGCCATGTCCCGCTCGCCGAGATGCGCGAGGTCACTCCCCTCGAAGCGGATCGACCCGCGGGTCATCCGCCCCGGCGCCTGCAGGAGGCGCATGATCGTCAAGGCGGTGACGCTCTTGCCGCTACCGCTCTCGCCCACCAGGGCGACGGTCTCGCGCCTGTCGACGGTGAAGCCTACGCCGTCGACCACGGTGACGGCCCTCCCTGCGGGCCCGAAGGCGACGGTCAGATCTTCGATTTCCAGCAGCGCCATGAGGAAGAAGGCTCCCTGCGCGGTTCTACAACTCGGAATGATGTAATGACCGGACAATTAGACATTGATGCGTACAATAGAGGCGTTTAGGGTGCACGCAAGGTTCGAGCAGGAGAAAGCAATGTTGGGGCCACTGGGTGAGGAGTTCTCGACCTTCGCGATATCCGCCCGGTGCGCGGAGACCGGAAAGTTCGGCGTGGCGATCTCCACGCGGCCCATGGCCGTCGGGACGCGCTGTCCCTTTGTGAAGCCGGGTCTCGGTGTGGTGGTCACGATGGCCGTCACCGATCCCCGCCTCGGTCCGCTCGGTCTGCGTCTGCTCGGCCTTGGTTACTCGGCGGCGAAAACCCTCGAAGAGATCGCGGCCAGCGACCCCCATATCGAGCATCGTCAGATCTCGGTGATCGATCGCGACGGCAATGCCGTGGCCCGGACCGGCGCCGGCAATCGCGACTGGTCGGGACATTTTTGCGAGCCCGGCATGGTAGCCATGGGCAACGGCCTGATCTCCGTACGAACGGCATCGGCGATGGCCGACACCTTCAAGGCCATGAAGGGCGACGATCTCGAAGCGCGGCTGATGGCGGCGCTGGAGGCCGGGCGCGATGCCGGTGGCCAGCATGGCGGCCAGCATTCGGCGGCCCTGATCGTCTATCGTGCCCAGGAATATCCGCTGGTCGATCTGCGGGTCGACGAGCATGTCGAGCCGATCGGTGAGCTGCGGCGCCTGTTCGACCTGTATCGCCCGCAGATCGAGTATTACGAGACGCGGCCCTGGCAGCCGACGGCACTGGGTGCGGTGGAAGATTGGGTCGAGGCGCGCGC
>Ga0209066_10003800_pt1 | contig 16964 bp, 13 predicted proteins | sample All_14_2_FD_187198 | JGI IMG/M metagenome (GOLD analysis project Ga0209066, IMG submission 187198) | Freshwater microbial communities in response to fracking from Pennsylvania, USA - Allegheny Zone_MetaG_DW_15 (SPAdes) (version 2) ... | reverse complement strand
CCCACCCCCTCCCCCCGCGACCTCCGCCTCCGGCGGCAGCACGACGACCTCCGCCTCCGGCGAACGAATCGAAGACGTCGACGTCTCGGTCGAGATGGAGGGCTCGTTCCTCGAGTACGCGTACTCGGTCATCTACTCCCGTGCGCTGCCCGACGCGCGGGACGGGCTCAAGCCCGTGCAGCGCCGCATCCTCTTCCAGATGTCGGAGATGGGGCTGCGCCCCGATCGCGGGCACGTCAAGAGCGCGCGCGTCGTCGGCGATGTCATGGGCCGCCTGCACCCGCACGGCGACGGTGCGATCTACGACGCCCTCGTGCGCCTCTCCCAAGACTTCACGATGCGCGTGCCGCTCGTCGACGGGCACGGCAACTTCGGCTCCCTCGACGACGGTCCCGCCGCCGCGCGGTACACCGAGGCGCGGCTGAGAGCCGCTGCGGTCGCGATGTGCGAGGGACTCGACGAAGACGTCGTCGACTTCGTGCCGAACTACGACAACCAGCTCACCCAACCCGAGGTGCTGCCGGCCGCCTACCCCAACCTGCTCGTCAACGGCGCCTCGGGCATCGCCGTCGGCATGGCGACCAACATGGCGCCGCACAACCTCATCGAGGTGTCGGCCGCCGCGAAGCACCTGCTCGAGAACCCCGAGGCCACCCTCGAGGACCTCATGGCGTACGTGCCCGGCCCCGACCTGCCGACGGGCGGCACGATCGTCGGGCTGGACGGTATCCGGGACGCCTACGCGACCGGCCGCGGCTCGTTCAAGACCCGCGCCAAGGTCACGGTCGAACAGGTCGGTCCGCGCAAGACCGCCCTCGTGGTCACCGAGCTGCCGTACCTCGTCGGACCCGAGAAGGTCATCGAGAAGATCAAGGACGGGGTGCAGGCGAAGAAGATCACCGGCATCTCCGACGTCACCGATCTCACCGATCGCAAGAACGGGTTGCGTCTCGTGATCGGACTCAAGACCGGCTTCAGCCCCGAGGGCGTGCTCGAGCAGCTGTACCGGCTGACCCCGCTCGAAGACGGGTTCGGCATCAACAACGTCTGCCTCGTGGGCGGGCAGCCGCAGACCCTCGGCCTGCGCGACCTGCTGCAGGTCTACCTCGACCACCGCATCCAGGTCGTCACGCGGCGCTCGCGCTACCGCCTCACCCGTCGGCAGGAGCGCCTGCACCTCGTGCTCGGCCTGCTCATCGCGATCCTCGACATCGACGAGGTCATCCAGGTCGTGCGCACCTCCGACGATGCGGCCGCCGCGCGCGTCCGGCTCATGGAGGTCTTCGACCTCTCGGTGCTGCAGGCCGACTACATCCTCGAGCTGCAGCTGCGGCGCCTCACGAAGTTCTCGCGCATCGAGCTCGAGACCGAGCGCGACCGACTCGAGCGCGAGATCGCCGAACTGGAAGCGCTCCTCGCCGACCCCGCTCGCGTACGCGAGCAGGTCGGGGTCGAGCTGGATGAGGTCGCCGAGCGTTTCGGCACGCCGCGTCGCACCCTGCTCACCGAGGCGAAGGCGTCGATCGCCGCGACGCCGGCCCAGCGTCGCGCGGCCGCCGCGGGCGGGCCGGCCTTGGAGATCGCCGACGGCCCCACGATCGTCGTGCTCTCGACGACCGGTCGCACCGTCCGGGTGGAGGGCGGCGAGATCACCGCCCGTACCGGACGCCGCACCCGCCACGACGCCATCCTCTCGACGGTCGCGACGACCGTGCGCGGCGAACTCGGCGCGATCACGTCGCGCGGGCGCCTCGTGCGTTTCTCCCCCGTCGACCTGCCCTCGGTGCCGGGTAACTCGGTGCAGCTCGCCGCCGGCGCGCGCATCGGCGACTACCTCGGGCTCGCCGACAAGAAGGAGCGCGTGCTCGGGCTCGTGTCGCTCACCTCCGACGAGCCGATAGCGCTCGGAACCGCCTCGGGCGTCGTGAAGCGAGTGTCTCCCGGCGCGTGGCCGTCGAAGCCCGACTTCGAGGTCATCGCGCTCAAGCCCGGCGACGAGGTCGTGGGCGTCGCCCAGGGAGCCGACTCCGACGACCTCGTGTTCGTCACGACCGACGCCCAGCTGCTGCACTTCTCGGCCGCCGCCGTGCGACCCCAAGGCGTCGGTGCGGGCGGCATGGCGGGCATCAACCTGTCATCCGGAGCACGGGTGCTGTTCTTCGGTGCCGTCGATCCGGCGGCTGAGATCGTCGTCGCGACGGTCTCGACGCCGGCCGAGACCCTCGCGGGCGCCGATCCCGGCCGCGCGAAGGTCTCGGTGCTGGGTGAGTTCCCCGCGAAGGGTCGGGCGACCGGAGGGGTGCGAGCGCACTCGTTCCTCAAGGGCGAGAACTCCCTGGCCCTCGCCTGGGCCGGCCCGGCGCCGGCACTCGCGGTCGGACCCGACGGGTCGCTGCGCTCGCTTCCCGACGCGGGCGCCAAGCGTGACGCCTCGGGGGCCGCGATGGAGGCCGTGATCGGCTCGATCGGCCGCGCGCTCTAGGCAGCATCTCGTCCTCCCCAGGGTGCCGACCCGCGAAAGACTCCCCACGGCGACGATCGTCGACCCGTCGGATCGTGGTCGTCCCCGATCATCGGCACGTGACCTTCCCCGCTCTCGCCCTCGCTCTCGTCGCGGCGATGCTCCTGCTCGTGCCGTCGTGTGCGGCTCCGTCGAAGTCGCTCCCCGAAGACTCTGTCGAGCCCGCCACCACGGCCCCCGTCGACCGCCTGCTGCTCGACTCCAGCGACCTGCTCGGCACCGGGTGGGAGCTTCGAGAAGGCGATCCCGCCCGCGCAACGATCATCGAGGTCGATCGTTCGGCGACTCCGTGTGACGGGGATCTGTCCGCGATCCTCGCCGCCTCGGCGCCGCGAGACATGGCGTCACGCACCTTCGCCCGCGGCCCCGAGGTGTTCCGGCAGGTGGTTCTCGCCGGAGTGGACGAGCGGATGTACGACCGGCTCCTCGACTACTACCTCGACTGCGAAGGCGTGGTCGCACCCGTCACGATCGGCGACGCCGAAGGCACGATTTCGAACGATATCGTCGCGTCCGGACCCCGAGCCGAGTGGATCGTCGTCGATACGGCGATCGAAACCGCCGTCGGGAGCCAGGCGAGCAGTTGGCAGTTCGCCCACCTCGACGGCGATGTGCTGCTGACCCACAGCGTCGTCTCTTCTGGACGCGACGTCGACACGCTCTTCGCCGCGGCGCGGATCCGCGCGGAGCGGGATCGCCTGCTACCGCTCGACGCCGAGTGACACCATCACGGCGAGGATCGCCCACCACAGCAGCAGCCCGGCGAGCAGGCCGAGGGCGATCTGTCTCGTGAACCGCCAGGCGAGCCACGCGACGACGGCGGCCACGACGGCGGGAACCGTGTCGACGAGGTTCACCTCACCCCGCGGAGCGAGGAGGCCCGGGATCGCGATCGCACCGAGCACGGCCGGTCCGAGCAACGGCAGGTAGCGCTCGACGCGCTTCGGCGGGCGCAGTCGGCGGCTGACGAGGAAGACGGCGCGCGTGACGAAGGTCACGATGCCGCCGAGCACGATCGCGAGCAGCTCAAGCATCGACCGGCTCCCGATCCGCACGTTCGGTGAGCGTCATCACGAGCACGCCTGCCGCGACGCCTGCGACCGCACCGACGAGCAGCCCGACGCCGAGCGGCAGCGCGTGCGCGAGCAACGCGACGACTCCCGCGACCGCGCCGGTGACGAGTCCCGCGCTGTTCTTGATGAGCGGGAGCGCGAGCAGCAGGAAAGTCAGCGGGATCGCGAGCTCGAACGGCACCCACACGGGGATGAACCCTCCCGCGACCACGCCGATGGCGAGCAGTGCGGTCCACCCGACGAGGCACGTGAGTCCCGCCGCGAAGTAGAACCCGCGACGCTCGCGCGCCGAGCCACCCCCGCCCGGAACGTCGAAGCGCGCCGCGGCGAGGGCGTACACCGGGTCGGCGAGCAGGAAGGCCGCCCCCATCCGCTGCGGCGTCGACCAGTCGGCGAGGTGCGGAGCGAGCGCGGCGCTGTACAACAGATGCCGCGCGTTGATGACGGCGACCGTCACGACGACGAGCGCGAGGGCCGCGCCGACGTGCAGCAGCTGCACGGCGGCGATCTGGGCGGCCCCCGCGAAGATGATCGGCGAGCTCAGGATCGAGATGAGCGGGTCGACGCTCGTCGCCCCCATCGCCGCGCCCGCCGCGATGCCGAACGGGATGTAGCTCAGCACGACGATTCCGGCCGCGCGCAGCCCCGCGAGTCGCGCCGCACGCACGCGATCGTCGTCGGTGAGTGCGGGCGCGGGAGGAGTCATCCGCTCACCCTGCCACCGGCCTCCGACGCGCGCCACGTCCGATCGCGCACGCGTGGCTCTCACCCGCCGCTGACGCTGACCGGATCGGCGTAGACCCACACCCGCTGACCGTCGGCGCACTCCACGACGCGATCCGGCTCGCCGAACCGGGCACGCATCCGATCGCCGTCGAGCGCGCGCTCGTCGCCCCGCTCGTTGACGTAGAGGAAGGTGCCCGACTCGAGCCGGGCGTACGCGCGATTCGTGAGCCAGAGGTTCGGCGCGAGATCCGCGGTCACCGGGATGAACCGGATGCCGGTCGCCGACGGCAGGCCGACCCGCCGCGCGTCGGAGAAGGTCGCGAATCCGGTCTGCCCCGGCACCGCAGCGTCGAGGCAGCGCGTCTCGGGCGACCGGTCGCCGAAGTACCGCGCCGAGTCGGCGAGCTGCGGCAGGCCGCCCGTGGCCGCGCCGACGACGAGCAACGCGACCGATCCGGCGGCGACGACCCCGGGCAGCGTTCGCGCGGGCAGGGCGAACGGTACGAGCGCGAACGGCAGGACGAGCACGGGCCAGAAGTAGTACTGATGGGTGATGAGCGCGACCCCGGTCGCCGCGAGGCCGCCGAGCGGAACCACCCCGAGCGCGACGGTCGCGAGAGCCCGCCGTGCGGCGTCGGGGTCACCCCAGGCCGGGTCGGCGAGCCGCCACCAGGAGCGTGCCGCGGCGACGAGACACGCCACGGCGAGGGCCGCTCCGAACGTCAGCAGCACGTGCGTCGCCGGATCTCGGAGCTGGAACGACCAGTACGGTCCGAGGGCAGCGACGCGCGCCCGGAACACGTCGACGTCCATGTAGGTGAACAGGCTCGTGCCCTGCAGCGGGGTGACGGCGATCCGCAGCAGGGCGGCGGCGGCGAGCACAGCCCCGACGACGAGAGCGGGCCGGCCGAGCGGCCGCCACCCCGCCCGCACCACGCTCACGACCGCGACGGCGACGACCCCCGGACCGAGGAAGACGAGCGTCAGCGGATTCGAGGCGATCGTCAGCGCGAGGCCCGCCGCGAGCAGCACCCGCACGAACCGGGATCGCGCGAGCAGCACCAGGGGGGCGGCGAGAAGCGCGAGGTACATGCCGACGTAGTAGGTCGGGGCGAGATGGAAGGAGAGCACCCACGTCGTGCCGACGAGCGGCAGGAGCAGGAGCGGCAGGATGCCCGCCGACGCCCGCAGCACGACCGCGGCGGCTCCCGCGCGCGGCCACGCGGCGCGCGCGAGCGCCGCGAGCAGGAGGAACAGCGCGACCTGGTTGAGGACCGCGACGACGAGGTAGTACCGATACAGGTCGCCGGCGGCGAGCGCGAAGCCGAGCCCGCTCATCGGCAGTTCCGGGAACACGAAGACCTGGGGCGAGAAGCTCCAGTCCAGTTCCCGGCCGGCGGCGACATCCGCCCAGAACTGGAAGAGCGTGCCGTTGTCGCTCGACCCCAGCTCCCACGTGATCGGCCACGTCGCGGCGTCCGTCGGATCGCCCCCCGCGCGGATGAGGAAGACGAGTGCCGTCAGCGCGGCGACGAGCGACGCGGCTCCGGCGAGACCGACGGCGAGTCGCCGCCGCGACCCGCGGGGAACGCTCGGGTCAGACGTCGATCCGGTCACGGTCGAGACCCTGGCCCGCGATGATGAAGTCCTTGCGGGGCGCGACGTCGTTGCCCATGAGCAGCTCGAACACCCGGGACGCGTTCTCGGCATCCGACACCCGCACGCGGCGGAGGGTGCGGTGCTGGCGACTCATCGTCGTCTCGGCGAGCTGGTCGGCATCCATCTCCCCCAGCCCCTTGTAGCGCTGGATCGGATCCTGGTACTTCTTGCCGCTCTTCTCGAGGTTCTTCAGCACGCCGTGCAGCTCGGCCTCGGAGTAGGTGTAGATCGTCTCGTTGGGCTTCGAGCCGGGGTTCATGACGACGACGCGATGCAGCGGCGGCACGGCGGCGAACACCCGACCGTCGTCGATCATCGGCCGCATGTAGCGGAAGAAGAGGGTGAGCAGCAGGGTGCGGATGTGGGCACCGTCGACATCCGCGTCGGCCATGATGATGACCTTGCCGTAGCGGGCCTGCTCGAGGTCGAACGTGCGGCCCGACCCGGCGCCGATCACCTGGATGATCGAGGCGCACTCGGCGTTGCTCAGCATGTCGGCGACCGAGGCCTTCTGCACGTTGAGGATCTTGCCGCGGATCGGCAGCAGCGCCTGGAACTCGCTGTCGCGCCCGAGCTTCGCCGTGCCCAGCGCAGAGTCGCCCTCGACGATGAACAACTCGGTGCCCTCGACGTCGTTCGACCGGCAGTCGACCAGCTTCGCCGGCAGCGACGACGACTCGAGCGCGTTCTTACGGCGCTGCGTCTCCTTGTGGGCTCGGGCGGAGATGCGGCTCTTCATCTCGGCGACGATCTTGTCGAGCACGAGCGCCGACTGGTTCTTGTCGTCGCGCTTGCTGCTCGTGAACCGCTCCGCCATCGCCTTCGCGACGACGTTGGCGACGATGTTCCGCACCGCCGGCGTGCCGAGGATCTCCTTCGTCTGCCCCTCGAACTGCGGCTCGGGAAGGCGCACCGTGAGCACGGCGGTGAGACCGGCGAGGATGTCCTCCTTCTCCAGCTTCTCGCTCGCCCCGACCTTGAGCCGCCGGGCGTTCTTCTCCACCTCGGCGCGCAGGAACTTCATGAGCCCCTGCTCGAAGCCGGTCTGGTGCGTGCCACCCTTCGGGGTCGCGATGATGTTGACGTAGGAACGGAACACCGTGTCGTAGCCGGTACCCCAGCGCAGCGCGATATCGACCGCCGCCTCGCGGGCCACCTCGGTCGGCACCATGTGCCCGTTCTCCTGCAGCACCGGTACCGTCTCGGTGAAGCCGCCGGTGCCCTGGATGCGCCACGTGTCGGTGAGCGCGGCGTCGGGCGCGAGGAAGTCGACGTACTCGCCGATGCCGCCGGCGAAGCGGAAGGTCTCGCGCGTCGGCTCCTCGCCGCGCAGATCGACGACCTCGAGCGCGAGCCCGGGAACGAGGAAGGCGGTCTGTCGAGCGCGCGCCGCCAGCTCGTCCAACTGGAACTCGGCGCCCTTGGTGAAGATCTGCCGGTCGGCCCAGTAGCGGATGCGGGTGCCCGTGACGCCCTTGGCGACCTTGCCGACTCTGCGGAGCTCGCTGCCGGAGGTGAACGGCGTGAACGGGGCGTCGGGGGTCGGGTTGGCCGGATCCGCGTCGGCGAAACGTCCCGGCTCGCCGCGGTGGAACGACATCGCCCAGGTCGCCCCGTCGCGATCGACTTCGACGTCGAGCCGCTCCGAGAGCGCGTTGACGACCGACGCGCCGACACCGTGCAGGCCCCCCGACGCCGCGTAGGAGCCCCCGCCGAACTTGCCGCCCGCGTGGAGCTTGGTGAAGACGACCTCGACGCCGGAGAGCCCCGTCTTCGGCTCGATGTCGACGGGGATGCCGCGCGCGCGGTCGCGCACCTCGACGCTCGCATCGGACCGCAGGATGATCTCGATCTCGGAACCGTGTCCGCCGAGCGCTTCGTCGACGGAGTTGTCGATGATCTCCCACACGCAGTGCATGAGCCCGCGCGAGTCGGTCGAACCGATGTACATGCCGGGGCGCTTGCGCACCGCTTCGAGGCCTTCGAGCACCGAGAGGTGGCGGGCGGAATAGTCGTCGCTCGCCACGGGTTCTCTCCTCGTCGGGGTCGTTCCGGGGCCATCCGGAAGCTGGCCGTCGATCAGACTAACCCGCACCGGGGAGCCGCCCCGGTACGCCACCCCGACCGGCACCGATCCTCCCGTCCTCCCAGCTATTCCCGGGTGCGCCGTGAGCGAAATGCAACGCTCATGACACATCCGCGACACAGGCCCGTGCTTGGATGGAGTCACGGAAAGCCGATCGCAACCCGAGGAGGAGCCCATGTCGCAGTTCGCATCCGACAACACGGTCGACGAGCTGGAGCGCCCCGCGCAGCTTCTCACCGCCCTCGACCGCTGCGACTATTGCGGCGCGCAGGCGTACGTGAAGGCCACTCTGGCGAGCGGCGAACTGCTGTTCTGCGCTCACCACGCGACCGAGTTCAAGTCGAAGCTCCAGCCGACGGCGCTCGACTGGCACGACGAGTCGAGCCGGCTCTTCGAGACGCACGCCGACTGATCCCCAGACTTCGCGAAGGCCCCCGGTTCCGACCGGGGGCCTTCGTCGTCCCGTGCTTGGATGTGGTGTGCTCAGACGTCGCGCGATCGTGGACCTCGACCTGTTCGCACGCCAGCTCTCCGACTCGCTCGACGCCCGCGCCGACGCCTTCGGGCACGGACTCGCCCTCCTCGCCCCGGTCGCGCGGGCCGCGGGGGTGCAACGGATCGCCGTGTCCGATGACCGCGACGCGGCCATCGCACGTTCGGCCGGCTTCTCCGAGCGCGCCGTGATCGTCGATCGCGGCGGCGCGGGAACCGACCGGGCGGCCTACGGACTGTCGACGGGCCTCCCCGTGCTCACGGTCGTCGGCGAGGTCGTCGCGCTCAAACGCGTTGCCGCCGGCGTCGGGGTCTCCTATGGCTACACCTATCGGACGCCTGCGCCGACGATGCTCGCCCTCGTCGCTCTCGGGTACGCCGACGGCGTGCCCCGGGCGGCATCCAACCGGGCGGAGGTCGCGGTCGCCGGCGCGCGCCATCAGCTGGTCGGCCGGATCGCCATGGATCAGCTCGTGCTCGATGTCGGCGACGCGCACCTCGACCTCGGGATGGACGCCGTGCTCTGGGGTCAGGAGGCGCGCGGCGAGCCCACGGCGCTCGACTGGGGTGTGTGGACCACTCGCGACCCGTGGACCCTGACCGCGGGCCTCGCTCCGCGCGTCGCGCGGGTGGCGCGATGACGAGCCGGATCGAGATCGACCTCGCCGCCTTCCGCAGCAACGTCCGCGCCCTCTCGGCGATCGCGGCACCGGCCCGCACGATGCTCGCCGTCAAGGCCGACGGCTACGGCCACGGCATGATCCCGATCGCCCGCGCCGCCCTCTCGGCGGGCGCCGACTCCCTCGCCGTGCTCGACGTCGACGCCGCGCTCGAGGTGCGGCGAGCCGGGCTCGAGGCGCCCGTGTTCGCCTGGCTGCACGGTGCGGAGACCGATTTCCGCGCTGCGATCGACGCCGACGTCGACCTGGGCATCTCGTCGCTCGTCGAGCTGCGGCGCGTCGCCGACGCGGGGGGATCCCGGCCCGCGGCCGTGCATCTCAAGATCGACACGGGCCTTCATCGCAACGGCGCGAGCCCCGAGGACTGGCCCGGTCTCGTGACCGCGGCCCTCGCCGACGACCGCGTGCGGATCGCGGGAATCTGGTCCCACCTCGCCGATGCCTCCCCCGAAGCGGATGCCGTGGCGCTCGGCGAGTTCCGTGCGGCCCTCGCGGTCGCCACGGCGCTCGGCGTGCCCGCCGACGGGCCGGAGCGACCGATCGTCCATCTCGCAGCGAGCTCGGCGGGTATCCGAATGCCGGAGGCGAGGTTCGACCTCGTCCGGTTCGGGATCGCCGCCTACGGCTCCTCGCCGTTCGACGACCGCACCGCGGCCGAGCTCGGGATGCGCCCGCCGATGACGATGTATGGAACCGTGATCGAGAGCCGCGACGGGCGTACGACCTTCGACCTCGGCGCCGCGGACGGCATCCCCCCGCTCCTTCTCGGCGCCCACGTTCTCGTCGCCGGGCGCCCCGCCGGGGTTCTCGTCGTCGACGTCGATACCACGACGGTCGACGGGAAGGCCGAGGTCGGCGCCGAGGTGATCGTGTTCGGCCCCGGCGATCGGGGCGAGCTCACGGTCGAGCAGGTCGCCGCGTGGGCGGAGACGATCGGCGACGAGGTGCTCGCACGGGCCTCCACGCGCATTCCCCGGGTCTACCTCGACGAGTAGCCGGGCCTCGACCCGCGGGTGCGGTCAGTCGATGCGGCGGATGATGCCGAGCGGCGTGGACTCGTGACCCTGGCCGATCGGGTTGTCCTTGAGGATGCGCGCGACGAGGGTCTCGGTGGCCTTGTCGGTCGTCGAGCCGAGCACGTTGCCGCCGATGTCGTTGATGTCGACGAGGAAGACCTCGACGCGCTTGCCGTGCTGCGCGAGGAGGTCGCCGACGTGCTGCGAGGTCTGCTTCGGCTTCGCGGCGGTCAGCACGACCATCTCGTCGTAGGGCGGGATCGTCGGGTAGCCCGGGCCGTCGATGCCCCGTGCCTTCGTGCCGGCGATGCGGTAGAAGTCACCCGTGCGGCCGAAGCGCTTGGTGATCACCGAGACCGCGGCGGCGAACAGGATACGCGGCGTGCCGACCTCGCGGATCGCCCATTCCATCGTCTCGGGGATTCCGAGGCCGATGCCCCAGGGCGTGCGCACGACGCGCTTGCTCAACCACACCGCGAGCGGCCGGGCCTTCGTCTCGGCGACCGGATAGGCGCGGCCCTGGGAGCCGGCGACCATCTTCTCGGTCATGAACAGCCAGTCGCCGTTTTGAAGCAACTCGAGCGCGTAGGTCTCGATGACCGGGTCGAGCGGCTCACCGGGCAGCACGACGTGGGTCTTGATCGGGAGGCGCTCGTACCGCACGCCGTCGACCTCGACCTCGCGCGGGCGGACCCGGTTCTCGTCGTAGGGAACGTCCACGGTCGACTTACTCGAGGTAGTCGCGCAGCGACTGCGAGCGGGACGGGTGACGCAGCTTCGCCATCGTCTTGGACTCGATCTGGCGGATGCGCTCGCGCGTCACCCCGAACGTGTCACCGATCTGGTCGAGCGTCTTGGGCATCCCGTCGCCGAGGCCGAAGCGCATGCGGATGACGCCCGCCTCGCGCTCGGAGAGCGAGTCGAGCAGGCTCTCGAGCTGCTTCTGCAGCATCGTGAAGCCCACCGCATCCGCCGGCACGACGGCCTCGGTGTCCTCGATGAGGTCACCGAACTCGCTGTCGCCGTCCTCGCCGAGCGGCGTGTGCAGCGAGATCGGCTCGCGACCGTACTTCTGCACCTCGATGACCTTCTCGGGAGTCATGTCGAGTTCGCGGCTCAGCTCTTCGGGCGTGGGTTCGCGGCCCAGGTCCTGAAGCATCTGGCGCTGCACGCGGGCGAGCTTGTTGATGACCTCGACCATGTGCACCGGGATGCGGATGGTGCGCGCCTGGTCGGCCATCGCGCGCGTGATCGCCTGGCGGATCCACCACGTCGCGTAGGTCGAGAACTTGAAGCCCTTGGTGTAGTCGAACTTCTCGACGGCACGGATGAGGCCGAGGTTGCCTTCCTGGATGAGGTCGAGGAACTGCATGCCGCGACCCGTGTAGCGCTTCGCGAGGCTCACGACGAGGCGGAGGTTCGCACCGAGGAGGTGGCTCTTCGCGCGCTGACCGTCGCGGGCGACCCAGGCGAGTTCGCGGCCGAGCTGGCTGCGCTTGTCCTTCTCCGCCATCTGCGAGAGCTTCTCTTCGGCGAACAGGCCCGCCTCGATGCGCATCGCGAGTTCGACCTCTTCGGCCGCGTTGAGAAGCGCGACCTTGCCGATCTGCTTCAGGTAGTCCTTCACCGGGTCGGCGGTCGCACCGGTGATCGCCGCCGAGTAGACGGGAACCTCGTCCTCGTCGTCGGACATCGAAAGTCGGAGGGCTCCGGTCGGCAGCTCGATCGCGGGCTGCTTCTCGTCGTCCTCGTCGTCGTCGCCGTCGGTCGCGTCGTCGTCGGCGACGACCTCGGCACCCGGCTTCTCGGGCTCGTCGACGACGGCGTCATCGTCCACGACGGCGTCGTCGTCGACCTCGATCTCGTCGTCGACCTCGATCTCCTCGACATCGACGTCGTCGTCGTCCTCACCGACAGGGGCGGTCTTGGCGCGCGACGCCTTCGTCGGCGCCTTCGCGGCCGGGGCCTTCGTGGCAGCGGTCTTCGTCGCGGGGGCCTTCGCCGCCGACGTCTTCGCCGCGGCAGCCTTCACCGCGGTCGCGGTCTTCTTCGCGGGAGCGGCGGTCTCATCCGTCGTCGCTTCCGGGCTCTTCGTGCTGGATCGGGGGGCCATCGGGTTCCTTCCGCACCGTTTCCGGGCATTACTAAGACCCTTGTCAAGTCCTCCGCGTCTCCGGGGAGACAAGAGGACCCGACCGGGTCTTGAACATTCATTCTCTCACACTCTGAGAGCGCGGGCTTGCAGAGCGGAGCGCGGGCCGGCCGAGCCCTCTCCCGGGCGCATCGGGGCGCGATCGACCCCGCACTCGGATCTCAGAGCTGGTCGTCGCGACGATTCGCGAGGAACTTCTCGAGCTCCGCCGCGATCGAGTCCGCCGACGGGAGCTCGCCGCTCGAGTCCATGAGCGGCGACGGAAGGGGGTTCTCTTCCATGTAGCTGTCGTGTCGCTCCTCGAGCGCGCCGACGAGGCGTTCGAGCTCCTGGTTGCCGTGCACCTGGTCGTCGACCTTGGCGAGGAACTCGCGATTCTCCTCGCGCAGCCGGTCGGTCGGGAAGATCAGCCCGGTCGCGGCACTGATGCTCTCGAGCGCCGTGACGGCCGCTTGCGGATACTCGGTGTCGGCGAGGTAATGCGGGATGAGCAGCACGAAGCCGGCGGTCGGATGGCCCATCTCCTGCAACCGGTACTCGACGAGATGGAGGGCGTTCGACGGCACCTGCGTGCGCGGCTTCCAGATCGACAGGGTGTCGATGAGGTCGAGCCGATTGCCGCTCACGGTCACGCCGATCGGCCGCGTGTGCGGCGTGGGCATCGGAATCGCGTGCACCCACGTGGTGTCCTTGACGCCGTACCGCTGGACGAGTTGCACGACGGCCGCGGTGAAGCGCTCCCACTGGAAGTCGGGCTCGAACCCGGTGAGGAACAGGAAGTCCTGACCGAGTTCGTCTTTCGCCAGATAGAGCGAGAGCTTCGCGGGCTTGTACTCGCTCAGGTGGTCCTGATCGAAGAACATCGTGGGACGCCGGGCCCGGTAGTCGAGGAGGGCGTCGGTGTCGAAGGCGACGACCTCACGGGTCTCGAGGTTCTCGAGCAGGTACTCGCTCACTTGCGTGACGGCGCTTCCGGCGTCGGTGAATCCGGTGAGACCGGCGACGAGGTGAAGCCCTCGCGGCACCTGGGCGACCTCGACCGACTGGTCGTACAGGCCATCCGGATCGCGCATGAGTCGAGTCTATTTGCGGCCCCGAGCGCGCGCAGGGCGTCGACCCTCCCGGCGTCAAGCCGTGAGCGAACACGCGATTAGCATGGCCCCGTGGCCGTCCCCGTGCTCTCCCTCACCTCCTCCGATCCGCTCGCGAGCGACGCCGAGGTGCTCGTCCTCGGGGTGCGCAAGACGCCCGACGGTCCGCGGCTCGCGGTCGACGACGCCGATCCGGAGCGATTCGCGTGGATCGCGGCCGCGTTGCCGGGCATCGCCGCGACGGGTGCGCCCGACGAACTCCGCCGGCTGCCCCCGCTGCCCGGCTCGAGCGTGGCGATCGCCCTCATCGGCCTGGGGAGCGCCGAGCTCGGCCCCGACTCGCTGCGGTACGCCGCGGGGTCGGCCGCCCGCCAACTCACCGGGATCGATCGACTCGCGCTCGCCCTCCCCGTCGCCGCCGCCTCCCACGCGCTCGCGGTGCTCGAGGGCGCGGGGATCGGCGCGTACGCCTACACCGGCTATCGCGTCTCGACGATCGGGACGACGAAGACTCCCGCCGAGGAGATCGCCGTGCACGTGCCCGCGTCGCTCCCGACCGCCGACCTCGTCGAGCGCGCGTCGGCCGTCGCGACCGCGGTGCACACGGTGCGCGACCTCGTGAACACGCCCCCCTCCGATCTCTACCCCGAGACTCTCGCCGCCGCGGCCGTCGACCACGCTCTCGGCCTCCCCCTCGAGGTCGAGGTGCTCGACGAGGCGGCGCTCGAGGCGGGCGGCTACGGCGGCATCCTCGGAGTGGGCCGGGGGTCGGTGCGCCCGCCCCGCCTCGTCGTCGTGCGCTACACCCCCGACGGAGCCACGCGCCACCTCGCCCTCGTCGGCAAGGGCATCACGTTCGACTCCGGCGGCCTCTCGCTCAAGCCGCCCGTCGGCATGGTCGGGATGAAGTACGACATGACCGGGGCCGTGACGGCTCTCGCCGTGACCGTCGCCGCGGCCCGCCTGGCGCTCCCGGTGCGGATCACCGCGTGGATGTGTCTCGCCGAGAACATGCCGTCGGGGTCGGCGACCCGCCCGAACGACGTGCTGCGGATGCGCGGCGGCACGACCGTCGAAGTGCTCAACACCGACGCCGAGGGACGCCTCGTGCTCGCCGACGGACTCGTCGCGGCGAGCGAGGAGCGGCCGGACGCGATCGTCGACATCGCGACCCTCACGGGAGCCGCGCGCGTGGCCATGGGTGAGCGCTACGTGCCGATCATGGGCGACGACGCCCTCGTCCCGCAGCTCATCGCCGCGGGCGCCGACGTGGGCGAGATCCTCTGGCACATGCCGATGCCCCCCGAGCTGCGCTCGCTGCTCGACAGCGACGTCGCCGACATCGCGAACGCGAAGCCCGGCAACACGAGCGGCGGAATGCTCATCGCCGCCCACTTCCTCAAGACCTTCGTCGGCAGCGTGGGCGAGGGCGACGAGAAGCACCCCATTCCCTGGGCGCACCTCGACATCGCGGGCGTCGCGAGCAACTCCGGAACCCCGCACGGTGCACACGGCAAGGGTCCGACGGGCGCGACGGTGCGAACACTGCTGCGTCTCGCGGAAGACTTTTCCACTCCGTAGTAGGGTCTTGGTGGCAAGGAACACCTTGCCCTTCTGGGCCGCACGCCACCCCCTGTCCTGGCCCGCAATCGCACGCACATAGGGAGTCGCCGGGTGTCCGAGCAGAACTTCGACCTTGTCGTTCTGGGTGCAGGAAGCGGTGGCTACGCCGCCGCGCTGCGCGCCAGCCAGCTGGGCCTCACGGTCGGGCTCATCGAGAAGGGCAAGGTCGGCGGCACGTGTCTGCACGTCGGCTGCATCCCGACGAAAGCGCTGCTGCACGCGGCCGAGGTCGCCGATGTGACCAAGGATGCCGCCAAGTTCGGCGTGCAGGCCACCTTCGGCGCGATCGACATCGCGGGCGTCACGGCGTATCGCGAAGAGGTCGTCTCCTCGAAGTGGAAGGGCCTGCAGGGCCTCATCAAGGCGCGGGGCATCACGACCATCGAGGGCGAGGGCCGCCTCACCTCCCCCACGACCGTGCAGGTCGGCGACGTGACCGTCACCGGCAAGAATGTCGTGCTCGCGACCGGCTCCTACTCGCGATCGCTCCCCGGCCTCGAGATCGGCGGCCGCGTCATCACGTCGGAGCAGGCGCTCGCCCTCGACTTCGTGCCGAAGAAGGTCGCCGTCCTCGGCGGCGGGGTCATCGGCGTCGAGTTCTCGAGCGTCTGGCGCTCGTTCGGTGCCGAGGTCACGATCATCGAGGCCCTGCCGAACCTCGTGCCGAACGAAGACATCTCGATCTCGAAGCAGTTCGAGCGCGCGTTCCGCAAGCGCGGCATCGAGTTCAAGACCGGCGTGCGTTTCCAGGGCGTCACCCAGAACGAGTCGGGTGTCGTCGTGACGCTCGAGGATGGCACCACGATCGAGGCGGAGCTGTTGCTCGTGGCTGTCGGCCGCGGCCCTGCGACCGCGAACCTCGGCTTCGAGGAGGTCGGCGTGACGATGGATCGCGGCTTCGTCCTCACCGACGAGCGCCTGCGCACCAACATCCCCGGCGTCTGGGCCGTCGGCGACATCGTGCCCGGCCTGCAGCTCGCCCACCGCGGATTCCAGCAGGGCATCTTCGTCGCCGAGGAGATCGCGGGTCTCAACCCGATCGTCGTCGACGACGTCAACATCCCGAAGGTCACCTACTCCGAGCCCGAGGTCGCGTCCGTCGGCCTCACCGAGGCGAAGGCCGTCGAGAAGTTCGGTGCGGATGCCATCGCCACCTACGACTACAACCTCGCGGGCAACGGCAAGAGCCACATCCTGCACACCGCGGGTTCGGTCAAGGTCGTGCGCCAGAAGGACGGACCCGTGCTCGGCGTGCACATGATCGGCGCGCGCGTCGGCGAACTCATCGGTGAGGCGCAGCTCGCGGTCAACTGGGAGGCCTACCCCGAAGACATCGCGCCGTACCTGCACGCGCACCCGACGCAGAACGAGGCGCTCGGCGAAGCGTTCCTCGCCATCGCCGGCAAGCCGCTGCACGCGATGTGACCGCGATCCGACCCCACCGCTTAAGCTAGAGATTCAGGCTTCGAAGGAGCACCCCGCTGATGAGCGAATCCGTCACCCTCCCGGCTCTCGGAGAGAGCGTCACGGAAGGCACCGTGACCCGCTGGCTCAAGAAGGTGGGTGACCGGGTCGAGGTCGACGAGCCTCTGCTCGAAGTCTCCACCGACAAGGTCGACACCGAGATCCCGTCGCCCGTCGCGGGCGTGATCGAGGCGATCCTCGTCCAGGAGGACGAGACGGTCGAGGTAGGCGCGGTGCTCGTCACCATCGGTGACGGCTCCGGCGCGGCAGCTCCCGCGGAAGAGGCGCCCGCTCCGGCTGCGCAGCCCGCGCCCGCTGCCGAGCCCGCTCCGGCTGCGCAGCCCGCGCCCGCTGCCGAGCCCGCTCCGGCCCCCGCTGCTG
>Ga0209066_10003797_pt1 | contig 16970 bp, 15 predicted proteins | sample All_14_2_FD_187198 | JGI IMG/M metagenome (GOLD analysis project Ga0209066, IMG submission 187198) | Freshwater microbial communities in response to fracking from Pennsylvania, USA - Allegheny Zone_MetaG_DW_15 (SPAdes) (version 2) ... | reverse complement strand
GTTTTCATGCAATCTCCTGAAGTCAAAGGGTTTTAAAAGTCTACACACAAAGCTTGGGTGCGGTGGACGATGTTAGTTCAAACCGAGCCGCCCATTCGAGCGTCTGCAGCGGCAATCTCACCCGATGTCGCCCCTTGGTGCCTCAGTCGGCCACAGCAGCATCAATGGCCCCGGCCAGACGTTCGACAATCTGGCGGAGTTCATCCTCGCTGGTGATGAAGGGCGGCGCCAGCAGGATGTGGTCCCCGCAGCGGCCGTCCACCGTGCCGCCCATAGGGTACACCATCAAGCCGCGCGCCATGGCCTCGCGCTTGATGCGGGCGTGCAGTTGGCGCGCCGGGTCAAACCATTGGCGCGTGCTGCGGTCAGCCACCATCTCCAGCCCCCAGAACAAACCGCGTCCACGGATGTCGCCCACATGCGGGTGATGGGCAAACGCTTGTTTCAGCAGGCTGTGCAAGGTCTGCCCCCGGGCCTGCACTTGCGCCACCAGGCCATCGCGCTGGATCACCCGCTGCACCGCCAGGGCGGCGGCACAAGCCAGCGCATGGCCCAGGTAGGTGTGCCCGTGCTGGAACAAACCGCTACCTGCCCGGAACACCTCCACCAGTTTTTTCTGGGCCAGTACCGCACCAATGGGCTGGTAACCGCCCCCGAGTCCTTTGGCAATGGCCAGCAAATCAGGCACCACCCCCTCCTGCTCACAGGCGTGCAGCGTGCCGGTGCGGCCCATGCCGCACATCACCTCGTCGAGGATGAGCAAAATGCCGTGGCGGTCACACAGCTCGCGAATGCCCTTGAAATAACCTGGCACCGGCGGCAGCACCCCCGCGGTGGCACCACCCACCGTTTCCGCCACAAAGGCCAACACGTTCTCAGGCCCCAGCTGTTGAAACGTCTGCTCCAGCTCCACCACCAGCCGTTGACCATACGCTTCAGCGGTCTCGTCGGGGCCCCGGTCGCGATATTCGTAACACGGTGACACATGGGCGACATCCATCAGCAAGGGCTGAAACTGGGCACGGCGCCAGGCGTTGCCCCCCACAGCCAGCGCGCCCAGCGTGTTGCCGTGGTAACTCTGGCGCCGGGCCACAAAATGGCGGCGTTGCGGCTGGCCAATTTCGACAAAATACTGCCGCGCCATCTTCAGCGCCGCCTCCATGGCCTCGGAGCCGCCGCTGACGAAATAAACGTGGCTCATGCCCGCCGGGGCCGATTCGATCAGCACGTCGGCCAGTTCCTCAGCCACGTCCGTGGTGAAAAAGCTGGTGTGTGCATAGGCCAGTCGGTCCATCTGGGCGTGCATGGCGGCCACCACCTCCGGGTGCCCGTGCCCCAGGCACGACACCGCGGCCCCGCCGCAGGCATCCAGATAGGTCTTGCCACTGGCGTCCGTCAGGGTGATGCCGTGGCCAGACACCGCCACCGGCAACGGGTGGCGCAACTGGCGATGAAACACATGGGTGGTCTCGGCGCTGACGACGCCGCGAGGGGAACGTGATAGGGTCATGGGGAGGGTATTCCAATGGGCAGGACAAAGGGCAAACTCAGTTGCCCAACAACAGCCACCCTGCTTCTGTCAAGGTGGCGTTCTCACCTTGTCGGGGTCAGGATCGACCCCTGACACGACGCGACCGGAGGGCGGCAAGCCGCGCCACCCGGTCAGCCCCGCAGGGCTTGCGCCTTACGCTTCGGCGCGTTTTTGCAGGATCTCAAAGGCCGGCAAGGTTTTGCCTTCCAGCACTTCCAGGAACGCGCCGCCGCCGGTCGAGATGTAGCCCACGTCTTTTTCAATGCCGTATTTGGCAATGGCGGCCAGGGTGTCGCCACCACCGGCAATGCTGAACGCGTCGGACTCGGCAATCGCCATGGCGATGGTTTTGGTACCGCCTTCAAACGCGGGGAACTCGAACACACCCACCGGGCCGTTCCAGACGATGGTGCCGGCGGCCTTGAGTTGCGCGGCCAGTTTGGCGGCAGTCACCGGGCCGATGTCCAGGATCATGTCGTCGTCTTCCACATCGGTGGCGGCCTTGACGGTGGCCGGTGCGTCGGCCGCAAAGGTTTTGGCGCAGACCACGTCGGTGGGGATCGGCACGTCGGCGCCGCGCGCCTTCATGGCAGCGATCACGGCGGTGGCTTCACCCACCAGGCTGGGTTCGGCCAGGCTCTTGCCTATTTTCAGACCGGCGGCCAGCATGAAGGTGTTGGCAATGCCGCCACCCACAATCAGGTTGTCCACATTCTTGGCCAAAGCTTGCAGGATGCTGAGCTTGGTCGAGACCTTGGAGCCCGCCACAATCGCCACCAGCGGACGCTTGGGGTTGGCCAGGGCCAGGTTGATGGCATCAATTTCAGCCGCCAACAAGGGGCCCGCGCAGGCGATGGGCGCAAACTGGGCGATGCCGTAGGTGGTGCCTTCGGCGCGGTGGGCGGTACCAAAGGCGTCGTGCACAAACACGTCGCACAGGGCGGCCATTTTTTTGGCCAGCTCTTCGTTGTTTTTCTTCTCACCCTTGTTGACGCGGCAGTTTTCCAGCATCACCAGTTGGCCAGGCTGCACATCCACGCCGTCGACCCAGTTGGCGACCACGGGGATCTCGCGACCCATCAGTTCACCCAGGCGCTTGGCCACGGGTGCGAGGGAATCTTCGGGTTTGAACTCGCCTTCGGTCGGGCGGCCCAGGTGGCTGGTGACCATCACGGCGGCACCAGCGTCGAGCGCCATCTGGATACACGGCACGCTGGCGCGGATGCGGGTGTCTTCGGTGATGTTGCCAGCATCATCTTGCGGCACATTCAAATCGGCCCGGATGAACACCCGCTTGCCCTTGGCGGCACCATTGGCAATCACATCGGCAAAACGTACAACTTTCATTCTCTAGCTCCTTGGTTAAATGCGACGACACGACCTCATTGTTCAATGGTGTCGCGTTATCCCGCCGATTGTCGTACCAAGCCAGGCCCTGATGGCCGTGGCTTGCCCGCTTGATGGGTCACCACGGCACCACCCCGGGTGATCGCTGATGCGATAGCGCTCAAACCAACAGGACAGAGATGTCCGGGATGATGCGATCCGGCGCGCAGGCTTCAACCGGCTCACCCATGTTGTAGCCGTACGACAGCATCCACACCGGCACACCCGCGGCACGCGCGGTGGCCACATCGATGCTGGAGTCGCCGACAAACAGGGCGCGGTCAGGCGTCACCCCAAACTGCGCCAGACAGTGGCTCACCCCGGCCGGATCAGGCTTTTTGGTGACCAAGGTGTCCCCACTGATGACGGCGTCAAACAGGCCGCCGAGCTGGTGCGCCGCCAGCACCACCTGGGTGTAACGGCCTTCCTTGTTGGTCACCACCGCCAGCCGGGCGCCTTGTTGGCGCAACACCGTCAAGGTTTCACGCACCTGCGGGTACAGGTGGCTGCGGGTGCCGCAGCGCGCGTTGTACGCCATGTTGTACACCGGCACGATCTGGGCCAGCAGCGCGCTATTGCTCACCACCTCGGGCGCAAACCCGGTGATCTGCGCCAGCGCCTTGACCAGCAGCGCCAGCGTGCCGTGGCCAATCCAGTCGTCCACCTGCTGTTGCGACACCTCCGGCAAGCCAAAACGCCCGAGAGCGTCGTTGACGGCATCCAGAATCTCGGGCGCCGTCTCCACCAAGGTGCCATCCAGGTCAAACATGACCAGATCAAAACTGGACATAGTCACCTTCAGTTGATGGAGGGCACAACCGTGTCGGGCAGGGGTTCGGCGCGTTTGCTGGCAGCGCGGTGCACGATGGTGCGGATGTTGGTCACCACACGTTCCACCGTGATGCCAAAGTGCTGGTACAGCTTGGGCGCCGGGGCCGACTCGCCAAAGGTAGGCATGCCGATCACCACGCCGTGGCGGCCCACATACTTGCGCCAGAAGTCCGGGTGCGCCGCTTCAATCGCCAGCGAAGGCATGTTGAACGGAATCACCATCTCTTGGTAGGCGTTGGTCTGGCGGTCAAACACATTGGTGCAAGGCATGGACACCACGCGGGTGGCAATACCCAGGGCTGCCAGCTCAGCCTGCGCCTTCATGGCGATCTCGAGCTCGGAGCCGGTGGAGACGATCACCGCCTGCGCGCCTTCCATGTCCGACAGGATGTAGCCACCCTTGCGGATGTTGTCGACCATGCTGGCATCGGTCAGGCGCGGCAGGTTCTGGCGCGACAGGCACAGGGCGCTGGGGCCGTCCTTGCGCTCCACCGCACTGGCCCAGGCCACGGCGGTTTCCAGACCGTCAGCCGGGCGCCACACGTCCAGACCGGGGATGATGCGCATGCTGGGGATGTGCTCAATACTTTGGTGCGTCGGGCCGTCTTCACCCAGGCCAATGCTGTCGTGGGTGAACACATGGATGACACGGATCTTCATCAGCGCGGCCATACGGATGGCGTTGCGGCTGTAGTCACTGAAGGTCAGGAAGGTGCCGCCGTAAGGGATGTAGCCGCCGTGCAGGCAGATGCCGTTCATGATGCCGGCCATGCCGAACTCACGTACGCCGTAGCTCATGTGGTTGCCCCAGGTGTCGCGCCCGGCCTTGACACAGCCCTTGAAGTTGGTCAGGTTGGAGCCGGTCAGGTCGGCACTGCCGCCAAAAAATTCGGGCAACAGCGGTGCAATCGCGTCCAACGCGTTCTGGCTGGATTTGCGGGTGGCAAACGAGGTCGGGTTGGCAGCAATGGCTTCCAGCAAACCGGGCAACTTGTCGGCAAAGTCGGCGGGCAAATCACCGGCCATGCGGCGTTTGAATTCGGCAGCTTCTGCCGGGAAAGCGGCGCTGTAGGCGGCAAACTTGGCGTCCCAGGCATGTTCAGCGGCGACACCGCGCGCCACCGCGTTCCAGGCGGTCGCAATGTCGGCCGGGATTTCAAACGGGGCATAAGGCCAGCCCAGCGCTTCGCGGGTGGCGGCCACTTCGGCGGCGCCCAGGGCGGCACCGTGCACATCGTGGGTACCAGCCTTGTTGGGGGAACCCAGGCCAATCACGGTCTTGCAGCAGATCAGGGTCGGTTTGCCATCGGCCAACACGGCCTGCGCCTTGGCGGCTTGGACGGCGGCGTCCACCGCAGCCGGGTTGTGGCCGTCCACACCGGCAATCACGTTCCAGCCGTAGGCATCGAAGCGTTTGGGGGTGTCGTCGGTGAACCAGCCTTCGACGTGGCCGTCGATCGAGATGCCATTGTCGTCGTAGAACGCCACCAGCTTGGACAGGCGCAGCGTGCCCGCCAATGCGCAGGCTTCGTGGCTGATGCCTTCCATCATGCAGCCGTCACCCAGGAACACATAGGTGAAGTGGTCGACGATGGCGTGTTGGTCCTTGTTGAACTCGGCGGCCAGCAGCTTCTCGGCCAGCGCCATGCCGACCGCGTTGGAGACACCCTGGCCCAGCGGGCCGGTGGTGGTCTCCACCCCCGGGGTCACACCCACTTCGGGGTGGCCGGCGGTTTTGCTGTGCAGTTGGCGGAAGTTTTGCAGCTCGCTCATCGGCAGGTCGTAACCAGTGAGGTGCAGCAAGGCATAAATCAGCATGGAGCCGTGGCCGTTGCTCAAGACAAAACGGTCACGATCGGCCCAATGCGGGTTGGCGGGGTTGTGCTTGAGGTGGCGGTTCCACAGCACTTCGGCAATGTCGGCCATGCCCATGGGCGCGCCGGGGTGGCCGGACTTGGCCTTTTCGACGGCGTCAACGGCCAGCATGCGGATGGCATTGGCCATTTGTTTGGCAAATTCAGGGGTGGGTGTGGTCATGGTTCGTGATCAGTAGGTGATGAGAGGTAAAAACAAAGCAAGGCTACGCGTTTGGGTCGGGTCCTGGGCCTCTATCTTAGTCAGTTGGGAGCGGCACACAGCACACCATCAGTTTCCAGTAAGTTATGCCGCCGCTCGCAGGTGCGCGGGTAGGGGGTCAGGCGGCTTTTTTCTTGCGCTCCATCATGCGCCAGACAAAGGGCGTGAAGATGAGTTGCATCGCCAACTCCATCTTGCCGCCGGGCACCACGATGGTATTGGCGCGGCTCATGAAGCTGCCGTCGATCATGCTGCGCAGGTAGGGGAAGTCGATGCCCTTGGGGTTGGCAAAACGGATCACCACCATGCTCTCGTCGGGGCTGGGGATGTCGCGTGCGATGAACGGGTTGCTGGTGTCGACCATCGGCACCCGCTGGAAGTTGACATGGGTGTGCTCAAACTGCGGGCAGATGTAGTGCACGTAGTCGGGCATGCGCCGCAAAATGGTGTCGGTCACCGCCTCGGTGCTGTAGCCACGCTGCTTTTTGTCGCGGTAGAGCTTTTGAATCCACTCCAGGTTGATCACCGGCACCACACCAATGAGCAAGTCCGGATGCTGGGCGATGTTGACCTCAGGCGTGACCACGGCGCCGTGCAGGCCTTCATAAAACAGCAAGTCGGTGCCAGCGGGCACATCTTCCCAGGCGGTGAAGGTGCCCGGCTCTTGTTGGTAGGGCGCGGCTTCTTCCAGATCGTGCAGGTATTTGCGACGCTTGCCGGTGCCGGTTTCGCCGTAGGCGCGAAACAGCTCGGCCAGCTCGTGAAACAGGTTGTTGGCAGGGCCAAAGTGGCTGAAGTGCTGGTTGCCAGCAGCCTCGGCCTCGGCCGCCTTGAGCTTCATCTCCTTGCGGTCGTAACGGTGAAAGCTGTCGCCTTCGATCACGGCGGCGTTGATGCTCTCGCGCCGAAAGATGTTGTCAAACGTGCGGGTGACCGAGGTGGTGCCGGCGCCGCTGGAACCCGTGATGGCGATGATGGGGTGACGTATGGACATGGTGCGTGTCTCCTGAGGATGATGAAACCGGATCAAGCAGCCTCTGGCTGCTGCCTGATGTGTATGGGGGACGCTGGTTGGGGACGGTCATGGCGGGCCTGACCCGCCATCCATGGACCCCGGATCCCGTCCGGGATGACCGCCCACATCACGGTCAATCGCGAAACAGGCTGCGTTCGGCAAACAGCGGGTTGGTCAGCTCCGAAGTCACAGGTTGGCGGTGGTAACGCTCAATGCGCTCGACCTCGTTCTTGGAGCCAAACACAAACCCGATGCGCTGGTGCAAACTGGTGGGCTGGACCTGCAGCATGGGCGCCTCACCGGTGGAAGCGCGGCCACCGGCCTGCTCCATGATCATGCCCACCGGGTTGGCCTCATACAACAGGCGCAGGCGCCCGGGCTTGCTCGGGTCTTTGGTGTCGCGCGGGTACATGAACACCCCGCCACGCATCAGGATGCGGTGCGCCTCGGCCACCATGGAGGCGATCCAGCGCATGTTGAAGTCTTTGCCGCGCACACCGGTTTTGCCGGCCAGGCATTCGTCCACGTACCGTTTGACCGGCGCCTCCCAAAAGCGGGCGTTGGAGGCATTGATGGCAAATTCCTGGGTGTCCTCCGGAATACGCAGCTTGGGGTGGGTCAGCATGAATTCCCCCAGGTTCGGATCGAGCGTGAAGCCGTTGACACCGTCACCCACCGTCAGCACCAGCATGGTGGTCGGGCCATACAGCGCATAACCCGCTGCCACCTGCTTGACGCCGGGCTGGAAGAAGTCGGCATCCACCACGTCGCGGCCCGAGTCGATCACGTCCTGCGGCGCCCGCAGGATGCTGAAAATGCTGCCCACCGACACGTTCACGTCGATGTTGCTGGAGCCGTCCAGCGGGTCAAACACAATCAGGTAGTTGCCACGCGGGTAATGCTTGGGGATCTGGTAGGGCGCGTCCATCTCCTCCGAGGCCATGCCCGCCAGGCTGCCCGACCATTCGGTGCGCTGCATGAAAACATCGTTGGACAACACGTCCAGCTTTTTCTGCGTCTCGCCCTGCACGTTGACCGAGCCCCCGGCATCTGCCGCGTGGTTGCCCATGACACCGGCCAGTTCGCCATAGGCCACCGCCTTGGCGATGCCCTTGCAGGCCAGCGACACATCCAGAATCAGCGAATTGAAGTCGCCGCTGGCGCTGGGAAAACGACGGCGCTCCTCGATCAGGAATTGCGTCAAGGTCGAACGGTTGGAACGAAGGGTCATGGGCATGGCGAAACTCCCGATTAATTAAATTTTGTCGTGCCTGAGGCTTAGGCCGCCTGGGCTGCCGTGCGCAGCGCCTGCATGATGGTCTTGTAGCCGCCGTCGGCATCAGGCGCGCCAAACACGGCGCTGCCCGCCACGCAGGTGTCGGCCCCTGCAGCCACAATCTCGGCGATGTTGTCGGTCTTGACGCCGCCGTCCACTTCCAGCCAGATGGGCTGGCCGCCAGCGGCCACGTGCGCGTCGATCCGGGCGCGCACGGCACGCAGTTTGTCCAGCGTGCTGGGGATGAACTTTTGCCCGCCAAAACCGGGGTTGACACTCATCAGCAAAATCATGTCGAGCTTGTCCATGACGTGGTCCAGCACGCTCAGCGGCGTGGCGGGGTTGAGCACCAGCCCGGCCTTGCAGCCCAGCTCGCGGATCATCGACAGGCTACGGTCCACGTGTTTGGAGGCTTCAGGATGAAACGTGATGATGTTGGCACCCGCCTTGGCAAACAGCGGGATGATCGCGTCCACCGGTTCCACCATCAGGTGCACGTCGATCGGGATGCTGACATGCGGCCGGATGGCTTCGCACACCAGCGGGCCAATGGTGAGGTTAGGCACGTAGTGGTTGTCCATCACATCAAAATGCACCAGGTCACAACCGGCGGCTTCGATGGCACGCACCTCCTCACCCAAGCGGGAAAAGTCGGCCGACAAAATGCTTGGGGCCAAACGCAGAACGGGGTTGGAGCTCATGGGGGGTCTTTCAGAAGTTTAAAAAAGGGGGTGGCCGAGTTGCGCTCAGGCTCGCCAAGAATTCTGCCAGTCGCGCAGTTGTGCCAATGTGACCTGGCGCAAGTCGGGCACAACGCGTAGCGCATCCCCGAAGTCGTGGTGCAGCGTGTAACGGTTGGTGGTGATCAGCGTTGCCAGGCCCGCCGCCGTGGCAGCGCGCAGGCCATTGCTGGAATCTTCAATCACCAGGCACTGGCAAGCGGGCAAATCCAGCTCGGCCAGCACCTGCAGATACACCTGCGGGTGCGGCTTTTTGAGCGGTGCGGTGGCGGCGTCGCCAATGGCTGCAAAGTGCTCGCGCCAGTTTTCGCCCAGCGGACCCCGCAACAAAGCGGCAATGTTGACCGGCGTGGTGGTGGTGGCAATGGCCAGCTTCAGACCAGCTTGCCGCGCTTCGTGGATCAGCGCCAGCACGCCGGGGCGCAAGCTCACCCGGCCACTGTTGACCAGGTTTTCATAGATGGTGGTCTTGCACGCGTGGATCAGGTCAATCTGCGCTTGCACCGCCTGCGCGTCCAGCGCCGGGTCCAGCTGCTGCCAGTAGCGCAGGATGCGCTCCTTGCCGCCCGACACATCCAGCAGATGCAGGTACATCTCGTCGGTCCAGACCCAGTCCATGCCCAGCTCGGCAAAGGCGCGGTTGAAAGCCTCCAGATGCACACTTTCGGTCTCGGCCAGCGTGCCATCCACATCAAAAATCAAGGCTTGCAAAGCACCAGAGGCCATGGAAAAGTGTCCTTTAGTTAACGTGGGGATACCGACAAATGTGCGACATAGGTTTACTTTAATCGCCCCAACTCATAAACTCTAATCACGTTTTATTGAAAAATCATCAGCACAGCCTGATGAAATACAGGGATAAGCCGATGCGCCCTTACACCTTCAAACAGATCCAGACGTTCATGGAAGTGGCGCGCCAGCGCTCGGTCTCCAAAGCAGCCGAACGGCTGTTTGTGACACAGCCCGCGGTATCGATGCAGCTGCGCCAGCTCGAAGACGCGTTTGGCCTGGCGCTGGTGGAGCCGATGGGGCGCAACATCCGGCTCACCGCCGCTGGTGAAGCGTTCTTGACCTACGCCACCAACGCCATGGGCCAGTTCAAAGACCTGGAAGCACTGATGGCCGAGCATGTCGGCCTGAAAAAAGGCCGCATTGATCTGGCCGTGGTCAGCACCTCCAAATACTTCATCCCGATGCTGCTGGTGCGCTTTTCCAGGCTGTTCCCGGGCATCGATGTACACCTCAACATCGACAACCGCGACAACGTGCTGGGCCTGATGACCCGTTTTGAGGCCGATCTGGTGGTGATGGGCCGCGCGCCCAGCCACCTGGACTGCGAGGCCACCGCCTTCGCCACCAACCCGCTGGTGATGGTGGCGCCGCCCGACCACCCGCTGGCTCGGCGCAAAAATCTGCCCTTCGAGGTGCTGGCCGAGCATCGCTTTGTGGTGCGTGAAGACGGCTCGGGCACCCGCGCGGCCATGCAACGCCTGTTTGAAGAACACCACACCGAGCTGAAAGTGGTGATGGGCCTGCCCAGCAACGAAACCATCAAACAGGCGGTGATGGCCGGCATGGGTTTGAGCTTTCTGTCGATGCGCACGATTCGCCACGAACTGGCCAGCGGCCACATCGCGCTGCTGGATGTGCAAGGCCTGCCGCAGATCAACCACTGGTATGTGACGCACCTGAGCAGCAAAAAACTCTCCCCCGCGGCCCGCGCATTCAAGGAATTTCTGATCGAGCAAGGCGGCGCGCTGATGGACACCTGGAGCTGAGCCAGGGCCGCTCGCCAGCGTCAGGTCAGCAAAAAGTTTGCATCCGGCTGGGGCACGGGCGGGGGCACCTCACCCAGCATCTCCAGCAGGCTGGCGTGGACGCTGGCCACGATGGCATCCAGCGCCAGGTCGTTGTCGGCCAGGCCGAACGGGTCCTCAATTTCGTCGCTCAGGGCCTCCAGCGCAAAGAAGGTGTAGGACACAAAGCTCACCACCAGCGGTGTCATCAGCCCGATGCTGTCCACCAGCCCAAAGGGCAACAGCGCACAGTACAGGTAAACGCTGCGGTGCAGCACCACCGAATAGGCGAATGGCAAGGGCGTGTTGGCAATGCGTTCGCAACTGCCCAAAGCCAGGGACAGGGCGTCCAGTGAGCTCTCCATCTTCTGCGCCAGCATCGGATCGAGCCGCCGGGCTTCGCGCCAGCCCTGCAGCTGGCGGCCCAGCCACAGCAACACCAGCGTCGGGGCTGAACGGGCGCTGATCAACTGCCTGCACACGTCGTCCGGCAGCAAGTCGTCGGTTCCGATCGTTGCTTTTTGACCACGAAGCTGGTTGCGCATGGTGCAGGAAAAACCGATCAGCCCCAGCACAAAGGGTCGCACCGGCGAACCTGCGGTCACCAGGGTCAGGGCCTGACGGGTCAGGTTGCGGGACTCCACCAGCACACAACCCCATTGCTTGCGCGCCTCCCAGTAACGGTCGTAACTGGCGTTGATGCGAAACCCCAAAAAAATGGCGAATGCCACACCCATCAACGAAAACGGACTGGCATTGAGCGTCACTTTCCATAAAAACAACTGCCCGTGCGCCATCACCACGACACACGACAGGGCAAAAATAAACAGCTGCTGACCGTAAATACGATGCACCAGAGAGCCCCGGCGCACAAACAGCAAACGGATCCAATGGGGACGAGGACGAACAATCACAGGGGCATGTGCGGCCAGTGCGGCCGCTTTAGTCAGAGCGGCCGATTGTCACACCGCCCGTCAGGTCATTCATGATTTATTAGGGTTTACCCTATACTGCAGTGCAACAACATCGGTTTCGAAAGGAACTGCACCATGACAGAAGCCACTTTGAACCCCTCCAGTCAGACCCCCAACACCCAACGCCTCGCTGGCGCTCTGCAAGCGTGGGTGATCGCCACCCAACAACAGGCCAGCGCCTGGTGGACCACCCTCACCCACCGCGCCCACCCCGGCCCGCTGACCAGCGCGCGCCAGGAAGCCGACACATTGCGCGAGTATGCCGACCAGCTTTACCGCACCGACCCGCGCTACGCGCACGACCTGTACGCCGCCGCCACCCGGCACGAACTCGCCACCACGGCCGGCTGAACCCAACCCACCGCCCTGCGGCACACACCGGCTTCATTTTTGCACCTGCAGCAACCGGGCGACCCCCGACTTGACCTGCACCCACTTTGGAGGACTTACCATGTCCCTGATCACCAACTTCGGGCAAACCACTGCCCTCATCCTGGGCTTGCCCTTTGACCTGGCCCGCGCCAACTACGCCAGCGCCGTGCGCCTTGGCCTTCTGGAAAACTCGCTGCTGAAATCGGCCCGCTTTGAGCGTGAGCTCAGCAAAATCGAACGCCTGAGCCTGGGGCTGTGGGCGCGGCGGGTATAAGGCCCCACCCACCGGGATACCCCCCAAGACGGCCAACATCAGCCAACTTCACCCAGACAGGCGCCTCTGGCGCAGCGTCCCCGCTACCCCCGCAAGCCGTTGTGCAGCGCAATGAGCGCCAGCGTGATCTTGTGGCTGGGGTCGAGGTAGACCATGGGCAAACACCGCTCATGCGACTCGCGAATGCGCACCGACGCTGGCAAATACGGCTGCAGCACCGGCAGGCCTTCGTCAATCAGCTCGGCGACCATGCGCTGGGGCAGGTTGGCGCGCGGCTGAAACTGGTTGACCACAATGCCGTCCACCTGCAGCTCCGGGTTGTGATCGGCGCGGATTTCCTGCACGTTGTCGAGCAGGGTGTAGAGCGCCTGGCGCGAGAAACTGTCGCAGTCAAACGGAATCAGGCAGCCGCTGGCGCCGATCAGCGCGGCGCGGGTGTAGAAGTTGAGTGCGGGCGCGGTGTCGATGTAGATGCGGTCGTAGGTGGTGGCCAGTTGCTGCAACGCCTCGCGCAGCTTGTAGATTTTCTGGCGTGATTCGAGCTTGACCACCAGCTCGGTGAGCGCCGGGCTCGACGGCATCACATCCAGATTCTCAAACGGCGACGCCACCACAAAATGCGTGGGTGGTGTGCTCTTGAAACTGTAGCTCAGCGTGTTTTCAAAAAAGTCTGCCACGGTGGGCTGACCCTCGGCCGCCGGGCCGCCCAGCAGGTAACTGGTGGAGTTGCCTTGCGGGTCCAGGTCGATCACCAGGGTGCGCAGCCCCTGGCTGGCGCTGATGGCGGCCAGGTTGCAGGTGATGGTGGACTTGCCAACGCCCCCTTTTTGGTTGAACACGACGATGGGCATACAAAACTCCTTTGAGGCTGCAAAACGGGTGCGGATGTGCGTGCCATTGTCTTTGAAATTGATGGCTTTCTTGACCGAGAGCGGCGCTGTGGTGGCTTTTACCGATGCGTGTTAGGCCGTGGGTGTGCACTGTCACCCATCAGATTTTTCTGATCAGACTGGCAATAAATTTGAATTTTCATGATGAATATGCCTGTCTATAGTTCAGTCCATCACCAACCGACTGCACTCACAGGAGTTACCCCATGGATCAATCGAACCGCTATGCCGACCTGAGCCTCAAGGAAGAAGACCTCATTGCCGGGGGTAAACACATTCTGGTGGCCTACAAAATGGCACCAAAGCCCGGCTATGGCTACCTGGAAGCGGCGGCCCACTTCGCGGCGGAATCGTCCACGGGGACCAATGTGGAGGTGAGCACCACCGACGACTTCACCCGCGGTGTGGACGCGCTGGTGTATTACATCGACGAAGCCACGGAAGACATGCGCATCGCTTACCCGATCGACCTGTTTGACCGCAACATGACCGACGGCCGGATGATGATCGTGTCGTTCCTCACCTTGGTGATCGGCAACAACCAGGGCATGGGTGACATCAAACACGCCAAGATCCATGACTTTTACATGCCCGAGCGCGCCATCCAGCTGTTTGACGGCCCGTCCAAAGACATCTCCGACCTGTGGCGCATTCTGGGCCGACCGGTGAAAGACGGGGGCTACATTGCTGGCACCATCATCAAGCCCAAGCTGGGCCTGCGCCCCGAGCCGTTTGCCGCCGCCGCATATCAGTTCTGGCTGGGTGGCGACTTCATCAAGAACGACGAGCCACAAGGCAACCAGGTGTTCTGCCCGGCCAAAAAGGTGTACCCGCTGGTCTATGACGCGATGAAGCGTGCCCAGGACGAAACCGGCCAGGCCAAGCTGTTCTCAGCCAACATCACCGCCGACGACCACTATGAAATGTGTGCCCGCGCGGACTTCATCTTGGAAGCCTTCGGCCCGGATGCCGACAAAGTGGCTTTCCTGGTGGACGGTTTTGTGGGCGGCCCCGGCATGGTCACCACCGCACGCCGTCAGTACCCCAACCAGTACCTGCACTACCACCGCGCTGGCCACGGCATGATCACCTCGCCATCGGCAAAACGCGGTTACACCGCCTTTGTGCTGGCCAAGATTTCGCGTCTGCAAGGGGCCAGCGGCATCCACGTCGGCACCATGGGCTACGGCAAGATGGAAGGTGAGAACGATGACCGCAACATCGCCTACATGATCGAGCGTGACGAGTGCCAGGGCCCCATCTACTTCCAGAAGTGGTACGGCATGAAGCCCACCACCCCGATCATCTCGGGCGGCATGAACGCGCTGCGCCTGCCGGGTTTCTTCCAGAACCTGGGCCACGGCAACGTGATCAACACGTCTGGTGGCGGCTCTTATGGCCACATCGACAGCCCCGCAGCGGGGGCCATCTCGCTGCGTCAGTCGTATGAGTGCTGGAAGAGCGGCGCTGACCCGATCGAGTTCGCCAAGGAGCACAAAGAGTTTGCCCGCGCGTTTGAGTCGTTCCCGGGTGACGCCGACAAGCTGTTCCCGGGCTGGCGCGAAAAGCTGGGCGTGCATAAATAAGCATTTCGCCCGTTACGTCATCTCGGAGCATTGGTGAAAATGCAACTGCGGGGTAGTTTGTTGCGGCAGGCTACCCAGCGTTTTTTGTGCAGCGTTTTGCTTGGCGAACGGGTTTCGTCTCCTTTTTTGGGAGTTTTGGGGCAACAAGTTACTGTGGGCGACTTTCGTGGAAGGCACGTTGCGACGGGATGCCCTGCGCCGCGAATGTCCCCCGAAAGCGGCCTGCGGCCACTTTCTCCTCCTTGATTTCGCTCTGCAAGGCAACCCATCACAACATGCCCGAAATGACTTTGGGATTCCGTACAGCCAAGCGAACCAACACCGACAAGCAGCGTGCGTTGGGTATCTGACGCAGCGAAATAAAGGAGGAGGTTCGGGCGCAGCCCGAGCCGGGGGACATTCGCGGAGTCGGATACCCAGCGCGCGCTGCGGTTCAAAGCGAACGTTCTCCTGCCCTAAATCCAGACCTATCCAAAATCGCAGCACAGTTCACACCAACCATGTGCCCCCGGACTACCATCCCAAGTAACCTGTCTTCCACACCGATCACGCAGGAACCCACCATGACCACCCTGGCCCAGCAATACACCATCACCCAAGAGCCGTTCTACCAGCCGCAATGCAACGAGGTGGCACTGTATGAGGCTGCGTACAAGGCCAGGCTGCCGGTCATGGTTAAAGGCCCCACCGGCTGCGGCAAATCACGGTTTATCGAATACATGGCCTTCAAACTCGGCAAACCGCTCATCACCGTGGCCTGCAACGAAGACATGACCGCCTCCGACCTGGTGGGCCGCTACCTACTGGAGGCCAACGGCACCCGCTGGCTTGACGGCCCGCTAGCCACCGCCGCCCGCATTGGCGCCATCTGTTACCTGGACGAAATCGTCGAAGCCCGGCAAGACACCACCGTGGTCATCCACCCGCTGACCGACCACCGCCGCCAGTTGCCCCTGGACAAAAAGGGCGAGTTGATCCAGGCCCACCCCGACTTTCAACTCGTCATCTCCTACAACCCCGGCTACCAGAGCCTGATGAAAGACCTGAAACAAAGCACCAAACAGCGCTTTGTCGGCTTTGATTTTGACTACCCCGCGGCAGAGCTGGAAGCCAGCATCATCGCCACCGAGACCGGCGTCAACATGGCCGATGCAGTGCGGCTGGTCAAGATTGGGGCGACGGCACGCGCGCTCAAGGGTCACGGGCTGGACGAAGGCATTTCCACCCGGCTGCTGGTCTACGCCGCTACGCTGATCAAGGCCGACGTGGACCCGCTGGATGCCTGTCGCATGGCGCTGGTTCGCCCGATCACCGACGACGCCGACATCCGCGCCACGCTCGACCACGCGATTGACGCGGTGTTTGGCTAAACCGGACCTGCCGCCATGGCCCCTGCCGTGTTGTCACCGTTGATGCCCAGCGCGCTGCTGCCCACGAGCGCCAGTGGCAGCCCAACCGCCCCCATCAGCGCCGATCAGTTCCTGGCCTGGCGCAAGCAGCTGGACTGCGGTTTTGCCCAGATCGACGATGTGTTTGAGGCTTGTTTGGCCGAGGCCCACACCAAGCTCAGCGCCGAGGGCCTGGACGACTACCTGACCCAGGCCCGCTTTTTGGGCAAGATGGGCCGTGGCGTGGAGCCGGCGCTGACCTTTTTGCAGGCCTGGCCCTTGGTGGCTCACAACGTGGGCGAATCCGCGCTGGACGCCGTCATGCTCACCGTTCGGCAGATCAACAAGTCGCCCAATGGCCGCGCCATCGCGCCGTTTTTACAAGCCCTCGGCCCGGTCAGCCAAAGGCTGGCAAGCCAACATCAGCTACAGCATTACCTGGACTTGTGCCTGCTGCTGATGGAACGCACCAGCAGCTCCATCCACGGCATCCACAAAACTTATGCCAGCCCGAGCTTGGGCGTCTTTTTTGAAAAAGCACCGCTGCTGGTGGGCGTGCTCAGCCTGCAGGGCCTGAGCAATTGGGTGAACTACGGCATTCGCAACTACAGCCACCACCCCGAGCAGCAGCGCGATTTTTTCAGCCTGAGCAGTGCCGACAGCCGCGCCGTGCTGCAGCGCGAGCGCCACGGCACGCTGCTGATGGACCACACCCGCGCGCTGGACCTGTACCTGCGTGCGCTGTGGCAGGACGCCGACGTGCTGGTGCCTTACTCCACCACTTTTGACGTGCAGCGCCAGCCCATGCCCTACTTTGACGCGCTGGGCATGCGCC
>Ga0209066_10003796_pt1 | contig 16972 bp, 15 predicted proteins | sample All_14_2_FD_187198 | JGI IMG/M metagenome (GOLD analysis project Ga0209066, IMG submission 187198) | Freshwater microbial communities in response to fracking from Pennsylvania, USA - Allegheny Zone_MetaG_DW_15 (SPAdes) (version 2) ... | reverse complement strand
CTTCCTGGCGATTTGGGCCATCCGGCCACGGCTTTGCTCGGTCCACATCCCGAGCTTGAATCACATCCAATCGCCCGCCGGAATCCCCCAAAGGCGATTTTCCAAACAGCCTCTAACACCCAGCCTGTTCGCCCGAAATTTATTTTCCCTTACGAACGCGCATCGCAGATCGTGGAATATCAGTGTCTTGACCCCGGAATCGGCCCCTGTGCCTGACGCCCGTCGGAACTGCGTTACAATGCGCGGTCGATGGCAGGGGAGGATCAGACACGGGCGTTGAGAACGCCCTGGGCGAACAGGACTGACCTCGAACCTTCGGGTGGTCCGGTGGTCTGTCCTTGCGGGCACAACAGCGGCTCATCGTCCGCCGCGCGCGGTCGGGTTTTTTGCAGGGTGTGCAGGGTGTGCAGGGTGCTTTTTGCCCCTTCCCTTCGGTGTCGGACATCCTTGAGGTTTCATGCTAGTGTGACCATCTGAACTGACGCCCCCCCCCCCAGAGCCCCCTCGATGTACGAAACGCCCGACCTGGATACCGAGACCTTCACCCGATCGAGCGCGATCCGCATTCACGATGCGGACGATTTCGAGGGGATGCGGATCGCCGGGCGGCTGGTCGCCGAGGCGCTGGACATGATCGTGCCCTATGTGGTGCCGGGCGTGACCACAGGCGAGCTGGACGACCGGATCCGTCAGTACACCCTGGATCGCGGCGGCCTGCCCGCCTGTCTGGGGTACAAGGGCTATACGAAGACCGTCTGCACCTCGATCAACCATGTGGTCTGTCACGGAATTCCGGGGGACCGGGTGCTCAAGGACGGCGACATCGTCAATGTGGACCACACCGTGATCGTCGATGGCTGGCATGGCGATTCCAGCCGGATGTTCGCGGTCGGCGACATCAATCCGCGCGCGAAAAAACTGATCGACGTGACCTATGAGGCCCTGGCGCTGGGTCTGGAACAGGTCAGGCCGGGCAATACCTTTGGCGACATCGGCTATGTCATCCAGCGCCACGTCGAGGCGGCGCGGATGAGCGTGGTGCGCGACTTCTGCGGGCACGGCATCGGCCGTCTGTTCCACGACAGCCCCAATGTCCTGCACTATGGCCGCAAGAACGAGGGGGCCGTGCTCAAGCCCGGCATGACCTTTACCGTCGAGCCGATGGTCAATCTGGGCAAGCCCCATGTGAAGGTGCTGTCGGACGGCTGGACCGCCGTGACCCGCGACAAGTCCCTGTCGGCCCAGTGCGAGCACACCGTGGGCGTAACCGAGGACGGCATCGAGATCTTCTCGGCCAGCCCCGCCGGCCTGTTCCGCCCCAACTGAGCGCGTGCTTCCGATCGCGGCCGCCCTGGCCGTCCTGGCGGGTCCGCAGGATGAGCATGCCTTCGTCCTGACCGGCGCGGGCCGGTTCGCGGTCCTGGCCGACCTGGCCTCGATCCGGCGTGACGGCGACGTCGCCACGATGCGGTCGTTTCAGGTCGTGGAGCCGGATTTCATTGCGGGCGGGAACGCCTACTGGGGCGGCTGGTCGCGGTGGCGGTTCGACTGTGTGGCCATGACCGCCGACCGGCTGGACTTCGCCTCGGTCCGCGAAGGCGGCACCGAGGGGCCAGCGACGCCCGACACCGCCCCGCCCTATTCCGCCGACCCCGGCGGAGACGCCGCCGAACTGCTGGCCGTGGCCTGTTCGACCGAGGCCCGGTCACCGGACGTGGTTACGCTGGAGGATGCGGTGATCCTGGGGCGGGCGGCTCTGTCGGGGGATCTGATCCCCTGACACTGACCAGATCGGGCCGGTCGTGGGCCAACCGGTCCCTCGGCAGGGCCTGCGGGCATTCATCCCGCATGAAGGCCATCAGCTTCTCGCGGATCTCGCAGCGCAGGTCGAAGGCCACCGGGGCCGAGCGGGCGCTGGCCAGGCAGCGGACCTGCATGACCCGGTCTGTGACGTCGGTGACCTGCATCACCTGGACGTCTCCATCCCACAGGCTGGACGCCCTCACGATCCGCTCGAAGGCTTCTCGCAGCCGGTCGATCGGGGCGGCATAGTCGACATAGACCATGGCCGTGCCGATCAGCCGGGCATTATCGCGGGTCCAGTTCTGGAACGGGTTGGCGATGAACCAGCTGAGCGGCAGGACCATGCGCCGCCAGTCCCACAGCTTGACCACCACATAGGTCGAGGTGATCTCCTCGATATTGCCCCACTCCCCCTCGACGATCACGGCGTCGTCGATGCGGATCGGCTGGGTCAGGGCGATCTGGATGCCGGCAACCATATTGGTCAGGATCGGCTGGAGCGCCAGGCCGGCGATGATGCCCACCACCCCCGCCGAGGCCAGCAGGCTGACCCCCCACTGGCGGAAGCCCGCTATGGTCATCAGGGCCAGTCCGACCGTGACGATGAACAGCAGGACCTTGGCCACCCTTTGCAGGATGCGGGTCTGGGTCAGGTGCTTCCTGGCAACCAGGTTGTCCTCGACCGCCACATTGAACTTCTTGAGATGGACCACCGTCCACATGTCAAGAACGCCCGAGGCCAGCCATCCCAGCGCCAGGATCCAGCCGAACAGCAGCACGGCCCGCACCTGTTGCGAAGGACCGGGATCCAGGGGCGAGACGCTGATCCCGATGGCGATGGCCAGGATGATCATCAGCACTCGCAGCTTGGCCCGTGCCCGCTCCACCACGCCCCGCCAAAAGATGTCGCGGTTCCGGACCACCCGCCGCAGGACGGCAAAGGCGGCGGCGTGGACCAGCCAGCCCGCCCCGACGAAGACCAACAGGACCAGGGCGATCACGGCCCATTCGGGCAGCCAGGAGACACGGTGCCACAGGCGCGCGGTCTCGTGGGTCAGGTCGGTGACGAAGGGGGGCATGCAAGGGAAACGCGGAAGTCTCCTCCCCGTTTCGCACTTGCGACCGCGAGGAGACGTCAGGCCGTCGCTTCGACCAGATCCGCTAGCCGCCGCGCCGCATCGGGGATGGCCACCGACCGGGCCGCCGCGCTCATCGCCGACAGTTTTGCCGGGTCGGACAGCAGCGGCAGAAGCGCCGCAGTCAGGCTGTCGACCGTCACGTCATCCTCGGCCATTACCACCGCCGCCCCGACGTCGGTCAGGACCCTGGCGTTCAGGGTCTGGTGGTCGTCAGTGGCGATCTTCAGCGGGATCAGGACGGACGGCAGGGCGGCGACGGCCAGTTCGGCGCAGGTCGAGGCCCCTGCCCGGCCGATGACCAGATGCGCCTGCGACAGACGGGCGGCCATATCGCGGAAGAAGGGGGCGACCTCGGCCTCAAGAAGGCCTGCCTCAAGATAAACCTGGTGCGCCATCTCAAGGCTTTCGGGCCTAGCTTGCTGAACCACGCGCAGCCGGGCTCGGAGCGCCTCGGGCAGGGCCGCGAGGGACCGGGGGACGGTTTCCGACAGGAGTCGCGCACCCTGGCTCCCGCCGGTGACCAGCAGGTCGATCGGGCCGCCTGCCACGGGCGCGGCATAGGGCCGGTCGAACAGGGCGCCGATCTCGGCCCTGACCGGACTGCCCACCACCTCGACCTCGAGGCTGGCGGACGCGCGCCTCAGGGTCGGGAAGGACGAGGCGACGCGGCGGACCCAGGGGGCGAGGAGGCGGTTGGTGCGGCCCAGGACGGCGTTCTGTTCGTGGATCAGGGTCGGGGTCCCGGCCGTGATGGCGGCGACCAGGGCCGGGGCGGACGGATAGCCGCCAAAGCCGACGACGACGGCCGCATCCAGCCGGGTGAACGCCGTCCGCGCCTGCATGACGCCCCGCGCGATGGCGACGCCGGCCTTGATCAGGGCCAGGGGGCCCGAACCGGTGGCCGTGTCGAGATAGAGCTTTTCCTCGGCCGGGAAGCTGGCGGCATACTGTTCGCCGCGATGATCTGTGGCCAGCACCACGCGCCAGCCTCGCGAGGCCATCTCGCGGGCCAGGGCCTCGGCCGGGAACATGTGCCCCCCGGTGCCGCCGGCTGCGACGATACAGACCCGGGCGTCAGGAGAGGAGGTCAAAAACAATCTTTCTTATCAAAAGCATATGCAAAGACCATGGCCGATTTCTGGACATACGCGGTAGACAAAACAGGGTGAATTTCGTGCACATCGTGCACATTCATCGGTGTCGCAAGCCATCGAACCGGCGGCATTCTGTACTGTGAAAACAGGGTGCAGATAGTGCAAATCGTGCCGAACCAACAGCGCGAAAGTCGGGTTCAGCCGGTCGTCCGGGCAAAATGTGCACTGTGAAAAGACAGTGTACTTCGTGCACTTTCAGAGGCGGTCAACCGAGATCCAGGTGCAGATGGGGCGTGGACCGCAATCTACAAGGCTCCTGCGCCGGAAACGGACGCAGGTCTGGGTGCGCTTCTTCCGCTCAGCGGGGCAAGAACAGTCTAAGGCAGTATCCGCCGCCCCTGTGACAGGCTGGTGCCAGGCTCATAGGCTCCGGGTCGGCGGCGGGTGAGGGCCAGGGCCAGGCCCATGGTCAGCCCCATGGCCAGCATGGACGACCCGCCGTAGCTTATGAACGGCAGGGTCATGCCCTTGGTCGGGATCAGGTTCAGGTTCACTGCGACGTTGATACAGGCCTGCAATCCGATCAGGACGAACAGGCCCGAGGCCGCCGTCTGTTCGAAGGGGTCGTTCAGCTTCATCGCCCGACGCATGCCGCGCACGACGATGAAGGCGTACAGGCCGATCAGGATCAGGCTGAGCATCAGACCGAACTCCTCGGCACCGACCGAATAGATGAAGTCGGTGTGCAGGTCGGGCACGTGGCGCTTCATGACACCCTCGCCCACCCCGCGCCCGACCAGACCGCCGGCGCGGATGGCCTCGCTGGCGCGGTCGATCTGGTGGGTGTCGGTGGTCTCGGGACTGGTGAAGCGGCTGAGACGGTCACGCATATGGCCGAACATGAAATAGAGCGACACCAGCCCCCCGGCCCCGGCCGTGGCGATCACGGCCATCCATTTCAGCGGGACACCGGCCATGAAGAAGACGGTCATGAAGGTGGTGGTGATCAACAGGGTCTGGCCGATGTCGGGCTGGATCAACAGCAGGCCGACGGTCAGGGCCCAGAAGCCGAAGGCGATGCTGACGCCGGGCACGCCCTCGCCCTTCTGCCCCTCGGCGAACATCCAGGCGGCGAAGACGATCAGGCTGGGCTTGGCAAACTCGGACGGTTGCAGGCTGAAGGGACCCAGGTTGATCCAGCGGGCGGCCCCCTTGACCTCGTCGCCGATGAAGGGAAGCGCCGCCATGACGACGATGGCCCCGAGCAGGCCCAGCACCGCGATACGACGCACGCCCCGGGGCGACAGCAGCGACATCGACAGCATGATCCCGGCACCGACCGAAGCCCAGACGATCATTCGCCACGAATAGTGGAAGGGGTCGGTGATCGATTCATCGGCCAGGATGGCGGCCGGGCTGGAGGCGAAGCTGAGCGCGACCCCGAAGGCCATGAGCGTCAGGGCCGCGCCCAAGAGACCGCGATCCACCGTCCAGAACCACTGGGCGATGGCGCTCTGGTCGTTACGAGAAAACGCGGGGCTGTAGGCGGGCGCAGTCATGGTTTCTCAACCATGAACCGAAGGGGTAGCGCCGAGGTTAAGAACGGCAGCCCGAAACGCCTCTCCGCGCGCCTCGAAGTCCGGATACTGGTCGAAACTGGCGCAGGCGGGCGACAGGAGAACGATCTGGTCGCCGCCCGCCGCACGCGCATCGGCCGCAGCGGCGGCAACGGCGGCCTCCATGGTCCCGCTGATGACATGACGCGTGTCGCCCAGGGTCGCGGCGAAATCCTCGGCGGACTGACCGATCAGATAGGCCTTGGTCACATGGCCAAAGAGATCCGACAGGTCGTCGATGCCGCCGGCCTTGGCCACGCCACCCGCAATCCAGAAAACGCTGGGATAGGACGCCAGCGCCTGACGCGCGGCATCGGCATTGGTGGCTTTCGAGTCGTTGACGAATTTGATCACGCCGGATTGACCGGTCTGGTCGCTGGACTGGTCAATCTGGCCGACCGTCTCCATCCGGTGGGCGAGGCCGGGAAAGGTCATCAGCCCCTCCACCGCGGCCTCGTGCAACACGCCGACGGCGCGGGCGGCGGCATAGGCGAAGGCGGCGTTCTGGGCATTGTGACGACCCGGCAGGGAGCGGGCGGGGGCAAGATCGGCGATGGCGATGCCATCGGCCACCAGCCTGCCCGCCGTGGCATCGACAATGATGAACCGACCCTGGTCAAAGGCCGGGATCTGGTCCGGCAGACGGGCAGCGAGATCGGCTACCGGAACACCCCCCCTCGGATCGCGGTATTCCGGCGGGGTTCGGGTCGTGATGGTCGAGACGCGCAAGGCCCTGTCGTTCAGGGCATTGACGACAGTCCAGCCCCAGTCGTCGTCGACCCCGATCAGGGCGACCTTGTCGGGCGTCATCGCCTGAAACAGACGTCGTTTGGCCGCGACATATCCCTCCATCCCGCCGTGGCGGTCCAGATGGTCGGGCGAGACATTCGTCAGGATGGCGACATCGGGCGCGAAACGGGTGGTCAGATCCAGCTGATAGGAGGAGGTCTCGATGACATAGACCTCGACCTCGGCAGGTGCCGGAAGGGCCAGGACGCCGATGCCGATGTTGCCCCCGATGGCGACCTTCAGCCCGGCCTGTTTCAACACCCAGCCGATCAGGGCCGTGGTGGTGGACTTTCCGTTGGTGCCGGTGATGGCGACGACCCTGGGCCGGAGGGCGGTCGGGGTGGCGGCTACGCTGCGGGCGAACAGTTCGATGTCGCCGAGAACGGGGACATCGGCCGCCCTGGCCCTTTCCACCGTCCAGTGCGGCCTGGGATGGGTCAGGGGGGCACCGGGCGACAAGACGAGTGCCGCAAATTGGGACCAGTCGGCGGTGGTGAGATCCTCGAGCGCGAACCCCTCCGCCTCGGCCTGCATCCGGCCCGAGACGCCGTCGTCCCAAAGGATCGGGATCGCGCCCCCGGCCTTGAGCGCGCGCGCGGCCGTGATTCCCGAACGGCCGAGGCCGAAGACGGCGACGCGGCGCCCCTCAAATCCGGGGACAGCGATCACGCCCAAACTCCGCTCACCGCAGTTTCAACGTCGCCAGGCCCAGCAGGGCCAGCATGGCCGCAACGATCCAGAAGCGGATCACGACCGTAGATTCCGGCCAGCCCATCTTCTCGAAGTGATGGTGGATGGGGGCCATCAGGAAGATGCGCTTTTTGGTGGCCTTGAAATAGGCGACCTGGATCATGACCGAGGCGGCCTCGATAACGAACAGGCCCCCGACGATGCCCAGGACCAGTTCGTGCTTGGTCGCCACTGCGATCGAGCCCAGGGCACCCCCAAGTGCCAGGGATCCCGTGTCGCCCATGAAGATCTTGGCCGGGGGGGCATTGTACCAGAGAAACCCCGTGCCCCCGCCAATGACGGCGGCGCAGAAGATGGCTAGCTCGCCCGCACCGGGCACGTGATGGACGCCCAGATAGTCCGAGAAGATGAAGTTGCCGACCAGGTAGGAGATCACCCCGAAGGCCGCCGCCGCCATCATCACCGGCACGATGGCGAGGCCATCAAGGCCGTCGGTCAGGTTCACCGCGTTCGAGAAACCCACGATGGTGAAGGCCGCAAACGCCACATAGAACCAGCCCATGTTGAGCAGGACGTCCTTGAAGAACGGAAAGGCGATCGAGGTTTCAAGCCCCGGCGAGGTCGGCGATTTCGTGGTCAGTAGAACGGTGAGCACGCCAGCGATGATCGAGACCACCAGCTGGGCCAGCAGCTTCTGCTTCGAGGTCAGGCCGGCCGAGGTCTGTTTTGTGACCTTGGCATAGTCGTCGACAAAGCCCAGCACACCGAAGGCTGTGGTGACGAAGGAGACGATCCAGATGTAGGGATTGGTCAGGTCGCCCCACAGGAAGACCGCAACCCCGATACCGGCCAGGATCATCAGACCACCCATGGTGGGGGTGCCGACCTTGGACAGGTGGCTGACCGGGCCGTCCTCGCGGATCGGCTGGCCCTTGCCCTGTTTGGCCCGGATCCAGTTGATGAAGCGGCTGCCCATGGCCACCGCCACGATCATGGCCGTGGCCATGGCCAGGGCGACCCGCACCGTCTGGTACTGGACCAGATGCAGCAGCGGATAGTCCTTCGCGACGTCCGCGAACTGTAGATAGAGAAGGTAGAACATCTAGGCGGCCCCCCCGGCCGATCTTGAAATATCCAGTGCCGCCAAGGCCTTCGCCACGAGCGAGGCCTTCGAGCCGTTCGACCCCTTGACCATGACGATGTCGCCGAAGGCAGCGAGGTCGACGGCATGGGTCGCCAGCTCGGCAGCGGTTTCGGCCCAGAGGCCGCGTCGGCTCTGGGGCAGGGCATTGTAGAGGTGGCGCATCAGCGGCCCGGCAGCGTGGACCAGATCGAGCCCGGCCGCCTCGATCGTGTCGGCCAGACCGGCGTGCAGCACCACCGACTGGTCGCCCAGTTCCAGCATGTCGGTCAGGACCACGATCCGGCGCCCCCCCGTCCGCACCGGCCGCGCGCCCAGGCTGAGGAAACCGGCACGCATCGACAGCGGATTGGCGTTGTAACTCTCGTCGATCAGGGTGAAGGCCCCGTGAGGGCCGGTAACCGAGCGGATTTCACCGCGTCCGGCCAGGGGCTGGAAGGTCGATAGCGCCTCGAACGCCGTCTCGACCGGCACGTCCAGCGCATCCAGCATCAGGATGACCGCAAGGCTGTTCAACCCCCAGTGAAAGCCCGTCTGCTTCAGGGTGAAGACGTGGGTGCGGCCCCAGATCTCTGCGGTGACGCGGGCCCCGAAATCACCAGGCACGAAGTCCAGCAATCGCGCGTCATGCTCCGGGCCCGAGCCGAACTGGGCGATGCGCGCGCCCTGGCGCAGCGCCGCCTCGCGCAGCAGGTCGACCCAGGGGTTGTCGCCGTTGATGACCGCCACGCCGCCGGGGCCCAGGCCCTGGAAGATCGCGGCCTTCTCGCGCGCCACGCCCGCCTCGCCATCCGCAAAGCCCTCGATATGGACCGGGCCGACGGTGGTGACGCAGGCGGCATGGGGCAGGACCATCCTGGAGAGGGGCGCGATCTCGCCGGGCGCGTTCATGCCGATCTCGAACACGGCCCGCTCGACCGTGGACGGCATCCGGGCCAGGGTCAGGGGCACGCCGATATGGTTGTTGTAGCTCTTGATCGAGGCGTGGGCCCCGGCAGCCCCCAGGGGGCCGGCCAGGTCGAGCCCGGCCTTGATCGCCTGGGTGACGCTGGTCTTGCCGACGCTGCCGGTGACCGCCCCGCGCCGGACATGGGGGGCACGATCGCGGGCGGCGGCACCCAGGGCCTCAAGACCCTTCAGGGTATCGGCAACGACGACCTGCGGCCCGCCCTCGACCCGGTGGTCCACCAGGGCCCCCGATGCCCCGGCAGCGAAGGCCGAGGCGGCGAACTCATGGCCGTCGCGCGCGCCTCTGAGCGCCAGGAACAGGTCGCCGGGCGCGATCTCGCGGCTGTTGTAGGTGATGCCGTGGACGTCGAAGGCGGACCCTTCGAGCCGGCCACCGGTGGCTTTCTCGATCTCGGCCGCAGTCCACAGCGGCGGGGTCGTGTCAGGCATTGACGCTCAAGGCTCGCGCAGCTTCGGTGACGTCGTCGAAAGGATGGGTCACCCCGTCGACGATCTGACCCTGCTCATGCCCTTTTCCGGCGATCACGACTACATCTCCGTCGCGCATCAGCGAGATTGCGTGCGAAATGGCCTCGCGGCGGTCGCCGATGTCACGCGCGTCGGGGCAACCCTTGAGGACTTCGGCGCGGATCGTGGCGGGATTCTCCGAGCGGGGATTGTCGTCGGTGACGATGGCGATGTCGGCCAGACGCCCGGCGATGGCCCCCATCAGCGGCCGCTTGCCGCGGTCGCGGTCGCCGCCGGCACCGAACACCACGATCAGCCGACCCGTCGCGTGGGGTCGCAGGGCGGCCAGTACGGTCTCCAGTCCGTCGGGCGTGTGGGCATAGTCCACATAGACCTCACCGCCCGACCCGTTGCCCCGGTCGGGGATGCCCTGCACGCGCTGCAGCCGGCCCTGGGCCCCGGTCAGGTATTCGAGGGCGCCGAGAACACCATCCGCGCTGTCGCCCGCCGCAATGCACAGCCCCGCTGCGACCAGGGCATTGGAGGCCTGGAAGGCACCGGCGAGCGTCAGGAGGATGTCGTGGGTCTCGCCCCGGACGTCGAGGGTCAGGCGCTGGCCTTCCGGTGTCGCCTGGCGGCCGATCAGGGCCAGGTCACGGCCGCGCTCGCCCACGCCCATGATCCCCAGTCCCGACATGATGCTGGCCGAGGCGAAGCATGAATAGGCCTGGGAATCCGCATTCAATACGGCGGTGCGGCCCCGCGCCAGCAGGGTCTCGAACAGCCGAAGCTTGGCGTCGCGATAGGCCTCCATCGTGCCATGATAGTCGAGGTGGTCCTGGGTCAGGTTGGTAAAGCCCGCGGCCTTCAGTGACACCCCGTCCAGCCGGCGCTGGTCCACCCCATGCGAGGAGGCCTCGAGCGCCAGATGGGTGACGCCGGCCTGGGCGAGACCGGCCAGCATCTGGGCGGAGTCTCCGGCATCGGGACTGGTCAGGCCTGGCGGGGTCAGGGCACGGGTCGTGCTCTTCTTCTGGCTGACGACACCCAGGGTGCCCATGCTGGCGGCCGAATGACCCAGCGAGGCCCAGATCTGGCGGCAAAATGTGGCCACCGAGGTCTTGCCATTGGTGCCTGTGACCGCGACGCAGGTGGCCGGCTGGGCTCCGTAGAAGCTGCGGGCCGCGAGCGCATAGGCGCGGCGAACATCGCCGGACGTGACCAGCAGCGGTGCCGCGCCCTCGGGCGTGTCGGCCGGTGCCAGAACCGCTGCAGCGCCCTTGGCCAGGGCCTGGGGGATGAAGGCGCGGCCGTCGGCCCGGGTCCCCGGCAGGGCCACGAACAGCACGCCCGGCGCGACCTTACGGCTGTCGGAGGTTACGCCGGTGATGACCGGATCGGACGCCACGTCGCGGCGCAGCAGGTCCGAGAGGCGGATCGCGCTCATCGCCCGTCGCCCTCCACGTCCTCGAACACGGGAACCTTGTCGCCGAGCGCCGTGCGCCAGGCATCGGCCCCGCGCTGGACGCCCAGGAAGGGCGCGATACGGGCGGCGATCCGGCCCACAGCGGGCGCAGCGACAAAGCCACCGGTGCGCGGCACCGTCTGGGGTTCGTCCATCAGGATAAGGATGGAATAGCGTCGGGTGTTGATCGGGCCGTCGGTCGGGAAGACGGCGGCAAAGGTGCCAACCGCATGGCTGGACTCGTAGCGACCATTGACCAGTTTGTTGGCCGACCCCGTCTTGCCCCCGACCCTCAAGCCCGGCGCATCGGCTCGCGTGCCCGAGCCGTTGACGACGTTGCGGCGCATAAGATCCAGCATGGTCAGGGAGGTCTGTTCCGACACCACCCGGCGTGGCTCGACATTGGGTGCCCCGCCCTTCCGGAGGCTGAGCGGGACGTAGCGGCCACCGTTGGTCAGGGCCCCCATGGCGGCCGCCATCTGGACCGGCGTGATGGAGATGCCATAGCCGAACGACAGCGAGGCCAGGGTGGTGTCGGACCAGTCGCGCGGACGGATCGGACGAGCCGATTCCTTCAGCTCGATGGGCGCACGTTCCAGCAGCCCAAAGCGGGTGAAATAGTCCCGCATGATGTCGCCCCCCATGCCGATGGCCAGTTGCGACGTGCCGATGTTGGACGAGTGCAGATAGACCTCTTCCAGCGACAGCACCCGGTTGGTGGCGTGGAAATCCTTGATGGCCCGGTTGCCGATCATATAGGCCTTTGACGCGTCGATCATGGTGTCCATGTCGGCGCGGCCCGTGTCGACGGCAGCGGCGATGGTAAAGGTCTTGAACACCGACCCCATCTCATAGACCGAGGCCACAGCGCGGTTGGTTTGCTGGTTCAGCGGATAGCTGGCCATGCCCAGGACCTCGCCGGTCGAGGTATCGGTGACGATGCCGACCGCGCCCCTTGACCCGTTTTCGATCGCGGCGGCGACCAGTTCGTTTTCCAGAACACCCTGAACCCGCAGATCGATCGACAGGGCGAAATCGCGGCTGACAGCACCGGCAGCACGGATTTCCTCGTTGAAGGCCAGTTCCGCCCCGGTGATGCCCATGCCGCCCGAGTCGGCCTGACCGATCACGAAGGTGGCGGACTGATCCATCGGATAGACGCGACGATCCTCGGGCTCGAAGGAGATGCCCCCCAGGGCCAGGGCATGGACCGCCGCGCGTTCGCCGGGCGTCAGGCTCTGGGCCACCAGCCCCCGGCGCGCGCCGAACAGAACCCCGTTCAGCCGAGTCGCCGAAATGCGCGGCAAGGCGCGACGGAGCGCACGAGCGGCCTGTTGCCGGTCCCAGACCTCGGCCGGGTCGATATAGAGGCCGTAGTGGGTAATGTTGGTCGCGAGCAGGACGCCATTGCGATCCACCAGATCGGCCCGGACCAGGGCATCGGGGTTGGCGACCGATCCCGTTCCGCCTCCGGGCACCAGCAAGGCGGCCCGCACCGCACCGAACCCGAGCGCGCCGAACACGACCGAAAACACCAGCATGACCAGGAAGATGCGGACGCGGGTGTCTTCCTCGGGACGGGCATCGGCGCGAGCACGCTCGAAGGCGTGCTCGACCCACCAGACGCAGGCAGTGACCCAGCGAAGCCAGGGCGACAGGGTCGAGGCGATAGGGCGCGATCTCCGCAGCGGACCGGGTGCCGGCCGGAAGGGGCGGTGGTCGTGTACGCTCACTGGGCTGCCTCGTCGGAGACGGGCGGCGCGGCCGGAGCTTCGGGTACGGCCACCTCTGGCGCGACGACGACGGGCGCAGGGGGCACGGGCTCAAGCGTCGTCAGCTGGGCCACTGTGGCCTGGCGATGCACATCGACAGGGCCCAGTCCCGCCGCCTGCGACAGGGCCTCCAGCCGACTCGGCTGTTCGAGGCGCGAGAGTTCGGCCCGCAGCAGCCGGACACGCTGACGGGTTTCGGCAATGTCGCTTTCCAGTTCGCCGATCAGGGCGCTTTCGCGCGCCGCCGCAGCCTTGGCGATGTAGACCGAGAAGATCATGGCGGCGACGCAGATGACGCCGATGATCTCGATCCAGCGGACTCCGCGCACCTTCCAGTCGAACAGGCGACGAATGACGGCCGGGGCGGTCATGCGGCGACCCTCCAGACCGGCGCATCGGTACGGACGCCAGCACGCAGCCGGGCCGACCGGGCACGGGGATTGGCGGCGCACTCGACCTCGCCCGCCTCGCGCGCGCCCTTGAACATCAGGGTGAAGCTGGGCTTGCGGGTCTCGATGGCAACAGGGGCATGGCGCGACCCGCCCGGCGCATTGCCGCTTCGCGCCGTGAAGAAGGCCTTGACGATCCGGTCTTCCAGCGAATGAAAGGTCACGACCGCCAGCCGCCCCCCCGGAGCGAGCGTCGCCTCTGCGGCCGCCAGACCGGCCTCCAGCTCGCCCAGCTCGTCATTGACCGCGATCCGCAGGGCCTGGAAGGTCCGGGTCGCCGGATGGGTGGGGGCGCCGCGCCGACCGCCAAGCGCCTTTTCCACCACCTCGGCCAGATCCAGGGTGCGGGTGAAGGGCTGGACCTGACGGCGGCGAAGGATGGCCGTCGCGATCCGGCCGGACTGGCGCTCCTCGCCATACAGTTTGATCAGATGGGCCAGCGGGCCGTGATCATAGGTATTGACGATGTCCGAGGCGCTCAGCCCCCCATGGTCGCCGTTGGCCGACATTCGCATGTCCAGTGGCCCATCACGCATGAAAGAGAAGCCGCGCTCAGCCTGATCCAGCTGCATCGACGACACACCGATATCGAACACCGCGCCGTCTAGCCCGGTCGCCCCGCTGTCGGCGAAGGCCTCGGCCAGGCCGGAAAACGGGGTCCGCATCAGGGTGAAGGCATCGGGATAGTCCCTGGCGACCGCCTCGGCATAGGGCTGGACCGTTGGATCGCGGTCCAGGGCGATGACACGGGCCCCCGAGGCCAGGATCGCACGCGTGTATCCGCCAGCGCCGAAGGTGGCGTCGACCATCACTTCGCCCGGCTGTGGCGACAGGGCATCGATGACCTCGGCCAGCAGGACCGGGGCGTGGGGTGAGGCCGTCATTGCCCCCCTCCGGCCAGCTTCATCTGGGCGGCCAGCTTCTGGGCCCCGATCTGGGCCATTGAGGCCTTGGCCAGGGCGCGCTGCTCGGCCCGACGCGCCGCATGGGCCGCCTTGTTCCAGATCTGGAAGCGGTCGCCCAAGCCGACGATCACGACATCCTCGCCCAGGCCAGCTTCGGCGCACAGGCCCTCCGGCAGAGTGATGCGACCGCCGGCGTCGAACGCCAGGCGGGTCTGTTCGCCCATCACCTGCCACTCCAGGGCCGAGCGCTCGGCCGAGCCGAACGGCAGGTCCTGAATCATGTCGGTCAGGGTCGCCAGCAACCGGTCGCCGCCGCCTTCCAGACAGTCGGCCTCGATGGAGGGAAACAGGAAGACGCCGGTCTCTGCGCCATTCTCAGCCGTCCGGTAGTCCTGCGGGATCAGGAGGCGGCGCTTGCCGTCCAGCTGCTTCTCGTAGGTCTGACGAAACAACCCCGCCCCGCTCGAACCTTGCGGCCCGCCCCTGATTGCCAAGGCGTCAGACGACGCCGATCACCCCCGGATCACCCGATCTGGGATAGCATGGGATCAACTGGGTCTCAATGGGATGTTAGCGGCGTTTTAACCACGATCTGCGGTTTTTGACGGGCAAAGACAGTCTAGAATCGGAACATACAAAGAACATCATAAGTATTAACAGGCTGGGGACGGTTGACGCGCCTGTTTCGGCCCGGAGAATTGACGCAGGTTTGGCGGCCGCGCCTTACGGCCAGGTTACTGCGGGCGGCATCGAGGACAGGATCGACTCGACATTGCCGCCGGTCTGGAGACCGAACATCGTGCCCCGATCGTAGAGCAGGTTAAACTCGACATAGCGGCCGCGTCGGACCAGTTGTTCGGCCCGCTCCTCAGCCGTCCAGGGCTCGACCATCCGACGCGTCACGAGGGTCGAATAGATGTCGAGGAAGGCCGTGCCGACATCGCGGGTGAAGGCGAAGTCGGCGTCGTGGTCGCCGGTATCATGGTGATCATAGAAGATGCCGCCGATGCCGCGCGGCTCGTTCCTGTGGGGCAGCCAGAAATATTCGTCGCACCAGGCCTTGAATCGCGGATGGTATGATGGATCGTGGGGATCGCAGGCGGCCTTCATCGCGGTATGAAAGGCGATGGCATCGGGCGCATCCTGGTGTCGATCCACGTCCAGCACCGGCGTCAGATCAGCCCCGCCGCCGAACCAGCTTTTCGTCGTCGCGATGAAGCGGGTGTTCATGTGCACGGCCGGGACCCTCGGGCTCCAGGGATGGCAGATCAGGCTGACACCCGTGGCGAAGAACCGGGGGTCCTCGGCCGCACCGGGCACGGATTTCGCATAGTCTGCCGGGAAGGTTCCGTGCACCGTGGAGCAATGGACGCCCACCTTCTCGAACAGGCGGCCATGCATCATGCCCATGACGCCCCCCCCGCCTTCGGCTCCGTCATGTCCCAGGCGGGTCCAGGGTGTGCGGACGAAACGGCCGGGCTCACCAGGAAAGAGGTCGGTGGGCGCTGCGTCCTCCAGCGCCTCCAGCCCCGCATGGATGCGGTCGCGCAAGGCCTCGAACCAGGCACGGGTCTCAGCCTGTTTCAGCTTCAGGGGATCGGTGGTGACGTCGCTCATGCCCAGGCTTCAATCACATCACAGGCTGAGGAGCGAGAGCGACGCGTGGATTCAGGGATCCAGCGGCAAGCGACAGGTGCCTGCTTCTTGAAGCCCATGAAGCTGATACAGGCCCGTCAGATCAGGTCTCGATGAACAAGGGCGGCCGACTGCTGGCTAGCGATCGAAAACCCGCAGCCCCCTCCCCCAATGACGACCGATTGCGTATGTTGCGCCCATGACCGACGAATCCCGCGACCCGCTGCTCTCTGGCTATCGCCGTTTCCGCGCCGAACACTGGCCCGAGGCACGCGCCCAGTACGAAGCCCTGGCCGCCGACGGCCAGAAGCCGCATACCCTGGTGGTCGCCTGTTCCGATAGCCGGGCCGATCCCGCGTTGATCTTTGACACCGCGCCGGGACAGTTGTTCGTGGTGCGCAACGTCGCCAATCTGGTTCCACCCTATGAGCCGGATGGGCAGTTGCACGGCGTCTCGGCGGCGCTGGAATTCGGGGTCAAGGTGCTGGGCGTGTCGCGGATCGTCGTCATGGGCCATGCCCATTGCGGCGGCGTCGCCGCAATGCGTACGGGGGCACCCGACAGCTGCCAGGATTTCGTGGCCCCCTGGATCGCGCAGGGGACCCCCGCCGTCCGCGCCGTGGCCCAGGTCGTTGCCCCGGACGAGGTCGAACGCGCGACCGAGGAAGCCGTCGTCCGGCTGTCGATCCAGAACCTGCGCAGCTTTCCCTGGATCGCCGAGCGAGAAACAGCAGGCACACTGACCCTGACTGGCCTGCATTTCGGCATCGCCGACGGCGTTCTCAGGGCCCTGAACGACAAGCCGAGGTTCGAGCCTCTGGGGTAGGCTTGTTCAAGGTCTGCGTGCGGCTTTCCGAAGACATGAGCGAGGGGTTCGTCTATCGCGGTGTCATGATCGCCGATCCTTTCGCGGAACGGCTTCACCCCTTGCTGGCTTCACACGTTGAAGACCTTCCTGGAGCACCTGCGTGAACCCCAATCCTCATGCCAATCCGATCCCCAACATCCTGACGGGCCTGCGCCTGGTGGCGGGGGTGGTGATGTTCCTGATCCTGGCG
>Ga0209066_10003795_pt1 | contig 16974 bp, 5 predicted proteins | sample All_14_2_FD_187198 | JGI IMG/M metagenome (GOLD analysis project Ga0209066, IMG submission 187198) | Freshwater microbial communities in response to fracking from Pennsylvania, USA - Allegheny Zone_MetaG_DW_15 (SPAdes) (version 2) ... | reverse complement strand
AGTAACAGGCAGGCCTGACCGACAACCTCGCTGTCGTCGAACCCGGTCATGCGCAAGAAGGCGGGATTGACGCTGACGAACCGCAACTGCAGATCGCAGACCGCCACCGCCTCACCCATGCTCTTCAACACTTCGGTTGCGACGCGGCGCTCACGCTCGGCGTTCCGACTGACCGAGACATCACGCGCGGTCCCCGCCATTCGGACTGGCAGCCCGCGCGCATCGCGCTCCACAACCTTGCCGCGCGAGCGAACCCAGATGAATTCCCCATCGGCGCGCCGCACACGATGCTCGGATTCGAAAAATTCGGTACGTCCGTCGATATGGTCCTGCAGGCGTTTCTGCAACGCCGTCATGTCGTCCGGATGCACCGCGCGGTGACGGAAATCATGGGTGCTCAACTCGGCATCGGCACCCTGTCCCAGCAACGCATCCGCGCCAAGGCGGAACAAGGTATTGGTGCGAATGTCCCAATCCCAGAACTCGTCACCGGAACCCCACAACGACAACTTGAGGCGCTCTTCGCGCGCCTGCAATTCCCGCATCAACTGCAGGTCATGCTGATGTCGACGCCGACGCGTCCAGGCCAGCAGCAGCAGCAAACCGACGCCGATACCGATGTAGCTGCGTCGCATGTTGAGCGTCCACCACCAGGGCGCATGCACGCGCAGCGGCAGACTGGCAACACGCGAGGAAATTACACCGTCATGATTGGTCCCCGCGACCTCGAAGACGTAGTCGCCTTCTTCAAGATTGGTGTAGGTGACCCGACGCTGCCGATCCAGCCGGGTCCAGTCGTTGTCGAAACCCACCAAACGATAGCGATAGTGGTTCTTCTCCGGGTGCGCGAAGTCGAGCGCGGCGAACTCGAAGGAAATCACCCGTTCGGCCAGATCCACATCCAGCGCACCGGACAGATCGAGCGCGCTCGCCCTGCGCTCCTCGCGCCCCAGCAACACCGAGGTAATCTGCACCGGTGGCTGGTAAACACTGCGTTGCAGCCGATCCGGATTGAAGACATTGACGCCGCGCACACCGCCGAACAGCAGGGAGCCATCTCTCAGCCGGGTGCTTGATCCACCGTTGAACTCGAGATCCTGCAGACCATCCGACAAGCCGTACTGCACGACTTCGTGCGACCGCACGTCGAACGAATAGATACCCGCGTTGGAACTGATCCACAGGCGACCGTACTCGTCGGCCTCCAGCGAATAGGCCATGGCATCGGGCAGTTCGTGCTCGACACCGAAGCGCTCGAAGCGGATCGGCTGGTCAGGCGCTTCGATGACTCGGTTCAGCCCACCAGCCGTTCCCACCCAGATTCCGCCGTCACGATCCGTCTGCACGTTGCGGATGAAGCCACTGGACAGGGAGTCAGTTCTCCCCTGTATCGTCAGGAATCGCCGGAACTCGCCGCGCTCACGATCCAGCAGGTTGAGCCCTTCGAGCGTGCCGACCCATATCCGACCTGAGCGATCCTCATGGACATCGGTCACCAGCACATGACTGAGACTGGTCGGCACACCTTCCTGCGGTCGGTACCAGCGCCAATGCGAACGATCCGCTGACCACTCCAGCAGGCCCGCCGAGAACGTGGCAATCCACAAGCTGCCATCCCTTGACCGGTGCAAGGAACGCAAGTCGCGGACAGGCGTCGCATCGCCCGGTCCAAGCGGAAGCTCGATCCGCCGCGCTATACGTTGCTCTGCCAGAAGTTCGAACAGACCCAACTCGCTACTGATCAACAATCGCCCGGGGGCCTGTTCCAGAATGCCGAAAACCCGCAAGGGTCTGCGCCGATCCTCATTCGGCAACGCCGCCCGCAAGACTTCGAGATAGCTCTCGAACCGATCCACACGACGGTCGTAACGTTTGATGCCCTGCCCCTCGGTGCCCATCCAGACCGCACCGAGGCTGTCTTCGAGGACGATCCGGATATTGTTGTTGGCAACCCGGTCCGTCGCCGCGTTGTGATCCAGGATCAGGGCGAATGGAGCACCATCCGGATTGACCGTCGACACACCGCGCGCCTCGGTGCCCACCCACAGTAGACCCGACTGATCCACCATCAAGGTCGACACACGCGTATCGGTCAAGCCACTGGGAAGGTCGGAGTCCGGGCGGATCTCGACCACCTCACCAGAGCGCAGGTCGATCCGCGCCAACCCCGTGTTTGCCAGGGCCATCCATACCCGCCCACGCTGATCGCGTACCAGGTCGCGAACCATCGGACCATCCGGAGTCGTTGGCCAGATGCGCGTCAGCGCCCCATCGGCAACGAAGCGATACAAGCCATCCGACATGCCGACCAAGGCACCGTCCGGGTCTTCCAGAAGACTCAGTGCCCGCGACTCCGGGGCGGATACCGCCAATGCGCGCCAACTGTTTGCGCCGCTGGACTCCAGACGCACCAGTCCCTGATCGGTCGCCGCCAGCACGGAGCCCGAGGGCTCACGCAGGAAATCACCAACCCGCAGATCACGCTTGGTCTGCGAGGCAAACTCGAAAATCCGCCGTCGTTCGGCGGTCTGCGGCGAAAAACGTTCTATGCCGCGCCCGGTTCCGACCCAAAGTTCATCGCCGTCCACCAGCAAGGCGGTGACCCGATCAACATGACCCTGGGGCGGCGAATCCGGTTGCGTCCAGTAGCGCTGGATGGCACCGCTGTGCGTGTCGATTCGGGTCAGGTAGCGGGAATTGGTTCCAACCCAGAGGGCCCCATCCGATCCCTGTGCCATGACGGTGACAAAGGACCCCGCGAGACTGGCCTCGTTGGCCGGATCATGCTCGAAGCGCAACAGGTTGTAGCCATCGTAGCGATGCAGACCACCTTCGGTGGAGATCCAGACGAAGCCCGCTTCGTCCTGCAGCAGACCATTGACGGTGTTCTGTGCCAGCCCGACCCGACTGTCGATGCGTTGAAAATAGAAGTCCTGTCGCGCCGCCCACGCCGATCCACCGAGGGTCAGCAATGACACCATCGCCAGCGCGCAGCACAGCCCGCTCAGCCAGCGTCGCAGGGCGACAGACTGCTGGAATCGGCTGACCGAAGGCGGAATGGATGACGGCATGCGCTCTCCCTGAAGAGACGGCAGTGTAGGGAGGTTTCGTGGAGCACAACAACCGCCGATGCGACACATTGCAATCGGCATGCCGAGTCGCCTGCCGTCGAGCCCTGTTTGGCGACGCTTCGGTGCCACCACTGAGCCGGATATCCCGAGCGCGAATCGCCCGGCTGCTACACTCGCGGCATACCTATTCGACTCGATAAGGAGCCTCCGATGAACTCTCCGCCGCTTCCATCGCATGCCGAGCTGGCCTTGCAGATTCAGCGCGACGCCATCGGCGTTGATGCCAGTGAACTGCACGGCGTTCTTTGCGGCTACATTGCCGGCGGCGGGCGACCCGATGGCACCGACTGGCTCGCGAAATTGGCAGTGGACGCCCCAAGCCCCGGCGAGGGCAGCGCGCTGGAACAGATGCAGCAGGGCTCACTGGCGCAGTTCGCCGATGCGGACTTCGGTTTCAGTCTGCTTCTGCCCGCGGACGATGCCGCGCTGGGATTGCGCGCGGACTGCGTGCTGCAATGGTGTCGCGGATTTCTTGGTGGTTTCGGTCTGGCCGGCCATCTGGATGCGCTGCCCGACAACGTGAGCGAAGCGATCAACGATCTGCATCGGATCGGCAGCGCCGATGTCAGCGTGGAAGACGAAGAAGCCGATGAGGAAGCGCTGGCGGAAATCATCGAGTTCGTCCGCATGGCCGCACTGATGATCCACCAGGAGATGGCAAGTCGCGATTCCACTGCGGACGCCGTCCACTGATGAGCACACTGTCGCCCCCCGCCCCCATCAGCCGCGCGGAGTTCGTGCGGCGGCGACGTCAACTCATGAAGCTGGCGGGCGAGGAAGCGATCCTCATCCTGCCCGCTGCCACCGAACGCATCCGCAATCGTGACAGCCACTACCCGTACCGTCAGGACAGCGACTTCTGGTATCTGTCGGGTTGCAATGAGCCCGAAGCGGTGCTGGTTCTGGTGCCGGGCCGCAAGCATGGCGAGATGCTGTTGTTCTGCCGCGAACGGGATGCCGAACGCGAAGCCTGGGACGGTCCGCGTCTTGGCCCGGAAGGCGCGGTCGACGTGTTGGGCTTTGATGACGCCTACGCGATCAGCGACATCGACGACATTCTGCCCGGCCTGATCGAGGGCCGCCGCCGGGTTTTCTACCATTTTGGCCGCGAGGTCGAGTTCGACCTGAAGCTGATCGGTTGGGTCAATCGCGTGCGGGCGTTGGTCAAGCAGGGCGCCGAATCGCCACATGAATTCCAGGAGCTCGGCCACCTGCTGCACGACCTGCGCCTGTTCAAGAGCAAGGCGGAAATTCGCCTGATGCAGCACAGCGCGAACATCGCCGCGCTGGCACATCGACGGGCGATGCAGGCGTGCAAGCCCGGCATGCACGAATTCGAGATCGAAGCCGAATTGCAGTACGTGTTCCGCAAGCATGGCGCCGTGGCGTCCTACGAGCCCATCGTTGGCGGCGGAGCCAATGCCTGCGTCCTGCACTACCGCAACAATGACGCCCCGCTTGCCAACGGCGAGCTGCTGCTGATCGATGCGGGTGCGGAGTTCCAGGGTTATGCCTCGGACATCACCCGGACCTTTCCGATCAACGGCAGCTACTCACGTGAGCAACGCGCACTGCACGACCTGGTGGAAGCGGCCCAGCAAGCGGCCATGGCGCAGGTGTACGCGGGCAACGCCTGGATCGCGCCGCACGAGGCCGCGGTGCGGGTGCTGACCGAAGGCATGCTGCGTCTCGGTCTGCTGAAGGGCAGTCTGCAGGATGCGCTGGCGAAAGAGAGCTACCGCCGTTTCTACATGCACAAGACCGGCCATTGGCTGGGCCTCGACGTGCACGATGTCGGTGACTATCGCGTCGGCGGTGAACATCGCCTGTTGGAACCCGGAATGGTGCTGACCATCGAACCCGGCATCTACATCGCCCCCGGCAGCAAGGGCGTGGCGCAGAAATGGCAAGGCATCGGCATCCGCATCGAAGACGATCTGCTGGTCACCGAGCAAGGCTACAAGGTGCTCAGTGAGGAAGCGCCGCGCAGTGCCGACGACATCGAAGCCTGGATGAGCGCGGGCTGACGTCCGTCGATTCGCATCAAGTCAGAAAAAAAGGGCGCACCGCGGTGCGCCCTTTTTGTTCATTGCCTTGCCTGATCGTCCTCACCCGAGCCACGCCAGCGGCCCGGGTGAGGCGTGCGCTCAGTGCAACCGACGCCGCAGTGCCAGACCACCCAGCAACGCGACGGCAAGCAGCAACAGGCCGCGACCGGTCTCGCCAAAGGCGGGGATGACGCGCACGATCTCGATCGGCACGCCGGTCGGATCATCCGGGTCCGGGGTCACCGGATCATCGGTGACGATCGGCTCCTGCCCATCATCGCGATCATCCAGCGGATCACCGTTGTTGTTCTCGTCCCAGTTCGCCAAGCCCTGGTTGTAGCGCGTGCCACTGGCCACCGACGTCGCCGTGAACCGGATCAAGATCTCGTTGGACAAGGCTTCCGGCTGGCTGTCGGGGGCCGCACCGAAGTCCGGTGCAATGATCGCCAGCACCTCGATGCGGTTCAGCGCCGCGTTGTAGGTGGCCGACAAGCACTGGCTGGCACCGGTCGCCGTGCAGCTCACGCTGCCCGGACGATAGTTCGAATAGACCGGAATGCTGTCGTAGATGAAGACCGGCAAATCCGCTGTGTTGTTCGGGTTGAACCACCACATCGTCCACTCGATGGCGCCTTCGCGCACATCAGTCACCACGCCTTCCTTCAAGCCCACGGGCGGCAACAGGCTGACCGGCGTGCTGTCGTCGTCGCTGTTGTCGGCGGGTGTCGGATCAACGCCATTGTTGCCGTCGTCAGCGATGCTGGCCGTGTTGGTCACGAAGGTCACACCGGCAGGTAGCGGGTCATCGATCTGCACTGCAAAGGTGACGCTGCCGCTGGCACCCGCCGCCAGATTGCCGATCGACAGGTTGCAGGCGGTTCCCGCGGGTGCCAGGTTGGCGCAGGACCAGCCCGCGCTGCTGCCGGCGGTGACGAAGCGCGTGTTGGTGGGCACCGTATCGGTGATCACCACGCCGGTTGCATCCTGATCGCCGACGTTGGCGTAGCTCAAGGTGTAGACCACCACTTCACCGGCACGACTGCGCGCATCGCCATCGTCCTTCAGCAAGGTCAGATCCGGTGTCGCTGCCACCGGCGTGTCATCCGAGCTGCTGTTGTCCGAAGGATTCGGATCGGCACCATTGCTGCCGTCATCCGCGATGCTGGCGGTGTTGGCAATCTGCGAGACGCCTGCAGGCAGCGGATCGACCACGGTCACCGCGAAGTTGCGGCTACCCGAGGCACCTGCCGCCAGATTGCCAATGCTCAGCGTACAGGTGGAACCCGCCGCGCCACTCGGCACACAGGTCCATCCGGCGCTGCTCGAGGCGGCATTGAAGCTGCTGTGCGTCGGCACCGTCTCGGTCAGCACCACGCCCGTGGCGTCCTGATCACCCACGTTGGCGTAGTTGAGCGTGTAGGTCACCACGCCGCCCGGAACCGTGCTGACGCCACCGTCGGTCTTCACGATGTTCAGGTCGGGCGTCGCATCGACCGGCGTGTCGTCCGAGCTGGTGTTGTTGACCGGCGTTGGATCGACGCCGTTGTCGCCGTCATCGGCAATGCTGGCGGTGTTGGCAATCTGCGTAACACCGGCGGGCAAGGGGTCGATCACGGTCACCGCGAACACGGCGCTACCGCTTGCTCCACCGGCCAAGCCGCCCACCGTCAGGCTGCACGCCGAACCCGCATTGCCATTCGGTGTGCACACCCATCCGGCCGTGCTGGCTCCGGCGTTGAAGCTGCCATGCGTCGGCACCGTCTCACTGATGACGACACCGGTCGCGCCCTGCGTGCCGACATTGCTGTAGTTCAAGGTGTAGGCCACCGTACCGCCGGGGACCGCAGTGACGCCGCCGTCCGACTTGGTGATGGTCAGATCCGGCGTGGCACCGACCGGTGTGGTATCGGAATCGGTGTTGTTGATCGGCGTCGGATCGGGTCCGTTGCTGCCATCGTCCGCGATGCTCGCGGTGTTGGCGATGTCGGTCACACTCGCAGGCAGCGGGTTGTCGACCGTTACCGCAAAGGTTGCCGTGCCCGAACCACCCGCAACCAAGCTACCCAAGGCCAAGGTGCAGGTCGAACCCGCCGCGCCACTGGGCACACAGGTCCATCCCGCAGTCGACGCGCCCGCATTGAAGCTGACGTTGGCAGGCACCGTCTCGCTGATCACCACACCCGTCGCGCCCTGGTTTCCGACGTTGGCATAGCTCAGCGTGTAGCTGATCACGCCACCGGCGAAACTGCTGGTGCCGCCGTCGTCCTTGCCCAGGGTGAGGTCAGGCGCGGCCGTGATCGGCGTGGTGTCGGAGCTGCTGTTGTTGCCGGGTGTGGGATCGACACCGTTGCTGCCGTCATCGGCAACGCTGGCGGTATTGCTGAGCTGGTCGATACCCGCCGGCAAGGGGTTGATGACCGTCACCGCAAAGTTCGCATTGCCGGTCGCACCAACGGCGAGATTGCCGATTGCCAGCGTACAGGTCGAACCCGCGTTGCCATCCGGCACGCAAGTCCATCCCGCGGTGCTGGCGCCCGCATTGAAACTACTGTTCGCGGGCACCGTTTCGGTCAGCGTCACGCCACTGGCGTCCTGGTTGCCGACATTGCTGTAACTCAGGGCATAACTCACTGTACCGCCCGGCACCGTCGTCGCGCCGCCATCGGACTTGGTGATCGTCAGGTCGGGGGTCGCGTTCAACGGGGTGGTGTCCGACGCCGTGTTGTTGGCCGGAGTGGGATCGACACCGTTGCTGCCATCGTCGGCCACAGTCGCGGTGTTGGCGATCTGCGTCACCGCAACCGGCACGCTCGGCACCACGGTGACCGCAAACGTCACCGAACCGCCCGCACCGGCATTCACCGCGCCGACCGCCAAGCTACAGGTCGAACCCGCCGCGTTGCTTGGCACACACGACCATCCTGCAGTCGAAGCACCTACATTGAAGCTGGTGTGGGCCGGGACCGTTTCACTGAGCACCACGCCGGTCGCATGCTGATTGCCGACGTTGCTGTAGTTCAGCGTGTAGGCCACCGTGCCGCCCGGCAGCGTGCTGGCGCCGCCATCGGACTTGCTGATCGTCATGTCGGGCGCGGCCACCACGGGCTCCACCGTCGGATCACTGCTGCCAGGCTCATCGGGATCGTCGGTGGGCACGGACGGCAACTCGTTCGAATTGACCGTGCCCTGATTGACCAGTTGGGTCACGCCAACCGGCAGCGGATTGTCGATGGTGACGTCGTAGCGCACCGTCACCGATGCACCGGCGGCGATGGTTCCGATATTGACCGCGACGCTGGTGTCGCCACCGCCATTGCCCGCCGTGATGCTGCCCTGAGTCGTGGTCACCGAACCGACCACCAAGGCGCCGTTGGCATCCGGCACGTCGGTCAGGACCACGCCAGTCGCTGCACCGGCGCCATTGTTGGTGACGACGATGGTGTAGCGCAGGGTGTCACCGGGCGAGTTGTTGCCCGAGCTGTCGGCATCGATCTGGCGCACCGAGTTCTTGCTGGCGATCAGATTCGGGAAGCCAAGCGTCGCGTTGTCATTGCGCGGCGGCAGGTCGCGCTCTTCCGGGTCGGTGCCGGGCAAGGACGAGCCCGCCGAGGTGTCCGCCGAGTTCGGCACCGGATTGGTCGCCGGGGGCAAGCTCGCCAACGCCACATCGAAGGTCGCCGTCACGGTTTCGCCGGGCTCCACCGAATTGGTCGGCGGCGCGGTCGGCAGACTGCGGAAGATCACCGTGGTCTGACTGCCCGCAGGCACCTGCACCAGTTCGAATCCGCTCGGCACCGAAACCGGCGTGATCGAGCCGAGATTCCACAGCGTGTCGCTCAGCACGTCCTGCACCGCCAGGTCGTAGGCGGGCGCAGAACCAGTGTTGGTCAGCGACAAGGCAATCCGCACCGTCGCATTGCCCGCAGGCGTCATGCCCTTGTCGAGCGCGATCAGGGGTTCGACCACGTCGACGTCAGCCGTATCACTCAAGGCGGGACCGCTGCTGTAGCTCAACTGTGCGGTATTCACCAGCACGTCACCCGCCGCGTTGGCGGCCACGTCCACCACGCGACCGACGACAGTGATCTCGATACGGTCGCCCGCGTCGCTGACCCCGTTCGGCGTATTGGTGACCGTACCAAACGAGAACCGCGCACGGTCGTCGATGCCATCGGCGACCTGGAAGTCGTCGATGACCAGGGTGCCCGGCAAGGTGGTGCTGATGTTCGCGCCCACACTCGCCACGCTGCCGCCGATGACCTCGATGAATCCGCTCGCCGGACTCGCAGGCATCAGGTCGGTGATGACCGTGTTCGGAATCGTGCCTTCGGGCAACACCGCCGTGAGGGTGTAGCTGACCGTCTCGCCAATGGCGAGATCTTCTACTCCGACATTAAATTCGTCTGCGCCGGTATCCGAGAGACTGGTTCCGCTCACGACTTTCACCAGGCTAGGCGCCAACACGGTCACACTCGCCGTGTCACTGCTGCTTTGACGGCGCGTCAGCCCATTCACAAACGTCGGCTGAGAGTCGTACTGCAGCGACGCGGCATTGGTATAGGACTGTCCAGGGTTCACCGCTGTATCAACGGTCACCTGATAGCTGATTGTGCAGGCATCAGTCGCCAGGCCGAGGGTTGGTATCGAGAACGCAACCACCGGAGGGGAACTGGAATCTGTCGTCAAACCGGCGCAGGTCGAGCTGACCGTCGAGTTGTCGATCCAGCTCATACCTGGCGATGGCAGCAAGTCGGTGATGATCAGTCCGAACGCATCCGCACTGGACGCCGCGCTGTGATCCAGCGTCAACAGCACCGTCACCGTGTTGCCCGCGTCGACGAAGCCATCCGCCGGATCAGTGACCGCCTTGGTCAGCACAACCTCCGGCTCGACGATGTCGATCAGGGCGGTGCCCGAGACACTGCTGGCCCCCACCTGCAAGGTTGCGGTATTGATCTGGTCGTTGACGCCGCCCTGATTGACGGCCACATCGACCACGCGTGCGACGACTTCAAACACCAACTGGTCAGCGGCATTGGAAACGCCGTCCGGTGTGTTCAGCACATCACCCAGATTCCAGGTGACGCGATCATTGAAGGCATCGGCGTTGGTGTTGGACAACACTGGAGCGACCGCCAATCCGGCGCCGCTCAGTTGACCGCCGGTGGTCACGATGCTGGCCGACACCGCTTCCAGCGCCACACTGCCCGTCGGCAATTGATCGAACACCACCGCGCCGGGCGTGGTGCCTTCCGACAGGGTGACCGTGAATCGATAGGTCACGGTCTCACCGATGGTCAGATCGGGTTCCACGCCAAACTGAGCCGTGCCGGTGCTCGGCTCACCGGTGCTGAACACCGTCTTGACCAGACCAGACTGGGTGATCAGCACGCCATGGCTGTCGTTGGCGCTGTAGACGCGCTCGTTGGGGTCGCCATCGGCGGTCAACGAAGTCCAGCCAACATCGGCCGTATTGGTCTCGGTCGTACCCGGCACCACCGTATTGTCTAGCGTGGCGATGAATTGCAGCGTCGAGGTCTGACCCAGCGGCAGGCTGTCCCACAGCGCGGTGATCGTGCCGGTCGCTTCCGAGAAGCTGGTCGGTGCCACACCGCCCGTATGTGCCAACGAACCACCGACATAGGTCATGTTGGCGGGAATCACATCCGACAACACCGCGTCCAGCGCATCCGCGCGACTGCCACTGGTATGCGAAACCACCAGTGTGAACAACACGGCATCACCGGCATCACCCGAACTGACGTCACCCGTCTTGGCAATCTGCAACTGCGGCTCGACCACATCGACGATGGCATTCGCACTGGCATTCAGGCCCGGACCAAATTGCACCAAGGCCGTGTTGGTCAGCGCATCGCCGTTGACGTTGGCAGGCAAGTCACGCAGCAGGGCCACGATCTCGACCACGATCTGGTCGTTGGCATCGGAAACGCCATCCGCCGTGTTGGTGGTGGCGCCAAAATCGAAACTCACCGTGTCATTGATGCCATCCGACAACTGCACATCGGTGATGGTCGGCGCGGGACTGGCGGTCGTTGGTGACAGGTTGCTGCCCACACTGATCACGCTGGCCGAAACAACCTGCATCACACCGTTGCTGTACGGCAGGGTGTCGCTGATGACCACCTGTGGCGTGCTGCCTTCCGGCAAGGTGGCGGTGACGCGATAGGTGACCGTCTCGCCGATCAGCACATCGGGCTGCGCCACGTTGTGCTGCGCCGATCCACTGGCGGCATCGCTGGTCGCGAACACCGCTTTCGCCAACTGCACCTGCGAAATCGCGACCGTCGCGCCATCGCTGTTGGTATGGTCGTTCAGCGTCGGCGAGCCCGAGCCGGTGCGCTCACCGCTGTCGCTGCCCGCCACGCCCGGCGTGTTGCTGCTGGTGGGATTGCCCGCCGTACCGCTCGCACCCGGCAAACTGGTCCAGGTGGCGGTCGCGGTGTTGTTGACATTGGTACCCGGCGCGACACTCGGCTGCAGCGTGCCGCTGTAGGTGAGGGTCAACACGCTGCCGGGGGCCATCGAGGCCACGCTCAGGCTGACCGTATTGCCCGCGCTGGCGTTGGTGATGAGGCCGACCGTTCCGCTCGTTGAGGTCGATACCGAACCGACATTCAACACCACGGCTGCAGGCAGCACATCGCTCATCGCGATGTCGAAGGCCGTGCTGTTGAACGCGCCATTAGCAGCAGTCAAGGTGACCGTGTAGTTGATCGTGTCACCGGCGTCGCCTGCGGTCGGACTGGCTACTTTGTTGACCGTGATGGCTGGCTCAACGATGTTGGCATTGATCGACGGGCTGGCTGTAGCGAGCGATGTTTCACCCGTGCCCAAGCGGAAGGTGTTGGCGCGCCCGTCTCCGGAATCGTTGCTGCCGGCGGTCGAGTTATCGGCGATGACATTGAACTCGACGACGACGAATTCGTTGTCGTTGTCGTTGTCGGCATTGCTGACATCGCCCAGGCGGAAACAGACATCCGTGCCGGTGGCAAACGTGCCAGGTGGATTACAGGTGACCGTGCTGCTGCCGACTTGAACCGCCGACGCAGCACCCAGATCGAATTCACCGGTCAATGGCGTGGTCGCCGCCGAGGCGGCCGAACCGGAGATATCGCTGATGCTGGCCAGAGTACTGGAGCTCAGTCCTGCGCCATTGCTGACAAACACCACCCGCGCAGAGTTGTCGTTGAGGAAGGTCAGACCCACCGGCAGCACATCGAAAACCCGCATGTCGGCGGTCAGGCCTTCGGGCACTTGCACCGCCAGGCGATAGCGCGCGATCTCGCCCACGGCAAGGCGCAGGGGCGAATCGGTGGTGTGCGCTTCCGAACTCGCCACCGCCGATTTGGTCAGGCTGACATTGCGCACGGTTGCCGTGGCGGTGTCGCTGATCGACGGGAAAGCCGGACCGCCGGGCACCGACGAATACACGGCGGAGGCGGTATTAGTGACCACCTGCGTGGGCGCGACCGTGGCCGCCATCGAACAGGTATAGGTAACGAGCGCGGTGTCGGTGGCGTAGGGTGCGCCGCCGCCAGATGGGTTGCCGTCGTTACCGGCCAGGGCACCGGACAACACCAGCCCGGCCCCGAACAGATCACCGCTGGACGCCAATGCGGAACCATCCCCATAAGTCACACTGCCGAGTACGCAACTGCTCAATCCGGCAGGCGGCGTGTCGGTCACCCGTACATCCACCGCCGAATCACCACCGATATTCTCGATGGTCACCCGCCAGGTCACGGTGTCGCCGGCATCGACGCTGGTGATGTTGCCGTTGACCGGCAGCGTCGCCGCAGGCGGCGCGATCACGCCGTTACCGCCGGTGCTCAGCACGCCCTTGGTAATGACCAACTCCGGCGCACGCACATGGATCTGCACGGGCGTGGTCTCGGTTGCCTGCAGACCCGGTGTGTTGGCGGTTTGCGCGCGGAACAGGTTGGTCAGGAACAGGTCGTCGGCAAACGGATCATCCGTAACGGTGACATCGACTTCGATCTGGATGACCTCACCACTGGCGGACACCACATCCGGCCACTGCACGAACAAAGCATTCTGCGCGATGTCGACAGAAATCGCGGTCGGCACGAAGCCACCGCCCAAGGTGTGTGCCGCTCCGAGGCGAATGTCACCCGTGCCGAAGGTGGTATCGATGTCGGCGACCTTGAACACCGGCAGCGGGAAGTAGTCGGAAAACTGGATCTGCCGCGTGTCGCCCGAAGGGATGTTCATCGTCAACACATAGGTGACGGTGTCACCAGGACCGTAGGCGGGCTGCGGGTTGAGGATGGTCTTTTCGATGGTGAGCGGGATCACGCCCACCGACGCCGCGCTACCCTCGGAGCACGCGGTCGCGCCCTGCACGGTGTCGTAGGCCGACACGACCGTATTCGGCAAGTCGTCGGAGGCGCGCACCGGGCCATCGGCGGGGTCGGCATACACCGCCTGCACGGTCGCCTGATAGCTGATCGTGATGTTCGAACCCGCGCTCAAGGGGCCGGTCACCGCGCCGATGTCGAAGGTCAGGGTTTGGGTGTAATTCGGCGCTCCATCGTTCACTACCACCGGCACCACGGGCTGCGCCGGGCCGCCGTTGACGCTGACCGTCGCTCCTGCGGCACCGTCATAGAGCAACCCATCCGACAGCACATCCGTGACGACCAGATTGCTCACCGAGCCAAAGTCGGTCACTTGTCCTGACAGCGTGTAGGTCACGTTGTCGCCAGGCACCACCGCGCCGGGCGAAGCGCCCTTCTGCAGCGAAAAATGCTCCAGTTCCACCGTCGTCTGCGCATTGATTGTTGGCAGCACCTGCGGCGCGCCTACGCCGGGCACATAGGTTGCCGCGGCCGTCGCGGCGTTCGTCGCACTGGATCGACCGCAATTCGTCTCATCCAGCACGTCGGTGTAATGCACCGGGTAGCTCACCACGATGTCCGTGGCGGATGTGGTGCCCACCGTGTTGCCACTGCAGGTCACCTGCAGATTTCCGCCAGGAACCACCGTGGAGGGTGTACTGACGATGGCGCATCCCACGCCACCGGTGATGGTGATCGGCCCGACGTACTGCGCATTGCCAGGCAAGGTGTCGCTGAAGGTGATCGGATTGATGGTCGCCGTATTGGCGATATTGGCGGTCAGCGTGTAGGTCACCGGCCAGCTTGGACCCGGCGGCCGCTCGGACTCGGGCGCACTGTCGGTCTTTTCGAACAGCAACACGGTCGGCGTCACGGTCTGGGCCGGACTGACGCCGACAATCGGACCGTTCGCACCCGTGGGCGTATCACCGTAGCGATACACCGGCGTCAGACTTACCGGATAGGGCGTGCCGACCAGCGCAGCGGATTGGATGGTGAGACAGATTTCCGTCGTCAACGGCGGGTTGCCGGTGACCACCGACCCTACCGGCAATTCGATGAGGCGGAAGGTGCTGCCCGCCGGACCCGTCACCAACGCACCGGTGAATGGATCGGTCAACTGGTTGCCCGGCGCGGCCGGAAAGCTACCCACCGTGATGACCGTTGCCGGCACGGCAAAGATTTCTGCGCTGGTGAAGCTGAGCTCGGGTGGCAACACCAGACGCAAGTAAGGCCCGTAGCCCGGTGCCCCGCTGTTGGTCAATGTCGTGTCAAAGCAAAATGGCTCGCCCAGAAAGGACTGACTCGGCACGCCCGACGTGATCGATGGCGTTTGTGCAGATACCAAGCCAGCCGCCAGCCACAGCGCGACGCCCACCCAGATATTTCTCATTGTTATCTCCATGACAACCCCAACACACCACGCAGGCGACGACGCTCTGCGCGCAAAATTCAGCAACCGCCGACTATCCCCCAACCGCTCGCAGTGTAGTTGAGGGACATCAATCCCTAAGCGTATCGGCGAGAAAGTTCACAACTTGAACACGGCCTGCAAATTGCACGCCAGTCGACGCAACCGCTTGCAGTGACGCAGGCTTTGAGCGATTTTGATTCGAGACCATCCAAGGCAACACCATGAGCATCGACGCCACTGCACTGGCCCACCTCTATCCCCTCGACAGTCTGCGCAACGAAACCCTGACCCAGCTCGCCAGTGAGGCACTGCCCGCCACCTATCAGCGTGGCGAGCTGCTGTTTCGTGCCGGTGACATCGACACCGATGTGATGTACCTGCTGGAAGGCGACGTGCGTGGTGTGTACAGCGATGGCCGTGTCAAGGACATCAGCGCTGCCTCCTTGCAGGGACGCTATCCGCTGGGCGAGTCGCAGCCGCGAAGGTTTACCGCCAGTGTCACCAGCGCCAGTACGAAGGTCGTGCGGCTGGATCGGCGTTACACCGAAAAAGTCATCGCCTGGGATCAGATCAGTCGGCAGGAAAACTTCCGTCACTTCGACCCCTCGCCGGATGGCAACCGCTGGGTGTTTCGCCTGCTGCAGAGTCGCGCCTTCCACAAATTGCCGACCGGCAACATCGAGCGCATGTTCCAGTCGTTCGAGGAAATCCCGGTTCGCAGTGGGCAGATCGTGATTCAGGAAGGCCACGACCCGGACTATTTCTACGTGTTGAAAGACGGTGCCGCCTCGGTTTCCAAGACCCTGGACGACGACGAAGCGGTGGTCGCGTATCTGGTGCGCGGCGACTGCTTCGGTGAGGACGCGTTGCTGGCCAACACCCAACGCAACGCCACCGTCCGCATGATGCAGGACGGCCGCTTGATGCGCCTGTCGCGACAAGCCTTCGAACAAGTGTTGAAGCCACCCGTTATCGATTGGATAACGCCGGGGCAAGCCTCGCTGCTGGTCAAGGCAGGCGCAGTGCTCATCGATGTGCGCATGCCCGAAGAGTTCTCGCAGCGGGCCATCAAAGGCGCCCTGAACCTGCCGCTGTACCGCCTGCGCGAAGACGCCGCCACCCAGATCGACCGCAAGGCCAGGCTGATCGTCTACTGCAACACCGGCGAACGCAGCAGCGCCGCCGCCTTCATCCTCACCCGCCTCGGCTACGAAGTGTTCGCCCTGCAAGGCGGCCTGTCGGGGATGTTGAAGCAGGTGGATCAGGGTTGAGGGCCAAAGATGAACCCTGTCTTTCGATCACTGCTGCTCGCACTGTTGATGGTGACGCAAGCACTCGCTCTCCCAACAGCGGATCAAGATGGTGTGCGGCTCGATGATTTACTTGAGAGAGGATTTACCCACTCTGCGCCGCTCAGCATTGCCGAGATCGAGCAGAAATCACTCGAAGAGCTGAAGGTTGATTCATCTCGCGTGCCACAACTTCCTTTCGGTTTCGCCAATGGCGATTGGGAAGAGTTCAAGGCCCAAGTAAAGCCCGGAGACGAGATACTCCGTGTTTGCTCCTCGCCGGACTCTTGGGCATCGCTCGCCGGATGGGAGGGATTGGTCCTTGTGAGAGACGGCATCATCATTGCGAGCATCACAGAAACAATCAGCTAGTCACCAACGCAAAGAGTCCGTCACGTTGATAGGCACCCGCTATCCGCAACGGAACGCGCCTGTGCAATCGCGCTCGCTCAGTGTGCCGCGCCCTCAAAACTATCGGCCAACAGGTCGCTGGCGATGACTTCTTCGGCCAGGACGGCGGTGTCCATTTTCAGGATGCCGCCCGCCAGGGCTTCGGCGCGCAGCATGGCGCTGGGCAGATCACCGACGGCGTGGTACTGCGGGTAGATGCCGGCGCCGTTTTCCCAGGTGAATACGGAAGGCACGTCCTGGGTGAGGAAATACCAGTGGTCCGAATAGGCCTGCGTCGCCGCGCTGGTGATCAGGTTCAGCTCG
>Ga0209066_10003793_pt1 | contig 16981 bp, 10 predicted proteins | sample All_14_2_FD_187198 | JGI IMG/M metagenome (GOLD analysis project Ga0209066, IMG submission 187198) | Freshwater microbial communities in response to fracking from Pennsylvania, USA - Allegheny Zone_MetaG_DW_15 (SPAdes) (version 2) ... | reverse complement strand
GGGGGGGGGTGTGGGGCCGGGCGAGTGGTTTGGCGACCGCGACGAGTTCTTTGCGGGCTGTTCAAGAGAAGCGCGCGGGAGGGTCGCCGCTGTTTTGCAGGGATGATAAAACGAAGATTATGCGACATATGGCAGGAGGCTGCGTGGTCATTCATAAAGAGTTGAAGGTCAATAAGATAGGATTATAATAGTCCCGCTGATGCGCGAGGTGACGGGGACGTCCCCCTGACCGCCTCGCGTGCAGGTGTGGCCGCGCACGCGGGCCGTCGGGGGCCGGTCAGGGAACGGAGATCCGGAAGAAGCCGCCGGGTGTGGACGCCGGATAGGCCCCGCCGTTGTTCACGGCCGTGGGGGGCTTGTTGGTCTGGATCGCCAGCCAGGGCCCGTTCGGGGCTTGGGCCCGCTCCAGGATCTGCGTCCGGGCTACGCCGCCGCTCCAGAAGACCCAGGCCTGTCCGTTGGTCAGGGACATGCCCGTGAGCTTCAGGACCGAGAGCCCGTTGGTCGGATCGGTGTCGGCGCGCCACTCCTGCCAGGCGGCGTGGCCGTCGCTGTCGGTGTCGGTTTCGGCCGCAGCCTCGAAGTTCGCGGTCCAGCCGTAGGCGGCGAGCCAGTACTCCGGAACGCCGCGCAGGGCGGTCAGGTTGGCCTCGAAGCCGACGCCGACATGGCGGGGCTCATACATCGTGGCGGTGAGCTGGTTGCTCTGGATCAGCGCGCCGGCGATGTCGCCGGACCATGCGCCGACGTGGTAGTAGGCCGCCGGCGATGCTGTGATGACCGCCGTTGAGCCGGACTCGTACCACCCGGATTCGGGCGCGGCGGTTCCGTTCGGGCCGGCCTCTACCGTGAGCTGGTGGGCATACACCCATCGCCAGGTGAGGGCGGCATCGTTGGTGATGCTGAAGGTGATGGACGGCGTGCTGCCCGCATCCGGCGTGTGTCCTGTCAGGGTCCAGCCGGCGCACTGCCGCCGCACGCCGAAGCCCAATTCCTCGGGGGAAGCGACGGTGGCCGTGACGGGCGTGTTATTGGTGAAGGCGTAGGTCCCGTTCGCGGGCGTCGCTTGGTTGTAAGGGCTGTAAACGGTCAGGTGCCAGATCTTGGAGGTGAACCACGCCACCAGCGTCAGATCCTCAGAGAGGTGGTCGAATACCAGGGTCTTGGACGTCGTGGTGTAGTCGTAAATGCCGGGCTGAGGGACGCCGTTGAGCATCACGCTGTAGAGGTAGGCGCCCTGTTCGGCCTGCAGCAGCACCGTGGCCTGTTCGTCGCGGAAAAGGAAGGTGCGGTCGGTGATCGCCGTTCCGGGGCCGTTCGCGGAGACGGCCAGGAAATGGCCGCGCCGCAGCGTCAGGGGGATCAGCGGCGAGAGCGAGGGGTCGTTGCTCTCGATGCGGAGGCAGAGCGAGACCTCGTCGTTGAACGCGATGGCGGTGGGGTCGAGGGTCATCGCCAGCGGCGCGGTCCACAGGTCGGGGAGCGTGCCGCCCCAGGCGCCGTGCGGGATCAGCCAAGGGGGAACGGGCGCGTCGAGGGAGAAGGGGGTGACGCCGGCGAGGTACCAGCCTTCGTCGATGACGTAACCGTCCGAGCCGAACTCGAAGCGCACGATGACCTCCTGGCCCGCATAGGCGGCGAGGTCCAGCAGGAGCGTCTGCCAGCCTTGGCCTTCGCCTGCGAGGCAGGGCTGATCGGCGGGGAACGGCGAAGCCGGGTTGTCGGTGATCAGATAGGGGTAGCCGTCGGTCGGCTCAATCAGCGTGAAGCTGGCGCCGCCGTCGGTCGAGAGCCGGATGACCGCGCCGTCCCAGAAGTGCGTCTCGTCCACATCGCGCTCGGTTTTGATCCACTGGCGGAAGAGGAGGCCGCCGCCGGTTCCGACGTGGAACGCCGGGGTGTCCAGCCAGGCGTGGCAGTCGTTCGGGTAGGCGCGTGTGGCGGGGTTGCCGCAATACCAGACCTTGTCGCCGTTCCACGTGCGGTTGGTGGTGACGCACCAGGCGTCGTTCACGCCGGCGTGCGACCACGAGGCGTTGGTGGCGACGAACGGCGCCGCAGCGGCGGCCACGCGCGCGGTCCAGACCAGATCCGGCCCCGCGAGGTTCGCGACCGCAAGGGCGATGTTGGTGGGGGTGTCGCTCAGCTGGAACAGGTCGAGACGGTCCGGGGTTAAGGCCAGCCAAGGCGTGTCGTAGTCGCCGATGACACTGTAGACCGGGCTGGACGCGCCGAACTCGGGGGCGTAGTAGCCCACGAGATCCAGAGCGACCACGAAGTAGTCGACCCGCTTGGCGCCGTGGGAGGGCGGGTCCAGCTGGGCCGCGTACGTATCGCCTTCGACCCACGCCATGGCGTTCGTCCGCCAGTCGGTGTCGCCCCGCTCGCGCCAGACCAGGTAGGCGAGCTCCACGGTCATGTTGTCGGTGATGACGGCGGTGACGTTCCACGGCGACCGGACCGTTTGGAAGGGGGCCAGCGCGTTCACCGCGATGTGAGGCGGGACGGGCACGCTGGAGGGGTCGTTCGGGTCGGTGTTGTCGAGGAACTCGGCCAGGTTGGTCCAGAAATCGCCGTCGAGGTCGTCGGTCGGGGCGATGGCGGGCACGCTGCTGGGTGAGCCGAAATAGCGTTGTTCCCACCAGTCGCTGAGTCCGTTGCCGTCGGTGTCCTGCCAGTAAGGGAGATACTCGCCTTGGGCGAGGTGGGGGCGGTCCATCAGGATGCCGGTGGCGGGGTTGGGCGAGGTTCCGGTGGGGGCGGGCCAGCGCGTCCCGTCGAGGGTCCAGCCGCAGAAAGCGTAGGGTGTGGACCCGACAAAGCCGTGTTCCAGCGCGGTGACGGTGGTGGCGGCGGCGTTTTCGTTGAACCAGGCGACGGTCTGGTCAAACAGCTCTCCGGTATCGGCCAGGCGGAACCGGTTGGTCAAGGCGAACTGGCCTTGCCATTGCCACGTGAGCGAGCTGGGGTGGCTGATGGTCAAGGTGGCGGCGTTGGTCGTGCTGCTGGCGGGGACGTCGCCGGTTCCCGTCCAGCCGGCGCAGAGACGGCGCACGCCGTTCGAGAGGGCGACCGTGAGCGGCGCATGGACATCGAACGGGACGGTGATGATCTGCAGGTTGCTGCCGTAGGGCGGCGTCACCGTGCCGAAGCGGGCCGGCGCGCCCTCGATGAGCAGTTCGGCGGCGGTGTCCACATAGAACGGGTAGGCGGCTTCAGGAGCGTTCTGGGGGCTACGCGTGACGTAGCCGCCCTCCTCGGCCTGGAGGTAGTAGTAGACGCGGGTGGCCGCGGGCTGCGCCGGAATCGCGGCCTGGTAGACCCGGTTGCTGAGCCAGAGGGCGTCGACGGCTTGCCAGGTTCCGGTGGGGGCCGCGGTGCCGCCCGTCGTCCAGTAGACCTGTGCCGCCCCGTTGGTCAGGAGCGCGAGGGACTGCACCTGGAACGTCGCGGGATAGGCGCCGGTGCCGGCGATTTGGGCGCTCAAGGGCGCATGCACGAGCAGCGGCGGAGCCGCGATGGCGCCCCGCACGTAGAGTGCGGCCGCGCCTCCGGCATAGGGGACCGAGGCGCCGATGACTTGGACGCGGTAGGCGCCCGGTTGCGCGGCGGCCAGGCGCAGCGTCTCGACGGTGTTCACGAGGTCGCGGGTCGCCTTGCCGTTCGGATAGAGCGGGGTGCCGTCGGGCGCGGTGACCAGCAGGTCGAGATCGTTGACCCGCGTGAGGCCTGCGCCGGCGGTTGCGGGGTAGTCGATCCAGGCCAGCGCGATGTCGAGGGGCGTGTTGCTGGCGGTGACGAGGACGTCGAAGGTGTTGGTCGTGCCGGTGGCGGGGGCGATGCGGTCCCAGAGGCGGACCATCCGGCCGTCCGGATGAACGGTGGCGCTGATATCCGGCTGGCCCCAGCCTTCCACGTTGTTCGGGGTGAGGGCGGGGATCTCCGGTGTGGCGTTGGTGTACTGGCCCGGGGCGAGTGAGCGCGAGCCGCCGATGAGCATGGCTTTAAGCAGGGCGGCCGACGGGTTGGTGATGCCTCCCCGCTCCACGGCGTACTGGCGCAGCAAGGCGGCCGTGCCTGCCACCAGGGGGGTGGACATGCTGGTGCCGCCGCCGAAGCAATACCGGGGATTGCCGCTCAGATCGCGCCAGACGGCCGAGCCGACCGCCGATTTGGTGGAGATCACGTCGGTGCCCGGCGCGACGAGGTCGGGCTTGATGCGGGCGTCTTGGGTCGGGCCGCGGCTGGAGAAGGCCGCCATGCCTTGGCGGTAGGGGGAAAGCGTGGCGCTGTACGAGATGTAGTCGTTCTTGATCGGCGCGGCGGTGTAGCGGGTGGGCCAGGCGGTGCCCCACGTATAGGAAGAGTAGCCGCCGCTGCCCGGGGCGCGGTCGTTTTCGGTGGCGCCCACGGCCACCACGTTTTTCGCGGCGGCGGGCGAGCCGACCGCGCCGGTATCGACCACGCCGTCGGCGTTGCTGTCGCGCCCCGAATTGCCGGAGGCGAAGAGGGCGAGATGTTCGGGATGGTCCCACGCGAAGAGATCGGCGGAGCGGCAGTCGCTGTCGTATCCGCCGTAGGTGTCGGAGCCCCAGCTGTCGGAGTGGATGCAGGCGCCGTAGGCAAAGCTTTCGGCGAAGAAGGGATAGAGGTCGCTGCCCAGCCCGGCGAATGACCCGTATTCGTCCATCACCGACTGGTGGACGAGCTGCGCCTCATAGGCGGTGCCGTGGTACTGGCCGCCGCTGGCCGCGCCGCTGCCGAGAATCGAGCCGGCGGTGTGGGTGCCGTGTCCGTGGGGGTCCGAGGCGTCGCCGGGGCGGCCGCGCGCGATCAGCGCCAGCACGCGGCCCTGAAAATCGGGGTGGAGGGTCGAGAGGTCGCCGGTGTCGAGGCCGGTGTCGGCGTGACCGACGATCTGCCCCTTGCCGGTCAACCCCCACGTTTGCCACGTGGGGGCGAGGTTCAGATGCGAAGGAATCGAGGCGCGGTCGTTGCGTTTCTGGATGAGCGGGCGCTCTTCGATCCACTGGACCTCGCCGCGGGCCGTGAGCGCGGCGACGGCGCCGAGGGGGATGACCGCCTGGACGATGCCCCAGCGCGTGCCGGCGTGCGTGCCTTCGACCGTGCCGCCCGCCGCGCGGACCGCGGCGGCCACAGGTTCGGCATCCTCCGGGGAGAGGGTCTGGACGGTCATGCGCACGGTCGTCTCCGCCGGATAGGAGGCGATGAGCGACGAGAGGAAGGGCTGAAGCTTGTCGTTCGGCAGATATTCGGATGCGGTCTGGACGGTGTCGACGGCTGCGAGCGCGGCCAGCGCGGCGGGCGTCAGTTCGGCGAGGATCGCGTTGTTGGGGAAAAAGCCGCGCACCAGGGCGCCGGCCTCCGTGAGCCGCTGGCGCGAGTCGTCCGAGATCGGGGCGTTGAACTGGACGATGAAGGGCGTCGTTTTCCGCGGGGTCGGCGACTGCTTGCCGGAGACGCCGGCGGGGAAGGCGCGCTGCTCGGGCGCGACGAGCAGGCGGTTGGAGAGCAGGGTCTGCCGTTCGCGCGGGAGGGCGGGGTCTTCGGTGAAACGCATGGGCGCGAACGTGCGGCGCAGGGGCTCTAGCTGAGCCTCCGAGAGCGTGGCCGCGGCCTTTGCCTGCTGGGGGGGGGCGGCCGGCGCGGCCGCGGCGGGCAGCGCGGGAAAATTCGACAGGCTCGGTTTCGGCTGCTGGGCCACGCGGGGGGCCAGCGGACGGCCGAGGTCGCCGCGCGATCCGGTCGGCGTCGTCGGTTCAGGCCTCGGTTTGAAAAAGAAGAAGAGCGCGGCCAAGAGGAACAGGCCGCCGAGCGCGACGAAGAGCAGTTTATTTTTCATGGCAGTTTCCGAAAGGCGACAAAAAGACACCATAGAATACCACATAAAAGGAGGGAGGAGAGGAGGCTTTTTGAGAAACAGTGGTTTTTAGGGCGGGGTACGGCTGAGTCCGGAAGAGCGGTCCGCGCAGGGGTCATCAATTTCTTTGTGACGATTTAAGGCGAACCGTCTATACTGACACATAAATGGGTCAGGAGGTTTTTCATGTTTGGACCGATGGCGATCCTGCTGGGCGTTGTGGCATTGTGCATCGTGTTTGTCGTTCCGATCATCCTGTTGGTGCGTCTGTCAGACGTTTGTCGCGGCATCGAGGAGGTGCAGCGGCGCCTGGTGTCGCTGGAGCGGCTGGCGTCTCAGGCGCGCGCCCCGGAGCCGGCGCCGGGTCAGGTGCCGGCTCCTCCTCCGGTGGCCGCCGCGCCGCTTCACCAAGAGGCCGTTCCTCCGCTGCCGCCGGACGCGCCGACCGTGCTCCAGACGGGCCCAGACGGGGCGCAGGCCCCGGCGGTCTCCTCGGCGCCGCCGCCGATGCCGGTTGAGCCGACCGCGTTCGAGCGGGCGCTGGGCAAAGCCTGGAACTGGCTGGTCATCGGCGAGGAGTTCCGCAAGCCGGGCGAGTCGTGGGAGTATGCGGCGGCGACCAACTGGCTGATGCGCATCGGCATCGGGGTCGTGTTGGCGGGCGTGGCCTTCTTTTTAAAGTACTCGATCGAAAAGGGGCTGATGGGGCCGCTCGGGCGCGTGGCGCTGAGCGCGGGCGCGGGCGTGGCGCTGATCGTCGTCGGGGTACGGATGCTGTTCAAAAAGTATCATCTGCTCGGACAGGGGCTGACAGGGGCCGGCTTTGCGACGCTCTATTTCGCGTTTTTCGCGGCCTCGGGCATGTACCATCTGATGTCGAACGGCGCGGCCTTTGCGATGATGGCTTGCGTGACCGTGGCGGCGGGCGTCATGGCGGTGGTTTACCAGTCGCTGCTGATCGCGCTGCTGGGGGTGGTCGGCGGGTATGCCACGCCGCTCATGCTGGGGAGTTCGGGGAGTTCAGCGCTCTTTTTCTACAGCTATGTGTTGCTCCTGGGGTGCGGCGTCTTGGGGATCTCGCTGGTGCGGCGCTGGCCGTTGCTGAACGTGTTCGGCATGCTGGCGTCTTACGGCCTGGCCTACATCTACTGTGAAGACCATCACGCGTCCACGGAGCTGTTCAAAGACCTGATCTTCCTGTCCGCCGTCCATCTGCTCTATCTGTTCTCCGTGGTCGTGAACCACCTGCGCAAAGGGGTACAGACCGGCGTGTTCGAGTGGGCGGCCCTCTTTCTGAACGCGGGCCTCTACTGGGCCTGGGCCTTTCTGCTCTTTAAGCCCGTATACGGCAAAGAGGGGGCCGGGCTCGTCGCGTTGGCGGTCTCGGCCGTCTATGTCGCGTTGGTCTATGCCTGTCTGAAGCGAGGACTCGTGGATCAGGCGGTGATGCGCCTGTTCATCGGGCTGGCCGCGGTGTTTCTGGCGATGAGCCCGATGCTGATGCTTTCGGGCGAGTGGCTGACCTTGGCTTGGTGCCTGCAGGCGCTGGTGATGCTCTGGCTTTCGCAAAAGACCGGGCAGACGTTTCTGGGCAAAGCCGCGGTGGTGCTGTTCGCGGCGGCAAGCGTGCGCGGGCTGTTCTTCGATCTGGAGAGGCTGTACGAGCATCTGCGGCCGTGGAGTCTGAAAGGCGCGGCCTTCTGGGAGGCGGCGGTCGTGCGGCTGCTGACGTTCGGTGTTCTGCCGGCGACGCTGACGGCGGCCTGGCGGCTCGCGCGGGCCAGCCGGTGGGCGAAAAAAGTGCTGGGCCTGGTCCTGCTTCAGGTATGGCTGTATGTGAGCCTGGAAGCGGGCGTGATGGCCCGGGCCTATGTGCCGGCTTTCCGCGAGGGGGCGGTCACCTTGGCGTGGACCTGCTTTGCCTTCGCGCTGCTGTTCGCCGGCATCCGCGTCCGCGGAAAGTGGATGCGCTGGTGTGGTCTGGTCCTGTTCGGCTTGGCGGTGGCCAAGCTGCTGCTGTTCGACCTCGACGGGCTCAACTCGCTGTATCGCATTGTCGCCTTCATGGCGGTTGGCGCTCTGATGGTTCTGGGGTCGTTTGTGTATCTCAAGTACAAGAGCCTGTTCGAGCCGGCGCCCGAGGCGTGAAGGCGGAGAGGAGAACCATGAACATACTACGAGGGGCGGCCGTGCTGGCGCTGGTTGCGGCCGCGTCGGCCGCGGGCGAATGGCGCGTCGAGCGCGAGATTTCCGGCGCGGCCGAGACGACGGTCGTGGCGGCGGTGGCGCTGGATGCGCATGTGTACGCGAACAGCCTGCCGGATCTGGCGGATGTGCGGGTGTTCAATCAGGCGGGCCGCGAGGTGCCGCGCGTGATCCTTCCGGAGCGCGACTACACGTTTGAGGAGCGGCATGCGCAGCGCGCGGCGCGGATCACGCGGCTCGAGCCGCTGGCGGAGGGCGGACTGGCGGTGGAGTGCGAGCTCGAGCGCACCAACGCGATGTCGCTCACGCAGGTGCGGCTGAGCACGCCGTTGCGCAATTACGAGCAGACGGTGACCGTATTCGTGCCGGGGCCCGAGGGCGCCTGGCGGCCGCTCAAAGCGGCAGAGCCGCTTTTCGATTACAGCCGCTACGCGGACGTGAGCAAAGAGACGGTCGATCTGCCGGCGGTGACCAACCGGCAGTTTCGCCTGGTGATCGGCCAGGCGGATGACCAGGTGTTCTCGTCCTACACGTCGCTGACGGAGGAGCTCGCGGGCGGCCAGACGACGCAGCGGCTGTTCAAGCGCTACAGCGTGGAGAGCCGTCCTTTCCGCATCGATGCGGTGACGTTCAGGGACACGGAGAGGCAGGCCGTCGCGAACACGAAACGCGAAGAACGGGTGGCCGCGCGGGGGGTGGCTGTGGAAGAAGACGCCGGACAGAAGGCTACGCTGCTGACGCTCGAGGCCGGTAGATATCCGGTGATCGGCATCGAGGTCGCGCCTGAGCAGCAGAACTTCGAGCGGCGGGTGACCGTCGAGGCTCCTGCGCCCGGAGGCTGGCGGAAGATCCGGGAGGGACGGGTGATGCGCTCACGGCTGCCCGGCGTGGCGCCCGAAGAGCGGCTGGAGGTCGCGCTGGATGAAACGCGCGCCGAGCGTCTGCGGGTGAGGATCCACAACGACGACAATCCGCCGCTGACGTTCGGCGACGGGGGACTCTCGCTGGTGCTGCACCGCTACCGCGTGGCGTTCATCGCGGAAAAAGGCGGGCGCTACCGGTTGGTGTACGGGAATCCGGAGATTCAGGCGCCGCCGGTGTACGAGCAGGGCGTGACTGCCTATCTGGGCCGCGGTCAAAAAGCAGCGGAGTGGGCACTGGCGCCTGCGCCGGAGGGCGCGGTCACCTATGGCGCGGCGGTGCGGGTGAAAAAAATCCTCACCCGCTACGGGATGAGCCTGCTCTCCGTGCTGGTGATGGCGGCGCTGGGACTCTTTATTCTGCGCGCCGTGCGGCACATGGAAAAAGCCCCGTGACGAAGCTCCCTCTATGGGGCTCGGCTCACGAAGCGGGGGGGATGAGGTGAGGGATCTTCGCGGCCGCGGCTCGGAGCTCCTGCTCGAGCGCTTGGAGTTGGGGGTCGGCGGCCAGTTTGGCCGGATCGGCAGGATGGGCCTCTTTCCACGTCTTGTAGGCGAGCGCCTCTTGGTCGGCTTTGGCCTTGATGCGCACCTGCTCGTATTTATAAGCCCGCAGGGCCTCCAGCGCTTTGGATTTGCGGGCCCCGGTCAAGGCGTTCATCTGCTGCTCCATGTCGGCGGCCTTCTCGATGCTCTGCTGATAGGCCTGCTGGGCCTGCCGGGCCGATTCGAAATGCGGATTGGCCGCTGCGGAGGCTTCGGCGAGCGCCTCCTTGCGGTCCTCGATTTTGCCTTTGAGGGTGAAGTAGTCCGCGAGTTTGCGAACGGTCTGGGGATCGACGGTCTCGGGGGTGCCCTCGTAGGCGGCGACCGCCGTGCAGTCCAGCAGAAAAGGGCCTTCCCACGCGTCTCCGCGCTTCACCAGCGAAACGAGGACGGCGTTTTTCGACGTGGTTTTGACGTCGCTGTACGTGAACAGGGTTCCGCCTGACAAAGGGCCGAGATTCTTGCCCTCCACGGAGTAGTGCGGGCTCGCCGTCTGCAGAAACCCCCAGCCTTTTTTGGGGCCGATGAAGGTCACGCGGGTGACGGCATCTTGATCGTCCTGGGCACTCTTTTGCGCGGGCGTTGCGCCGGCGGTGGCCGAGGTGCCGCTGCGGGCGTCCGCCGCCGGGGTCTTTTTCGTCAGCGGCTCAAGGTTGCGCGACGAACGCTTGACCTGCGCCGTGGCGGCGAAGGAGATGAAGGCGAAGAGTAAGAGCAGCGGTAAATGAGTGCGCGTCATGACGAGACTCCCCCAAAAGGATTTCGGGAATTGAACCAGAAACCGGACCTTCCGGCCAAGCAGAAAAACAGCGGTCAGGCGCGAAACAGGGCGCCGAGCCGTTTGCCGAGCAAGAGGCTGCAGCCGACCAGCGTGACGGTCAGGAAAAGCATGGCCCAGACGCCGAGCGCGGCGGCGAGGTAACGGCCCACGCCCACGAGCTGAAAGAGCTCGAAGATGGTTTTCGTGATGGGGTAATACGTCATTTTCTGTGCCAGCATCAGGCTGTCTGAGACCTCCAGCATGCTGAAGGCGAAGGTGAGCAGCGTGCCGGCGATCAAGTTCGCGAGGATCAGCGGCAGCGTGATGCGCCGCAGGGCGGTGAACGGCGGCGCGCCGAGATTGGCGGCGGCCTCTTCGAGGGTCACCGAGGTCTGTTGCAGGCCGGCGACGGCGGCGCGCACCATGAAGGGCAGGCGGCGCACCGCATAGGCAATGACCAGAAAGAGGGTCGGATTCACGCGGACGTCGAGCAGCGCGGCCAGCCGGGGGTTGGCGCTGACGGCCGGATGCGCGGACAGCGTGGAGCTGACGGCCAAGAAGCCGAACGCCATCACCAGCCCCGGCACGGCCAGCGGGATCATGGCGAGCAGGTCCAGCGCGCCGCGGCAGCGGAGCCGCGAACGCACGATGACCCACGCCGCGGTGACGCCCAGCGCTAGGTTGGCGGCGACCGCGAGCGCGGAGAAGAGCAGGCTGTTGCGGATCGCGTCCAGCGTCATGGCGTGGCCCAGCGCCTCCACATAGTGCGCGGTGGTGAACTGGGACGGGAACACGGTCTGGTACCACGCGCCGGGCACGGCGAAGCTGGTCAGCAGGACGCCGGCGTGCGGGGTGAGCGCCACCAGCGAAACGGCCAGGAACGGCAGCGCGACCAGCAGGCTTGGCCAGCCATGGAGCGTGCGGGGGGTGTAGGGCACCGAGGCTTTCGCCTGCATGGCGAATGCGCGCCGGCCGAAAAGCAAGCGGCTGAGCGCATAGAGCGCGACGCTGGCGAGGAGCACGACCGTCACCAGCGCAAAGGGGAAGGGGCTCGCGCTGATCTCTTTCAGCTCGTCGTACACTTGGACCGCCGCGCAACGGGTGTAATTCATGATCAGCGGGGTGCCGAGCTCGGTGAAACCGGCGATGAAAACCAGCGTGCAGCCGGCGAAAAGGCCCGGCATGACCAGCGGCAGCGTGATGCGCCGGAAGCGCGTCCAGGCGTTCGCGCCGAGGTTCTGAGCGGCCTCGTCCAGGGCCGGGTCGATGTTGGCCAGCGCCGCCGACACGTTGAGATAGATGATGGGATAAAAGGAGAGCGCCTGCAGCACCACCACGCCGAGGTAGCGCGAACGGCCAAACCAGTCGATCGGGCCGCAGCCCAGCAGGACGTTGAGCGCGCCGTAGGGGCCGAGCATCTGCATGAGACCGAGCGCGCCGACGAAAGGCGGCAGGACCAGGGGGACCAAGAGAAGCGCGGACAGAAAGCGCTGGCTCCTGAAGGTATACGCGTGCGACAGGCCGGCCAGCGGCACGGCGAGCGCCGTGGCGAGGGCGGTGGCGCCCAGCGCGATGCGCAGGCTGTTGACCAAACCCTCCGCGTAAATCGGGTTCCGGAAGACGCCGAGCAGATAGCGCGCGGTGAACTGTCCATTCACGTGAAAGCCGCCGCTCACCACGCTGAGCACGGGCCACACGAGAACCACGCCCATCACCCCGGCCAACAGGATGAAGAGCAGCCACGCTGTACGGTTGCCAAGCATGAGGCGGAGAAGTATACCAGCAAGACGCCGAATACACAAAGGCCGCCAAGTCTGAACTTGGCGGCCTCGGCGTCAGGGTTTATAGAGGACGGGGCGCTCAGGCCACTTCATCCCACTTCAACGACCCGCAGACCGGGCATTTGTCCGGATGGCCGTCGGCGACCGTGTGTCCGCAGACCGGGCACACATAGAACTTCTGCGCGGCGAGGTCCTGGCCCGATTTTGCCGCCGAAAGCGCGGCGCTGTAGAGATCGAAGTGGGTTTTCTCGACCGTCATCGCATAGGCGAACGACCGCTCGGCGGCGGCGTTCCCTTCGGCCTTCGCCTCCGCGACATAGGGCGGGTACATGCGGGTGAACTCGAAATCCTCCCCGTTGACCGCGTCCTGCAGGTTGTCGAGCGTGCTCTTGATTCCGCCCATGGCGCGGAGGTGCGCGTGAGCATGAACCGTCTCCGCGTGCGCCGCCGCGCGGAACAGCTTCGCGATGCCCGGAAGATTCTCCTGGTCGGCCTTTTTTGCGTAGGCGAGATACTTGCGGTTCGCCTGGCTTTCGCCGGCGAACGCGCCCTTCAGGTTGTCGAGGGTAGCCATCGTGTCGGTCTCCTTCTTCGTTGGGGTCCAAAGGCCCCGTTTAATTAGATAAGGCTAACATATTAATCGCTGCGGCCGAAAAACGCAAGCGGATTGTCTCGGACCTGGGCCGGAAAAGGGGCTGCAAAAAAAGTGGAAAAATCCCCTTGCTCCAGGGGCGCGCAATACGCTATTCTCTCCATTCCGTATCACGGAAAGGCTTTTGTTTTATGAAGAAGGACATCCATCCCAAGTATGAAGACGCGACGATCACCTGCGCCTGCGGCAATGTGATCCCCACGCGCTCGACCAAGAAAGAGATGAGCGTCAACACCTGCTCGGCCTGCCATCCCTATTTCACGGGACAGCAGACGATGCTCGACACCGAGGGTCGTGTTGATCAGTTCATGAAGCGCTACAGCATCAAGAAAGCGTAGCGAGGCTTTCAATAAACGGGTCGGATCGCGCAGCCGCACAGGCCGAGGCGCAATCCGGCCCGTTTTGTGTTGTGACGGGGAGTCGGGCGGGATCCGCACCAGAGGGTGCCTAAGGGGCCGGAATGATCGATAAAGCGCAAATCCAGCGGGTTCTCGACAAGGTCCAGGCCGCAGAGGCGGCGCTTTCGGATCCGGCGGTCCTTGGGAACTCCAAGCTGTACCGCGAGAAAGTGCGCGAGCACGCGGCCCTCAAGAAGCTCGAGAGCGTGGCCCACGCCTATTTCAAGCTGTTGGACGACGTCGAGGGGAACCGCGAGTTGCTGGCGGACCCGGCCGGCGATCCCGAGCTCGCCGAGATGGCGCGCGAGGAGGTCGCACGCATCGAGGCGGCCTTGCCGGCGGCCGAGCGTGCCGTGCTCTCCGAGCTTTTGCCTGCGGAGCCTGCCGACGCCCGCAACGCCGTGTTTGAGATCCGCGCCGGAACAGGCGGCGAGGAGGCGGCCCTGTTTGCGGCCGTGCTCTTCCGGATGTACTCCAAGTATTGCGACGCCAAAGGGTGGAAGATCAATCTGATTGACGCCAACGGAACCGAGTTGGGCGGCTACAAGGAGATTGTCTTCACGGTCGTCGGCGAGGGCGCGTACGGGGCGTTCAAGTTCGAGAGTGGCGGACACCGCGTGCAACGGGTGCCCGAGACCGAAGCCCAGGGCCGCATCCACACGTCGGCCGCGACCATCATCGTGTTTCCCGAGGCGGATGAAGAGGACGATATCCAGTTGCCCGAGAGCGAGTTGCGCGTCGACATCTTCTGCGCGGGCGGCCACGGCGGCCAAGGGGTGAACACCACCTACTCCGCGATCCGCATCACCCATCTTCCGACGGGGCTGGTGGCGCAGTGTCAGGACGAACGGTCGCAGCACCGCAACAAAGAGAAGGCCCTGGCCGTGCTGAAGTCGCGCATTCTCGACCAGCGGCGGCAGGCGGAAGAGGCCAAGCTCGGCAAGACCAGGCTTGACCTGCGCGGCTCGGGCGACCGCAGCCAGCGGATCCGCACCTACAATTTCCCGCAGAACCGCATGACCGATCACCGCGTCAACCTGACGCTCTACAGCCTGGACCGCATCGTCGAAGGGGAGCTCAATCCGCTCTTGGATGCGCTGCACGCCTATGATCTCGACCAGCGGTTGGAGACCGAACTCGGCGTCAAGCCGTAAGGTCTCGGCTTTGGGACTCGGCGCTCGCTTTCGACTTCCGGCGCCGGACCAGCACATGGTGCGTCAGCACCGCTCCCAGCACGATCACCGCGATGACCGCCAGACTCGTCCGCCCGTCTGTCAAGTACGGGAGCAGGTGTTTGCCGATAAAGGTGCCGAGTTTCAGAAAAAGCAGGGCCTGAACCATGGCCGCCAGAAACAACAGCACCAGGAACCGGGGCAGCGGGTAGCGGATGATGCCCGCCGCGCTGAAGGCCACAGTCCGCGCGCCCGGGATAAAGCGCGAAAACAGGATCGTTTTGACCGCGTGGTTCTGGAAATAACCCTCCATCCACACGAGCCGCGTCTGATCCACCCAGCGGCGGCGCAGCAGGAAGAGGGTGGCATAGCGGCCGATCAGATAGAGCCCCAGGTCGCCGGCCATGCCGCCGATCGTCATGCTGACAAAGGCCAGCCACCAGCCCAGATGTCCCACAGCCACCAGCAGGCCCACGCCGCACCGGGCGGCATCCTCCAGAAAACAGGTCCCGGCCGCCACCAGGAGCCCCTGCAGCCAGAGATGATCGGACAGGCTTTCGCACAGCTGAATAAAAGACGACTCGGTCACAACGCTCCCGCTCCCCTGAATCCCATGAAATTCAAGATTATCCCACGAAGACGGGGGCTTCACAAGGAAGGAGCGCCAAAAAAATTAATCAGCAAATCCCTGATTTCGGACTTGCCTCAGTTGACCCTTTTCACCTATTCTATCCATACAACGAAAGAATGGTCTCGGCTAATAGGGCTAGGAAACGGGTGTTTTCTGTCTCTAGGCCGGGATTTTGAAGGTTTAGTGTCAATTAACGCAGAACAGTGACAGGAGGGTTTCTTTAATGAACCTGACTTCAAAGCGTGCGCTCCAGTTTATGACGATGTGCGCGGGCGTTTGCGCGCTCTCCGCATCGGCACAGACCACGTGGGTCGCGGACAACTTCGAGCCCGAAGGCGCGGGCTTCACCAACGCGGCCATCGGCTCGGCGGCTGGCATCTACAAGATGTATAAGTGGGGTGGTCCGTCGGAGAATTACTACACCAACTTCGCGTGGGGTGCCGTGGCAGGCGATGCCTCGGCCATCGCCGCGAACACGGACTCCTATGCGCAGCAGAGCCCGATGGAAAGCAGCACGGACTCGCAGTATCTCAAGCTGGAGACCGAAGGGCAGACGCTGACCCGGTATGTGGACTTCGTCGTCACGAATGAGACGACGGGCCAGACGGGCCCCACGAACGTGTCGTTCGTTTCGGCTCCGGTCTATGTGGACACCCTGATCAAGTTCACGCCGAGCGAGGATGCTCCCGAAATCACAGATCCGAATATCAAGGTCGCCATTTTCGTCGACGTGAATTCGAATCTCGTGGTGCGGCATAAATCTTATGGTGTCGGTGTCACAAACAGTGTGTTTACGGATTTGGGCGTTATCAATCCCAACGATTGGCATCGCTTGACGATCCGAATGGCTGCTGTAGCAGAGTTTGACTATTATAGCGCGTTCCAAATCTTCTTGGATTCAGGCACGCCGCTTGAACATCCCAACGGCATGACCTTGTCACTTGGCAAACCCGGAACGTGGTTCTGGACGCTGAAGGAAGCGGATACCACGCTGTCCCAAGTCTCCTTCCAGGGAACCGGCTCGGTGGATGAGCTGGTCGTTTCTGATATTGAGCCGACTTTCGGCGTTCCGCCTTCCGTCATGTTGACGCTCTCGTTCGACACGTCGATGATCGACGTCACGACGGGTGGAGTCAGCGTGGCCGACGACGTCCTGGTGCCGAGCGACACCGCGATCGTCATCAATGCCAAGCCGTGGTACGAGATCACCAATCCCGGAGCGTACTTCGTCGGTGGCAACACCACGAACAAGGTCGCCGGAACCTCGATGATCACCAACATCAACGGCGTCGTCACCTCGACGACGGCGGTGACCAACACCATCGCGGCGGCGATGTACAGCAGCACCTCGGGCATCAGCACGGGCCTGGGCGGCAGCTATCCGGCCGACCTGGTGGCGGCTTGGGCCATCAACAACGGCTTGACGCCTGATCAGCTCACAGCGGCGATGTTGAACAATTACCTGCTCAATATCGACGAGACCATCAATACCACAAACATCCTCGTGATCAAGTCGATCGTCTACAACACGGGCACCGACAATGCGACGATCACGGTCGGAGCGACCACCAATGCGGTTCCTATGAACGACCTGAACGGCCGGTTGGTTGTGGAAACGACCGACACCTTGGGCGGAGCTTGGGGAACGCCTGCGCTCACGACGAATAACGTGACGGCAACCGAATTCCAGGTCACGGCTCCGACGGGGAACAACTTCCTCAGAGCCCGCGTCCAGTAATCGGTTCCACGCTAAAGGTTAAACAATAACCTGACTTTACAGGGGTCCGCGGCAACGCGGGCCCCTGTTGTTTTTCCCGGGGCCGGCTTTGCCGCCGTTCTCACCGGCAAGCGGGACGGCGGGCGACCGCACAGGTTATTGGCGGAGTGATCACGCCGCCTGTTGGTGTCCCGCCTTGTCTCTGGGGAAAATGCTATAGTAGCGCCGTTTTCCGAGAGTATCGGAAAGCGGTCCTGCGGGGAGGCATCCCCGCAGGACCCGGCCGGCGTCGGCGTTGTTCCGCCAGAACCGTCGGTG
>Ga0209066_10003792_pt1 | contig 16981 bp, 22 predicted proteins | sample All_14_2_FD_187198 | JGI IMG/M metagenome (GOLD analysis project Ga0209066, IMG submission 187198) | Freshwater microbial communities in response to fracking from Pennsylvania, USA - Allegheny Zone_MetaG_DW_15 (SPAdes) (version 2) ... | reverse complement strand
TCGACAAGACCATGCCCATCCATCAATCCAATGTGGCGATCTTCAACCCGGCAACGGGCAAGGCGGATCGCGTGGGTATCAAGTTGCTGGCTGATGGCAAGAAGGTTCGCGTCTTCAAGTCCTCCGGTGACGAGATCAAGGCCTGAGTCGGGGAAGCACTATGGCTCGTTTGCAAGCTTATTACCGCGAAAAAGTGGTGCCCGACCTGGTCGAGAAGTTCGGCTACAAGTCGGTGATGGAAGTGCCGCGTTTCGAGAAGATCACCCTGAACATGGGTGTGAGCGAGGCGGTGTCTGACAAGAAGGTCATGGACAACGCCGTGGGCGACCTGACCAAGATCGCCGGCCAGAAGCCCGTGGTCACCAAGTCCCGCAAGGCCATCGCCGGCTTCAAGATCCGCGAGAACGTGCCCATCGGTTGCATGGTCACGCTGCGTGGCGTCCAGATGTTCGAATTCCTGGACCGCTTCGTGACGATCGCCCTGCCGCGTGTGCGTGACTTCCGTGGTGTGTCCGGCCGTGCGTTCGATGGTCGTGGCAACTACAACATCGGCGTCAAAGAACAGATCATCTTCCCCGAAATCGAATACGACAAGGTGGATGCTCTGCGTGGTCTGAACATCAGCATCACGACGTCTGCCAAGACCGACGACGAATGCAAGGCGCTGCTGGCGGCCTTCAAATTTCCGTTCAAGAACTGAGGTCGCACGTGGCTAAACAATCCCTCATCCAGCGCGAAGAAAAGCGCGAGAAGCTGGTTGCCAAGTACGCCAAGAAGTATGCGGAACTGAAGGCGACCATCGACGACACGAGCAAGTCGGACGAAGAGCGCTACGAGGCGCGCCTGGCACTGCAAAAGCTGCCGCGCAACGCCAACCCGACCCGCCTGCGCAATCGTTGTGGTCTGACTGGTCGCCCCCGTGGCACCTTCCGCAAGTTCGGCCTGGGCCGTACCAAGATTCGTGAACTGGCTTTCCGTGGCGACATCCCTGGTGTCACCAAGGCCAGCTGGTGATTTGTCGTCGCTAGCGCACGAACAGGAGTTCTCCTATGAGCATGAGTGATCCGGTCGCAGACATGTTGACCCGTATCCGCAATGGCCAGCAAGTCGAAAAGACCAGCGTGGTGATGCCCTCTTCCAAGTTGAAGGTGGCGATCGCCCAGGTCCTGAAAGACGAAGGCTATATCGACGGTTTCCAGATCAAAGCCGAAGACGGCAAGGCGCAGCTTGAAATCGCCTTGAAGTACTACGCAGGTCGTCCCGTCATCGAGCGCATTGAGCGTGTCAGCCGTCCTGGCCTGCGGGTCTACAAGGGCAGCGCTGACATTCCCCGTGTGATGAACGGTCTCGGCGTGGCGATCGTCACCACCCCCAAGGGTGTGATGACCGACCGCAAGGCACGTGCAGCCGGTGTCGGCGGCGAAGTGCTTTGTTTCGTCGCCTAACAGGGAGCAGCATTCATGTCACGAGTTGGCAAGATGCCGGTGGCCGTCCCGCAAGGCGTGGACGTGTCGATCTCCGGTAACCAAATCAATGTGAAGGGTGCCCTGGGCACCCTGACCGCCCCGATCAACCCGCTGGTCACGATCGCTTCCGATGCCGGCAAGCTGACGGTGGCTGCGGCCAACGATTCGGCCGAAGCCGCTGCAATGTGGGGTACCACCCGCGCGCTGCTGGCCAACATGGTCAACGGCGTCAGCAAGGGCTTCGAGAAGAAGCTCAGCCTGGTCGGCGTGGGTTTCCGTGCCCAAGCCCAAGGCCAGAAGCTGAATCTGCAGATCGGTTTCTCTCACCCCGTGGTGAAGGACATGCCGGCTGGCATCAAGGTGGAAACGCCGAGCCAGACCGAAATCGTCATCAAGGGTGCTGACCGCCAGGTCGTTGGCCAACTGGCCGCCGAAGTGCGCGCCTTCCGTCCGCCCGAGCCTTACAAGGGCAAGGGGATCCGGTACGTGGGCGAGCGCGTGGTGATCAAAGAAACCAAGAAGAAGTAAGGAGCCGCAGCATGTTGACCAAAAAAGCTCAGCGCCTGCGTCGCTCGCGTCAAACGCGCGCCCGTATCGCACTGCAAGGCGCCGTGCGCCTGACCGTGTTCCGGTCCAACCAGCACATCTTCGCGAGCGTGATTTCCGCCGACGGCAGCCAGGTGCTGGCTTCGGCCTCTACGGTCGAGAAGGAAGTGCGCGAGTCCCTGGGTGGCAAGGGCGGCAACGTCGCTGCCGCCCAGATCGTGGGCAAGCGCATCGCCGAGAAGGCCAAGGCCGCCGGTCTGGAACGCGTGGCGTTCGACCGTTCGGGCTTTGCCTACCACGGCCGTGTGAAGGCACTGGCAGAAGCGGCTCGCGAAGCCGGTCTGCAGTTCTAAGTCGCCCACGACGAATCGAAGGAAACAGCAATGGCTAAGTTTCAACCCAAGGTGGCGGACGAAGGTCGCGACGATGGGATGCGCGAGAAGATGATCCAGGTGAACCGCGTGACCAAGGTGGTCAAGGGCGGTCGGATCATGGGCTTCGCAGCTCTGACGGTGGTGGGTGATGGCGACGGTCGCGTCGGCATGGGCAAGGGCAAGGCCCGCGAAGTGCCCGTGGCTGTGCAGAAGGCCATGGAGCAAGCCCGCCGCAACATGGTGAAGGTGCCGTTGAAGAACGGTACCCTGCACCACAACATCATTGGCGAGCACGGCGCTGCCAAGGTGCTGCTGGCGCCCGCGCCGGCTGGTACCGGCATCATCGCCGGCGGCCCGATGCGCGCTGTCTTTGAGGTGCTGGGCGTGACCGATATCGTGGCCAAGAGCCATGGTTCGACCAACCCGTACAACATGGTGCGCGCCACGTTCGACGCCATCTCCCGCGCCACCACGCCGTCGCAGATCGCGTCCAAGCGCGGCAAGTCGGTTGAAGACATCTTCAACTGATCGCCCAGGAGCACACCATGTCTGAAAAGAAGACTGTCAAGGTCAAGCTGGTTCGCAGCGTGATCGGCACCAAGCAATCCCACCGTGACACGGTGCGTGGTCTCGGTCTGCGTCGCTTGAACAGCGAATCGGTCCTGGAAGACACGCCCGCGGTTCGCGGCATGATCAACACCGTCGCGTACCTGGTTCGGGTGCTGTGAGCGGGCGGGAAGGTTAGAGCACATCATGGATCTCAACACCATCAAGCCGGCCGAAGGCGCCAAGAAGGCGCGTCGCCGCGTCGGTCGTGGCATCGGTTCGGGCCTGGGCAAGACGGCCGGCCGCGGTCACAAGGGTCAGCACTCGCGTGCTGGTGGCTACCACAAGGTGGGCTTCGAGGGCGGTCAGATGCCTTTGCAGCGTCGCCTGCCCAAGCGCGGTTTCAAGTCGGCGAACCTGAAGTTCAACGGCGAAGTCACCCTGGATCAGCTGCAGAAGCTGGGTCTGCCGGAAGTCGATCTGCTGGCGCTCAAGCAAGCTGGCCTGGTTGGCGAGCTGGTGCGCAACGTCAAGGTCATCCGCTCCGGCGAGATCACCGTGGCTGTCAAGCTCAAGGACATCGGCGCGACCGCTGGTGCCAAGGCTGCGATCGAAGCCGCTGGCGGCTCGGTGGCTGCTGAAGCTTGAAGCGGTTGCTGAACAAGCACTGACGCAAGGCGACACGTGGCGACTCAAAACGCGACTCAACTGGCCCGCAACGGCAAGTTCGGCGACCTGCGTCGCCGGCTTGTGTTCCTGCTGCTGGCGCTGGTTGTCTATCGCATCGGCGCGCACATTCCGGTGCCCGGCATCAACCCGGACCAGCTGGCCCAGCTGTTCAAGGGCCAGCAGGGCGGCATCCTGAACTTGTTCAACATGTTCTCGGGTGGCGCACTGTCCCGCTTCACGGTCTTCGCGCTGGGGATCATGCCGTACATCTCGGCATCGATCATCATGCAGCTGATGACGCATGTGCTGCCTTCGCTGGAAGCGCTGAAAAAGGAAGGCGAATCGGGCCGCCGCAAGATCACCCAGTACACGCGTTACGGCACGTTGGGTCTGGCGATCTTCCAGTCGATGGGCATTGCGTTGGCAATCGAGGGCTCTCCGGGCCTGGTGATTGATCCGGGTGTGATGTTCCGCCTCACGGCCATCGTCAGCCTGACCGCAGGCACGATGTTTCTGATGTGGCTGGGCGAACAGATCACCGAGCGTGGCCTGGGGAACGGGATCTCGATCCTGATCTTTGGTGGGATTGCAGCGGGTCTGCCCAGCGCGATCGGCGGCTTGCTGAACCTGGTCAACACCGGTGCGATGAGCGTGTTCGTGGCGCTGCTGATCGTTGTGATCGTCGGGGCTGTCACCTTCGCGGTGGTGTTCGTCGAGCGGGGTCAGCGCAAGATCCTGGTCAACTATGCGAAGCGCCAGGTGGGCAACAAGGTCTACGGCGGTCAGTCGTCTCACCTGCCGCTGAAGATCAACATGTCGGGCGTGATCCCTCCGATCTTCGCCTCGTCGATCATCCTGCTACCGGCCACGGTGGTCGGTTGGTTTGCCACTGGTGAGAGCCTGCGCTGGTTGAAGGATCTGTCCTCAGCGCTGTCTCCTGGCCAGCCGATCTACGTGTTGCTTTATGCGGCGATGATTGTGTTCTTCTGCTTCTTCTACACGGCGCTGGTGTTCAATAGCCGCGAGACGGCAGACAACCTGAAGAAGAGCGGTGCGTTCGTTCCCGGCATTCGGCCTGGTGAGCAGACGGCACGTTACATTGACAAGATCCTGGCCCGTTTGACGCTGGGTGGGGCGGTGTACATCACCTTGGTGTGTCTGCTCCCTGAGTTTCTGGTTCTGAAGTACAACGTTCCTTTCTACTTCGGCGGCACATCCTTGCTCATCATCGTCGTTGTGACGATGGATTTCTGGGCACAGGTGCAGTCCTACGTGATGTCGCAGCAGTACGACAACTTGCTCAAGAAGGCGAGCTTCAAGGCAGGTTGATGTAGGGTGGCTGGCTGATAGAACGACATGGCCAAGGACGATGTCATTCAGATGCAAGGGGAGGTGGTTGAGAACCTCCCGAACGCGACCTTTCGGGTCAAGCTCGAAAACGGTCATGTGGTGCTCGGACACATCTCCGGAAAGATGAGGATGCACTACATCCGCATCCTGCCGGGCGACCGGGTGACTGTGGAGTTGACGCCGTATGACCTGAGCCGGGCACGCATCGTGTTCCGCTCGAAGTAAGGCAGCAACGTTTTGGATTGAAGTGGCGGCTGGCAGCAGTCGCAGTAGGAGAACACGATGAAAGTCTCGGCCTCGGTAAAGAAGATTTGCCGCAACTGCAAGATCATCCGGCGCCATGGTGTGGTCCGTGTGATCTGCACCGACCCCCGCCACAAGCAGCGTCAGGGCTGATCCCCAGGCTGCATCGCTGAATCGAAGAAGGCACGCAAATGGCACGTATCGCTGGTATCAACATCCCGCAGCACAAGCACGCTGAAATCGGGTTGACGTCGATCTATGGCATTGGGCGCACGACGGCGCAGAAAATCTGCGACACGTGTGGTATCGCCTATAGCAAGAAGATCAAGGATCTGACCGACGGGGATCTCGAAAAGATCCGCGAAGAAGTCGGCCGTCTGACGATCGAAGGCGACCTGCGTCGCGAAATCTCGATCAACATCAAGCGTCTGATGGACCTGGGCTGCTACCGTGGCTTCCGCCATCGTCGCGGTCTGCCGATGCGCGGTCAGCGCACCCGCACGAACGCCCGCACCCGCAAGGGTCCGAAGAAGGGCGCTTCGGGCCTGAAGAAGTAATCGGCTGAACGCGAAAGCACGAGAGTACGAACATGGCAAAAGCACCCGTTAACAGCGCAGCGCGTCGCGTCAGCAAGAAAGTCCGCAAGAACATCGCGGACGGCATTGCCCACGTGCACGCTTCCTTCAACAACACGATCATCACGATCACCGACCGCCAAGGCAACGCCCTGTCGTGGGCGTCGAGTGGTGGCCAGGGCTTCAAGGGCTCGCGCAAGTCGACCCCGTTCGCTGCCCAGGTGGCTGCCGAAACAGCTGGTCGCGCTGCTCAAGAGCAAGGCATCAAGAACCTCGACGTGCGGATCAAGGGCCCCGGTCCTGGCCGTGAGTCGTCGGTGCGTGGCCTCGCTTCGCTTGGCATCCGCATCGCTTCGATCTCGGACATCACGCCGGTGCCGCACAACGGTTGCCGTCCCCAGAAGCGTCGTCGCATCTGAGTTCGATCGCTCTTTTCCCTTGCTCGCTGCCTACGGGTAGCGAGCCGGGAAACAAAAAGCCGGCCGGGATTTTTCCCTGCCGGCCTTTTCCATGAAGCTTCGGCTTCTCTATAAGCCCACCGTCTGAGCACGCATCAACAACAAGTTGCCAGACTCGCGCACCGTTGCCCCGGGTGCGTCAGATTGAATTAAAGGAATCAAAGTGGCACGTTACCTCGGCCCCAAGGCCAAACTTTCCCGCCGCGAAGGCACCGACCTCTTCCTGAAGAGCGCTCGTCGTCCCATCGCCGACAAGGCGAAGTTCGATTCGAAGCCCGGTCAGCACGGTCGCACTTCCGGCTCGCGCACGTCTGACTATGGCATTCAGCTGCGTGAAAAGCAGAAGGTCAAGCGCATGTACGGTGTGCTGGAGCGTCAGTTCCGCCGTTATTTCGCAGAAGCCGAGCGCCGCAAGGGCAACACCGGCGCCAATCTGCTGATGCTGCTGGAATCGCGTCTGGACAACGTCGTCTACCGCATGGGCTTCGGCTCCACCCGCGCTGAAGCGCGTCAGCTGGTGTCCCACCAGGCCATGCTGGTCAACGGCAAGAAGGTCGACATCGCTTCCTACAGCGTGAAGGCTGGCGATGTGGTGTCGGTGCGTGAGAAGTCGAAGAAGCAGCTGCGCATCATCGATGCGGTGAAGTTGGCTGAATCGATCGGCATGCCGGGTTGGGTGGCTGTGGACGGCACCAAACTGGAAGGCACCTTCAAGAAGGCGCCTGATCGCGACGAGTTCGGTGCCGACATCAACGAAAACCTGATCGTCGAACTGTATTCGCGCTGATCGATGGTGGCAGGCGCTGCGGGTCATCCCCGGCGCCGCAACCGACGGCCCCCGGCTTGCCGGGCATGGGGGGCGTATCTCAAGTCCCGGTTGGTCCATCAGCCTTATCGGTGTAACGAGCCGAGGGTATTGACGGGAACACTCAATGCAAACAAATCTGCTGAAGCCCAAAGCCATCAATGTCGAGTCGCTTGGCGGTCATCGCGCCGAAGTGACGCTCGAACCCTTTGAGCGTGGTTACGGGCACACCCTCGGCAACGCGCTGCGCCGCGTGCTGCTGTCGTCGATGGTGGGCTACGCGCCCACTGAAGTGACGATCGCCGGCGTGTTGCACGAGTACTCCACCGTCGACGGCGTGCAAGAAGACGTCGTTCACATCATGCTCAACCTCAAGGGCGTGGTGTTCCGTCTGCATAACCGCGACGAAGTGACGCTGGTGCTGCGCAAGGAAGGCGAAGGCCCGGTGCGCGCAAGCGACATCCAGACCCCGCACGACGTCGAGATCATCAACCCAGATCACGTCATTGCCCACCTGGCCCAAGGCGGCAAGCTGGACATGCAGATCAAGGTTGAGAAGGGCCGCGGCTACGTGCCCGGCACGATGCGCCGCTATGGCGACGAGCCGACCAAGTCGATCGGCCGCATCGTGCTCGACGCCTCGTTCTCGCCCGTCAAGCGCGTGAGCTATCGCGTTGAAAGCGCCCGCGTCGAGCAGCGCACTGACCTGGACAAGCTGGTCATCGAGATCGAAACCAACGGCGCCATCTCGCCCGAAGAAGCCATCCGTGGCTCGGCCAAGATCCTGGTCGAACAACTCGCCGTCTTCGCGCAACTGGAAGGCAACGAGCTGGCCGCTTTTGACCAGCCCGCGCCGCGTGCCCAGAACTTCGATCCGATCTTGCTGCGCCCGGTCGACGAGCTCGAACTCACCGTGCGTTCGGCCAACTGTCTGAAGGCCGAAAACATCTACTACATCGGCGACCTGATCCAGCGCACCGAAACCGAGCTGCTGAAGACGCCGAATCTGGGCCGCAAGTCCCTCAACGAAATCAAGGAAGTGCTCGCCTCGCGCGGCCTGACCCTGGGCGCCCGCCTCGAAAACTGGCCGCCCCAAGGGCTCGATAAGCGCTGAGCTTGTCTTCCTGAATCAGTGTGTGCACCCGGCGGTACCTGATCCGGCCGTCGGTTTTTATAAAGAAAGGAAAGCACCATGCGTCACCGTCACGGTCTCCGCAAACTGAACCGTACCTCCGAGCACCGCCTGGCGATGCTGCGCAACATGACCAACTCGCTGTTGACTCATGAAGCCATCAAGACCACGCTGCCCAAGGCCAAAGAACTGCGCCGCGTTGTTGAGCCCCTGCTGACGCTCGCCAAAGAGCCCACGCTGGCCAACAAGCGCCTGGCATTCGACCGCACGCGCGACCGCGATGTGGTCGTGAAGCTGTTCGAAGTCCTGGGCCCGCGCTACAAGGCGCGTCCCGGTGGCTACACGCGCATCCTGAAGATGGGCTTCCGCGTTGGCGACAACGCGCCGATGGCCTATGTCGAACTGGTGGATCGCCCTGAAGTGGACGCTTCTGCGCCTGCAGAAGCTGCCGCCGAATAAGCGGATCCAGCGCCAGATTCAAACCAGCCCTCGGGCTGGTTTTTTGTTTATAAATGTCTTGCGCTATCAAACGCTTTCTGCCTATAATCTTCTTCTCAGTCGCGGGATGGAGCAGTCTGGTAGCTCGTTGGGCTCATAACCCAAAGGTCGTAGGTTCAAATCCTACTCCCGCAACCACAAAATTTCTAAGCAAAACAAGCACTTAGGTGCTTCGAGCGCCGGCCCACAAGGTCGGCGTTTTGCTTTTTGGCCCCTCTTGTGCCTACTTTGTGACCAGCTCTCGCCTAGAGCGTAGGGAGCGAGAAGCCAAATGACCTTTGGATTTTGTGGCGGCTCGCGATGCGCTTTCGTCTGGATACCAGTCGAACCCCGTCGGGACAAAGGAGAGAGGGGTCGGTCACCCAAGGGTCACCTTGCTTACTTCTGGGGTGATGGGCTTGATGGGGGCCAATGGGCGTGATTGGTTTGGGCGTCGTGCGCGCAGCTTACAGACGGAAGGCAGAGCAACGCCTTTTCCACTCGTTTGGACTCAGGTGAGCCCGACGTTCGGTGTTGGCCTCACAACCCGAAAACAATCGATGTACTTCGACCCCGATCTGGCGCTGGCGAGCTGCGTTGCAAAGCTGCGATTTGCTGAGCGACCTCGCCCCATGCTCAAGTCGGCGTGCCACCTGTCGATAGGGAGGGGATGACCGTGACATCGCCCCTGTCGGGCGCTGGTCGGTCGCGTGTCGAAGGGTCATGGGTATGCGAACGGAGTCATTGTCGGCAGTAGCCGACCGGGTCCCCTGGGCGGCGCCTGGTGAACCTTCGGACCATGATCTGGCGAGCAACTACCGCGCCCTCTCGCGCAGCCAGTCCATCATCGAATTCGACCTGCAGGGCCGTGTGCTCACGGCCAACGCCAATTTCCTGCATCTGCTGGGCTACACGTTGGACGAGATCCAGGGGCGCCACCACCGGCTGTTCGTTGACCCCAAGGAGGCCGGTGCGGCGGCGTACGCCACCTTTTGGGATCGTCTGCGCGAAGGCGAATTCGATGTGGCCGAATACAAGCGCATCGGCAAGGGCGGCAAGGAGGTGTGGATCCAGGCCACGTACAACCCTGTGCTGGATGCACAGGGCCGCCCAATCAAGGTGGTGAAGTTCGCGGTGGACGTCACCGCGCAGAAACTGCGGCGGGCCGAGTTCGAGGCCAAGGTGCAGGCCATCGAGCGTGCCCAAGCGGTGATCGAGTTCGACGTCGACGGCCATGTGCTCACTGCCAACCGCAACTTCCTCGCAGCGCTGGGCTATACGTTGCAAGAGGTGCAAGGCCAGCACCACAGTCCGTTCTGTAAACCCGACTACACACGCAGTGTCGAGTACCGCGATTTCTGGCTGCGCCTGAGCGAGGGCGAGTCCATCAGCCATCGCTTCCACCGTGTGGGCAAGTTCCAGCGCGATGTGTGGATCCAGGCGGCCTACACGCCCATCTTTGACCTCAACGGCCGGGTGATGAAGGTGGTGAAGTACGCCTACGACGTGACCCGCGAGGTGTTGCTGGAGCGGCATCTAGCGGCCAAGTCGACTGAGATGGCGCACAGCGTGCACAGCCTCATCGAGAGCATCACTGCCATTGCGGCCAGCTCCGGGGTGGCGGCCGAGATGGCTGAAGTTTCGGCCGAAGCGGCGCGGTCGGGCCATGTGGCCGTGCAGCAGTCGATCGAGGCGATTGGTCGCATCGAGGCCAGCTCGTCACGGGTGACCGAGATCCTGCGTGTGATCGGTGAGATCGCCAACCAGACCCATCTGCTGGCGTTCAATGCGGCCATCGAAGCCAGCCGCGCCGGGTCCAGCGGTGCGGGCTTTTCGGTGGTGGCCTCTGAAGTGCGGCGGCTGGCCGAACGCAGCATGGCGGCCGCGCGCGAGATCTCCGGGCTGATCGAGGAATCGAGCTCGCAGGTGCGTCAGGGCGCGGTGGTCAGCCGTGCCGTGGCCGACAGCCTGGCGGGCATCCTGCACAGCGTGGACCGCACGGTGGGCAGCGTGTCGCAGATCGCCGATGCCACGGCGCGCCAGCGGGTGATGGCAACGGATGTGTCCGAGCTGATCGAGGCGCTGAGCCAGCCCACTCTGGGCCGCTAATCGCCTTTGCGCCGGCCAAGCATGAACAAGGTCTCACTTCCAGACACCACTTGCAGCGCGTTGTGGGCGGGTCAAGATCTCCTGGCATACGCCATCGCGGGGGGGCGGCAAATTAGGGGCTCGGGTCTGCAGACTGTCTCCTCCCTCCTCCCTCGGCGGGCCCGCCTCGGCGCCTTCGGGCGCCCTTTTTTTGGTGAATTCAATAGGGCTCATGGTGTGGCAGCCATGGGTCGATCGAAGGGGTAAAACGATGGATAGCCAGATGATGCAGGCCCAGCTGGAATACCTGCAGGGCCAGGTCACGGCCCTGCAAGCGGCGGTGCGCGGGCTGATCTGCGCGCAGGCTGATCCCGAGGCGGCGATGCGCATGGTGAGCCGGCAGCTGGAGGAAACACAGGCCAACGGCCTGGCTTCCCGTTCGGCAAGCGAAGCCTCGCTGCTGGGGTTGGACAGCTCGCCCGATCGGTTGCTGCCCACCAAGCGCCAGCGCCAGCGTGCACGCGACGACGAAGTGCTCGACCTACCCTGGCTCTGAGTTGTCGCATGCCGGCCCGGCGTTCACATGAAACGCCCCCGGCGGATCAAGGGCCCGCACAGCGCTGCATGCGATAGTTGCCCCATCGTGATGATGGGAGCCGGGTGTGGGCCGTAGGACGTGGTGGTGGGTGCTGCTGCTGGTGTTGCTGGCGGCAGCGGGCGTCTTCGGATGGCGCCAATGGCCTGCCAGCGTAGAAGTGGCCGCCGTGCAGCGGGGCCCCGCCATCGAGGCGGTGTATGCCACCGGGGTGGTCGAGCCCACCGTGCAGATTCCCGTCGCACCGCGCACCGGCGCCCGGCTGGTGAGCTGGGAGGTCGACGAAGGCGCCCAGGTGCGCCAGGGCCAGGTGTTGGCCCGCCTGGAGGCCACCGATCTCGAACGCACCGTGCAGGAGGTGGCCGCCCGCGAGCGCCTGGCGCGTGCCAACTTCGAGCGCACCCAGAAGCTCGTCAACGAGCAGTTCCTGTCGCCCGCCGAACTCGACCGCACCCGCATCGAATGGGAAGCCGCGCAGGCGGGCCTGCGCCGCGCCGAAGCCCAGCGCGACTACAGCCTGCTCACCGCCCCCGCTGATGGCGTGGTGCTGCGCCGGGACGGCGAACGCGGCCAGTTCATCGCTGCCGGGCAGACGATCTACACGCTGGCCTGTTGCGCACCGCTGCGGGTGTCGGCCGAGGTGGATGAAGAAGACATCGCCCGCGTGCGCGTGGGCATGCCGGTGGTGATGCGCACCGATGCGCTGCCGGGGCAGGTGTTCGACGGCGAGGTGGGTGACATCACCCCCAAGGGCGACCCGGTGGCCCGCAGCTACCGCGTGCGCATCCGCTTCAAGGACGCGGCCACGATGGACGTGCTTGGCAAAGGCGGGCTGCGCACCGGCATGACGATGGATGCCAACCTCATCATCGGCCGCCATGAAGACGCCCTCCTGGTGCCCACCCGGGCCCTGCGCGGCCAGCAAGTGTGGGTGCTGGCCGATGGCCGCGTGCAGCCGCGCAGCGTGGTGCTGGGCGTGAAGGGTAACGAGCGCACCGAGGTCACGAAGGGTTTGGCCTTTGGCGACCAAGTGGTGCTGTCACCCGCCGAGAAGCTGCGCGAGGGCCAACGCGCCAAGGCGGCTGCGCCGGCGGCATCGGCCGCTTCGGCTTCCTGACGCCGCGCCTGGCCGCCATGGCGATCGCCCTGGACATCGCGCTGGCCCACCTGGCCAGCCGCAAGCGGCAAACGCTGGTCTCGCTCACCGGCGTGGTGCTGGGCGTGGCGTTCTTCCTGGCCGTCTCTTCGTTGATGCGCGGCTCGGAGATGGACTTCCTCAAGCGCCTGGTCGACAACAGCCCGCACGTCACCGTCTACGACGAATACCGCCACCCCGCGCCGCAGCCGGCCACGCTGCGCTGGCCCGAGGCGGCGGTGGAGGTGCGGCATGTGAAGCCGCAGCGTGAAACCCGCGGCATCCGCGGCTGGCGCGAGCGGCTGGAGGTTGTCGAGCGCCTGCCCGGCGTACGCGCCGCACCCGTGCTCACCGGCGCGGCCGTGCTCAGCTTTGCCGGCCGCCAACAGGGCGTGCAGCTCTCGGGCGTGGTGCCCGAGAAGATGAAGAACGTCACCACGCTCGACGAGAAGATGCAGGTGGGCACACTCGCTTCGCTGTCGGCCGACCCAAATGGCGTGATCGTCGGCCAGGGCCTGATGAAGAAGTTCAGCCTGCACCCGGGCAGCACGCTCAGCGTGGTGGCCGATGACGGCGTGGCCCGGCCGCTGCGCGTGGTGGGCGTGTTCCGCACCGGCAATGCGGCTTATGACGAAGGCCAGGCCTTCGTGCTGCTCAAGCGCGCGCAGGCGCTGCTGGGGCGCGAGAACCGTGTTAACCGTTTCGTCATCCAGCTCACCGATCCCTACGAGGCCCGCAACACGGCCTTGGCCATCGAGGCCGGCACGGGCTACAAGAGCGTGTCGTGGATCGAAGCCTCGGAAGACTTCCTCAGCCTGCTGCTGGTGCGCAACATCATCATGTACAGCGTGGTGGCCGCCATCCTGGTGGTGGCCTCGTTCGGCATCTACAACACCATCTCCACCATCGTGATGGAGAAGACACGCGACATCGCCATCATGCGATCGATGGGCTTCCACGCCAGCGACATCCGCCGCATCTTCCTGCTTGAAGGGTTGATCGTGGGTGCGCTGGGCAGCCTGGTGGGGCAGGGCCTGGGCATGGCGCTGATGCGGGTGCTGCTGGTGGTGGAGATCAAACCGCCGGGGGTGGAAGAGATCGTGCACCTGCCACTCTGGTGGGGGGCTGACCAGTTCGTGCTGGCTGCCGCGTTTGCGATGACGTCGTGCGTGGCCGCTTCCTACCTGCCGGCGCGGCGTGCGGGCAAGGTGCATCCGGTCGACATCCTGCGGGGAGCGGCATGAACGCGGCTCAAAAACCACCGGCCATCGAAGCCGAACACCTGGTGCGCCGGCTCGACACCGAAGAAGTGCCCGTCACCCTGATCAACGACGTGAGCCTGCGCATCGAGCGCAACGAATTCGTCTGCATCATGGGGCCGTCGGGCTCGGGCAAGTCATCACTGCTGTACCTGCTGGGCCTGCTGGACATGCCCACCAGCGGCAGCCTGCGCGTCGATGGCGTCGAGACCAGCGGCCTGGACGACGATGCCATCACCGACTTTCGCCTGGCCAAGATGGGGTTCGTCTTCCAGTTCCACTTCCTGCTGGCCGAGTTCACCGCCTTGGGCAACGTGATGCTGCCCATGCGCAAGCTGGCGCGCTGGTCGGATGAAGAAGCGCAGGCCCGTGCCATGGCCTTGCTGGACCGCTTCGAGCTCAAGGCCCATGCCCACAAGCACCCGAGCCAGCTCTCGGGCGGGCAGCGTCAACGTGTGGCCATTGCCCGTGCGCTGGCCAACGACCCGCTGCTGGTGCTGGCCGACGAGCCCACCGGCAACCTCGACTCGGCCTCCAGCGCCAACGTTCGCGACCTGCTGCGCGACCTGAGCCGCGAGATGGGCAAAACGGTGGTGGCCGTCACGCACGATGCCAAGTTCGCCAGCGTGGCCGATCGGCGCATCGCCATCGTCGACGGCCGTGTCGATGCGGACTGGCAACCGGGTTAGCGGTTTGTCAGCGCCCCCCAGTTGACGGGCGTCGCGCGCCAACCGCGATCACGCACCGCTGGGCAGGAGGTAGACCTCGATCTACCCGTCCCACGCGCGCTGCTGCATGTGCGCCGACCACACCCAGTGCCCGCCGATCACGCGCTTCACCTGGCCTTCGCCAGCAGTGCAGTTGATGCCGCGGTGGTGTCCGGCATGCGGCGCCATCGGCTGAAACGCACCTCGATGCCATTGTGATGTTCAACGGTGCAGGTCGAAGAGGGCCGCGCCGCGCTTGAGTACGCTGCGGGCGATCACGCTGCGGTGGATCTCGCTGGTGCCATCAAAGATGCGGTAGATGCGGGCATCGCGGTAGTAACGCTCGATGGGCAGCTCCTTGCAGAAGCCCATGCCGCCGAACACCTGCACCGCGCGGTCCACCACGCGGCCCAGGGTTTCAGCGGCATGCACCTTCACCATGGCGATCTGGTCGCGGGCATCCAGCCCCTGGTCGATCATCCAGGCCGCCTGCAGCACCATCCAGCGCGCGGCGTTGATCTCGATGACGCTGTCGGCCAGCATCTGTTGGATCATCTGGAAATCGCCGATGGCCTTGCCGAACTGCTTGCGGTCGTTGGCATAGGCCGTCATCAGTTCCAGCACATGGCTGGCCTTGCCCACGGCACGTGCGCCCACCTGGCCCAGGCGCACCACGCCCAGCACGCCCATGGCCATCTTGAAGCCCTGGCCTTCAGCGCCCAGCAGCGCCACCGGCTCCAGCGGCACGTTGTCGAAGAACAGCTCCACATGCGGCGTGCCGCGCAGGCCCATCATCTTCTGGTCTTTGCCCACGGTGAAGCCGGGCAGTCCCTTGTCGACCATGAACAGGCTGATCTCCTTCTCGCCCGTCTTGGCCGAGACCAGGAAAAAATCGCTCCATTCGCCGTCGCTGATGAAGTGTTTGCTGCCATGGAGCACCCAGCCGCTGGCCGTCTTCTTGGCGTGGGTCTTGATGCCCTGGGCATCGGAGCCGGCACCGGGCTCGGTGATAGCGATGGCGCAGGTGCGCTCGCCGCGCACGGTGGGCTTGAGCCAGCGGTCCACCTGCGCGCCCTGGCAGGCCAGCAGGGCCTCGTAGACATTGCCGAAGGCGCGGCGGATGAGCATGTCGGTGGTGTGGCCGAACTGTTCTTCGCACAACATGCGGTCCACCGCAGACAGGCCACCACCGCCCAGCTCGGCCGGGATGTTGAGCGCATACAGGCCCAAAGACTTGGACTTCTCGAAGATCGCCAGCGCGGTGTCGCGCGGCAGCTCACCGGTGGCTTCGAGCGCGTCTTCCAGCGGCTTGAGTTCTTCACGGACGAATCGACGCACCGTGTCGATCATCATCTTCTGTTCGTCGTTGAGGCCGAAGTCCATGGCGCGCGCGGGCAAAGTGGAGGGGCACGCGATGATACTGATTATTTTAGATTTATATTCAATAATGGAATTAAGTTCCGATTTATCGGCGGGCTATCGCCAAAGCCGGCCGCCCATGACGGCCGGCACGCCGAGCGGGGTTTCAGCGCAGTTTCAACACCACCGACAGCCCCGCCGGCTCGGCATCGGGCTCGATCGTCGAGCGGGTGAGCAGCAGGCGCTCGGCATCCAACTGTGAGGTCAGGTGCGTCAGCACGCGGTCGGCGCGGGCATCGGCCAGGGTCTGCAGCACCACTTTCGGGTCCGGCGGCGGGGCCTTGGGCGCGTCGGCCTTGGCCGGCTTGGCGCCCTTGGGGGGCGGTGCGCTGGCCGCAGCAGGCGGCTCGGGCGGCGGCAGGTCGCGGCCGGGGTCGGCGTGGCCGGTGATCTCGATCTTCAGGCCGGGGCGGTCTTTCAGGCTCTGGCCCAGCTTGTCGAGCTGCTGGCGCGCGGCATCGTCCAGCTCGGCCGATCCGGGGGCGAAGTGCACTTGGTCGGGCGTGCCGCCATCGCCACCGGTCAAAAAGGCAAACGGCGCGGTGACCACGCGGGTGAGCAGGTTCATGAAGGCGCGCCACACCAGGCCGCCGATGGAGAACTGCGGGTCGTTCAGCGTGCCGCTGATGGGCAGGCGGATGTCGATCTCGCCGCGGCCGTTCTTCAGTAACGCCACGGCCAGGCGCACCGGCAGGCTGGTGGCGTCGGGGCTGTCCACCTTGTCGCCGAAGGTGAACTGGTCGAGGAAGATCTGGTTCTGCGCTTCGAGCTTGCCCTGGTCGATCTTGTAGTGCACGGTCATCGTGAGCGTGCCCTTGTCGATGGTGTAGCCGGCGTAGCGGGCCGAGTAGGCGCTGAGCCGGGTCAGCCCGATGCCGCGGGCGCTGGCTTCGATGTCGGTGTAGAGCTGTGCGCCCAGCGGGTGCAGCGTGCCGCTGATGCGCAGCGGGGCACCGTCATCCAGCGCGCCGCTGATCGACAGGCGGGCGGGCTCGGGCCGCTCGGAGTTGAGGGCGGAGACTTCGCCCTTCAACTGCGTCAGGCGGGCCGAGTAGTTGGGGCGGATGAAGTTGTCGGTGAAGTGCACGCCGCCCTGCGTGATGGCGAGCTGCTGCCAGCGGATGCGGGGTTTGGGGC
>Ga0209066_10003790_pt1 | contig 16987 bp, 20 predicted proteins | sample All_14_2_FD_187198 | JGI IMG/M metagenome (GOLD analysis project Ga0209066, IMG submission 187198) | Freshwater microbial communities in response to fracking from Pennsylvania, USA - Allegheny Zone_MetaG_DW_15 (SPAdes) (version 2) ... | reverse complement strand
GTGACTTCAAGCCGCGCGATGTCTTCCTGCATGGCGGCCATCCGCTCCTGCATTTCCTGCGCCTGCTTCATCATCTGGCCGAGATTTTTGAACATGGCCTTGCCTCTTTCCGAATGGTGTTCGCCCGCGCATCAGGTATTGCAGAAGCCGCGCCCGCAAGCAACCGCGCCAGCGGTTCGGATTTGCGGGCGATGCAACGGCCTCCGCAAGCAACCGCGCCAGCGGTTCGGATTTGCGGGCGATGCAACGGCCTCCGCAAGCAACCGCGCCAGCGGTTCGGATTTGCGGGCACGGGAACAGCCTCCGCAAGCAACCGCGCCAGCGGTTCCCCCGTACAAGCCCCCCAGGGCGCCGGAAGCATCCCATCTTTCAAATACAACTGCGCCAGGGCGGCGGAACGCTTGCCAGCCCATCCCGACTGGGGCAGCCTTAAGGGACTACTGCGGTACGGAGCGTGCCGGAAAGGCGGAAATGTCCCACACCCTGAACAATCGGACAGGATCTGGCCGGCGTCGTGCTATTGCCGCGGCACTGCTGTTGCTTGGCCTGTCGGCAGCGGCGCGTGCCGCCGATCCGGTCGATGGCACCGACCCGACGGACGGGCGGGCGGTGACGGGCCTGCGCATCGCCGGCGAGGGCAAGGCCGGGATGGCCTTCCTGTACCTGCTGTGCAAAAGCGGTCGGCGCAATCCGGAAATCTGGCTGTCGCTCCCAGTCGATCTGGGCCAGGCCCGCGACCGGGTGGAGCTGAACTACAGCATCGACGGCGGCGCGGAACGCAAGGCGTGGTTCCTGATCGGGGAGAATGCACGCACGGGTGCGTTCTATATCCTGCACAACCGCCTGTATGAGGAACGCTTCGGCAGGCAGCCCCCCACGATCGACCCTGCGACCGGCGGAACGTCCGCCGCCTATGAATCCTGGATCAGCAAGGTCTTCGATGGTGTCGTATCCGATCTGACCGACGGGAATTCGGCCCTGTTCACGGCCGACGGAAAAGGCGGTCCCTATCGTTTTCCCATTGCGGAATCCGGACCGTTGCTGGATCGGATCGCGTCCTGTCGACAGCAGAATGATTGACAAAAGTTAATCACGAGGCTGCGAGGGTCTTGCGCGGGTCAATCGGGCGAACCATCTAGCGTCGCAGAGAGGCGAGTCATGCTGCACCGCAACATGAACGTTTCAGGAGTATCGAACATGATGACGAGAAAGACGGGCATGAAGCGCAAAGCCCTGCTTAGCGGGCTATGTGCGATGTCGGTGGGGCTTATCCTGTGGGCGGCGACCCTGGGCGCGATGGCGCTGACGCCGCGCATGCCGGAAGGCACCGACAATCACGGGGGCACCGCCTATGCCCCGACCGGGCTGATCAGTTCCAGCCGGGACGAGCAGGGCCAGAATCTGCCCAGGCTGGTACCTGCCCAGCCGGACTGGCGCCATAATTACTGAGAGCCGTACCGGGGGACGCTGCTTTGTCTTTGCCAGCTCCCGGCGCGGCGGGCTATAAGGCGCCGGGCTTCGCAAGAGGTCCGGCGTTCTCTTTTTTTCAGGAACCCCTGCGCACCGGCGTATCCCCGAATGATCCTGATCCGGCCCCTGCGGCGCCTCTATGACTGGACCATGGGGCTCGCCGCCCATCCCCGCGCGATCTGGTGGCTGGCTGCCATTGCCTTCGCCGAAGCGATCTTCTTTCCCATACCGCAGGATATTCTGCTGATCCCGATGATCCTGGCCGCGCGCGAGCGCGCCTGGCGGATCGCGGGTGTATGCACCATCGCTTCCGTTCTGGGCGGCATGCTGGGTTATCTGGTCGGATATGAGCTGTTCGAACTGGTTGGCCGGCCGATCATGGCGCTGTATGGCCATGCCGATGCCATCGAAACCCTGCGCGGAGCCTATGGCGAACAGGGTTGGTGGATCGTGCTGGGTGGCGGGTTGACACCTTTCCCCTATAAGATCACCACCATCGCCTCGGGCGCCATGGCGCTGGACCCCTGGGTTTTCATGGCGGCGTCGATCATCAGCCGGGGTCTGCGCTTCTATGCCATTGCCTTTCTGTTATGGCGTTTCGGCCCGCCGATCCGCAATCTGATCGAACAGCGCTTCGGCCTGATGACCACGATCTTCTTCGTGCTGCTGTTCGGTGGTTTTGCCGCCGCCGCCTGGATTCTGTAACGGCGGCCGCGCTCCGCGACCGAACGCCATCTGGACGGGGTGGGGCGTGCAGGAATAAGGAACCGTTCCATGACTTGGCTTCGCACCTTTCATATCCGGTTATGCGACCGGATCGGCGCCGCCGGCCTGATGGCGGTGTTGGCCGCCATCGTGCTGGCTGCGGTCTACACATCGCAATATGGCTTCGGCCTGGAACCCTGCGAGCTGTGCCTGGCGCAGCGCTGGCCGTGGTGGATTGCATTGGGGCTGGGTGTTCTGGGTTCCCTGTTTCGCCACCAGCCCGTACTGGCCGGCCGCCTTCCCTTCGTGCTGGCCGTGATTTTCCTGGCCGGGGCGGGCATTGCGGGCTTTCATGTCGGGGTGGAGCAGGGCTGGTGGGAAGGTCCGACCGCCTGTTCCCAGCTGGGCAGCGATGCCGCGATGAGCCTGGACCAGCTGCGCGACATGGTGATGAGCCGGATTCGCACCGTGCCCTGCGACCAGCCGGCGGCGGTCTTTCTGGGCCTGTCGATGGCGGGCTGGAATGTGCTGATATCCCTGGCGGCAGCGCTTTATGCGTTCTGCATCGGGCTGAAGGAGGTGCGGGGATGACGACAGGAAGCAACCGGCCCAGCGGTCCTGCCTATCTGCCCGGCGATCCGACCCCGGACGAACAGGTCGAAGCGATGATCCGCGTCGATCAGGCCGGCGAATATGGCGCCAAGCGCATCTATGCCGGGCAGCTGGCGGTGATCCGCGAGGGGGCGATTTCGCGCGAGATCGCCCATATGGCCGCGCAGGAAGAGGAGCACAAGGCGGAGTTTGATCGGCTGGCAGCCGAACGCCAGATCCGCCCGACCGTGCTGCAGCCGATCTGGCACGTCGCCGGCTGGCTGTTGGGGGCGGGCACCGCCGCGATGGGCCATCGCGCCGCCATGGCCTGCACGGTGGCGGTGGAGGAAACCATCGACGCCCATTATGCCGAACAGCGCGACCGGCTGGATTCCTGGGGGCGGGAAGCGCAACTGCGCGACAATATCGAGCGTTTCCGTCTGGAAGAGCTGGATCACAGGGACCGGGCCGTCGCCCATGATGCCCATGCCGCACCGGGCTTCGGCCTGCTGGAATCCGCGATCCGGATCGGATCGAAAGCCGCCATCTGGCTGTCCAAGCGCGCCTGATCGGTTCAGGCCTTCCTTGCAACCTGCCATCGCGTTTGGCCCAGGCCTGTCGCGAAATGCAACGACCACTTTGTGTCGTATTACCGTAATACCTTTGCCATCTTCTGATTTCCTATCGAATGCAGTACCTTATGCCATGTGCTTCATGGTCGGCCCGAAGCTTGCTGCAGGTAGATTCCATCAGAAGCGCAAGGAGAACCTGCCATGACGAAGCGGATCGACAACCTGATGGGTGGCCAGCCCCTGCTGTCCGCGCTGGACAGTGTGGCCGCACTTACCCGATCGGGATGGGTGGTGGTGCCACGCCACCCCGATCAGGAAATGCTGGCGGCTGGCGCCGCCGCCTGCGGCATGTCGGATGAAGGCCTGCTGCGCGCCTGGGAAGCGATGCTGCGCGCCTGCTGACAGGCCCGCATCACCCCTTGCGGGCGAAGACGCGACCCAGCGTTTCGCCCAGAACCTGGCCCGCCTGCACGGACGCGGCCCCGGCCGCCACCTCCTTCTCGCGCGAGCGCTTGTAGACATAGATGCCCAGCACCGACAGGCCGACCGTCCAGATCGTCCCCAGCGATGCCATGGCCGCCAACACATTGGCCGCCTGCGCCGGTTCCACCGCGATGACCCAGGCGATGGCGCCCATCTGGGCCGCCCAGCTCAGCGCCATGATATAGCCGAAGGTCGGGCGCATGCGCCGGACATAGGGGTCGGAGGAGGCGATCTCCATCCGCAGCGATCGGTTGACCTCCGTCAGCACGCGCTGATCATGGGCCAGCTCGGCTTCCAGCCGCAGACGCGCCGTTTCTTCGGCCGCGGCAAGCTTCTCCGGATCGATGCTGCTGGTCGCCAGCGCGCCTTCCACCTCGCCCAGGGCCTTGGACGCGGCTTCGGCCACGGGATTGTCCAGCCGCGACAGGCCGGCCCCGACTGCTTTCATCAGCAGGGGCAGGCCTATCTGGGCAATCAGGGCGGGGATCATGCTGTCACCCCCTGCCTGCCGGTCAGGCGATAGAAGATGTGCCCGCCGATGGCCGCGCTGCGCTCACGCCCCCGCGCCCAGTCGGGCAGGATGGCGCGGGCATGGTAATGTTCCGCCCCGCCGGTGGGATCGCCCAGCGCGCCGCGCACCGCGCGCGTGGCGATGCGCAGCGCGATGGCAAAATGCCGGTCATCGGCACCGACCGACAGAAGCTTGTTCCGATTGGGGTCGTTCGGGTTCCAGCAGGAGAACTGGAAGGGCTTCTGGCAGATTTCGGCGATGCCATGGCCCCACCAAAAGCCGCCTTTTGCTCGGGAAATGCGGGCGCGGTTCAGGATCACGGCGGCCACCGCCTCCATGGCGCGCACGCTTTCGCCGCGGGCCTCGCCCCAGATCGTGCGGGCCAGAATGTCGATATCACGGGCCTCCCGGGCCGTCGCCTCCGCGGCGGGTATACCGGGATCGCCCGGCGTCACTACGCTCGGCTTCATTCCTCGTCTCCTTGGGGTTTGCGACGCGCATCCAGCTTCACTTCGATGCGCAGCAGGTGATGGGTGAGCCTGCGCTCCACATCCTTGAGATAGGGGATGGAGACGTAGCTCTTGGCGACTTCCAGCTTGAAAGCCGCCAGATTGGCCTCCGCCTCGGCCATGGTGCGGTCGAGGGAAAGGCGGGTATCGGTATCCAGCCGGTCCTGGCTCTGGCGCAGGCGCCAGATCAGCCAGAACACGGCGCTGATCACGGGAATCTCTATGGCGGTGATCCACCAGACGAGATCGATCCCGGCCGCTGGGGGCATGGCGGGCATCCTCCCTTGTCTGAGAATTACGGGTCAGGGCGTCGCCGGGTCAGAGCGTGAAATCGGTATCGGCCTTCAGGGCCATGCCGGCGCCGCGCCAGCGCGGGCGGATGCCCCCCTGTGGGCGACGGGGCAGGCGGACCGGTTCCGACGCCAGGCAGCCGGCCACCGCATCCAGCCCGTCATCCGCGCCACCGGATACCCCCGGCCGCCATTCGCGGAATTCGATCAGGAAGGGGCTGGCCGCCACCCGGGCATGGATGTGCAGGCTGCGGGCGGCCAGTACACCATCGAAGGCCTCCAGAATGCGCAGATCCTTGGACCGGCTGCTGACCGCTTCGATCACGGCGGCGGCCACCTGCTCCTCCGCCAGCACGGTGCGCAGCAGCGCGGGCAGGAACCGCCCGATGCCGTTGATTTCCACCGTCACGGCAGGCAGCATATGGCGCTTCAGAAAGGAAGCGACCTGGCGGCATTGCTGGCGCGCCGGGTCTTCCGCCGCCCTGGCATCAGCCGTCAGATAGGCGATGTCATGCAGCAGATAGCGCCCGTCCTCGTCCACGAAGACACAGGCCAGGACCGAGCGATCCCCGCCCTGGCCCACACCGAAGGCCGGGTCCCACCAGGCGGTGGCGGAAACCAGCCTTCGGTCCCGGCAGGACAGGATCGCCTCGCCCTGGGCCTCGCGATAGTCGAATTCCGCCTCATAGTGGCAGAGCAGATCCGGATCCAGCCGGCCGCCCTGATAGTTCACCGGCTTCAGCATCATCTGGCTGGAAAACTTGCTCGGGCCATGGCGGATGCGCAGCGCCCTGATTGTTTCCTGGTCGAAACGATCAACCCAGCGCGACTTTCCCCGGCTGTCCAGCAAGGGCAGTTCCAGCCGCAGGAAGCCGTCCAGGAAGGGGCGTTCCTCCCCCGTCTCCCGGCGGGGCGCATCGGCATAGATGGTATAGAAACTATGCGGCGTGCCGACGAAAAGCTGGGTGCCGCCCGGGGTCAGCACATAATCCAGCTCCGACAGCCGGTCGCGCAGCTCCGCCCGTTTCGCGGGCGTGTCACAGGTATTCGGCACCTCCACATCGTCGCAGATCACCATATCGGCGCGGCTGCCGGTGATGTTCGACCCGATGCCGCGCGCCAGCATGGAGGGGTCGCGCAGCTCGGTCGGGCGGGTGACCGTGAACCGGTCGGAGGCCCATTGGTCCTTTTCCTGGGGTTTCAGCGCAGCCGTCAGCGGGTGGCGTTCCAGGATGCGCTTGACATTGCGCACCATCTTGACCGCCAGCGCCTGTTCCGCCGCCAGAACCAGAATGCGCAGATCGGGATTCTGCATCAGCGTCCAGGCGCAGAACAGCCCGACCAGGGTTGACTTGCCCGACGACCGGAAAGCCATCAGCAGCAGCCTGCGGTCGCCGCGATGCCAGCGATGGTTCAGCCAGCGGGCCATGCGCCGGTGCAGGGTGGGGGTCTGCATTCCCTGGCACTGGTTCCACATCCAGAGGAATTCCGCGAAACCGGTCCGGGCCATCTCAGCCTCGCTCCGGATCGTCGGGATCATCCGACCCGTCATCATCGAAATCGCTGGCGCGCAGAGCCAGGCGTGCAGCAGCGATCAGCCGGTCGCGGCCAAAGCCGGAATCCTCTGCGGTCCTGGCCGAGGGGCGGCCCTCGCCCCCCGTCTCGGCGGGGGTGATCAGCTCCGCCAGTTTCAGCAGTAATTCCAGATGGACCAGCGCCGCCTTGGCCGCGCCATGGGCCGCCGCGCTGGATTTCAGATCGGTTTCATGGTCGGTTTCCGCCAGCCGGCGATAGGCTTCCAGCGCGGCATCGAACAGGCCGGGCAGGGCTTCCGCCAGCCTGGCCTTCAGGGTTTCAGGCAAAGGACCCGCCTTCGCCGCGCCGGACCGGCGGCGGCGTGCGGGCTTGGGAACGGACATGGGGCTACTCCCAGTTCAGGAAGGAACGGAAAAAGTCAGGCCCAGAGCAGGGCCCAGCCGTGAATTCGGCGCCTGGCCACTGCATCGGACAGGATGCGCCAGACCAGCGCATTGCCATCCGGCTGATCGGCGAGGGAGACCGGTCCGCAGGCGAGAAGGCGGATGTCTTCCGCGAAGGGGAGGCTTTCCGGCATGGGCAGCGCGGTCCAATCCAGCCCGCCGGTGCGACTTGCCTTCAGCACCAGCCCATCGGGCTCCGGCGCGGGATCGACTGCCTGCATCAGCACTAGCAGACGAACAGTCTCCGGCGTTTCTTCCAGCTCCACCGGCAAGGCGCGCAGCAGGAATGGCTGGCCGGAACCTCCCTCGGTTTCATTGCCGAGAAAGCGACCGGTCGGGTTATGGGCGAGCCCGCTGGACGCGGCCAGATCGACCCCATCGGTATCAACCAGCAGGTCCAGCACCCCGTCGACCAGCGCCAGCCGGGCCATGTCCCGGCGCGCGGCATCCCGGAAGGCGTTGGAGACCAGGTTCAGGGCCAGCCGATCCAAGCTGTCCCGCCGCTCTTCCAGTTCGGCCAGAAGTTGCGTCCGGGACGGCAGGTGCAGCGCGGTCCTTGCCGAGGCGGGGTTCGTCAGCTCCGCCAGATTGTTCGCGCCGCGCATGGAACCGGACGAGCCTGAGGGACCCGTCTTGCCGGTCAGGCCCTGCTGGTCCGCCCGGGACCGCAGCGCCAGCCGGCCATCCGGGTCGAAGCCGATCACCCGCCCGGCGCGTGAGCCGGGGTCGGGCAGCAATCCGTCCATGGCGGGACCTGCCGTTATGGTCGACCCCAGCCTTTGCCGGGTGCGATCCGCCAGCCCGGCCAGATGGCGCAGGGCCAGGTCCAGCTCCGCATTGACCTGACCGGCGGAAACACCGGCGGATGCGGACAGATCCTGCAGCCTTGCGATGGGCTGATCGCGTTCCAACACCAGGACCGTACCCTGGGCCAGGGGATCGTCAAAAGTGACCGTTCCGCCGGCCGCGTTGGGCCAGGGCATGATCACGGGCCTGGGATCGGCCGGCATGCCATCCACCAGCACGACCAGATGGTCCGGTGCGTCGATCGCAAAGCCGAAGAAGAATTCGCGCCGGTCCTGCGCCGATCCGTTCGCCACCAGGATAACCCGGTTGGCAGGGGCATCCGCTATCGTTTCAGTCATGGAATGATCCTTTCGGTCCGAGCCGGATAGCGGGGGTCAACGCCATTGCAACGCCCAGCCTTTCACCCGAATCCGTCGTGATGTCGGCGCCAGTAGCCGAATGCGCATGGCCGTGCCGGATGGCTGCAACTCCAACGACGCTTCCGCGCCCGCCAGCAGTTCCAGGCCGCTCTCGAATGCGACCTCGCGCGACAGGGCTAGGGCAGTCCAGCTTTCCCCATCATCCCGGCTGACTCCACAGATCAGGTCGGTGCCAAGCGTGATCGCTTCCAGTGGCTCGACCAGCAGCACGGCGCGGGCGGCAACGGGTTCTTCATCGGCTGCAGCAGCGGCGGATGCCAGCGTCATGGCGTGGGTCACGAAATCGTATTCCAGGAACTCCACCTCGCGGGTTCCGAAGACCATCACGTTCGACGCATTTTGAGTGCACAGGATGCGCCAGTAGCGATGCGCGGATACCGCAACGACCGGCGAGCCATACGTCACGTTGTTGCCATTGGCGCCGGATACCGAGGCGCCGCTATCGGTCCATGCGCTGCCATCATCCGACCATTGCAGCTTCCAGCCGGGTGGAATGGAGTTGCCGCCATCGGAAGAATAAAGCTTTGGCGTGATGGAGAAAGCGCCAATGGACTTGGCGTTGCCCTCTCCCAAATCCACGCGGAAATTCAGCCCGTTGCTTGCTGCGCCATGCCCGCCATAGGCCCACATGCAAAAGGTTGAGGCGGAATTGTCAACCAGCGCCGACAGGCTTGCAGACCCTCCGTCATAGCTCCCGGTCGGAACAGCGGCCCCCGCCGCGTCCACAAAGCTGAGATTGGCCGAGGTGGTACAATCACCGATCAGGGCCTGTGTCTTGAGCGGAGCGTAGTAATTCCCCGCCGCGTCATAGGCCTGACCGGTGGACAGTCCTGCCGTGGTGTTGACGACGGGCACCGCCTCATACAGCTGGAACTCAGCCACCGCCATCCCATTGGCGGACGAATAGATGGCCCGAAGCTGGTAGTGGGTGAAGGGCTGTGGCGCGGCCACATCGAAGATGTAGTCACCCTCGGCCCTCGGCCCGCCGACATACTGCGCCAGTACCGTCCAGCTGGTTCCGTCATTGGAACCTTCCAGATTGATGCCGGTCAGGTAGGTCGTGCCGCCGGCGTGGCGACGCAGGATGGCCCGCTTCACCGTCCTGGATTCCGGGAACTGGATGTAGATCGTGGAGTTGGTTCCCAGGGAAGCCGCCTGCCAGAACGAATTCAAATCCTGGTCGTTGACGCTTGCACAGGTGCGGATGCCGCTCTGCCCATAGAGCGAGTTCGCCGTTCCGGTCGGGGCGATGTTCGGGCCGAAGGGGCCATCTACTACACCGTCCGTCTCGAACCAGCCGGGGATGAAGCCGCGCGGGACCATCTGATTGGCAAATGCCGCGCGGCCGGTGTTGATCTTCATAACGTTCTGATAGTTATATGCCATCAGCCGCATCGGCGTGTTGGCGGGAAAGGTGAAGGACGGATTGACGCCATCCTCCGGCCTGCCATTATTCACCCACCAGGGCAGTCCCCAGGGGGTCACGAAGCCGAGCCAACCCCTGCCTGCGTCGAAGTCGATGGCGATACAGCCCTTGGTACCGGGCGGAACCCAGGACCCAAATTGGCTGGTCATGGCCGTATCCCGCTTGTCGCCCTGCGACACGCCATTATCCACCAACTCGCCATGGTGGAGGAGATGATAGGTGCCGGGGGTAAGGATTACGTTGTTCCCGGGGATGGTGACCGAGGTAACCCCATGCGACTGATAGCGGGCCGCGCCGGCGTAGACCGTGGAGTATTCCACCTCGGCATAGCGCTTGCCCGTGGACAGTGCCAGCTCACCAAGCGCCGCGCCCCAATAGCTGCCGGAGCCGGTGAAGGTGATCTTATCGCCGGAAAGCGTGCCATATCCGTTGGTCGCCCCCCAGAGCGGCGCGTTCTCCGCCGGGTTGATGTCCACCCCGGACTGATCGTTGAACTCATCGGCAAAACCATCGACCATCGCCAGCGTCGTCCAGCCCGCATCGATGGCGTCACGCAGGGTGTTCAGGGCGAGATTCAGATCGACCTGACGGATCGCGGCGTCCACCTCGGCAAGCCCGGCATTCAGCTCACCCCAGCCAGCCACATCCAGATTGGCCCGGGCCGCGGCGGGATCGGTCAGTTCCGCAAGGTTGTTCGTGCCGGACATATCCCCGGCGGGGCCCTGGGGGCCGGTCTCGCCTTTCTCCCCGCGCAGGGATTCAACCGGCAGAACGGCCAGCGCCTGGCCATCGGCGGAAAAACCCAGCAATCCGTTGGCCCGGGCGGGCGGTGCGGGCAGAACCAGATCCGGCCCGATCTCCGTCGGGTCGCGATGCAGCCCGGCCCGGCCGGCCAGATCCAGCTCCTGCGCGATCATGGTCAGCCGGTCGAGTTCCAGATTGAGGGCGGAGGCCCGAAATGCTCCGTTCTCGACGAAATCCGTGGCACGCTCGATCACGGTCGACCGCAGGATGACGATTTCCACCCCCGCCGGCACGGCGGTGTCGAAAGTGATCGTGCCGCCCTGGCGATCCTCGGCAAAGACAGTCGCATAGCCGCTTTCGAGCAGCGTGCCATCGCGATGCACGGCAATGTCGCCGGCATTGGCGGCAGGAAAGGGAAAGGAGAAGACGCGGCGCGCCTCCTCCGGTCCACTCGCCAGAAGGCGGATGCGCGGGGCGATGGCCGGAACGATGAATTCGCTCATGACTTCCCTCCTTGCGGATCGGTTTCGGCCGGTGGGGTTCGGGCGTCGCGGATGGCGCGGCGCAGGGCGGCCCGGCGGATTGCCAGGCCCTTGGGCAGAAGCCCGGCCTGTTCGGCCAGGGCTTCGGCGGCTTTCAGGATTTCATGATCCTCGACGGCCAGGCGGCGCTTGGCCACCTCCGCCGGGCTCGACAGGGCTCGGATCGTCATCGTTTGCGCTCCACCAGCTCAGTTGAACAGATCGTCCAGGGATTTCCCGAAGGAGGCGGCCGATTGGCCGAGGGCGAGCAGGTTATCGGCCTGGCTGCCGTCTGCGCGCTGCCGCGCCAGCCCCAGCGCCTCATCCTCCAGCCCGTAGCCACTCAGAAGTTGCAGGCGGTTTTCATCGGCCTTGCGGTTCAGCTGGCCGATCACGGCCGCGCCGGAACCCTGGCCGGACCCGACACCCGATGCGCCAAGCGCAGCCCGGGCGCGGGCGGTCTGGGCCTTGCGTTCCTCCTCCACGGCCTGCAGCTGGCGGCTGCGCTCGGCCTGTTGCGCCTTGAGCTGCAGCGCGTTCTGCTGCGCCTGATAGCTGGCCTGCGCCTTGCCCTGCTGGATACCCGATACGGTTCCGGCGACGCCCAGCCCGGCATTGATGGCGGCCAGGGCGGTTCCAATACCTCCCATGGGAGTACTCCTTTCGGTGTCGTAATGATGAAGGGGTAGGATCGGCGGCGTCAGCCGCCATTCACGGTGACTTCGGTCAGCACCGACAGGATGGTGCAGCGCGCGGGCAAATCCTGATCGATGCGCCAGAGCGGATCGACCGCATTGCGTCGCCAGCCCAGGGCCCGCACCGTCTTGTCGCCGGTGAAGGCGGCGGGCTTGCCCTCGCCGATCAGATCGCCGCCGAACCTGCGGAACGGGACGGAGGTCAGGCCGCGGCCGACATCGACCAGCATTGCCTCCGTCTCCAGCAGCCGGAAGCTGGCCCGCACCAGCCGCACGGCCATGTCCTGCGCGCCGCCTTCGACCTGGCCCTGATGCAGCGGCAGGGGTTCGATCACATGGGCGAAGGGCAGGCCGATCTCCACCCGGCTGGCGGGTTCATCCAGCTCCACCGCGCCATCGACCACGATCTTCGTGCCGCGATGGATGCCGTCGGACAGCACCTGCACCATGCGGCCTTCCAGATGGTCGAGCCCGGACCACAGCGTCCGTGGTTCCGCCTCCGGTTCCAGCTCTGCGGTCATCGCCGCATCGGTGAACAATCCGCTGTCGAAATATTCCAGGCGATGGCTGCCGTCGCGTTCGACCAGCAGCCAGGCGTCATCGCCCACCACCGCGACCGACAGCACCTGTCCATCGGTCACATGCTGCACCCAGGCGGTGACCTTTTCCGCGCGATAGACGGTGACGCAGGATAGTGCCCCGGTGCCCAGCACCAGATAGAGCAGGCGGTTCACCTGGTCGAAATCCTGGTCGAAAGGATCGACCACCATGCCTTCGGTCAGCACGGCCAGGTCGTTGGACTGGTAGGCCTGCTCCACATCGGTGAACAGATATTCGCGCAGCGACCGGCCATCGCGCGACACGAACAGGGTAGCCCCGTCCACATCGCGGGGCGGTACGCTGCGATCCGTGGGCGAGCCCACCCGTGTCTGCCGGTTGAGCTGAACATTGGCCGGGGTCAGCGGATCGCCGGTTACCATCCATTCCGCACCCGAGGTGAACACCTGAAGATGTCGACCGGAGAACACCGCCCGGATCGCGTTCACCTGATCGGACAGGATGGCGAATTCGATCGCCTCGTCATCCAGGCCTTCACCCAGGTCGAAATTGAACAGATCGGCCGATTTCGACATCCACAGCCGGTTGGGCAGGTCGCGCGACCCGCCGATCACCATCCGGTCCTGGTGGAAGCAGCAGGACACCGGCCAGCCCCGCACGGGGGAAAAGGCCTGCTCCTCCCAATCCTTGGTGGCCGCGGTGGAAGCCAGCGTCTGCTTCACCACCGCCGTGGCGTTGGTCGGGCCGGAAACCGCTGTGATTTCCACCTGTTTTTCGGCGATGCGCAGGCGGGTGCCGATATGGCCCGCCTGGAACACATCCGCCGAAGCGGTGAGCGTCACCGTGCCGGAACTGGCGCTGGCGGCCAGGGTCACCGCGTCATCAGCGAATTTGTGCCAGGGGCGGTAGACCACATCATCCTTGGTATGAAAGGCCCATTCCTGCAGCTCCCAGACCGTTGCGGATTTGCGCACCAGCTTGCGCGGCGATACCTCCGGATGGGTGAGCAGCAGGGTATCGGCGCTCTGCGTCCAGGACAGGCCGGGAATCTGGGCCACCGTCCAGGGGGCTTCCAGGGATGCGATCTCCGCCCCGCCGGAATGGATGGCGATGCGCTGCTGGGTGACCACGATCAGATAGATCTGCTCGGTATTGAATTCGAAGGCGATCAGCCGGCCGGGGCCGGGCAGGCTGGCCGCATGGCGCAGGCCCGCCCTGCGGCTGACCCCGCCGGTCGGGTGGATGGAGACATTGACCAGCTTGCGCGCGCCATTCTGGTAGGAGGCGAGATCGCCCCGCCCCAGCAGGCGCGGCGACAGCGCGCCGGCGGTGAAATTGGTCTTGAAGCTGCGCAGCCGGCTCATGACTGACGCGCCCCGATCAGCGAGAAATCCTCGAAGCGTTCCGGCACGTCCTGCTGGGAATCCACCAGCCGGGCGCGTCGGACCTCCTCCTCGGCCAGCTTGGTCAGGGCTTCCGCGCGGCTGGTCGATTCCGTGGTCGGCAGGCAGAATTCCGCCGCCAGCCTCAGGATCAGCGCCTGGGCGAAGAAGGGCGGAAACTCCGCCTCGCCCGGGCGGAAGATATAGGACAGCACCACTTCTTCGGCATCGGTATGCAGCCGCCCGCCCAGGATGCGATAGGGCAGGCCACGGCTGCGCGGGCCGGTTCCAGCCGACATGGCCCGCAGGAAGTCGGGCGGCAGCTGATAGGCATAGGCGTAATCGGCGATCGGCTGGGCCGCCAGGCGCTTCAGCACGCGCTGGGCCGTGGCGAAGCTCCACGGATAGGACGACAGCAGCCCATCGCGCACGATGGGATAGAGGGAGGTGGCGATCAGGCTTTCGGCCGTACCTTCCTCGAAGGAGGAGAGGGGTTCGGCCCCCAGCTTGATCAGCGCACGGCTGCACAAGGCGATGGCGGAGAGCGACATGGGGTCTGCCTTTCCGGGTCTGCGTGGCGGTTCCGGGGATCGGAAACGGAAAGGGCCCGCATGAGCGGGCCCTTTCCTGTCGATGCTGCGTGAAGCCGGGCCGGGGATTACTCCTCCGGCTCCGGGGTGATGGTTGTCGCCATTTCCACCGCGGTGACGGTGGAACCGGCATTGGCCGTCACGCCATAGATCCGGGTGCTCTTGGTGCCCTCCTCCGGCGTGACCGAGGTCAGGACGATGTCACCGACCCGCAGCAGGTCGGCGGCGCCGTTGAAGTCGGTGGCTGGATTGAAGCCGGAATCCTCGGTGCCGTAGTGCCAGAGCGTGAAGCCGTTGGCATAGGCGATCACGGACAGGTTGCGAGCGTCATAGGCCATGGATCACGCCTCCGCGCAGGGCAGGCGGATGATCCCGCTGGGATCGATCACGACGGCGCCCTGGCTCATCATGTTGTTGACGAAATGGGCCGCACGGTCGCCATGCCAGGTGATGTCGCTCTTGACGTCCTGGCCGATGGCATGGCCGATCGCGGTCTTGTGGTACCAGTAGCAGAGGCGCTTGCCATCCGCCTTGGTCAGGCCGCTATGGGGCATCCACAGCGTGCCCAGCCAATGCTTGGCCTGCGTGCCTTTCCAGGGCAGTTCGTCCGGGCCGACATAGTCGGCATTGGCGAACTCCTCGATCTCCAGCAGCTGGCCCCACTGGCGCCAGCCGATGATCGCGAAGCGGTCGCCGTCATCGGGCACATCAGCCTCGCCCAGGGTTTCGAAGGCGCGCAGGATGCGTTCCTTGGTCAACCCCTCGGCCGCGGTCAGGCCCGAGCCGGGGGAGGCATCAAGCGCCACCACCATCTCGGTATTGCCGTCCAGCGCGTCGATGATCAACTCGTCGGTCTTGCGGCCCAGCGCATAGGCACCGGAATTGGCGATCACAGAGCGTTCGTCATGGGCGATCTTCTGCTCGTCGAGCTGATCGACCCAGTCACCGGCATAATAGTCGTACAGCCGGCATTCCACGGCACGGTGGCTGGCATTCATCACCGGCACCTTGCCATGGCGCGATTTGGTCGAGGCAGCACCCCGGCCGACGGCCTGGAAGACGCAGATATCGCCCTCGACACCGTTTCGGGAGCGGACCGTGTTGCGCAGCTTCGAACCCATGCGCTGATAGGACAGATGCACATCGGATTCGAACTGTCGCCGGAAGGATTTGGAGAGGTCGGTTGCCATGGATCCTCCTTGGGATGTCTTGGCGTTTCGGATGCGCTCCCGGGAGGGGGAGCGCCGGATGAAGCGGTTGTCGCAGGGCCTGGCCGCGGGCGGTTGCCGCCGGCCTTGCCCTGAAGACGGAAGGGCAAGTGGCGACCGCCCGGGCCTGGCCTTGCGGCCGGGTCGGATCTTAGAAGGACTATGTCGTAACGGGGCCGGAACGGTTCTCCCGCCGCGATTAAGGCTGGAAGGAAAAAGCCCCGGAGAGGGGGGAGAGGGGACAAGCCCCCTCCCCGGGGCAGTGCCGAAGACCGCCCAGCCAGCGGATCGGGGCCAGGGGATGGCGGGAAGGGAAACCGCCATCCGAAAGAGCCCCGCGCGGCGCGGCACGCCATCAAACCCCCAGGACTTTAGAGGGGGGGAGGCGCGCCGGAAGGCCGGCCTTCGGTGAAAACTCAGCTTTCGCCCTGGCCCTGGGGATAGAGCTTGCGGAAGCCCTGGGTCACGGTGGCCATGATTTCCGGGTCATGGTCGCGCCAGTATTTCGGATCGGCCATCAGGCGGCGCAGCTCGGCCTCCGTCCGGGCCACTCCGGCCGCGTCATCCTTGGCGATCAGCGGCTTCAGCAGGGGGTACAGCCCCGGCCCGAAGGCCTTCAGCAGCAGTTCCGCCGCGCGCGGGGTGATCAGGCTGTCCAGCTCGATCAGCTCCTGCGGCGGCAGGGAAAGCAGGGCCTGTTCCACGGCGGTGGCCAAAGCAGGATCGGTATTGCCATACATCGGTCTTGGGTCCTTTCAGGAGAGGGAAACCCGCAAGCGGCGGCGTCAGCCGCCCGGATTTGCGGGTTAGGGGAAACACCCGCAAGCGGCGGCGTCAGCCGCCCGGATTTGCGGGTTAGGGGAAACACCCGCAAGCGGCGGCGTCAGCCGCCCGGATTTGCGGGTTAGGGGAAACACCCGCAAGCGGCGGCGTTAGCCGCCCGGATTTGCGGGTTAGGGGGAACACCCGCAAGCGCGAGCGCGAGCGAGCCGGATTTGCGGGTTAGGGAAAACAACACCCGCAAGCGCAAGCGCGAGCGAGCCGGATTTGCGGGTAATGGGAAGAAACACTGTCACCCCGGCCACAGCGAAGCGCAGAGCCGGGGTCTGTGTGCCGCCGGACAGACGATCCCGGGTCTTCGCCGGCGCGGCTCAGCCCGGGATGACATCGAAATCCGTCCTCGGGACAAGCCCGAAGGCGACGAAGGTTGTTGAGGGCCAAATCACCCCGGATACAGCGTGCGGAAGCCGTTGCGCACCCGCGCCACGATGTCCGGATCGCCGTCGCGCCAGTATTTCGGATCGCGCATCAGCGCCTTGAGCTGGCCTTCGCTGAGCGGGCCGGAGCCACGCCCGCCGCGCAGGGGCTTCGGCTCATCCTCGTCAACCGCCAGCCCGGCCAGCTTCTCCAAGGCCAGCACGCCTTCATAGCTGGAGGCCATGGCGGCGTAGACATGCTGCGGCAGATTGTTGCGACCCCAGGCATCCAGCCGGGCGCAGGCCTGGGAACGCTTGGACGGATCGCCGA
>Ga0209066_10003789_pt1 | contig 16995 bp, 13 predicted proteins | sample All_14_2_FD_187198 | JGI IMG/M metagenome (GOLD analysis project Ga0209066, IMG submission 187198) | Freshwater microbial communities in response to fracking from Pennsylvania, USA - Allegheny Zone_MetaG_DW_15 (SPAdes) (version 2) ... | reverse complement strand
CGTCTCGTCATGAAGGCATACGTGGGGAAAGGCGGGCTGGTTCATCGGCGGGGTCGTTTTGGGGCGGTCGCGGCCCAAAAAAAGGGCCCGGCGCTTGAAGCGTCCAGGCCCTTTGAAATGGCTCCCCGGGCCGGATTCGAACCAGCGACCGATCGGTTAACAGCCGATTGCTCTACCACTGAGCTACCGAGGAATAGCGCAGACGCTCTTGCATCTGCCGTTGGAGGCTGCATATATCAAAGACATCCGGGCGATGCCAACCTTAATTGTTCATGAACCGGAAACTTGCCCCAAGGTCGCCATATTGCCGGACTAGGGATGGGCCGATCAAGGCGGCGTTTAACGGCTACTGGAGTGCGAATTCATGGCGACTGTGCGGCTAGGAAGCCGGAAAATACGGGTTCCCGGTTCCCGTATCCAGCGTGTTGCCATAGGGATCCTGCTTGTCTGTGTGGGTTTTCTGGGCTTTCTGCCAGTGCTCGGTTTCTGGATGATTCCATTGGGTATCGTGGTCCTGTCGATTGATTTTCATCCCGTGAGGCGGCTGCGGCGTCGATTCGAAGTGCGTTTCGGGCGCTGGCGTCAGAGCCGCGATGTTCATCGTTTCGGGACAAAAAGGTCTGACGACACTCACCGTCGCCACGTCTGAGGCTCCGCTTCAGTCCACGCCCATCAGGCCAAAGGGTTTGGCCATGGCGAAGGGCAGGCCCGAGAGCAGCACCTCCAGCATACGGCGATCCTGGTAGAGCCCGTTCAGCGACAGGCGCGGCAGATGCATCATGGCCTGAGCATGGTGGCGCTGGATCAGGCCCTTGCGGGTCGTCGTCGCCGAGACGAAGCCACATTCCCGCGCCAGTTCAAAGTCACGGGCACCCGCTGATTCGGGATCGCCATAGGGATAGGAAAAATGCGTCGGGCGTTTGCCCAGCTCGGCCTCGTGGCGGGCCAGGCCACGGGCAATGTCCTGCCGGGCGGCCTCGGCTGATTGACCGGCGAGGGCGAAATGGGCGGCCGTATGCGCTTCGATGCTGGCGAGCGGCTGGGCGGTGAGGCTGCGCAGTTCGTCCCAGCTCATCGCCAGTTCGCGCGTCAGGTGACCCATGTCGATGCCTTGCTCTTTCGCAAGGCGTTTTACCTCGGTGCGCAGAACGGCTTCCGGTTGGCGGCGCAGATGCCAATAGACGCGATTATAGGCTGTCTGCTTTTCGCCGGGCGTGCGCGTTGGCAGGATATGGTCGATGCCGGACAAATGCGCGCAGATCTGGTTTGTCGCGGCGATGGCGCGCTCAAGCGCGACCCACCAGATTTCGGCCGTGCCGTCGGGCATGTCGGTTGCGAGATAGACCGTGAAAGGTGTCTGGTGGCGGGCAAAGACGGGCAGGGCGTGGGTGAAATTATCCCGGTAGCCATCATCAAGTGTAAAGACGGCAAAGCGCTCACGGCTTTCACCTGCCTGCAGACGGTGCGTGGCTTCGGTCAGTGAAATCGTGTGATAGCCAAGTTCGCGAACCAGCGTGATTGTTTCATCGAGAAATTGCGGCGTCACTTCCAGCAGTCGATTGGGCGCGAAAGCGGCCCCTGCATCTGGCGCCACGCGATGCAGCATGAAGATCACGCCAATGCCGCCGAGATAGGATGTTGCCACGCGATGCGCGCCCGCGCCATGCAGCGCCAGCAGCGCTTTGCCAAGGCGGTTTGGCTCTCGGTTCATGGGGACAGGCTGAGGCAGCAATTCGGGGATCCTTATCCGGCTCGTTAACGATTGGGTAACGCTGCCAGCCGCCTAGCACGCGCTTTGCAGTCATTTCCATGCGAACAGTGTGCCTGTGCGGAATTGAGAAATCATTGCGGTGAAAGCCGATCCGGACCGGTTGACTGTCTCAGGGTGACGCAATCTTGACGAGGCCAACGGTGAACACGCTCAACAAGTCATATTCCGGGACGGAAATCGTATCGCCACTGGAGGATGCGATCCTCTACGAATATGTCGGCGCAAGACCCAAAGCAAAATCGGCCGAGCCGATCGTCGGCCCGTGGTCCCGCTCGCGCGTGATTGAAGTCTCGGTGCATGACACAATCGGGGAGCTTGAGCAGGTCTGGCTGGAATTGCAGGAAGAGGGCGATGCCACCGCTTTCCAGAGTTTCGCCTGGATAGCTGCCTGGCAGCGCCATATTGGCGGACGCGAGGGTATCCGCCCCTGCGTTGCCGTCGGCTGGGGTCAGGATGGCAAGGCGCAATTCATCCTGCCGCTTGGCATTCAAAAGAGCCTGTTCCTGCGTCGTCTCGTCTGGCTGGGCGGGTCGCTCAGCGATTATCAGGGCCCCTTGCTCGCCCGCACATTCACGCGTCTTGTCGGCGGCCAGTTTCCGCGCCTGTGGCGTGATATTCGCGCCATGCTGCCCCGGCATCATGTGGTGTCGCTTGGCCGCATGCCGGACATGGTCGGGGCACAGGCCAATCCCTTTTTGATGCTCGATGGTCTGGCCCCGCATGCCAGCAATGCGCATTTCACAAGGCTCAAGCCTGAATGGCAGGGCTATTATGATGCCAAGCGCTCCTCGGGCAGCAAGAAGCGCGACAGGCAGAAGCGCCGCAAGATGGAGGAGCTTGGCGCCGTCAAATGGGTCGTGCCGCAGACAGCCAGCGACAGGCTTGCCAGTTTTGACGCGCTCGTGACCCAGAAATCGCGCGCCTTTGAGCGCATGGGTGTCGGCAATTTTCTGGGCAAGCCCGGTTATCTCGATTTTTACCGTGATCTGCTTTCCGACCCGGCGGCCGCAGATCTTGTCCATGTGTCGCATCTTCAGGTGGGTGACGATATTGTCGCGGCCAATTGGGGCCTGAGCTTTCAGAAGCGTTACAGCTATGTGCTGGCAAGCTATGACGAGACGCATGACGCGTCGCGCCTTGGGCCGGGCATGATTCAGCTCATGGAATTGATGAGTCATGTCACCCAGACGGGTCATGACATCTTTGACTTCACCATTGGTGATGAGGGCTACAAGGATCAGTGGTGCGAGGTCGAGGTGCCGCTTTATGACCATCTCGCTGCGGAAGGGCTGCTGGGCCGGGCTGCGCTCATGCCGCAACTTGGCTTTATGCGCCTGAAACGGTTCATCAAGCAGACGCCCTTATTGTGGAACTGGTTCACCAGGACGCGGGCCGCACTTGCGTCCTTTCCAGGTCCTCGTGGTGCGGGCATCTGAGGGCAACGGGACAAATGACACCGGCAGTGACACAGGCGATCAGCGAGGCGGTCCTCAAACTCAAGGCGAAGTTTGCCGATGGGCATCTGCATGGCGTCGTGCGCGGTGCTGCCTTTGTCATGGGCATTCGCATTGCCGGTGCCGCCATCACGCTGCTGAGTCAGGTCATGCTGGCGCGCTGGATGGGCGCCTTTGAATACGGCATTTTTGCCTATGTCTGGGTCTGGGTCATCATGCTCGGCATCATTGTGCCGATGGGGTTTGGCACATCCGTTCTGCGCTTTGTGCCGGAATATAAGACGAAGGCGAATTGGGGGCAGCTGCATGGCATGTTGCGCGCGTCCTTCGGCATCGTGTTCCTGCTGACGCTTGGCTGTCTGGTGCTGGGGGCGCTGCTGCTCTGGTTCATCAAGGACATGCTGCCACCCTATTACGTCCTGCCGCTCGCCATTGGTCTGGCCTGCGTGCCGGGCTTTGCCTTGACGGACTGGCAGGAAGGAGCGGCACGGGCTTTCGGCTGGGTCAATCTTGCTTATGTGCCATCCTATATTCTGCGTCCCGTCGGCATTGTCCTGTTTACCGGGATCATGCTTTTCTTCATACGGCAGCCAGATGCGATTGATGTCTGTCTGGCGGCGCTCATCGCGACACTGGTCACATTTCTCGCCCAGCATGTCGTGTTGCGTCAGCGCGTAACCGCGCAAGTGCCTGCCGCCAAGCCTGTCTATCGGGTCGGACACTGGTTTGCCGTGTCGGCACCTCTGGTGCTGGTCGAGGGGCTTTATCTTCTGCTCGCCAATACCGACATTGTGCTGCTTGGCCACTTCGTCTCGCCCGATGACATCGCGGTTTATTTCGCCGCCACGCGCATCGCCAATCTTGTCGCCTTCATCTATTTCGCCGTGGCGGCGCTTGCCGTGCCGAAGTTTGCGGAATTGCATGCGGCAGGCGATATCGACGGGTTGCAGCGATTTGTCTTCAACATCATTCACGCGATTTTCTGGCCGACACTTGCTGCCGTGCTGTTTCTGGCGGGCTTTGGGCAATATGTCCTGATGCTCTTCGGAACGAACTTTGATTCCGGATCGTCGCTGTTGATCTGGCTGATGATCGGCTTTCTCGTGCGGGCGGCGACTGGCCCGGTCGAATATCTCCTCAACATGACCGGTCACCAGAACATGACCGCCATCGCCTATGGCGGCGCGGCTGTTCTCAACATCGTTCTCAATCTCATTCTCGTGCCGCATTTCGGCATCAATGGCGCCGCCGCCGCCACATCGATATCCGTCACTCTCGCCACGCTGCTGCTTGCCTGGTTTGTCCGGCGTCGCCTGGGTATCACGGCCTTCATTGTCGCGGGATTTTTTCCGCCCCGTCCATCGCTTGCCAGAGCCTGAGAGGAAAAGATGACCGATCTTCGTCGTCACAATTACACGTCTCTGTTCCAACGCGATATTGGCGCGTCAGCAGTACGCCCTGTTTCGGTCGAAACCGTCAGCCATGCGGCCCGCCGTCTGCTGGGGCAGCGCGTGATGAGCGATATTCTGGTGCTGGAAAGTGCCGATGCGGTCTCGGCCTTTCTGGAAGATATACAGGGCCTCGTGTCCCATGTCCGCGATACCAATCCGCAATATGAAGGTGATGCGCTTCAGGCAGCGATGACTTATCTGAATGCGCGACAGTCGGCGCGTGTGGCGCTGCTATGGAGCCATGCGGATCGAGAGGGGCAGCGCCAGCTCATTGGGCTTGTTCCCTATGAAGAGGCCCGTTTCCGGTTCGGCCTGCCGGTGCGCAGCCTGTCGCTCTGGACCCATATTCACAGCTTCATTGCGACACCTCTATTGCGCGAAGGACATGAAAAGCAGGCATTGGGTCTGTTCATGGCCTATGCCGACAAACGCGGGGCAGGCTTCGTAAGGTTGCCGCTTTTCGAGGCTGAAGGCGCTGTCGATGCAGCGCTCATCAAACTCGCTGAAGATCAGGGTCGCATCCTTGTTGAAAGTGAGCGACATGAGCGCGCTTTCCTGAAATCGACGGCGGCATCGGGCGAGGCCTATCTCGCAGCGTCGATGCGTAAAAAGAAACGCAAAGAGTTCAACCGTTTGTGGAACCGGCTTTCGGAATTGGGTGATGTGCAATTCACGATCACCAATGGGGGCGACGATATAAGCGAAACGATTGATCGTTTTCTTCGCCTTGAGGCCAAGGGCTGGAAAGGCAAGCGCGGTACGGCCTTGCGTGTCAGACCGGATGAAAAACGTTACTTTGAAACGATCTGCAAGGCGGCCTATCGCGATGGCAAGTTTCATTGCACCGAACTGACGCTGGACGGTGAGCCGATTGCCATGCTGGCAAGTTTTATCGCCGGGCGCGGCCTCTACACCTTCAAGATCGGCTTTGACGAGAGCTATGGCCGCTATTCGCCGGGTGCCTTGCTGATGATGAAAATGATTGATGGCTGTCTCAAGGATGAGCGCATCGATTGGGTCGATTCATGCGCCATCCCCAATCATCCGATGATCGACCACATCTGGGCGGAACGTCGCGCCATGCGCAGTGTGCTTGTCGGCACGAGCCACAAGGCCAGTCCGCTTTTTGTTCAATATGCGTGTCTGATGATGCGGCTGGGTGACAGGCTCCGCCATATGGCGCGCAATCTTTATAACCGCATGCGCAAGGAGATTGAGCATGGATAGGATTATTCACATCGAACCGGGCGCCGTCGGCAAGGACATGCCCGAGGCAACATTCCGTTTGCGTCATGATCTGGCCGATCATCCGCTCTTTTCGCTGGATCGTCTGGCGCGGCTGGCGGCCTCTCTGCCTGCCGATCAGGTCGAGTTCAATGGTCCCGTCGAGCCCCATCAGGATCCGAACCTGACGCCAAGCAATGGCATGACAGCCGAGGAAACAGTGCGCCGCATCGAGGAAGCACGATCCTGGATGGTCATCAAGAACCCGGAAGTTGATCCCGAATATAAAGAGCTGCTTGATGCCTGTCTCGATCAGGTGGCCGAACAGACGGGCGGCGTCATGGGTGGCGCGCACCGCCGCTCGGCCTTCATTTTCGTGACCTCGCCCGGCAATGTCACGCCCATGCACATGGATCCGGAATATGCTTTCCTGCTTCAGATCCGCGGTTCAAAGCGCATGTCGCTTTTCAACTACAAGGATCGTCAGGTCGTGAGCGCTGAAAATCTGGAACTGTTCCCGGGCAAGCACCGCAACCTGCCTTATGAAGAGAGCTTTGAGGCGCGCGCGACGCAACAGCATCTTGAGCCGGGCGATGCCATTTTCGTTCCGCTCTTCGATCCGCACTGGGTCAGGAATGGCGATGCTGTATCGGTGTCATTCTCGATCACATGGCATACCGATGAGTCCGAACGCCAGGTCAAGCTCTCCTACATGAATGCGGGTCTGCGCCGGCTTGGTTTTCCGCAGGCAGAGGAAGCGGTTCACCCCTTGTGGGATGGTGTCAAGGTTGCGGCCTATGACATCATGCGTCCGCTCTATGATGGTGTGAAAAAGTTTGTCGGGGATCGTCAGAAGGCCGTGCGCATTTTCTTCGGCCGTCAGGCAAATGCCATCTGATAATCAGGCAGCCTGATTATCAGGCAGCAGGGGCGCTGCGCGGGGTATAGGCCTCAAGCGTGGCGTCCGTGTAGCGTTTATAGCGCTTGAGATCGACCCGCGTCATCAGAATGCCGACGCGGCGACCGCCTGTCGCAGCGAGAATGCGCAACACACGATTGACGACATGGCGGCTTGTCTTGCGCCAGCGCACATTGAGCACGGTCACATCTGCCAGACGCACCAGCACTTGAGCATCAGCGGCTGAGAGTGCGGCGGGTGAATCGATAATCACAAAATCATAAGTCTGTTGCAGCGCGTTCATGACAGAGGCCATTTGCGCCGAAGCGAGCGCCGCTGTCGGATTGGGCAAGCGGCCACCTGCCTGCAAGACATGGGCATAGCTCAGCGTGTCACGCGAGATCACATGATGGAAATTCGCCCGACCTGTCAGCAATTCGGCAAGCCCGGCCTGCATCGGTAGACCCAGCGCCACGGGCGTCGTGGGCCGGTGCATATCTGCATCAATCAGAATGGTGCGATAGCCCGCCATGGCGAGGAGACGGGCAAGGCTTGCGGCTGTTGTGGTTTTGCCTTCGCCTGCCTGTGCCGAAGCGATCAGAACGGTGCGGGCGCGACGGTTGCCGATGCGGGCTGTCAGGACATTGGCCTGCAACATGCGAATGGCTTCGGCGTAACCGCCATAGGGATCGCGCACGACTTCATCGGCGGGACGGGCATTTGCCATGCGGCCGAGTTCAGGCACAAGACCGAGAAACGGCATTCCGGTTGCACGCTCGATCTGTTCACCGGTACGAAATCCCTGGGCAAAGACTTCGAGCAGGAAGGCGACGGTCAAGGACAGGATCAAAGAGGCAATGGCTGCGAAAACGGTAGCCGATGATTTTTTCGGAAAGCTCGGGTTGCTTGGCACTTCGGCGCGCGAAACGATCCGGGCGCTTGCCGTGCGTGTATCAATATCCGCTTTGGCATTGGCTTCCTCATAGCGTTTGAGGAATGATTCAAGCAAGGCGCGGTTGGTGTCGGCATCGCGTTGCAGGGCACGCAGCTGAACCTCGTCCTGATTGAGCGTGCCCATGCGCGTTTTCAGTGAGGCGAGACTGGCGCGCAGCGAGCTGACACGTGCGGCGGCAACATTGGCCTGATTTTCAAGCGCCGAAATGACCTTGCGCACCTCCTTCTCGATTTGCTCTTCGAGGTCGCGCAGATTTGCCTGGGCTTCCATCATGCGCGGATGCGTCGGCAGCAGGGTTTCGGAATTCTGGGCAATCTGGGCCCGAAGGGCGACTTCCTGCTGGCGCAGATTCTGGATCAGAGGCGACTGAAGCACTTCAGCGGCGGAATTGACGGCGTTGCCGGAGGCGAGCAGGGCACGGGCATTTTCGAGCTTGGCCTGTGCTTCGGCGCGATCGGCTTCGGCGATGCTGAGCTGCGAATTCAGGTCTGTGAGTTGCTGTTGGGGCAGGGTCGAGCCATTGGTCAGGAACAGGCCCGAGGCCGCGCGAAAGGCTTCAACCTTGGCTTCGCTGTCATGCACCTTGTCGCGCAATTCCTCGATCTGTTTGCCAAGCCATTTGGTGGCTTCGCTGTTCAGGCCGGAGCGCTGCTCGATAAGCTGCATGATGTAAAGCTCGGCCAGACGATTGGCGATGCTGGCGGCTGTTTCGGGACGTGACGCGGTGAAATCAATGGCGATGACGCGTGATGCTGTCTTTTGATAGACAGAGAGGCGGCCCAGAATCTGACCGGCCACGACATCCATATCCGTTGGCCGGTTTGAATAGCCGCCAAAAAAACCACGCCGCAACGCCGGGTTGAACTCGGGATCGCTGTCGAGATTGAGGTCCGTGACGAGCCGCAAAATGAGCGGCCGCGAGGTTATGACCTGAATTTCGCTTTGCAGCGTCTCGGCATCCGGCATGGAAGGCGAGGACAATGTGTCGAAGTTCGATATTTCGTTGTTGCGAGGTTCGAGCAAAACGCGGGTTTCGACGGTGTAGCTTGGCGTCACGGTGAAGAGCCAGGCCATGGCCAGCGCCATCGACACCACGAAGACAGCCGCCACCAATTCCTTGCGAGCCCATATGCCGCGCAGGATTTCCCATGGCGAAATGTCGCTAATGGCCTGATCGTCGGGCGCAGTGCGGCGACGATCGGCAAAGGCGATATCGTTCTGGACAGGCAGATAGGTCATTCGATGCGTGAACTTTCACACCTTGGGCGCCGCTTCACGCCTGTGAAGAAACACCTATGGATCCAACGTCAGTAGACTGCCTTTCAGTAACTTAAGTGCTAACAGGCGGGGATAAACTAAACGTATGCCCCACGGTTTCTGCCCTCTTTTGGGTGGATTGACGCCTCGGGCGTGTCGTCTGGTTGCTAAAAATTAACCAATCCGCTGCTAATTTGGCCGATGTATTGGCCCCTTCCACAGGCAAGAACCATCATGTTTCGTCATGCCATCCTGGCTTTGTTGATGCTGACAGGCGTGATCCTCACAGGCTGCGTGTCGACGGGTGTTGTCGCCGAACGGCCCGTGACCGAACCGGTCGAGAGCTACCGCCTCGATTCCGGCGACAAACTCACCATCACTGTTTTTGGTCAGCCGGATCTCAGCGGTGCCTTTACCGTCAACAGTGCCGGTGCCGTTGCTTTGCCGCTGATCGAGCCGGTGCAAGCGCGTGGCCTCACCGTACCGGAACTCGGTCAGGCGATCACGGTCGAGCTTGGCCGTACCTTGCTGCGTAGTCCAAATGTCAGTGTACAGATCACAGAGTTCAGGCCGTTCTTCATTCTGGGCGAAGTCATGCGCGCCGGTCAGTACCCCTATGTTGCGGGCATGACGGTGCAAAGCGCCGTTGCCATAGCGGGCGGCTTTTCCTATCGCGCCAATGAGGATGTTGTCCGCATCACGCGCCACCAGGGCGACAAGATCATCGAGATCAATGTCGATCCGACGGAGCCTGTCATGCCGGGCGATACAATTCTCGTCAAGGAACGATATTTCTGATGGCTGACGATCAGCAGTCCCTGTCCCCAAAAAGCCAGCCACGGCTTCGCATCGTGCATGTGTTGCGCCAGCCGCTTGGCGGATTGTTTCGTCATGTCTGCGATCTGGCCGAGGGACAGCGTGCGCTCGGTCATGAGGTTGGCGTGATCTGCTGCGAGGCTGAAGGCGCCGTCGCCAGCCAGATGATGAAGGTTCTGGAAGGCAATGCCTCGCTCGGCATCCATTTCATTCGCATAAGTCGCCTGCCGGGTATCAGCGATATCTGGACGCTGACATATATCTCAAAACTCATGTCCCGTCTCGCACCGGACATCGTGCATGGTCATGGTGCCAAGGGCGGGGCATATGCCCGGCTTCTCTCGTCGTCGCGCGGCTTGCGCCGCATCTATACCCCGCATGGCGGTTCGCTGCATTTTTCGCCAGACACGTTTCAAGGCTGGGCCTATCTGTCGCTTGAACGCTTCCTCATGCGTCGCAGCCACGGCATTCTTTTTGAGTCGCGTTTTGGTCAAGCCACCTTCGAGACCAAGGTGGCGAAACTCAATGTGCCCCACGCCGTGGTTCACAATGGTGTGGCGCAGAGCGAATTTGATCTCGTCTCCCCCTTTGCCGATGCGTCCGATCTTGTCTTCATCGGCGAGCTGCGTGAACTCAAAGGCATTGGCACCCTGCTGGAAGCGCTGCGATTTATCGGTCGCCACATCAGTTTGCGCATCGTGGGGTCGGGTCCTGATCGCGACGCTTTTGAAGCTCTGGCCCTGGAAATGCCGCATCATGTGCGCGTCGCGTTTCTCGGTGCCATGCCGGCACGCAAGGCCTTTGCCTTGGGGCGCATTGTTGTCATGCCCTCACATGCGGAATCCTTGCCCTATATTGCTCTGGAAGCCATTGCAGCCGGACGACCCTTGATCGCGACGCGTGTTGGCGGTGTCGCTGAAATCTATGGCGACCATGCAGAGGGCCTGATACCGGCAGGTGATCCCGTGGCGTTGCGAACGGCTATCAAGGCCGTACTGGATGACCCCGTTGCGACAGAGGCCAGGGCCAAGGCACTGCGCGAACATGTGCGACGTCATTTCTCGACATTGCAGATGGTGCAACGTGTTGACGCCTTTTATGCGCAAGTCTTGTCGAGTCGGCCCGCGCCGCAATCGAACAAGCATCGGCGTTCAAAAGCCCCGCTCGTCTCTTCGCAGGGGGAGTGAACCTCATGCAGGGATGGCAAATCGATACGCGGGTTGATCATGAGAAGAGAGCCAGGCTCGGCCTTGGTCTCGATTTTCACGAATGGCTGGTCTTTCTGGTCATGCTGTCGAGCTTTTATGTGAAATCGGTTCAGGGCAAAGATCAGGCGACACCATTCGATCTCTTCATGGCGGGCATCATGGTCCTGCTGTTTGCGCTGGGTTTGCGTTTTCCGCGCGGCATGGGCTGGCCCCTCCTGTTCTGGGGCGTGCTGCTGATCGGCTACGGCATCGGCAATATGGGCGCGATTTATCTTGATCGCGCGACACCGGCCTTCATGGCGACGATCTATCTGGTCGGTGTCTTCCTGTTTTTTGCCGCCTTTGTGTTTCAGGATCCGGGTCGTCGGTTGAACATCATCTTCAATGCCTATTCGGCCGCCGCCGTCTGTGCGGCGCTGGCCGGTATTGGCGGCTATTTCGGATTTCTGCCACCCGAAATCTTCACGGATTTTGGCCGCGCCTCCGGCACGTTCAACGATCCCAATGTATTTGGGCCCTATCTCGTCGCGCCTGCGATCTATCTGGGATTGCGCGTTTCAAAGGCGCATGCGGGCATGGCCTTATTGCTGATGATACCCTTGGGTATTCTTTTATTGGGCTTGCTGCTCAGCTTCTCGCGCGGCGCCTGGGGGGCTTTCATTTTGTCCTCGGCGATATTCATGTGGCTGACGCTTGCAACCTCAACATCCGCGCGCCAGACCATGCGTCTCATCATGTTTGCCAGCGGCATGATGATTTTTGTGGCTCTGGTGCTGGTGATCGCACTGTCGACACCACAAATCGCGGCCCTCTTTGCCGAGCGTGCGACGCTAATGCAGGATTATGACGTGAGCCAGCAGGGTGGCCGATTTGCCAGTCAGGCCGATGCCTTTTTACAGGCCCTGCATGTTCCCTGGGGCATTGGCCAGAACCAGTGGGCCATAATCAACAAGCTCGATACGCATAATGTCTATCTGCATGTGCTGGTTGCCGGGGGCTGGCTCTCGGGGCTTTCTTTCGTCGGTCTGTTGCTGACCACCATCTGGCGCGGCTGGCGGGCTGCACATGTGCCGGGACCGGGACAGGCTGTGCTGATCGTCGCGCTTGCCGCCATCATCGGCCATTGCGCCGAAGCCGTGATTATCGACATCGATAACTGGCGGCACTTTTTTGTGCTGCTGGGGTCACTCTGGGGCGGCATCCTGTGGGCTGAAAACAGCCTCAAGGAGCAGGGCCGATCTGCGCCTGACGCGTCGATTCGCACCTGTCAGCCGAGCTGGGGTGCGGATATGGGGTCTGGCGCAATCTCTGGATTTCAGGGGCAGGGGCTCCCCCGATAGCCGCTAAAGGCCTGAGACAAAAGGTCGTCGAGACAAAAGGCGTGAGGGCTGTTGGAGGCCTCGCCCGGAATCGAACCGGGGTAAACGGATTTGCAGTCCGGCGCGTAACCACTCCGCCACGAGGCCACCGTCACAACAGGGCCGGGGTATAGCAAACCCCCCGGCAGGGTACAATCATCATATTCTTGACGGGTTGGCATTACTTTCAACCTATCAGACGAATTGAGTTTCGCCTGCCGTGCCATTATAAACGCGCAAAGGATCAATTTTTCGTTTCCCTCCGCCCATCGGCCAGGATTTCCCCATGCATGATTTCAATGTCAGCCGTCTCAACATGGTTGAGAGTCAGGTTCGCTGTAACGGGGTGACGGATAGCCGTGTGATCGACGCCATGGGGTCCGTGCCGCGGGAGCGCTTCGTCGCACCTGCCATGGCGAGCCTGGCTTATATGGATAGCTGCGTCGCGATCGGTGATGGCTCCAGCCACCGTCACATCATGGAACCGCGTGTCTTTGCCAAGCTGTTGCAGCTTGCGGCGGTCGAGAGCGACGACATGGTGCTTGATGTGGGCTGCGGCAGCGGCTATTCGACTGCCGTTCTGGCCCATCTGGCCCAGGCCGTGGTTGGCCTTGAAAGCCAGTCCGCCTTGGCTGATGCGGCCAATGCCACGCTTTCAGCCCTGAATCTGCATAATGCGGCCGTGGTGACGGGGGCCCTGAATGAGGGTGTCGCCAAACAGGGCCCATATGATGTCATTCTCATCAACGGTCAGGTCGAGCAGATTCCCGAGGCTCTTTTTGACCAGCTCAAGGAAGGGGGCCGACTGGTTGCGGTGGTCGGCAGCCGGACGTCGGCGCGGGCCAGACTCTATGTCCGCAGTGATGGCCGGATCAGCGCCCGTGACGATTTTGACGCGCAGATCGCCGCATTGCCGGGATTTGAACAGAAGACCGGGTTTGTTTTCTGATTTACTGGCAGATTGATGGTTTATCTTTGCGATCCTCAGACAAAATGACACCCGAAGGCACAACAAACCGAATTAATTTTGCGTGATGGTTCGAATCCGTTTCGAATCCATTATATAAGAGCGAGAAATCGCACGATAACCGCGGAAACGTTGAGGGGCGCAACCGCCTATTGCGGAGAGTACCAAGAATGAAGCGATCCTTTGGCACGTCCCTTAGACGGATGACGGCTGTTGCGCTGGCGACAACGGCGCTGACGACACTGGCGTTTGGCATGATCAGTCAGGCTCAGGCCGAGACACTGACCGATGCCCTGTCAGCGGCATATGGAAGCAATCCGACGCTTCAGGGCCAGCGGGCTGCGTTGCGCGCCACCGACGAAGGTGTGGCGCAGGCTGTCTCGGGTTGGCGTCCGTCCCTGACGGCGCAGGGCACCTATGGCTATACGAGCCAGAATGTGACCCCGGCGGGCGGCGGTCCCTCGGATACGGATCACCTTCGCCCCAAGACGGGTTCCGTGACGCTGAGCCAGAATATTTTTCAGGGCGGGCAGACGGTCAACAATACGCGCTCGGCGAAGTACTCAGTGGCAGCCGGTCGCGACAATCTGACGAGCACTGAGCAGAACACGCTGCTGAGCGCCGTGTCTGCCTATATGGATGTGATCCGCGATCAACAGACCCTCGAACTGCGCAAGAACAACGTGATGGTTTTGACCAGGCAGTTGGAGCAGACCAGGGATCGTTTTAATGTGGGCGAACTGACGCGCACCGACGTGGCCCAGTCTGAATCGCGCCTGAGTTCGGCAAAGGCAGGGCAGATTGCTGCTGAAGCCCAGCTCACCGCCAGCCGCGCCGCTTATGAGCGCATTGTTGGCCATGCGCCGGGTACGCTCGAAAAGCCGACAGGGCTGCAAGGTCTTCCGGCCAGCGAGGATGAAGCCCTCGACATCGCCATGAAGAACAATCCCGATTTTCTGGCGGCCCAGAATGCCGAAGCCGCGAGCGCTGCGGCCGTTTCAGCCGCCAAAGGCAAGCTCCTGCCGAGCTTCGATGTGCAGGCGTCCTACAATTATTATCGCGACCCATCGAGCGCCATCCGTGACGATGAAGAATCCTCGATCCTCGGCGTGCTGACCATTCCGCTATACCAGAGCGGTTTTGAATATTCGCAGGTGCGTCAGGCCAAAGAGAATAACAACCAGCTCCGCATGAACATCATCGCCGCCCAGCGTGGTGTTGGGGAAGGTGTTCGCAATGCCTGGGAAAGCCTGCGGGCGTCACAGGCGTCGATCACCTCGAACAAGGAAGCCGTCAAGGCCAGCGAGATTGCGCTTGAAGGTGTGAGGCAGGAAGCCGAGGTCGGTTCGCGCACGACGCTGGATGTGCTCAATGCCGAGCAGGAACTGCTCAATGCACGTGTTTCGCTGGTTTCAGCCGAGCGTGATCTTTCTGTCGCGGAATATGGGCTATTGTCCGCCACAGGCAATCTGACAGCCCGTAAGCTCGCCTTGCCGGTCAAATATTATGATCCGCAGGTTAATTACGACGAGGTCAGCGGCAAATGGATCGGCTTTGGCACTGCAGGTGACGAATAAGGGGCGCGATTTCTCGCAAAATAAGTCCTTAGGTGGCAAATCCGTTCAACTTCTCATAAGGTTCTGCTGGTATCAGTGGAAGTCCAGAGTAAGCAGGACGTAGCGATGAGCACTCAGAACACGGCACAGGAACCGACGATGGAGGAAATTCTCGCCTCTATCCGCCGGATTATCTCCGAAGACACCGACGCAGAGGAACATGTGGCGCCTGTGCAGGCAGTTGCGCCAGCGGCTTATGCGCCGCCGCCTCCGCCTCCGCCGGTGGCAGAACTGGAAGACGATATCGGCTTTGAGGAAGAGGCTGAAATCCTCGAACTCACCGACGCGCTGCCGGATGAGCCGATGGCTGAACCGGAGCCGGAATATCTGGCTGACCCGGAACCGGCGCCAATGCCTGCGCCCATGCCCGAACCTGCCTATGCGCCGGAACCGCAGCCTGAACCTTATCGGGCTGCCAATGATCTGCATGATCTGCCAGATGATGCTGAGGAATATCTTCCCGAAGATGAGCCCGAAAACGAGCCCGAAAACGAGCCCGAAAACGAGTATGACGACGTAGCTTTTGAGGAGCCTTCCATGACCGGCATTCTTTCACCCCAGACTGAATCTGCCGCTGCGGCTGCTTTCGGCGCCCTGTCGAGCAGCATCCAGACCGCTTCCGGCGGCGCACGCACGCTTGAGGATCTGGTCGCCGACATGCTGCGGCCCATGCTCAAGGATTATCTCGACGACAAGCTGCCTGAGCTGGTCGAGCGCCTCGTCAAGGAAGAAATCGAACGCGTCGCGCGTCGCGCCCGCTGATTTGGGGCCTTCGGGCCTGCATCCTTGCGCTTGATAGGCCCCCAAGCCTGTGCTGTAACACGGCACAGGTTTTGGGGGCTTTTCTTTGCGCTCATGACCCGATTTCCCCCGGCCCTTTTAGCGCCTGATGATGAACCGGACGACTTTCAATGCTCGACAAGAACTTCCAGCCTCAAGATGTCGAAAAGCGCCTTTATGAGGCCTGGGAAGAAAGTGGTGCCTTCAAGGGCGGCCAGCGTGATCGCGTGGCAGCAGGGGCCAAGCCCTATTGCATCGTCATTCCGCCGCCCAATGTCACCGGCAGCCTGCATATGGGCCATGCGCTCAACAACACGTTGCAGGACATCGTGATCCGTTTCGAGCGGATGCGCGGCAAGGATGTGTTGTGGCAGCCGGGCCTCGACCATGCCGGCATTGCGACGCAGATGATTGTCGAGCGCCAGCTTGAAGCGGAGGGCAGTATCCGCCGCCGCGACATGGGGCGCGAGGCATTCATCGAACGTGTCTGGAAGTGGAAGGGCGAGAGCGGCGGCGCCATCATCGACCAGCTTCGTCGTCTCGGCGCGTCGTGTGACTGGAGCCGCGAACGCTTCACGCTGGATGAGGGGCTTTCAAAAGCCGTGCTCAAGGTTTTCGTCGAGCTGCATCGTGAAGGCTTGATCTATCGCGACAAGCGGCTGGTGAACTGGGATCCCAAGCTGCAAACGGCAGTCTCCGATCTTGAAGTTGAAAACATCGAGATCAAGGGGCACTTCTGGCATTTCCGCTATCCGCTGGCTGACGGCAAAACATTTGAATGGCCGCTTGTTGACGAAGAGGGCAATCCGGCTGGAACCGAGACGCGCGACTATATCGTTGTTGCGACGACGCGGCCCGAGACCATGCTGGGCGATACCGGCGTTGCCGTGAACCCGGATGATCCGCGTTACGCTTCGCTCAAGGGTTGCTTTGTCGAGCTGCCGCTGGTTGGCCGCCGCATCCCCATCGTGTTCGATGAACATGCCGATCCCGAACAGGGCTCGGGCGCGGTCAAGATCACACCGGCGCATGACTTCAACGATTTTGAGGTCGGCAAGCGTCAGGGTCTGCCACAGATCAATATTCTGACGGCTGACGCCAGGATCAACGACGAAGCGCCAGAAGCCTATCGCGGGATGGACCGCTTCAAGGCGCGCAAGCAGATTGTCGAAGATATTGAAGCGCTCGGCCTGCTTGACCGGATTGAGGACAAGATCGTCATGGTGCCGCATGACGAGAA
>Ga0209066_10003788_pt1 | contig 17011 bp, 14 predicted proteins | sample All_14_2_FD_187198 | JGI IMG/M metagenome (GOLD analysis project Ga0209066, IMG submission 187198) | Freshwater microbial communities in response to fracking from Pennsylvania, USA - Allegheny Zone_MetaG_DW_15 (SPAdes) (version 2) ... | reverse complement strand
CAAGCCCACCCAGGCGACCTCCGGGTCGGTATACGCCACGGCAGGGATCACCTTCGCATCGTTGGCAACCTGATGTCCCGCGGCGCATTCCGCCGCGATCTTGCCTTCGTATGAGGCCTTGTGCGCGAGCATCGGGTTACCTACGACATCACCGATCGCAAAAATGTGTTGCACGTTGGTACGCTGTGAAGCATCCACTGGGATAAACCCGCGGTTGTCGACAATGACGCCGGCGCGCTCTGCGCCAAGCAACGCGCCATTCGGGCTCCGCCCTACCGCAACCAGAACTTTGTCATATACCGCCGAGGCAGGGGCCGCTGGCCCGTCAAACGACACCTTCACCTCATCTGGAAGTGCCTCCACCGCCGTAACCCGTGTTCCAACCAGGATGCTTTCGTAGCGGCTACGGATGCGGTTCTCGAGCGGCTTGACGAGGTCGCGGTCGCAACCGGGAAGCAAGCCCTCGGTGAGTTCCACGATGCTGACCCGGGTGCCGAGGGATGCGTAAACCGCGGCGAGTTCCAGACCGATGATGCCGCCCCCCACGACCAGCATCCGGCCCGGAATATCCCGGAGCGCCAGCGCTGCGGTCGAATCCATGATCCTCGGATCATCCGGCAGGAACGGCAGACGGACCGGCCGCGAGCCCGCGGCGATGATCGCCTGACGGAACCTCAGGCGGCCATGCCCCGCAACATCGAGTTCGTGAGGACCGATGAAGCGACCTTCGCCCGAGAGGATGCGGACACGCCGCTGCGCCGCCAAAGCCGCGAGCCCCTTGCCAAGTTTCTCGACCAGAGACTCCTTCCACCCGCGCAGGCGCGCGAGATCAATCTCCGGCGCCGTGAAGGCTATACCACGCACCGCCCATTCCTGCGCCTCCTCGAGGATCCGCGATGCCTGCAGCAGCGCCTTCGAGGGGATGCAGCCCACGTTGAGGCATACGCCTCCAAGGTTGGCGTGCTTCTCTACGAGCGCGACAGACATCCCGAGGTCGGCTGCGCGGAACGCCGCCGTGTATCCGCCAGGACCGCCCCCCAGGACCACCAAATCGACCTGCGCGTCGTCCGCCGGACGTGCTTGTTCCGTTGCCATCTTTTCCATCTGGATTAGTGCGCCCCCGTTCCGCCGAGATAAGCGCCCGAGAGGTCGGCGAGACCGCCGGCGCACAGGTGTTCGCGGTCGCCCTCGAATACCACCTTCCCGTGTTTGAGTACGTAGCCGAAGTCGGCAACCTTCAAGGCCAAGCTGGCCATCTGCTCGCTGACCAGCACCACACGCTCGCCCTCGCCGCAGTAGCCCTTGATGAACTCGAAGATCTGGCTGACGATGATCGGTGCCAGCCCGAGCGAGGGCTCGTCGAGCATTACGAAGCGGGGCTTGTGGAGTGTCGCCATCGACAGAATCAGCATCTGTTGCTGACCTCCGCTCAGCGTGCCCGCCTTCGCGTGGGAGCGCTCGCCGAGAATAGGGAAGTGTGCGTACACCGCATCACGCGCCGCGTGGTAGCTCCCTGCGGCTTTGCGGAAGTGCCAGGCCGTGATCAGGTTTTCCTCGACTGTATGCTGGTGCAGTATTCGCCGCCCCTCCATTGCGTGCGCGAGTCCGAGCCGCGCTCGCTGATGCGGCTCCAACCGGGTGATGTCCCGCCCATCGAGCAGGATCTGCCCGGCACGCGGCCTTGTGATCCCGGAGATCGCACGCATGAGCGACGATTTTCCAGCACCATTCGCACCGATCAGCGCGGTGATGTGCCCCGGATGCGCTACCAGGCTCAATCCCCGGATGGCCTCCACGGCGCCGTACGCCACATTCAGATCCCGGACCTCAAGCATGGGAGACCTCCTCTTTGCCAAGATAGGCTTCGATCACGGCCTGATTCGAGCGCATGCCATCCATGTCGCCCCGGTAGATGACCTCGCCGGCCTCGAAGACGACGACGTCATTCACCAGGCGTGCCAGGAAGTCCATGTGGTGGTCAATCACCAGCACGGCAACGCCGTGGTCGGCCGCCATCCTGATCAATTGCACGAGCCTTTCCGCCTCATGTTCGGACAGTCCCGCTGCGGGCTCATCGAGCAGCAACAGCTCGGGGTCGCTCGCGAGCGCACGCGCGACCTCCGCGAGGCGTTGGATCCCATAGGGCAAATCGCCGATGATGTCCTCCGCATGATGCGTGAGGCCTGCTGTCGCCATCAGGGCCTCGACCCGCCCCAGCATCTCGCGCTCCTCAGCCTTGGCATGCGGCGTGTTGAGTGCGGCGGCGAGCGGACCATGAACATAGAGGCGGTTCGCCCCCATCAGGATGTTCTCGCGGACGGTGAAGCTGGGCACGTTGCGCGGATCCTGGAATGTCCGCGTGATGCCGGCGGCCGCGATCCGGTGGGACGGCTGTCCGCCGATATCCTTGCCCTTGAACAGGATTCGGCCCGAGGTCGGTTTGTAGAGACCACTGATGACGTTGACGAGGGTGCTCTTGCCCGATCCGTTCGGCCCGACGAGCGCAGTGATGCAGGAAGGCTGCAGGTCGAGCGAGACCCCTGACAGCGCGCGCAGCCCCGAAAACTCCATAGTCACTTGTTCGACACGTATCAGCGGACCATGGCTGGCGGCCTTGTCCGAGTGACGCTGTGTCAACGCTACCGCAGGCGATGCTTTCCCGATGCCGCCGAGCTGGTCGAACTTGCTGTAGCGCGTGCGCGTCTTCAGGAGCCCCGCGAGACCGTTCGGCAAGAGCGTGAACACGAAGATCAGGATCAACCCGTAGGCCATGAACTGATAGTCGCTGAAGGCCTGGAGACGCTGCGGCAAATACGTGAAGACGATCGCACCGAGCACCTGTCCCGTGAGTGAGCCGAGACCACCGACGATCGACATGACGAGAATCTCGACCGAGCGCATCAGCCCGAAGCTCTCGGGCGTCAGGTAACCCACCAGGTGCGCGTAGAAACCACCTGCGAGGCCTGCGATGCCTCCGCTTAGCGCATACGCGGCACGCTTGGTCGCCGCCTGCGACACGCCCAAAGTCCCGGCCGCGATCTCGCTGACATGCACGGCATAGAAGGCCCGCCCGTAATGGCTCTTCACGAAGTTCCTAAAGGCGATCATGGTGCCGATCAGACTCAGCAGCAGAATGCGGAAGTACCAAGCGCTGTCGAGCACCCAGCCGAAGAGCGAGAGCGTTCCGATCTGGGCGGACGGAACCCCGCGCACGCCCATGACGCCGCCGGTCAGCCCCCTCCACTCACGCGCGAGCTCATAGACGATCAGGCCGAACGCGAGCGACATCATTGCCAGATAGAACTCGCGGACGCGTCCCGCCGGTATCGACAGGAGATAGCCAGCCCCCGCCGAGATGGCTGCGGCCACCACGACGCTGACAGGCAGCGGCAAACCCGCCCCTTTCATCAGCAATGCGCTGGCATACGCGCCAATCGCGAAGAACCCCGCGTGACCGAGAGATATCTGCCCGGTTATACCCGTGAGCAGATTGATGCTCTGCGCAAGCAAGATGTTGATGGCTACGAAGCTCCACATCTGCACCGTGCCGGTCTCGACGAAGCCGGCGGCCAACGCAAGCACGACGCACAGGACAGCGAGCGTCCAGGTGTTCGTAATGAGATCCACAAGTTTGCTCATGTCTTCACACCTTCACTGTGTCGGCCTTGCCGAACAAACCCTGTGGGCGAATAGTCAGCACAGCGACGAGAAGAACAAAGGCGACCATTTCTGCCGCTGCGGGCGATACGTAGCCACCGACCAGCTTTTCAATGACGCCCAGGGTCAGGCCGCCGACGAGCGAACCGACCGCACTGCCCATGCCGCCCACGACGGTGGCTACGAATGACAGGATCAGCAGGTGCAAGCCGAAGTTGGGATCCACCGTCCCCGAGACCTGTGCCACAAGGACACCCGCCGCGCCCGCCAGCAGACCGCTAACTAGGAAGGAACCGACGACCACGCGGCGCACTGGAATGCCCATGAGCGCGGCAAGCTCCCGGTCGTGCGCCACCGCACGCACCCCGTAGCCCCAGGTGGACCGCCGCAGGAAAAGCTCCATCAGGCCGACGATGACGACACTGATAACGAATACCGCAATGTATTGCACCGATATGTAGGCGCCGAGCAGTTCAATGGTGTCACTGCTCTTGAACAGGACATCCGGGAATGCGACAGCCTGTGTTCCGAACAACCAACTCGCCGAGCCTTGCAGAAAAATCCCTGCGCCGAGCGTTGAGACAACCCAGCCCATACTGCCGCGAATCCTGAGCATTGGCCTGACACCAACGAACTCGATCACCCACAGGATCAAGGCGCTGACGACCAATGACAAGGCCACGGCGAGGAATACGTTGCAGCCACGCGCGACGAGGACCGCAGTGATCATCGCCCCCGCCATGAGGACCGAACCCTGTCCAAAGTTGAGTACCCGGGTGGTCCAAAATGTCAGGTTCAGCCCAAGACCGACCAACGCATACACAGCGCCGACACTCAGTCCCGATGCGATCATTTGGATCAAGAAATCCATTTCTACCTCTCAGACGGCGTTCAGATCCGACCGGCCCATGACGACGGGCCGGTGCGGGTCATTCCGTGTATCGCTTGTCAGTTGGCAACCGGGCGCAGGCGGACCGCATCGCCCTCGCGTGCGTACTCGAAGACCTTGACGGCCTCGGTCTCAATACCGTGATGCCGTTCCGGCGAGAACGAGTAGGTGGTGTTCGCCCCCTCCAGATCACGGATCGATTCGATCGCAGAGATAATCGCCTTCGGATCGGTCGAATTCGCGCGTCGAATCCCTTCGAATAGGACATTGGCGGCGTCATAGCCGTTGGCGACGGAGATCGCCATGAACAACTGCGGACGGGTCGGGTCGGCACCCCACCAGCGATCAGTGCCGTACTTGCTCTTGTAGGCTTCGGCAAATGCCGCAGTGGCCTTGCCCATGGGGTCACTGAATGCCCCGATCATGGTACCCAGCGTACCCGTCGTTAGCTCCCCAGCGCCTTCCTGGTACGGTAGTCCGAGGGCGCCGTTCGACGCGATCAGCGGAGCCGTGACGTTCAGACGGGCCATTGTGCGGCGCAGCACCGCAAGATCCTTTCCGAGTCCGATCGCTGCGATCGCGTCGACCCCGCTACGGTTCAGACGCGCAACCTGTGCGGTCATGTCCTGCGCGCCCTGGTTGTAGGAATCGACGGCCACTGGTTTGTTGCCGCCATTCTTTTCGATTGAGGCAGTCAGGTACTCGAGGCCCGATACGCCATACGCCGTGCTCTCATGGATCACGCCGATGCGCTTGAACTTCTTCGCCAGGAACTGCCCCATGGCGACGGACTCGACGTCGTTCTGCAGCGCGAACGAGAAAACGTTGCTGCGCGGCTTAGTGCCCACGCCATCCGGGTAAGTGATGACCGGCGTCTGCGCAATCGGGTTCATGTACGGCCGGCCGTCCGCCTGCACCATGTCGATCACGGCCAGGGTCGGTCCGCTGCCGGCCGGCCCAATGATCCCGACGATGCTCTTGTCGTCGAGGATGCGGCGCATGTTCTGCACCGCACGATCGGGGTTCAGCTGATCGTCCAGCAGCATCGCGATCTCGATCTTCTTGCCATTGATGCCGCCACGCGCATTCCACTGCTCGACAGCCAGCTCGACGGCACGCCTGTTGCCTTCGCCGAATTCGTTGTAAGGACCAGTCAGCGCGGACGTCATGCCAATGCGGATCGTCTCCGCGGCGTAGGCGCTGGGGGCAGCACCGATCAGCGCCGCAGTGGCGAGCACCAGAAAGTTGTGTTTCGTTTTGAAGAACTGCATATCGATGTCTCCTCGTTATTGAACGGACTACTCCAGCTCGCCACCAATGTACTAACCTAGTGGTGCGCACCTGCACCCCGACCGGGGCTGCGGATCTCGTTAAAGGCCGACAGCACGTCGGCCAGCGCTGCATTCGGCAATTGCTCGGCGAAGCGCTCGATCAGGTCATAGGCTCGCTCGGGAACGCCCGTCTCATTGCCGATGCGGCGCACCAATGCGGCCACGGTCGGACGGTCATAGCTGTAATTGCGCGTGTCGGCTCTCAACTCCTGGACCAAGGGCTCGGACTGCCCCTCGAGTGCGAGCTCGATACGGCAGGCAAGCAGCCCCATTCCTTCGTCGGCCACCAATTCGATGCGGGGCATCAGCGCGTTGACGCCCGAATCGTCGAAGCGCTTCATGCTGGCAACCGTTGGCGTACCGTAGAGAATCGTGGTCGCCACACAGAACTGGACGCTCATCAGCGTGCCGGAGATGCTCTCGAATGGCCCGCATGAATCCATCCCCGCGTACCCGACAACCACCGGATTCAGGACGACGCGCGCGGACTTCACCGCCTCCGGCCGAAATTCGGCGCATTCCCTCAGCGCAAGTGCGACGGTGACCGGGGTCTGGTTGAGCGCGCACACCGGATAGGGCTTGAAGGTCACGCTGGAGATGGCCCACACCTTCCCAAGTCGCGCCGCAAGCGCCTCGACGTCGCAATCGGAACGCACGAAAGCGCGCACGAAGCCGCTCCTGCCCTCGAAGGCGTTGTCCGCCGACACGGAGCCTTGCGCAGCGAGCGACGCCGCTGCCAGGCCATTGCGGCAGGCGATGCCGACCTGGTAGCGCCACTCGTCTGTTCCATCGCCGAACGACTGGAGAATTCCCCCTGCGAACGACGCGGCGTTGGCTAGGGCTGCCGCCGTCCTCCCAGCATCCAGACGCCACATGCGGGAGACCGCCGCGGCGGCGGCGATTGTTCCGTACAGTGGGCTGGCGCGAAGACCGGCGGGGGTCGTTTTCGCCGAGTAAGCCGCTTCGAGCAGGCCGCCCACCTCGTAACCCGCCACGAGCGCCGGCAGGTAATCCGTGATCTCGCCTTCGCCGTTCTCGAGCATGGCGGTGAGCAGCGGCAGGAGAATCGCGCCGAAGTGCGCGACCCCGCAAGTGTCCTCCTGGGCGCGACCGTGAAACAGTGCGGCGTTCGCGAACGCCGCACCGGCGACAGTGGTACGTCGCCCATCTCCCAGCAACTCCGGTCCGGTGCTGCGCTCGCCATCCATCATTAGAGCAGCCCGCCCCGCCACCGAATAGAACGGCGTCTGATGCGACCCCAAGGCAATGCCGTAGCCATTGAGAATGCAGGCGCGGGCCTTCTCGACGACCTCGGCGGGTATTGACGATACATCCAGTGTGGTCACGAACTCTGCCAACTTTTTTGTTAGGCTCATGATTGTCCTGCCAAAAGAAATAGGTTGTTTGAATGGGGCTCAGCGCGCTGCGTCGCCCTGGCGCAACACCCTCTTGAGCACTTTCCCGGACGGGTTTCTGGGCAGTGCATCGACAATCCGGAGTTCCTTCGGCACCTTGAATCCGGCCAGATGCTTCCTGCAATGGAGGTCGACTTCCTCGATGGTCAGATGCGTCCCCGGCTTCAGCACCACGACGGCGACGATGCGCTCACCCCATTTCTCGTCCGCGACGCCGATCGCCGCCGCCTCAAGTATCTGCGGCAGGTCGTAAAGGACAGACTCGATTTCACAGGACGCGACGTTCTCTGCCCCGGAAAGAATCATGTCCTTTGCACGGTCCGTGATGTACAGGAAGCCGTCCCTATCCAGATGACCGATATCTCCGGTACGCAGCCAATCTCCGAAGAAGCTCTCGGCGGTCTTTTCGGGCGCATTCCAGTAGCCTTTCGTGACCTTGGGGCCGCGAATGCATATCTCGCCGTCGGTATCCGGAGGGAGGGTGTTACCCTGCTCATCGACAATACGGATCTCCACATGCATCAGCGGCCTGCCTGTGGAGCCGATCTTCTCGATCTCCCGACCAGCCTCCATTAGCGTGTCGCCGCTGCATGTTTCGGTCATTCCGAAGCCATCGATGAAGCGGGCGTTCGCGAAGACCCTGGTGAAATCGCGGATTCGGCTCTCCGGTGTCTTTTCTCCCCCGGCGACACACCAGCGGAAGCTGCTCAGATCGAATCGCGTGGAGTCCTCGAGAGCGAGAATGCGGCTAAGCATGACCGGCGCCATCCACCCCCCCGTCAGGCGATGACGCTCGATCGCCTCGAGCGCTGCGACGGGATCGAATTCCCGATGGATATTGAGCATCCCCCCGGTCCACAGCACCGCGATGCCCGGGAGGTCGAATGCCCCGACGTGGTAGAGGGGACCGACGACCAGCAGACGATCCTCCGCCCCCAGCCCCAGAGCGAGAATATGGTCGAAGTTTTTCCAGTGAATGTTGCGATAGCTGTGCATCACGCCCTTGGGGCGGGAAGTCGTGCCCGAGGTGTACATCAACCTGACCAGATCGTCTTCCTGACACGAGCATGGCTCAGGCACTACAGGTGCCGCGCCCGGGAGCAGTCTCGAATCCACCTGGGTCGCGCTATCGAGAGCGATCTTCTGAATGTCCAGCGCCTGGATCGCGGAGAACTCATGATCGACGAAGAGGAGTTTCGCGCTGGCATCCCGGAGAATGTATTCGGCTTCCGATGCCGCAAGCCGGTAATTGACCGGCAGGAACACCGCACCGAGGTAGCTGGCGGCAAACGCGATCTCGAGAAAGGCGGGGCTGTTCTTCAGGAACAGGGCAACGACATCACCTCGCCCGATCCCCCTGGCGTGCAGCAACGCGGCCATGCGCAGAATTCGGTCGCTGAGCTCACCATAGGTGATGACCCGGTCCTGATAGATGACTGCGACCCGATCTGGAGTACGGTCTGCGTGAAACGAGATCGACGCGCTCAAATTGATCATGGGACCTCTCTCAGTATGTTTGACGTTGCTTTTCAGGACCGGACGATCCCTTCCGGGTATCAGTACGATTTGGGCAGGCCAAGGTCATGGATTGCGATGTAATTCAGGACCATTTCCTCGGACACAGGCGCAAACTTGAAAAGGCGCGCATCGCGCCACAACCGCTCGACGTGGTACTCCTTCGCATAGCCCATGCCGCCCATGGTTTGCATGCTGCTTTCGATCGCATGCGTCGCCGCCTGCGATCCAATCAGCTTTGCGATGTTCGCTTCGGTTCCGTACGGCTGGCCGTTGTCGCATAGGGTTGCCGCCTTGAGATTCATCAGGCGGGCGCACTCGAGTTCGGCGTGCGACTGCGCGAGCGGGAACTGCAGCCCCTGATAGCTGCCAATCGGTCGTCCGCCAAACACCTTGCGGTCGTTGGCGTACTGGACGGCGAGCCGCTCGGCGAGGCGTCCGGCACCAACCATGCAGGCCGTCGTCACGATGCGCTCGGTATTCAGGACGTCGAGCAGCTCACGGAAACCGTTATCCAGTGTTCCGATCAGTTCGTACGGCTCGATGCGGACGTTGTCGAAAAAGACCGAGCACGCGCTGAGTGTCTGGGTCCCGGCCTTTTCGATCGGGGTGTAGCTGAGCCCTGCGCGCTCGACGTCGATCAGGAACATCGAGATGCCTTCCGTGGGGCGCTTGACCTCGTCAGGCTTGCGGGTACGCGCTACGACAAGCATCTTCTGGGCGGAGTCGACTGCGGTAATCCAGATCTTCTGGCCATTCAGCCGCCACCCGTCACCATCGGAAGCAGCGAAAGTCTTCAAGCCCAGCGTATTGGTTCCCGAATCCGGCTCGGTGAGGGCCATGCAGCAATTGATACGACCGGCAATGAGCTCGGGCAGCAAGGTCTTCTTCATCTCTTCGGTACCGAACTTCGATATCGAAACACCGCCGAAGATGGGGTTGATCATGAAGAGCTGGCCCACGGTAGCGCCGGCGCCCGTTTCGGCAAGCGCCTCGGTGATCAGGGCGAGTTCGAACATACCCAGCCCTGCACCACCGTACTCCTCGGGCAAGGCTGCACCGGAAAGCCCCGCTTCGCAAATTGCCTTCCAGCATTCGGCCGGGAAGGCCTTCTTACGATCCTGCTCGCGCCAGTATTCAAGCCCGAAAGCTTCGCCGACCCGCTTCGCGGTATCGACCATCATCAGCTGTTCGTCGGTAAAAGAAAAATCCATGACTCATCCTTTCTAGTTCTAGATATTGATCGAACGGAGCAGGCAATACGGATCCTGAAGAAGAGCAATGACGCGGTTCAGAAATTTGAGACCGCTGACGCCGTCATGGATACGGTGATCACCTGCATAAACCAAACCCATCTCGCGACGTAAGGCGGGTGCTCCATCGGGCCCGGGGCGGAACAGTTCGCGCACGCTACCGACGCCGAGAATGGCGGACTGAGGCGGATTGATGATCGAGGTCATGTAGGTGACATCAAACATGCCTGCATTGGAGATAGTGATTGCGCCGCCTTGCAGGTCTTCGCGCGTGCTTCTGCCGTCGCGTGCGCGACCGACAGTCACGTTTGCGATGCGGCCGATCTCGTCGAGGCTGCGACCCGCCAGATCGTGGACGACGGGCGCGATCAGTCCGCGCTCGGTGCTGACGGCCACACCGACATCAAGTGTGGAGAACTCGATGATTTCGCCATCGCGCCAGATGCGGTTCTGGGACGGTTGCTCTGCGAGCGCCCGCGCCACGGCGGCAATCAGGAAGTGGTTCAGGGTCAGCCGCAGGGCACCTTCATCAGCGTTGAGGCGCTTCCGAAGGCTGAGGAGCTCGCTAATCTCCGCCTCGGACGACAGATAGAAGTGCGGCACCTGCTGCTTCGCTTCAACCATGCGGCGAGCCACCGTCTGCTCGACACCGCTGGGGGTCCGGATCACTTCGCAGCGCCGGGCTCCAGCCGGGGGCTGCGCGCTCGCCACCGGTGCGGGTTGCGCTGCGACGGCCGCAAGCGCGGCGCGGACGTCGGCGGCCTTGATGCGACCGCGCGGGCCACTGCCACCAACGCCCGCGAGACTGATGCCATGCTCGAACGCGAGTCGGCGCGCAAACGGCGTCGCGACCACTCTGCCCGCCCGTGCGGTCGCTTCGGCAGGGCTCGCCGGCCGACCACCCGAAGCAACCGCTGAGGCCGACGCCGTGCCAGGCTGTTGCGGCGCAGTGGTCGCCGCACTCGCATGCCCGGGCCCCGTCCATCGCGCAACGACGGCGCCGACGGGAACCGTCTCACCCTGCCCGACCAGAAGCTCCCCGATGACGCCATCGGCTTCTGCGGTGATCTCGTTGGCGACCTTGTCGGTCTCGACGACAAAGATCACGTCGCCCGCAGAGACCCTGTCGCCAGGTGCTACGCACCACTCCGCGAGCAAGCCCTCGGTCATGGTGAGCCCAAGCTTGGGCATCAAGAGATCGTTCAGAGCGCTCATTGGATCAGTGCCCCGTGAAGTTGGGGGCACGCTTCTCGAGAAAGGCACTCATCCCCTCATGTGCATCACGGGTGTCAAAAACCAGCGAAACCAGGGCCTGCTCGTGCGCCAGGGCTGCTGTGAGGGGCATGTCGGCACCATCGCGCAGTGCGCGCTTGAGGAGCTTCAGGACGAGTGGCGACTTCCTGGCGATCTTTTCTGCCAACGCCATGGCCTCGTCAAGCAGCTGGGCCGCGGGCACCACCCGGTTGGCCAGACCGAAGCGCACGGCATCGGCCGCAGAGATTCGGTCGCCGGAGAACATCATTTCCTTCGCGACGCAGGGCGAGATCTGCCGGATGATCCGCTGCGTACCCCCTGCGCCGGGAAACAGTCCGAGATTGATCTCGGTGAGCGCGATGGACGCGGTTTCCGACACGAGGCGAATGTCCAGCGCAAGCAGCAATTCGGTGCCGCCACCCAGCGCCCAGCCGTTCACCGCGGCGATCGTCGGCTTGTCGCTTGCCTCGAAACGCCGGAAGGCACGATGGATATCCTCGGCAAACTCCCGGTAGTGGGCCAACCCTTGCCGGGCATTCATTTCACCGAGGTCGCCGCCGGCGACGAACGCCTTCTCTCCCGCGCCAGTGAAGACGATGACGCGGACGCGCTCATCGGCTTCGAGCTTGCAGAAGGCCTGCTCGAGAAGGTTGATCGTCGGGGAGTCGATCGCGTTGTGAATGTGGGGCCGGTTGATCGTGATAAGGCCGACATGACCGCGAACTTCGGTAAGAATGCTCTCTTCGCTCATGAAAATCTCCTAGGTCAGGCGCACAGCTTGCGGACAGCCGCAACGATGTCGTCGGATTGGGGTTGATATCTCGCTTCGAGGCTCCGGGCGAAGGGCACCGGAACGAATGGGGCGGCAACACGCATGATCGGTGCGTCCAGCTCATCGAAACCGACATCGGCCATGCATGCCGCGATCTCCGCGCCGACCCCGAAGGCCTCCACCGCCTCATGGACGATGAGCAACCGGTGCGTCCGCTTCAGCGACGCAAGCACGGTCTCCTTGTCCCAGGGCTGGATGCTGCGAAGGTCGATGACCTCAGCCTCCAATCCCTCGGCGGCAAGAACATCCGCTGCTTTCACTGCTCGCTGCACGGTCGCCCCGTAGGTCACGATCGTCACGTCGCGACCGCTGCGCAGGATGTTCGCGGCGCCGATTGGCACAATCACCTCTCCGTCCGGAACGTCGCCCTTCATCGCATACAGCGCCTTGTTCTCGACAAAGACCACCGGATCGGGGTCCCGAATCGCGGCCTTGAGCAGACCATAGGCATCGGCCGGATTGCTCGGGCACAGCACCTTCAGCCCTGGCACGTGAGCAAACCACGCCTCGAGGCATTGGGAATGCTGCGGCCCTGCGTTAATTCCACCGCCGTGAGGCGTCCGCACTACCAGCGGTACCGATGCCTGACCACCGAACATGAAGCGGGCCTTGGCTGCCTGGTTGACCAGCGCATCCATTGCAAGCGTCATGAAATCCATGAACATGATCTCCAGGACCGGCCGGAGACCAGAAAGCGCGGCGCCTACAGCTGCATTCGCCATCGCGCTCTCCGAGATCGGCGTGTCGCGGATGCGGTCGGAGCCAAAGCGTGCATGCAAGCCGCGGCTAACGGCAAAGGGTCCGCCCGCCGCCGCGACATCCTCACCGAACACAAAGACCGCAGGATCCTCCTCCAGGCATTCAGCCAATGCACGATTGATCGCTTGGGCAAAGCGCATCTCAGCCATTCAAACGCCCTCCGTAGTCGTATAAACGTCAGCTATTGCTGTCTCCCATTCGGGGGCACTGCCGGCGCGCGCCCTCGTAACAGCACGTTCGACCGTGTCTTCGACTTCGCTACGAACTGCGACCATCTCCTCCTCGCTTGCACCCAGGGCTCGCAGCACCGTTTCAAGACGCGCGACGGGATCGTGCTCGTCGAGCCCCGAAAGCTCCTCACTTGCACGATATTTCTGCGGATCCCCCTCGTAGTGCCCGCGCCAGCGATGGGTGATGAACTCGAGGATCTCCGGCCCTTCCCCGCGACGGATACGTTCGACCGACCTGCGTGCAGCCTCTAGGGCCGCCACGACATCATTGCCATCCACCTTCGTATAGGGAATGGAGAAAGCCGCGCCCAGCTTTTCAAGCGACGCTACGAATTGCAGATGGGTAGGCGAAAACTCCGCCCAACCGTTGTTCTCACAAACAAAAAGCAGTGGCAGCTTCCACAGTGCGGCCATGTTGAGGCTCTCGTGCATGACCCCTTCTGCGACCGCTCCGTCGCCAAAGAACGCAACAGCCACAGAGTCGACCTTTCTCACCTGATGGGCGAGGGCACTGCCGACGGCGATGGGTATGCTCGCGCCGACGATCGCGTTTGCACCGAGCATGCCGATCGACAGGTTCGCAACGTGCATGGAACCACCACGCCCCTTGCAAATACCTTCCTCACGACCCAGCAGCTCAAGGAAGAAGTCGTCGAGTGCGACCCCTTTCGCCAACGCATGACCGTGGCCGCGATGCGTGGAAGAAACTGTGTCGTCCGGTCGCAGCGCCGCACCGACCGCAGTGGAAACAGCCTCCTGGCCGACGCTCAGATGGATGAAGCCTGGAACCTCCCCATCGGCAAAAAGCCTTGCCAGCCTCAACTCGACTGTGCGGACGCTCAACATGCGCCGGTAGATCTCAACAAGCTCTTGTTTATTGCCCGTCACCACACCCTCCTGGACACCCAAAGACCTGCACATCTGGACTTGAATCGGCAGTCCATAACCACACGGACCGTTTTGTTACTCACGAGTAACTTTAATCTACCGAAGGTCACCACTCAAGTCAATGAGCTGAAGAAGAAGTAGCAAAACTGCTTAACATCAGCATTACGCCGGATTCGCAGCCTGACCTAGTTTTGCGTTCGGAGTCCTTGATAGCACTGTGAATTGACGCAATGCAGCAAGGGCATGCTTTCCGAGCATGCCCAACTCTATACGGCTGTTTATTAACGTGACTCGCCAGTATTCCTTAGATACCATGTGTAACAGGTTGCAGCCCCAATCGAGGTCGCACCTGCATCCGAAGAAGAGGACCCATGGAGAAGACGACGTGATCACGAGTGGCCGATACGAATTTCTGGCGCAGGACAGGATCATCTACGGTGAACCTGCTGCCAAAGCCATCCCCGAACTGGTGGAAACCATGAACGCGAGGCGAGTGTTCCTGGTGGCAAGCCGATCACTTTCACGAGCCACGGACGTCATCGACAAGATTCGTGCTGCGCTCGGCGACCACTACTGCGGAATATTCGACGAATGCGTCGAACATGTGCCTCGCGCGAGCGTGCTTACAGCAGCCGAGGCGGTCAGGCACGCAGCGCCGGACTTGATCGTGACGATAGGCGGCGGCACCCCCATCGACACCGTGAAAGTCCTTCTGATCTGCCTGGCGGAGAACATTCAGAGCGAAGAACAACTTGGTGAGTATCGGATACGCGTGCTCGAAGACGGTCGCCGGCACACGCCTCCTGTGCGCACGCCCCCCATCCGCCAAGTCGTCGTTCCGACAACGCTTTCTGGAGCCGAATTCAGCCAGCTCGCCGGATGCTCGGACCCCTCGAGACAAGTGAAGGATCTCTTCTCAGGCCGGGAGATCGGCGCACAGTCAGTGATTCTCGATCCTCGAATCACTTTGCATACCCCGGACTGGCTGTGGCTCTCGACCGGCATTCGCGCGATCGATCACGCAGTCGAGACGGTCTGCTCGCGAAAACCGACGCCTTTCACCGATGCCAATTGTCTCTATGGGCTCGGGATGCTCGCTGACTCGCTACGGCGCACCCACGTGGCCCCGCAAGATATCGAGGCTCGCCTTCAGAGCCAGCTCGGCGTATGGCTGTGCTCCACAGGACTTGGACGTGTCGAATGGGGCGCCAGCCATGGCATCGGCCACCAGCTGGGCGCAGTGGCAGACGTACCCCATGGCCACACTTCATGCGTCATGTTGCCCAGCGTCCTGCGCTACAACGAACAAGTCAATGCCGATCGTCAAGCGCTTATCGCCGAGGCACTGGGTCACGGTGACGCGAAGGCGGCGGATCTCATCGAGTCGCTGATCCAGGATCTCGGCATGCCAACGCGCCTGCGGGACGTGGGCATCACGAAAGAACACTTCCCCGCGATCGCCAGTGGTGGGATGCAGAACATGATGGTCCGAAGCAATCCTCGTCCAATTGCAGGCCCGGAGGACATCTTCGCGATACTCGACCAAGCGTGGTGATGTGAGGGCAGTCCGGCATTCTCCCGATCGCTGCCTTGGACGGACAACCATGTCCTCCGTCACTACTGAATGATCCGCCAAGCCGCAGACTGCGACAGAGGGAGAGCCACTGCGATCATGCAGTGCAGAACTTGCCACACAGCGCCGTCAGCCCCGGTGCTAGGTGCTGCAGTTCTGGCGCGGCCGCGCCCCCTTTTCGGGAGTTGCTGACCATGTCGTCGATGCCTTGCGACACATTCTCAACGAACGCAGCGACCTCGCATGCACCGACGGCCAGCGCCCTCAGCACGAGCGGGATCGCATCCATCGGGGCCCTATGAAGCCCGCTTAACTAAGACGGAACGCTAATAAAGTTTACGCGGACATATTTAATTAGCCCGAAGATTCTTCCAAACTCACCCCGTCTCACGCCAGATGGCAATCCGCCGTTAAGCACAGCTGTAACGGTCATCCCGTGCATCGAGCTCTCAGATGAACCGACCGCCAGATCGACTCATACGCCCCCCGGAATCCAATCAGGCAAAGAGACCGTGCTCAATTCGCCCAAGCGTGTCCAACACGCTGTCGCCACCGACCTCGGTATCCAAAAGAGAGAGCGGCGTCACCCCACCGAGCGACACATTGGGGGCTTGGAGCCAGTTCAGCGCGGCGTCAGCGCTCTCGAAAACCATCACTGCCCGTTCCACGACGCGGGCGAACCGGACCAACTTGGCTGATTCGTCAGGCGACAGCGTGCCCGCTCGTTTGCGACGCAATAAGGTCCGCTCCGAAATACCGAGGGCGCGCGCCAACACCCTCTGTGGAATACCCGTGAGGCGAACAATTGCGTCGATCGACACCGCGGGCAATCCCTCCCGCACGATCACGAGCCAGTCCATCGAGGTGCGGGGCACGGCATGCAGAGCCGACTCGCCGCCGAGACGACTCAATGCAGACATCGATGTCGTCTCTGGCCTGTTTGAGGAAGGCATGTGAGCATCTCCGTCAAGTCAAATGGCTATTGGTCTGGGTGAGCACCCTGTCTCAATCTCGCCCTTCCGGCGGAGATCGAATGAGCGTGGGCGCTTCGCTCAAGGAAACACCGCGGCACACCCGTCTACGCGAGGGACAGCATGATGATCACCCCGGTGTTCGGCTGCAGACACACCGCCAGCCCCCTCTTCCCCTGACGCCGTTGCGATCTCCCTTAACGTCGTCACGCACCTTTGCGAGGGGCACGGGAATCTGGAGCGCTGGTCTGTCACTGACCGCCACAATAGAGCCACCGATGATCGGCATATAGAAGCCACTCAAACCGGGCTCTGACGGACGTCGTTGGGGGGTCAAGAATCGATGTTTTTCGGGGTGCTGGCAAGGGCGTTTTTCGCCCGATTCGGACCCTGTCGGGGCGCACGGTATGAGGCGCCGTCGAGCGTGAGGCAGTAGGCGTTGTG
>Ga0209066_10003786_pt1 | contig 17013 bp, 11 predicted proteins | sample All_14_2_FD_187198 | JGI IMG/M metagenome (GOLD analysis project Ga0209066, IMG submission 187198) | Freshwater microbial communities in response to fracking from Pennsylvania, USA - Allegheny Zone_MetaG_DW_15 (SPAdes) (version 2) ... | reverse complement strand
CGGTTCGGGAGAAACCTGGAACAGCCGCTGGAGGTTGGGATTGACACCGGAGCCGTAGCGCAGGATCGCCGGATCGCTGCTCAGCATCCGGGCCAGCCGGATCAGGCCGTTACGGCTGACCTCGATGCCGAAGGTCGGTCCGAGGCCGTCGAGGACGGTGAGGGCGTCGGCGGCGGTGAAAAAGGAGAAGTAGCCGATTTTCTGGGGCGAGGCGTCGGCGGTGATGTGGTTGCGGAAGATCGGGGCCAGTTGTTTCCAGGCATCGGCGAACTGGACCCGGACCAGGTCATGGGTGACCGCGTGGTTGCCGAGGCTGTCAAGGAAGGAGTACCTGGTCTCGAGCAGGACGTCCATAAGGGTCTGGCGCTCCTCCGGGCTGAGGACATCCTTGGCCGTGGTGGCGACCATGAAACTGAGCAGGGCGTCCCAGTTCTCCCATACCGCAACCACCTCCTCCAGTTCCTTGCCGCTCAGGGTCTCGGTGAGACGGGCGTCTTCGGGTTTGTAGATCTCCTTGACATCGGCGAGGATATCGAGCTTGATCGCCTCGGGGGTGATCACCGGTTCGCCGGCGCGGAGGCTGTCGAGCATCGCCTGTGTCTGCTGCCGCATATGCGGCGGAAACATCGGGAACAGAAATTCCTTGAGATTGTTGACCGGCGGCGCCAGGTCGATGGTGATCGCATTCAGGTAGGCGAAGACCCGGGATTCGATGAGCTGCCAGAGGACGCCGCCGAGATTGACCGGTTGGTGACCGGCGTCGAAGAGGCCGGAACGGGAGGTGCGGAAGGACAGCTGCCAGGTCTGGCTGTTGATGACCGGTTGCTGGTAGAGGACGAGGAAGCCTCTCCACGCCAGCGGCATCAGGCATTCGCTGCCGAGCGGGGTGCCGGCGTGGGCGGTTATCTCGATTTCGAGGCGGACGAAGCCCTTCTCCTCCATGATCCGGGGATGGGCGAGGGCCAGATAGAGGCAGCCGCTGCCTTCGTTGACCAGCACCACCGATTCGTTGCGTTCCCGGAAGGCCTTGTTGATCATGAGATTCTGCAGCAGGGGATAATCGATGGTGACCGGGAGCCTGACGATCTCGGCGGCGACCGGTCGGGCGCCGGCGACGACAATCAGCAGGGCGGCAAGCACTAAGGCAACAGGCAGATTCCGGGTATGACGGGGCACAGGCGGCTCTCCTCGGGATGATGGGGGGTATCTGATCTCGAAGTGTTAAAGAAAGACAACCCCGATGTCAATCGGATTTATCCAAAAACATCGGAAAGACAAGGCGTTTGGCGGTCGGGCACGGGTCGGAGGGCGATAGGCGAGCTCCTTCCTTGCTTTATTGACCGGCTTTGCTATGCTGAGTAAAGAGTCGGATGGGTTTTGCAGCATTTTGTTCGTCGGAATATGACAGGAGAGCAGTGGCGATGAACGCCCCGCCATCGGTAACCACGATGAAACAGCTTACGGTCCCTCGCATCGACCAGTGTATCGGTTGCCATTCCTGCACCCTGGCCTGCGCCAGGTTGATCCATCAGCGCATCTCTTGGAGTTGCGCGGGGATACGGATTCATTCCGCCGGTGGTCTGTCGACCGGGTTCATGGCGGTGCACTGCCTGGCCTGCGACCCCGCCCCGTGCGTGGCCGCCTGCCCGACCGGGGCCTTCAGCCAGCGCCCGGGAGGCGGGGTGGTGGTCAGAAAGAAGCTCTGCATCCAGTGCGGCCGCTGTGTTGAGGCATGCCCGGTGGATGCGGTCTCCTCCAATCGGCGGGGTGAGGTCTTCGTCTGCATCCATTGCGGCCGCTGCGTCGAATTCTGCCCCCAGGACTGCCTGGAACTGGCGGAGATGGCCGGCGGCATGGAGGTGCCCCGATGATCCGGGAACAGTTCAGGATTCTCAGTGTCGATCTGGGCACCGGCAAGGGCAGGATCGAATTGCTCGACGGCCGCAGTTCGGTGGCGGGCGGCAGCGGCCTGGCGGCGCTGCTGTATTCGCGCTACGGTCTGCCGGACCAGCCCTGGAATGCCGAAGGGCAACCGCTGATCTTCGCCATCGGTCCCCTCACCGGCTATTTCCCGCTGATGAGCAAGACCGTCTGCTCGTTCAAGTCAGGCTACCATAACCAGTACACCGAAAGTCACGCCGGCGGCCGCACGGCTCTTGCCCTGCGCTTTGCCGATCTCGACGCCCTGGTCATTGTCGGCAGGGCCGGACGACTCAGCAGTCTCAATATCGGCGCCCGCCATCTGCAAATAAAGGACGCCCACTTCATGCGGGGCATGGAGGCCGACACGGCCGGCAAACTGCTGCGCCGCATGTCCGCAGAGGGCTCCGGGCACCGCTCCATTTTGCGGATCGGTCCGGCCGGCGAGATCGGTTCGGCCATGGCCGCGATCAATGTCGACTCGTACAGGCATTTCGGCAGGATGGGGGGCGGCGCCCTGATGGGGGCGAAAAATCTCAAGGGCATTGTCATCGACGGTGACGGCGATTTCCCGCAGCCGGCCGGCAGCGCCTATGCCAAGGTCTTCAAGGAGGTCTACAGTCAGGCGACCTCCACCGATATGATGCGCAAGTATTACAATCTCGGTACTGCAGCCAACCTGCAGGGCTTGAACGATCTTCAATCCCTGCCCTGGAACAATCTGCAGAAGACCAGCGATCCGGCCATCGCCGGGATAACCGGCGAGGCCTTTGCCGACGAGACCCTGCTGCGCAACGGCGCCTGTTCCGGCTGCCCGGTGGGCTGTATCCATATCGGCTATGTCCGCGAGAAAACGCTGAACGACAACCGCTACCACTACCACCAGGTCGCCTATGACTACGAACCGATCTTCGCGGCGGGGACCATGCTGGGGGTGACCAGGCCCTTTGACGTCCTGCGGATCCTCGATGTCATGGACAAGGTCTGCCTTGATGCCATGTCCGCCGGCGTGGCCCTGGCCTGGGCCACCGAGGCGAGCGAGCAGGGGCTCATCTCGGAGAAGGAGACGGTGGTCCGCCTCAAGTTTGGCGATAGCGATGCCTATCAGCAGGCCGCCGGTTTCCTCGGCCGTGGCGCAAACGATTTTTACCGGCTGCTGGGCCAGGGTACGCTGCGGGCCGCCGAGGCCTATGGCGGCGCCGAGTTCGCCTGCGTCCTCGGCCAGGAGATGGCCGGCTATGCCACCGGCGAGCTGTTCTTTGCCGCCCAGACTCTGGGTTTCCGGCACTCGCACCTCGACACCGCGGCCTACAGTTACGACCAGAAAAATGCCGATCGGGATGTTACCAAGGCGGTGGATTTCCTCATCGCCGACGAACCGGGGCGGGTCTTTCTCACCTCGATGGTGGCCTGCCTGTTTGCCCGCTCGGTGTATACCGATGCCCGCCTGGCCGAATGCCTCAGTGCCGTCGGCTACGAGACCCTGGCCGGCGCAATTCCGGAAACCGCCGAGCATATCCGCCGTCTGCGCTGGCGGCTGCGGGTCGCCACCGGCTTCAACCCCGCCGCCCTGGACATTCCCAAACGGTTCTATGATGTCAGGACCTGGAAAGGACCGGTCAGCAGAGAGTATCTCGATGCCCTGAAACAGGAATACGGCCGGCGGATCATGGAGATGGCGGCGGACAGGACGGCGGCGGTCACGCCACCTGGAAAAGAAGGAAAGTAGGGGCCGGCGGATTCAGCAGGGGAGGGCCCGGCGGCCGCTCCCCGCCGGCGCTGGCGGCTGGTCGGCGGGCAACACTCGGTTCCCCGCCGATATCCGGCTGCGCCGGGATCTTTACAGGAGATGGGCGATGGCGTCGCGCTCCGAGACCAGTTCCTTCTCGGTGGCGGCCATCATGCCGCGGGCGAACTCGCTGACGGCAAGACCCTTGATCTCCTTCCACTCCCCGTTGTCGCAGGTGATGGGGAATGCATACATGATATCCTCGTCGATGCCGTAGGAATTGCCGGCGCTGTAGACGCCCATGCTGACCCACTGGCCGTTGCTGCCGAGGGCCCAGCTGCGCATGTGGTCGATCGCCGCCGAGGCCGCCGAGGCGGCGCTGGAGGCCCCGCGGGCCTTGATGATGGCGGCGCCGCGCTGCTGCACGACTGGGATGAACGTCTTGACGTACCAGTCGTTATCGACCTGGTCGGCAACCGGCCTGCCATCGACGGTGGCATAGCTGATGTCCGGGAACTGGGTGGCCGAATGGTTGCCCCAGACCACCATCTTCTCGACCTTGGTGCAGTGGCTGCCGACCTTTTCGGCGATCTGCGACAGCGACCGGTTGTGGTCGAGGCGCATCATCGAGGTGATGTTGCGGGGATTGAGATCCGGTGCATTCTTCAGGGTGATCAGGGCGTTGGTGTTGGCCGGGTTGCCGACGATCAGGACCTTGACGTTGCGGCTGGCATGGGCGTTGAGGGCCTTGCCCTGGACCGAGAAGATGGCCGCATTGGCCTGGAGCAGGTCGGACCGTTCCATGCCCGGACCGCGGGGACGGGCCCCGACCAGGATGGCGAAGTCGGCGTCCTTGAAGGCGACATCGGGATCGTCGGTGGCGACGATGCCGGCGACCAGCGGAAAGGCGCAGTCGTTGAGTTCCATCACGACGCCATTGAGGGCGCCCATGGCCGGGGTGATTTCAAGGAGTTGCAGGATGACCGGCTGGTCGGGGCCAAGCATGTCGCCGGCGGCGATGCGGAAGATGAGGGAATAGCTGATCTGGCCGGCGGCGCCGGTTATGGCCACGCGTACTGGGGATTTCATCGAGTCCTCCATGGGTTTTGGGAATGGTTGAATAATGATGTTACACCGGATGCCCGCCCACATCCCGGATTCCTGTGAATTGAGATATCACTGTTCGCGGGCAATGGGGGTAAGATACCACAGAGATGAAAATGAATAAAGAGGCAAGAAGGCGAACAGTGGTTATCGTGGTCGTCCAGATTGTCCGGCGCGACGAAACTGCTTGTTGCGCCGGAGGTTGTGGGATAGGATGTCGTTGACGAAGAGGACACCGGCAGCCCCGGGGCAGTAGGTCCGGTGTCGTGATCAACCGATGAACATGAGATGGGAGTGCAATGAAATATTTTTGTATCATCACCATGGTAATCCTGGGCTGTGCTTCCTGCACCCAGGAAACCCAGAACAAGTTCGGCCGGGCGGTCCAGAACTGGACCGGGACGGACGGGGTGTTGGAAGTCTATGCCGGCGACAAGCTGGTCAAACGCTTCCTGAAGATCGACAAGCTGTCGACGGCCACCGCCACCGGCGGTAAGGTCGAGAGGCCGTACCGTTTCGGCTACGGCATCCTTGATGCCAATCTCAACGGTACGGTGGACCCCGGCGAAAAAAAGGTCTATTTCGAATTCAGCGACTACTCGACCTCCTATATCTTCTTCGAACAACCATAGTGGCGGACCTCGCCGCCGCCTGACCATGGCACCGATTGCAACAATGCCGCGCAACACCCTCATCCGTAATCTGGCCATCGTTCTGGCCTGCCTCCTGCTGATCGCCCTCCTTTTTTATGCCGGCCAGCGAAAGCGCCTGTTCCGGGAGAGCCGGACCTCCCTCTACACCCTGGTCACGATCACGGTGGTCTCGCACTCGGAGACCAAGGCCAGGGAGGCGATGGATGCCGCCTACGGCGAACTCGAGCGGGTCGGCCGGCTGCTCAACTTCTATGCGCCGGACAGCGAACTGAGCCGGATCAACCGGAACGCCGGGGTCGCCCCGGTTAAAGTCTCGGCCGAAACCCTCGACGTCATCCAGAAGGCGGTCCATGCCGCCGAGGCGACCGAGGGCGGGTTCGACGTGACGGTCGGCCCCCTGGTTCGGCTCTGGGATTTCAAACAGAAGAAGGTCCCCTCGCGGGAATCGGTCGATGCGGCCATGGGTCTGGTCGGTTTTCGGCATATCGTCGTCAACGCCGGCGCCTCCACCGTCTACCTCGATAAAAAAGGGGTGCAGGTCGATCTGGGAGGGATCCTCAAGGGCTACGCGGCCGACAGGGCCGCCGTCGTCCTGCGGGAAAACGGCATCGAGGACGGGATTGTCGCCGTTGCCGGCGACATCCGGCTCTTCGGTCGTCAGCTAGACGGCAGGCCATGGAATATCGGCATCCAGCATCCACGCTCGGCCGACGATGAGACCGCGCTGCTGGCGACGCTGCATCTTGACGGCGGGGCGATCTCGACCTCGGGGGATTATCAGCGCTATTTTTTCGCCAACGGCGTCCGCTATCACCACCTCCTCAACCCGAAGACCGGATATCCGCAGGATCTCTGCCGCAGCGTCACCGTCATCGCCCCGTCGGCGGCCGCAACCGATGCCTTCGCCACCGGCATTTTCGTCATGGGGCCGCAAAAGGGCATCGCCACCCTAGAGCGGCTCGGCATGGACGGGGTGATCGTCGACCGGGATGGTGAAGTGCTGATGACCAAGGGAATCAGGAACAGGGTGAAACTCGTCGCCGCCCCCTGAAGCGCGCCGGGATTTGATGGTGATGCGGGAGGCTTGGGCGATCGACGTATTTCGTCCGGCGCCGATTTTCTTCACCGCTTTTCCGGGCAACACGGCAGGCCCCGGTGCATAGGCTGCCGGGGGAATTCTGCCGCCTTATATCCTGTTGTCTTCCTTCATCAGCTTGTAATTGATGCTGTCGACCAGGGCCTGCCAGCTCGCCTCGAGGATATTGACCGACACCCCGACCGTGCTCCAGCTGCAGACGTGGTCCCGGCTTTCGATCAGGACCCGGACCTTGGCCTCGGTGCCGTGTTCCCCGGACAGGACCCGGACCTTGTAGTCGGTCAGCACCATTTCCTCGAGGCAGGGGTAGAAGCGGGTCAGGGCCTTGCGCATCGCGCAGTCGAGGGCGTTGACCGGGCCGTCGCCCATCGAGGCGGTATGGACCTCGTCGCCGCCGACGAACAGGCGGATGGTGGCCTCGGTGATCGGGGCCCGTCCCATGTCGACCTTGTGGATTATCACCCGGAAGCTCTCGAACTTGAAGTAGTTGCGCTGCAGGCCAAGCACCCGGCGCATCAGCAACTCGAAGCTGGCCTCGGCAGCCTCGTACTGGTAGCCCTGGTTCTCGAGCTCCTTCAGTTCGCTGGTGATCGTTGCCAGGAGCGGGTCGGAGGGGCTCAGCTTCAGCCCCCACTTCTTGGCCTTGTGGAGGACGTTGGCGTTGCCGGCCTGGTCGGAGATCAGGATGCGGCGGATATTGCCGACCTTGTCGGGCTCGATGTGCTCATAGGTCAGCGGGTTGCGCTTGACGGCGCTGACATGGATGCCGCCCTTGTGGGCGAAGGCCGATTCGCCGACGTAGGGCTGGTAGCGGTTGTTCGGCAGGTTAGCCAGTTCGTTGACCAGGCGCGAGGTGGTGTAGAGACGGTCGATGTGTTTGCGCACCTCGCAGGCCAGGCCCATCTTGAAGACGATGGCGGGGATGATCGAGGTCAGGTTGGCGTTGCCGCAGCGCTCGCCGAAGCCGTTGATCGTGCCTTGGATCTGATCGATGCCCAGGGACACCGCAAGGAGCGAGTTGGCGACTGCCGATTCCGAGTCGTTGTGGGAGTGGATGCCGAGCCTGACTCTGCGATTGCAGCCGTCGAGGTACTGTTTGACCCGGTCGATGATCGGCGGCAGCTCGTGCGGCAGGGTGCCGCCGTTGGTGTCGCAGAGGATGATGGTCTCGGCGCCGCCGTCGATCGCGCGGCCGATGGTGGCCAGGGCGTAGTCGGGATTGTCCTTGAAGCCGTCGAAGAAGTGCTCGGCATCGTAGAACAGGTGCTCGACCCTGGGGCGGAGGAAGGCCAGCGAGTCCTCGATGATCAGCAGGTTGTCCTCGAGGCCGATATGGAGTGCATCGCGGACATGGACATCCCAGCTCTTGCCGAAGATCGTGATCACCGGGGTTCGGGCGGCGAGCAGGGCGAGGAGGTTGGGGTCGTTGTCGGCCTTGTTGCGGAAATGGCGGGTCGAACCAAAGGCTGCGACCTTGGCGTGCTTCAGGCTCATCCCCTGGATCTGCTGGAAATATTCGGCCGAGACGGGATTGGCCCCCGGCCAGCCCCCCTCGATGAAATCGATGCCCAGGCGGTCGAGGGCCTGGGTGATCCGGATCTTGTCGTTGACCGAGATGTTGAAATTTTCGGCCTGGGTGCCGTCCCGCAGCGTCGTATCGTAGATTTCTATCGTTCTGCTCATACATTCCTCGTTGTTCGGTGTCCGTCTCACAACCTGAGCGCAGGGCGCAATTCCGCCTCTCCCCGTATCATTTTCGATTGAGCCATCAATAGTAAGAAGGATTTGCGGAAAAGCAAACGATTCTCTCGTCTCCCGGCCATTTCACCGCCTTCGAAGCCGGAGGCCGCCGGCCGATGACGCCTCGAGCGCCGCATCCCCCTTCTGTTGCAGGGATGCGGCATCGGGCGGTCAGAAATCGATGATGAAGCTGTAGACCCCTTCCTGCAGACGGGTCTGGACCCTGTGGCCGGAGTGGTTGAAGATCGTCTGCATGCGGATATTGTCGCGCAGGACCTCGGCGGTGAAGCCGGCGATGCCGTTGCGCTTGGCCAGGTCGGTCAGGTGCTTGAACAGGAAGGTGCCGATGCGCCGGCCCTGCCAGTCGTCGCGGACGACGAAGGCGACCTCGGCCCGGTTGGTCTTCTCGTCGAGGTAGTAGCGGCCGACGGCGATGATATCCTCGCCGTGGGCCTCAGGGACGGTGCCGACGATGGCCACGTCCTTGCGGTGGTCGACATAGACGAAATCCTGGATCTGTTTGTGGCTGAAGGCCACCTGGCTGCTCATGAAGCGGTAGTAGATGGTCTCCCGCGACAGGGTGTAGACCAGGTCGCGCATCAGCGGTTCGTCGGTCGGCTGGATCGAGCGGATGGTCATCTGGGTGCCGTCCTCGAGCAGCAGAACGGTGCGCATCGTCTCGTCGGTCGGCAGGACGATCTTGTCGCCGACCCTGGCCATGTCGGGTCGGATGTAGTGGGCCTCGATCGCCTCGCGGAACAGCTGCTCGCGGAACTTGGGGTGGGCGATGGCGATCAGGGCCATGACCCGATCCTGGACGCTCTTGCCGTAGAGGTAGGCAACGCCGTACTCGGTGACGACGTAGGAGACGGCGCCGCGGGTGATCGAGACGCCGGAGCCGGGGCTGAGCTGGGTCATGATGTTGGAGCGGCTGCCGTCGAGGTTGGTCGAGGGCAGGGCGACGATGCTCTTGCCCTCCTTGCTGACCGTGGCGCCGCGGTTGAAATCGACGAGGCCGCCGATGCCGGAGTAGAGCATCCCGGCCTGGGAATCGGAGCAGATCTGGCCGGTGAGGTCGATTTCCTGGGCCATGTTGATCGCCACCATCTTCGACTGCTGGCTGATCACCCGCAAGTCGTTGACGTATTCGGTCGGGCGGAAGCAGAACAGCGGGTTGTCGTTGACCGCATCGTACAGCTCCTTGGTCCCCATGCAGAAGCTGGTGACGATCCGGCCGCGGTCGCTCGATTTGCGCGAGCCGTTGACGGCGCCGGAGCGGATCAGGCCGAGGATCGAATCGGTGATCATCTCGCTGTGGATGCCGAGGTCCTTCTTGTCCTGGAGAAATTCCATCGTCGCATGGGGCAGGCGGCCGAGGCCCTGCATCCGGCCGAGGCCGAACTGGATCGTCGCCCCGTCAGGGACGAGGGTGGCGATATTGCGGCCGATCATCCGGCTGGTCTCATGTGCCAAATCATCCTCCCGTTCGATCAGCGGCACGTCGGCCGGCACCAGGATGTCGATATCGTAGATGTCGATGATGCTGTCGCCCTGGGTCCACGGCATCTGCGGGTTGACCTGGGCGATGATCAGCGAGGCGTTCTCGGTGGCGCTCTTGACGATATCGACGGAGATGCCGAGGCTGACCTTGCCGTGCTTGTTCGGCGGCGTGGTCTGGATCAGGGCCACGTCGATCGGCAGCAGGCCGGTGTTGAACAGGTGGGGGATGTTCGAAAGGAAGATGGGGGTATAGCTGCCCAGGCCTTCCTGGATCATGTCGCGGACGTTCTGGCCGATGAAGAAGGAATTGAGCCGGAAGCAGTCGGCGTATTTCTTCTGGGCATAGGAGGCGTCGCCCTTGGTGAAGAGCTGGATGATCTCGACGTCGGAGAGCTCGCCCCCCCGTGCGGTCAGCGCCTTGACCAGTTCGGCCGGTTCGCCGCAGCCGGTGCCGATGAAGACCCGCTGCCCGGAACGGACCTCCTTGAGGGCCTTCTCCGGGCTGCGCACCATCTGTGCGTAGTGTTCCTGCCAGTCGCTGTCAAACTCCATATCGTTGCACCTTGATAGATGATTGTTCTGCCGCTCGTTGTCGTGGCCGCGGATCAGCTCCGTTTGCCTGCAACCGGTCGGGCCAGGGTGATCCTGGCGTCGGCGACCACTGGGTCGGTGCCGATATCGCCGACGATGAAGGGGTTGATGTCGAGTTCCATGATCTGGGAAAAATCGGTGGTCAGCTGGCTGATCCGCTGCAGGCCGGTGGCGATCGCCGGGATATCGACGCCTTTCTGGCCCCGCTTGCCTTCGAGGATGCCATAGGAGCGGGTCGACTTGAGCATCTGGATGGCCTCTTCCTGGGTGATCGGGGCGAGGTGGAAGGTGACGTCCTTCATCACCTCGACGAAGATGCCGCCGAGTCCGAACATCAGCATCGGTCCGAACTGGGGATCGCGGCTCATGCCGAGGATGATCTCGAGGCCGGGGTCGGCCATCTTTTCGAGATAGACCCCTTCGATCCTGGCGTTCGGCACCTGCTGGAGGATGCGCATCATCATCAGGTCGAAGGCGTCGCGCACCTGCTGCACAGTCGCGAGGTGGAGCTTGACCCCGCCCATGTCGCTCTTGTGGATGATGTCCTGGGAGACGATCTTCATCGCCACCGGGAAACCGATGCCCCGGGCGTATTCCATCGCCTCTTCGGCCGAGTTGATGAGCCGGCCCGGCAGGATGTTGAAGCCGTAGGCATCGAGGATTTTCTTGGCCTTGCTCTCGTTGAGCTGGAAGATGCCGTTGCTGAGGTTGCGGCTGATGATCCGGGAGGCGCGGCGGCGGTTGACCCGGAACCGGGTGACGACGCGGGGCGGCCGGTTCTTCCAGTTGGCGTACTGGTACATGACCTTCAGGGCGGCCACCGCCCGCTCCGGCGACTCGTAATCGGGGAGGTTGGCCGCCGTCAGTTCCTGGCGGCCGGGCAGGACCTCCTTGCCACCCATGAACGAGGCGAGGACCGGCTTGCTGCCGTCGATTGAGCGGGCGATGCGCCGGGCCGTCTCCCTGGGGTCGGTCATCGCCTGGGGGGTGAGGATGACGATCACCGCATCGACCGAATCGTCACTCTGTGCCGCCAGCAGCGCGTCGGCATAGCGCTCGGGCGGGGCGTCGCCGAGCACGTCGACCGGGTTGCCGACCGAGGCGGCGGCCGGCAGCTTTTCCCGCAGCGAGGTTGCGGTGTTGGTCGCCAGTTCGGCGACGGTCATGCCGGAATGTTCCACCGCATCCGCCGCCATGGTGCCCGGACCACCGGCGTTGGTGATGATCAGCACCCGGTCGCCCTTGGGCAGGGGCTGCATCGACAGGGCGGTGGCGTAGTCGAACAGGGACTCGAAGGTGTCGGCGCGGATGACCCCGGAGCGCTTGAAGGCGGCGCCATAGGCGGTGTCGGCCCCGGCGAGGACGCCGGTGTGGCTGGCGGCCGCCTTCTGCCCGGCCTGGCTGGTGCCGGATTTGAGGATGATCACCGGCTTGATCGAACAGGTGTCGGTGGCGGTCTTGATGAAGGAGTCGCCGGCGACGATGTTTTCGAGATAGCCGACGATGACGTCGGTGTCCGGATCGCCGGCGAAGTACTCGAGCATGTGGTCCTCGTTGATATCGGCCTTGTTGCCGATGCTGATCAGTTTCGACAGGCCGAGATTGCGGCCTTCGGCCAGATCGAGGATCGAGGTGCAGAGGGCCCCGGACTGCGAGAACACGCCGATCCGGCCGGCCTTGGGAAGGGAGCCGGCAAAGGAGCTGTTGAGGTGATTGCGGGTGTTGAGCAGGCCCAGGCAGTTGGGGCCGACCAGCCGGGCGCCGTTGCGGCGGCAGAGGTCGGTCAGCTCGGCCTCGAGTTCGGCCCCTTCGCCCCCGGTCTCCTTGAAGCCGGCGGTGATCATGATGATATTCCGGGCGCCTTTGGCGAGGGCATCCCGGACCGTCGCCAGCACGTGCGGCTTGGGGACCGCGACGATGGCCTGGTCGACGGTGCCGGGGTATTCCCTCAGGCTCGGGTAGACCTTGAGATCGAAGAGGGTGCCGCCGGAGGGGTTGACGGGGATGATGCCGCCGGCAAAGCCGCCCTCGACCAGATTGGCGAGAATGTCGTGGCCTACCTTGCCCGGCTGCCTGGAAGCACCGATGACGGCGACGTTTTCCGGGAAAAAGAGATGTTCTAGCATGACGATATCGGTCCTCTTGTGACGTGCGGATAGATTGCGGCAGGGATGCGTAATGCCCTGGTTTTTTCGGTGCGGACGAGCACAGAAAGAGTCTATAGCATGTCCCCGGGCCTGGCAAGACCGGGGCCCCACAAAAGCCGGCGCGCCATTGCCGGTCGCGGTTCCAGACGGTTTTTCATCGACATGGGCCGGAGGCGATGCGGAATGGTTAGGCCGGATTTGTCGCCCCGGCAGCAGCCAGGTGAGAAATCGTGTTGAATACTGATGGTTTTTTATTGCACCTTTTGTGAAATTTCCGTACCATTAAGCAGTTTGAATATCAGTTGGCCGTATCATTGGAAAAAGCACCGGATCGTTTCCGGGAAACCATGTCAAACCGTTCAGCCTCTCGAGGCCGGACGGCATACTCCACCTCCTTTGTCTATGGTACTCAAACCGATCAAGCCAAAACGGATATCCGACCAGGTCTTTGAACAGATACGGGAACTCATCTACAAGGGAGAATTCAAACCCGGCCAGCAGATACCGCCGGAGAGAGAACTGGCCGATTCGATGTCGGTCAGCAGGACGTCCGTCAGGAACGCCATAGAAAAGATGGTGGGCATGGGCCTGCTTGAACACCGGCAGGGGCAGGGGACCTTCGTCAGCCTGCCGGACGGCCAGCGCAGCGGCTCTCTCGGGATTTCGATGGCGATCGAGGAGGCGAGCATCGACGATCTCCTCGAGGTCCGCATGGGGCTTGAATGCAATTCCGCCTTTCTGGCGGCGAAACGGGCCGGCCAGAACGATCTGCTGGCGATGGAGAAATGTCTTATCGAGATGGAGACGGATCTTGAGGAGACCGAGAGGATCGGCATCGGTTCGGATACCGCCTTCCACATGGCGGTGACCTTCGCCACCAAGAACCCCGTGCTCATCCACCTGATGCGGAATTTTTATGATTTCCTCTTTGTTGGTATCAAAAAAAACCTGACCCATATGTATGATGACCCCGGGACCCTGACGGACATCCTCAATCATCATCGGTCGGTATTCGAATGCATCCGCAACCGTGAACCGGAAAAGGCCTTTGAGGCCATGCGTGAACACATCTTCTATGTGAAGGAGTATTTTCACAGCCGCTGACCCGCCCGGGAGCCGGTTGCCGCCGCTCCGCGGCATCTCCGCCGCTCCTCGATCCTGTGCAATGACAAGCCGACAGCCCCTGCCGCGCGGCAGAGCCGGGAGGCCTCGGGGCAGAACCCTCCTGTTTCCCGGTTTCCACGAGGCCCAGGCGGCATCTCGCCTGGAGCGGTCAGAGGATCTTCTTGCCGAAGAGCGATGCCGCCAGATCGACCGCCATCTCGGCGGTGCGGTTGTGGATGTCGAGGATCGGGTTGATTTCGACGATGTCGACGGAACGCAGGATCTGGGTGTCGGCGAGCACCTCCATGATCAGCTGCCCCTCGCGGTAGGTCAGGCCCCCGGTAGATGGGGTGCCGACGCCAGGGGCCTCATTGGGGTCCATGACATCGAGATCGAGACTGAGGTGGATCGAATCGAAACGGTCGAGTTTGGTCAGGGCCCGCCCCAGTACGGCGCCGATGCCGATCTCGTCGATATCGCGCATCGTGTAGACCGCACACCCCGACCCTTTCAGCATCTCCCGCTCCTGTCGATCGAGGTCCCGCGTCCCGATCAGCACCACGTTCTCCGGGCGGATTTTTGGCCCCGGTCGGCCGATGTCGATCAACTCCCGGACGCCGAAACCGAGCAGGGTCGCCAGGGCCATGCCGTGGACATTCTTGGTCGGTGAGCTCGCCGGGGTGTTGAAGTCGCCGTGGGCATCGACCCACAGCAGGCCGACCTCCCTGTCATGGGTGATGCCGCCGACCGTGCCGATGGCGATCGAGTGATCGCCGCCGAGAAAGATCGGGATCTCGCCCCGGCTGACCGTTGCCCTGGCCAGGGCATACGTCCTCTCGAGGCCCTCGCGGATCGGCCCCAGGCGTTCGCCCAGGCTGGTGCCGGTCAGGGAGAAGCGGCCGGGAATGTCGAGATTGCCGCTGTCGACCGTGGCGTAGTCGAGCTGCTGCAGCTTCTCGGCCAGCCCGGCATAGCGCACGGCGCTGGGCCCCATGTCCACCCCGCGGCGGCTCTGGCCGAGATCCATCGGCACCCCGATGATTCGAATTTTCTGTGATCGGCAGCTCATAGCTTCGACAGGTGGTTCCACAGGGTGACGATGAAATCCTGGACGTTGGTCAGGATCGCCCGGGCCTGGGCCGAGCCGCGATTGGCCAGTTTGTCGGCGCCGAACTCGGACATGTCGACGATATAGAAAAACACCGGCCGCACCGAGCCGTCCTCCATGACCCGGTAGCTCGGGGTCATGTTGCCGAAGGCGATGGCGTGGAGCTGGGTGGCCATGGCGATCACCGTGGTGGCTCGGCGGGCATGGTGCCGCATCCGGTCCTGGGCGGCGTAGGCATCGGCGATGACCTCCGGCAGCGGCCCATCGTCGCGGATCGAGCCGGCCAGGACATAGGGGATCCGGCATTCCTCGCAGGCGTGGATGATGCCGCCGCTGATCCCCATCCCCTGCAGGGCGGCCGGGATGGACCCGGCCCGGCGGACGGTATTGAGGATATCGAGATGGTTGTAGTGGCCGAGCGGCTGGTGCTCCTGGCTGTAGATGTTCTGGCCGAGGCCGGTGCCGAACCGGGCGGCCTCGAGGTCGTGGGTGGCCAGGGCGTTGCCGGCCATCAGGGCGTGGCAGAAGCCGGCCCGGACGAGGCCCTCCATCGCCTGCCGGCTGTCCTGGTCGAAGGCCACCGCCGGGCCGAGGACCCAGACGATATAGCCGTGGCGGCGGTCATGCGCCAGTATCCGGTAGAGTTCGTCGTAGGAACGGGAAAAGGGGGTCTCGCGGGTGCCGCGCGACCGGAAGGAAAACTTGTCGGCATTCGGCGCCGCAGGGGCGGAAAAGCAGTGTTCATGGACCAGGATGCCCTCCTCGCCGTTGTCGCTGCGGCCGAGCACCACCATGTCGCCGCGCCGCAGCCGGCGGCCCTCGACGACCTCGATCACGGTCCCCCGCATCACCAGCACCGCATCCATCCGACTCTCGGGGACCAGCACCCAATTCCCGTCGGCGAGGCGGATATACTCCGGGAAGTTCGAGGTGGCATGGAAGCCGTCCGGGGCGATGCCATCGGCCGGGGCCGCCGAGGTCCTGGCCGGCGGGCTGTTCCGCAGATGCGGCTGGGTAAAATCGGGAGGGGTATAGGTCAATGTCGGCTCCATCGGCGGCCTCCTTGTGCGGCGGGATATCCTAAACTATAGGGGAGAAGACCCCGAAAGGCAAACCGGGGGCGGTCGAAACAGGGCTTGACCAACCGGGATGCCAACTCTATAGTGCAGGTAGTGTCGAAAATCGCTGCAATTCTGAACAAGTACTCCATGTTTCCAAGCACGCCGCGGGGGATGTGCCTATGTTGCCCGGAACGACGGATCTTTTCCCCGATGAGGACGGGCCAATCTTTCTCGGCCACTGTTCCGTGTCCCCCCTGTATCGTACAGCGGCCCAGGCCATCCGCGACTTTACCGACGATATCGCCGCCCACGGGGTGGGCGGCCTGAAGCATCATCTCGATATCCTGCCGTGCCTGCACGCCAATGCGGCCAGGCTGCTGAGTTGTCCCGCCGCCGATATCTCCTTCGTCCACAACACCGCCGAGGCCCTGTCGATGGTGGCCAACGGCTACCCCTTTGCCCCCGGCGACCAGGTGATCGGCTATGTCCATGAATACCCGAGCAATCACTACCCCTGGGTCCTGCAGGGCCGGCGCGGGGTCGAGCTGATCCTCCTCGCCGATAACGATCCGCTCGGCGACCCTGTCGCCGGCAACAAACCGCGAGGCTGGTCGATGGCCGAGCTCGAGGCGCGGGTGACGGCGCGCACCCGGGTGATCGCCATCAGCCACGTCCAATTTTCCTCCGGCTACGCCGCCGACCTGCGGCTGCTTGGCGATTTCTGCCGGCAGCGGGGGATCGACCTGGTGGTGGACTGTGCCCAGAGCCTCGGCTGCCTGCCGCTCCGCCCGGAGCAATGCCATATCGCCGCGCTGGCCGCATCCGGCTGGAAATGGCTGATGGGGCCGTGGGCCAGCGGCCTGCTCTACACCAGCGGTGAGTTCCGGCGCAAGCTGCAGCCGGTGATGGCCGGTCCCGGGATGATGCGCCAGCACCTCGACTACCTCGATCACCGCTGGAATCCGCACGACGACGGGCGGCGGTTCGAGTATTCGACCGTGGCCTGGGACCATGCCGCCGGCCTCAACGCCGTTCTGGAGGACATCTTCCTGCGCTACGACGGCGAGGCGATCCGCGATGAGGTCCTGCGGCTGCAGGACGTCTTTCTCGCCCATTGCGACCCGGATCTGGTGCGGCCGCTGCGGTTTGCCCGGGACAACCGTTCGGGCATCGTCGCCCTCGAGGTCGAAGGCGACCTGGGGGTGATCATGGCGCGGCTCGCGGCGGCAGGGGTGGTGATGACCGGTCCGGCCGGCTACC
>Ga0209066_10003784_pt1 | contig 17016 bp, 17 predicted proteins | sample All_14_2_FD_187198 | JGI IMG/M metagenome (GOLD analysis project Ga0209066, IMG submission 187198) | Freshwater microbial communities in response to fracking from Pennsylvania, USA - Allegheny Zone_MetaG_DW_15 (SPAdes) (version 2) ... | reverse complement strand
CCGTGGACCAGGCCCTGGTCAAGCCCGCCCCCGCAGCCCCGGCCCAGATGGCGCGCCCCGTGACCCTGAACGGTTCGCAACACTTGGCCAGCGTCACCCCCATCACGGCCGCCCCGTCCTACAACCACGGCAGCCAACCCCAACTGGTGGCCATCCGTGGCGGCGACCCCCTGGGCAGCATGACCGGCCACCACAGCAATGGCCACCTCACCGGCACAGGCATGGGTGGCATGGGCATGAGCAGCATGGGGAGCATGAGCAGCACCCCTGTCATGCCCACACCTGCACCGGGTCTGTCGCACGAACAGGTGTTTGAACTGGATCGCCCACTGCGTGAAGCCCGCGACGACTTCGAGCGCGCGTACTTCGAGTTCCACCTGGCGCGCGAAGGCGGCAGCATGACCCGTGTGGCCGAGAAAACCGGCCTGGAGCGCACGCACCTGTATCGCAAACTCAAGCAGTTGGGTGTCGATCTGACACGCAACCGAAAAACAGCCACAAACTGATGTATACTGTGAGTCTTCGCTGAGCACTGCAAGCAATTGCAATGCTGAACGAGAGGCCTGGTAGCTCAGTTGGTAGAGCAGCGGATTGAAAATCCGCGTGTCGGTGGTTCGATTCCGCCCCAGGCCACCAAGATCAGCAAGAAGCCCACGACCGTGGGCTTCTTCACTTTTTGGTCTTCATGCGGGATTAGCTCAGTTGGTAGAGCGATACCTTGCCAAGGTATAGGTCGAGAGTTCGAGTCTCTTATCCCGCTCCAAATTCAGACAAAGCCCCTGGCCTCACGGCCCGGGGCTTTTCTACAATTCGGGCCCCTGTTCTACAAAACAACCGATTTGGATGGCGCGGGCCACCCAGGTGCACCGGCACGGCCGGGGCTCGCGGCCATCGTTTGAGGCGGCACACGGCCTGCGGTTTGGCCAGGTGTGAGCCACGGCACACGACATCCGGGCGCGGCTTCGCCGCCACCCACCACGCCAACGGTCTGGCACGCACCAACGAATTTCTCTGGCACCAAAAGCAGTCGTGAAATCACCATGAGGGCTCCCCAAACTCCATTGGAGACCCCATGGCACCCTTCCCTTACCGCGGCCTTCAAATCCACGTGACATCCTTTGAAGAGCCCCACGGCATCTGGTGGCCAAACGCCACCATTGAAGACCCCTCGACGGGCGAGACCGCCCCTGTCTCATTGCCCTCGTTTGCTCGCAGCCAAAAGGAAGCAGCACTGCTGGCAATCCGAGAAGCACGCATGCGCATCAGAGCCAACACCTGGCACAACTGACGCGCCCAACCACCTGGCCGAGCTGGTGACGCGCACGGTTGCCCCTTGTGAAAACCAGTTCAACCGGGCCAACCACCCGGATGAACCGCAGGAAAACCGGGTTGCACCCCCTGCCTAGGCCTACCCTGCCTAGGCGGGCAGTGGTGCCCACACGCAAAAAAGCGCCCTCAAGGGGCGCTCAGTGGTGAAGCCAGGACATGCCTCACCTCAAAGGCTTGACCCGCTCACCGATGCGCCGCTTCACGTAGTGTTCGGTCATCTCGCGCCGCTTGTGGCCAAGCAACAGTTGAGAGTGCGCCAGGTCGCCGGTATCCGTCGCGGCCTTGGCCCTGATGTCCCGAAACTGGAACGACACGCCAGCGGCATCCCTGGCCTTGTCAAAGCGTGAGCGAAGCGCGAAGGTGCCCAGGGCCTTGCCGTTGTCATCCTGGATCAGCATGGGGCCCGTGCGCTCTCGCGGCCGGGCATTGATCCGATCGATCACCGCCTTGAGTTCGCCCGTCACCTCGATGGCCCGCTTCACGCCCGTTTTGTTCTGCACCACCCACAGCACACCATCGCGCAAGTCTTCACGCCGGATCTTGAGCACATCGGCCGGCCGCTGGCCCGTCAGCAGGGCCACATCCATGGCGTCCTGCACCGTGGGGTGTGCCTTGGCCCACACCGCCTGAAACTCGTCATCCGTCACGTAGCGGTCGCGGCCCAGTTCGCGAAAGCCCTTGACGCCCTGGCAGGGGTTCGGCGCGTCGGTATAGCCCCACTCGCGGGCCTTGTTGAAGACGTGGCTCAACAGGGCCTTCTCGCGGTTGGCCCGGGCCTTGGCCGTCACACCGCGGCGGTCCAAGTACTCCCGCACATGGTGCGGCTTGATGCATTCGATCTGCACCCGGCCAAAAACCGCTTTCAGCCGCTCCAATTCTTTGAGGTTGTCCACCTGGGTGCGCCTGGCCTTCCCCGGGATCACCTGGCGTTCATACCTGGCCGCGATGGCCTCGAAGGTCTTCACCGTCGGGTCAGGCTCAGCGCCCTCAATCCGCGCCCAGGTCAGAAGGGCGATGGCCTTCACGGTCCCCAGCGGCGTCCACTTGCGTGGGGTCGTGGTGGTCACGTGATAGTAGAACTTGCCCTTGCGGGTCATCCCCCGCGGCAGGTCCTTGTTCGTGGTTCTTTGGCGGCCCATGATCAGATGCGGTCCATCGCTGAAAAGTCAGGTTCTACTAGGGTTGCAGCGTGGTTTTCCATGGTGGCCAACCCGGTTCGCACCCTGGTTAAACCCATCTTTTCAAGGAAGTAATCCCGGCTCACCCGGGCCTGCTGACTGCGTGTCAACACGAACCGCCAGCGGTTCTTTTCCAACCATCGGGCATGCCCGCTTGGCGTCTTGAACCCGGTCAGGTCCGTCAGTTCATCGTGGGTCAGGAACAGCCCTGCTGTGGTCGTGTTCATGGTTTCTTGGCCTGTTGTCGCCGATGTGGCCAGGTGGACGCCCCTCCCGGGCACCACCTGGTGTTCTTGCACTTTGCTCAGTTGCCGCTATCCTTGGCGCCTGGCCTCGTTCCTGTCGCCTCGTTCTGCCCCGGGTAGTGGTGCCCGGGGCGGGACACCCCCTCAAACTGCGCAGCTTTCTCGCGCTTTCTACGTCGGACAAACAGCTTGAAGCGCAACGCGCCAGGCTTCCGATCCGCCTCCCTCTTCAGCTTCCTTGTATGCACACGCAAGCGATTGGCGTTGTGCTCGATGCTGAAGACCCGCACAAGCCGAAAACCGAAATCTGTCGTCACCCTGCTGGTGCGTCGACGTGTCTTCATCCATTGGCCTCTGTTCATGTCTGACTCCTGGTTTGTTCACGCACGTGCAACACGGGCCATCGCGTTGGCCGCCCGTGCTGCTTGTTTCTTCTTGAAGGATGGAATGCCTTGTGCCAACTGCACCCGGCCCTTGATGGCCTGGTGATGCACGTCGCTGACTCGTTCAAAGCCCGTGAAGGTCAGGCTCATCGGCTGTACGGGGCCTGGGCCCGTGACACCGACAGCCGGATCGTTGGCTGAACCGAAGTCACCAAGTCGACCCAGATGTTCAACCTGCGCTTGCAGATCTCGAACTAGCTGCTGTTCCCGCTTAAGCTGATCCTTGAGCGCAATGCTGATGGACATGTGCAACGACGCCAGGTTGTAGACCTCAGCATCAGCCCACTGGAGGCCCCAGCGTGTCACCCAGAACAATGCAAGCATGGCCGGTCGTGGTGCGTTTCCATCCGCCAACCATCGGTACACCGTACGCACATTCACACCCAGCGCTTTTGCGAGCTCCTCAGGCTTCACATTTCCGCAGTCGTGCATCATTGCTTCCAGCGTGGGCATGCCCTTTGGCAAGCGGCTAAGCATTGACGGCCCCCTTCGCTTGTTGGTCGCCATGGCCCTGCACCAACGTCCGCAAGGCAAGGTCTTCCCTCTTGCTGGCGCAGTTCCAGGCACGCTGAAGCAAGGCATCAGCCGATGCGTGATAGCCGGATGCCCTCATGATTTTTGCTCTCGCCATCAGATCGGAATACTGATCGTTCAGGCGACTGGCTGCGACCTTGATCATGGGAACACCCCCAGGCCGTCAACTGGAACAGCGTCATCAGAATTCCCTTTGAAATCAATGCTTGCGGAGTTATTGAATCGAGTCCAAGGGGAGGCAGGCGCAGGGACAGAGCCATCGCCCTCCCCCTGCGCTTCACGCCTTTTCTGCCTTGGCTGGACGTGCCAGGTGTCACACCTGGTCTGAAGGTCCAGCACGCCGCGCACATCGGCGCCATGCACCCTCAGGCCTTGAATGGCCCGGGTGGTTTCGTCGGCATAGCGGGTGCTGGGTCGCTCGCTGTACTGCACCTTGAAGCGCAAGCCGTGAGCGTCACAGGCCTCAAGCCACGCGGCGTAATCGTTGGCCTTGCATGCCTGGTGGGCCTGGCGCAGCGCCTCACTTGGCAGCGCCTGGCCATCGACCCGGTAAAGCTCCCGGGTAGGTGTGATGGACGGCACGCCGAAGAACTGAAATTGACGGATGCCCCAGGTGCGTGACCAAGCCACGATGCGACGGGATGCGCTGCTGCCGCTGGTGCCGGTTTCGTGGTCGGTGTCCACGCCTTCACCATCGATATTCTTGGAGACGTATTTGGCGACATAGCCCACCGCGCTGCCTTTGGCCGGATCAATGTGCTCGACCGTGAACCGGTGTTCTGCTGCGCCTGGCTCATTGGGGCTGTCGGCCATGGCGTAGGAACGAAACAGGGTAGTGATGGACGCGCACTGTTCGGCAGGTGCGAACACCAAGACGTGCCAGTGTGGGCAAGCATCGTGGTGAGGCTCAACCACACGCAGGCCATATGGGGTCAGGCCCTGGTGCGCAGCCTGGCGCATGGCGCGATTCCAGAGGCGCCCCAGGTATGCCTGGGCCTGACGCGGGCTGGTGCCGTCATGGCGCTCATTTGCAGCGCCACTGGCATGCCGCGGATGCATACGGCTTGGGCATGTGATGGTCAGGAACAAGGCCAGGTGCCCCCTGGCCTTCGCATGTGCCTCAATGCCCTTGATGCGGGCCATCATGGCTTTGCGTCGGTTCTCTGGGTTGGCCTGGCTTGCATCGATCAAGTCCTGCAAGGGGATCACCTCCCCGGTGCTTTGGTTGCATGCCTCCATGCACTGCATGAGGTCAGCCAGGCGCCGCCGGTTGCGCTCAAACCGCTTCAAGGCCTTGTGTGAGGCATAGGCTGACGCACGCTTGTGAACGGCGCCCTTTTGGATCTGGTCAAGTTCGACGGTACGCAGACGCTTGCGCAGCGCACGGCGCCACCATGACTTGTCCGTCATGCGGTTCAGTCGCGGCTTGAAGCCCTCTTTGATGGGTGCTTGAACGCGATGGAATCGGGCAATGCGCCGCAATGCAAGTTGTGCGGTCTGCTCGGGTGTGCCAGCCTTCTGCCACTGGTTGGCCAGGCGCTGCACCGAGGCTGCAGCACGCTCGGCCGTGTCAGCAATCTCGTGTTCGTGGAGGTCGAAGGCTTGCGCCAACTCGGGCAGGTTGCCCAGGTGGTTGATGGTGTTTTGCATGTCGCTCCCTCAGTTCAGCGAGAGGGACGGCGACTCATAGAACGGGCGCAACTGCACACGAATGCCCGTGGCATTGATCAACGCGTGGCCCGTGTTGGTAGCCAGGTCTTCAGCCAGGCGCAACGCACCTTCTGGCGTGTTGCTGACCGTGAAGGCCTTGGCGCAAAGGTCCACCGACTTGAGGTAGGCGCCATAGTCTGGCAACCACATCACACACGTCATCGGCGTGAGCTTGTGGGTGCGCTTTGGCGAGGCCTCAGCAGGCTTTGAAAATCGGTTTGGGAAGGTGATGGGGGCGGCCCATGCGGCGGCCCTACGCATAGTGCGTGGCATTGTCTGGATCCTTGTTTCCTGTCTAGAAAAAAGGCGTGCAGGTAGGCTTTGTGTGGTGCGCCTGGCCTGCCGCTCTCACGGTCAAGCTCTGTCGGCGTCAGCCAAAGATGGCAGACGAAAGGGTGTCTGCCAGAGTCTTGTTTTTGCGTCGATCCTTGGCGGCTTGGTCGCCCTTTGCCGCCAGGTAGGTATCGGCATGGACACGATGCAGCAAGTCTGCATGCGTCTTGATTGGCGCTTTCTCGTTCAGTGCTTCGAGCTCCGGCTTGCCGCCAATTTCGCGGCCAAACAGCTTGGCGAACAACATGCCGTTGTCAGCCAGGAGCTTGAGCACTTCTGCATGGGTTGCTTCAGCCTTATCGCTGAACTGTTCAAGAAAACCGCTCTTGACTGGCTCCGCCAACAGTTTGGCTGCGCGCTCTTCGTTCTCTTCGATCAGATCGAGCACATGACCCATTTCAGGCTCAGCCATGGCGATTCGCATGTGGTGGAAGTTCGCCTTCGATGGTCGGCCACCAACTGGTGTTTCTTTTGAGCCTTCGGGACCACCGACCACACCAGCAGGAAACACCAAGCCCGACTCTTTGGAGTTGGCGCCCGGCTCTGGCGTGTCGTCGAACGTGTACCCCTTCTTCTCGTAGAACGACCGCAAGGCATCAAGGTACACCGGCTCGGGAATGTAGGAACCGAACTTGCCAGCACTGTGGGCCTCAAACCGCTTCAGCTTGTGCAAAGCGAGGTTGCTCTCTTCCGCTGCGGCGGACTGGCTCAAGCCAAAGTAGCTACGAGCAGCTCGGGCCTGCTCAGGGGTGATGGAGAGAGACGGAAAGTCGAACATTTGAACTCCTTTAGTTGCTGTTCTCGACAGAGCAACTATAAGAGTTCTCGACCAAAAAGAAAACCAACTCGACTAAAAATGTCGAGAAATGAGACTTTTGCGCTGTCAGCCTTCTGGATCTGGGTACACCTGCTCGCCTCCAACGATGTCACCGTCTTGATCAAATTTGAACTTTGTCCCTATGTTCATAGCCATCTCTCGGGACATTTTTTGAGCTAGGTCACCGATGGAAAGCGACTGAAAATCTTCTTCTGTGAGGCCTTGAAAGTTCTCTCTGATCTTCTGAACCAGGTCTACAGTGATCAGCAACCCCAGCGCCCTGAGCCCAGCAAGGCGCTCGTCCCCCAAGGTATGCCCTCCTAGCGATAGGGCCAGGCTCAGCAATGCATCCCTTTCATGGTCTTTCAGCGCCATGACGACAAACGCGACTTCTAGCGAAGCACTGACAGCCCTTCGCTTGTTTCGCAGGCCCTCCATCGCCACATGAGACGTTTGGAAAGGGTTCTCCGAACCGTAGATCAGCTGATTTGGCGTTACGTGCAGCGTCTCGCAAAGGATTCGCAGCTCACGGGTACCCGGCCGAGATGTTCCCGCCTCGTAGCCAATCAAGGCGGTCCGAGAGACGCCCTTTTCTTCAGGGTCCGACCACTTCGAACGAACGCTGACCTGCTGCTGCGTCAAGCCTTTCGCATCACGCGCTTCACGGATGCGCCTGCCAATAGCGACATCGCTTGTGTCCGCACCTTGCGGCTGATGTTCTTTGTCCTTTGAGGTTGGCTGCATCGACTTTCTCACGGCGGTGAATATCGCCAATCTCCATTGTCGCAGCACATCAAGCCGGTTCTACAAACGGGCCAAATCCGCCCAGTTTGCCCCAGGAGCCAACAACAACAGGCATCCAGATTATTCAATACGGAGCGCGTAAGTGCCTGTTTTACATACAGTTCGGGCCTGCTTGAAAATCCGCGTGTCGGTGGTTCGATTCCGCCCCAGGCCACCAAGATCAGCAAGAAGCCCACGACCGTGGGCTTCTTCACTTTTTGATCTTCATGCGGGATTAGCTCAGTTGGTAGAGCGATACCTTGCCAAGGTATAGGTCGAGAGTTCGAGTCTCTTATCCCGCTCCAGATTCAGAAAAAGCCCCTGGCCTCACGGCCCGGGGCTTTTTCGTTGGCGCCCTCCGCCAGGATCTCAAGGCAGAATGCCCTTTCCAGGCACCTCAGAGCATCCCCTTGTCACTTCCTCTGGTCATCCTTGTCATGGTCTTGACCGCGCTCGCCACGGCGGCATGGTCCCGGCGGCGTTACCGCCATCGCCAGCACCTGCGGCTGGCACAACAGGCCATGCAACTGCGTCAGCAGGCCAACCAGCGCCCACAGGGCGTCCATTTCCCGGCGGGTGACGCATCACGGCTGCAGGTCTACACCGTCGCGACCAGGCCAGGGCCTGGGCTGGATCAACTGATGGCCTCTTGCCATCGAGCCGACCTGGGGCTGACCGTACTGGGACTGGGCAACCACTGGGAGGGCTATGGCAACAAATGGCTCTGGACGTTGGCCTACCTGAAAAGCCAGGACCTGCCCCCGGATGCCCTCATGGTGTTTGTTGATGGCTACGACGTGATCAACACCGCCCGTCCCGAGGAGCTGATCGCCAAGTTCCGGCAGTTCAACGCACGCGTGGTGTTCAGTGCCGAAGTCAACTGCTACCCGGACGAGGCCCTGGCAGCCCAGTACCCACCTTCGCCCACGCGGTTCAGATACCTCAACGCCGGAGCAGCCATGGGGCATGTCGGCGATTTCATGCGCATCATCGAGCGCATTGGCTTTGGGGTGACCGACGACGACCAACGCGGCTTCACGCGGTATTTTCTGGACCATCCAGGCGAGATCACACTGGACCACCAAAGCCTGCTGTTTGTCTCGCTGTTCAGGCTGGGCATGGAGGACTTTGAGTGGGATGCCGCGCAGCAGCGCTTCATCCTGGTCGAGACCGGCCATCAACCCTGCTTCCTGCATGGCAACGGCACCTCAGCGCCGTTGTTGCAGGCCATGGCGCAAAGACTTTCCTTGGAGCTGCAATGACCTTGCTCACCTCGACCTGCCAGGAGGCCAACCGGCGCGAGTTCCTGCGCCAGTGCTTCTTGACCGCCGGTGCCTGCGGCCTGGTGTCCATGGGCCTGCCGGCCCGGGCGCAGCCTCAGGGCCGTGGCTTTGATTTTGCCCACCTGGGACCACTGGGTGAGCCCGATGCCAACGGCCTGTGCCTGCCCCCGGGCTTCACTGCCCGCATCGTGGCGGTGTCGGGCCAGGAGCCCTGCGCGACGGCCACCCACGCCTGGCACACCTTCCCCGATGGCGGCGCCACCTTTGCAGCACCCGATGGTGGCTGGGTCTATGTGAACAACAGCGAAGTGCCCCTCGGCCTGGGTGGCGTGAGTGCCCTGCGATTTGATCGCGCGGGGCAAGTGGTCGACTCGCGTCGCATCCTGAACGGCACCAGCACCAACTGCGCGGGAGGCGCCACGCCCTGGGGCACCTGGTTGTCTGGCGAAGAAACCAACCTGGGCCGGGTGTGGGAATGCCAGCCCCTGGGCCTGGCCTCTCAGGCTGTGTCTCGGCCTGCGCTGGGCATCTTCAAACACGAGGCCGTGGCGGTGGACCCGGTGCACAAGACCCTGTACCTGACGGAAGACGAAGGCGATGGCCGCTTCTACCGCTTTGTGTGCAGCAGCGCGGACTGGCCAGCATCGGCCGATCGGCCCGCCTTGAAAAACGGCAAGTTGCAGGTCTTGCGTTTCCAGGGCCTGCCGGACGACACCTACCCGCCCGCAGGCTTCGATGTCACTCAGGCACAACCAGTGGAATGGGTCGACGTTCGCAGCCCGACCGTGGCGCAAGGCATCGTGCGCGGCCTGCTGGGGCCCCAAGCCCCAGGCACCGTGTTCAAGGGAGGCGAGGGGCTGTGGTACTTCAACGGCATCGTCTATTTTTCAACCAAGGGCGACAACCGCATCTGGGCGCTCGACCCGGCCCGGCAAAGCCTGCAGGTCATCTACGATTTTGAGACCACCGCCCCGGAGCAGCGCGTGCTGTCGGGCGTGGACAACCTGACCGTGAGCCCGCGCGGTGACGTGCTGGTGGCCGAAGACGGCGGCAACATGGAACTGTGCGTGATCCTGCCCGACCGTCGCGTGAAGGTCTTGCTCAGGCTGGTGGGACAGGAGGACTCCGAGTTGACCGGCCCGGCGTTTTCGCCCGATGGCCGCCGGCTGTACGTCAACTCGCAACGGGGCGGGCGCCAGGGCAAGGGCCTGGGGATCACCTTTGAGGTGACGCTGCCAGCCTGAGCACATCCAGATACCCTGGGGCGGCAGGCAACTGCAGCTTGTCCGTGAGCAGCCGATGCATCAAGGGCAGGCGGTAGTAAGGCACCGAGGCCATCAGGTGGTGCTCCTGGTGGTAGTTGACATGCAGCGGGGCCACGGTCAGGCGGGCCAGCCAGCCCGCGCGCGTGGTGCGGGTGTTGCGGAACATGTCGGGGGTGCGTTCCAGGCAGCCGTGCTCCGCGATGGAGCGGATGCGGGTGAACAGCGGCAAGGTCGTCAAAAAGGCCACCACCCAGGCCGCATACAGCCAGGCGTGCCCCGTCAAGGCCAACACGCCCCACAGCACCCCATTGGTGATCAACATGGGCGCCATCTGGCGCAACGCCCTGCCCGCGTATTGAGGCCATCGTCGGCCGTTGGCAGGCAACCGGACGATGTCGTTGGCCACGGTCCATCGGATGATGCCGGCATCCATCAGCACATGGCCGTACACGCTCTTGAGGCCTGTCAGGCCCAAGATGTCACGCAGCAGCTTGCGGGTCAGCGAGGCACGCGTCACCGGAAAATCTTCGTGCAGCGAGAGGTCGGGGTCCGCTGGGGTGCCAGTCTGGGTGTGATGCACATGGTGGTGAGCACGGTACAGACCCAGGTCCAGCCAGATGGGGCGTGCTGCCAGCCAGTCGGTGAGGGTGTCATTGAGCACACGGGTCTTGAACAGCGTGCGGTGAGCCCCTTCGTGCTGCAGGATGCCCATGCACAACTGACGCCCGCCAATGACGACGACCGCCCCCACAAACGTCAACACGTGAGGCCAGCGGGCCAGCACCGCCAAGGCCAACCCGACGATCAACCAGGTGGAGGCGATGGCCCAGGCCCCCCGCCAGTCCGATCGGGCCGTGAGCAGCACGACCTGCTCGCGGGTGAACAGGTCGTTCAGACGCCGCCGACCGTTGGCGGGTGTGGGCGTGGCATCCAGGGATTCGTCAGTGGTCATGGCTTGAATGTTTCATTTCAAGTCACATTATGACTATTTTGGTAATCCGCACAAGGGGCAGAAAGATCCTTACACTTTGGACCCTTGAAGAAGCACTGCCCGTGAAGCCCTCGATTTACTTTGTCGACGTTGATCGACCCGACACCTGGACACGCTACCGCCCTGGTCTGTGCGACAACTGCGTGGCCAACTGCTGCACCATGCCGGTCGAAGTCAAACTGCCAGATCTGGTCCGCCTGACCCTGGTCGACCCCTTCGAAGCCGAGCATGAAGCGCCCAAACAGATCGCCAAGCGCCTGAGCAAAGCGGGTCTGATCGAGCACTTCAACTTCAAGCACGGCATCTTCACCCTGGCACGCCGTGCCAGCGGCGACTGCTCGTTCCTGGATGCCGCCACGCGGCGCTGCACCGTGTACGAACAACGACCCAACACCTGCCGCAAGCACCCGCAGGTTGGTCCCCGCCCCAACCACTGTCCGTACGGGGCCAAGACCCCGCCTGCGTTCAGGTAAATGGGCGGTCACGGGCAGGGGGAGCACCTGTGGAAATCGGTCGACGCCCACCACGCGACCTGCTGAGGCCCGGTCAGCACCCCACCAAGGTCATCAATCGATCGATGGCGGCCTCCACGCTCACGACCTGCGTGTCGATCTCGATGTCGGGTTGCGCTGGAGGCTCGTAGGGGGATGACACCCCCGTGAAGTCAGCCACGTCGCCCACCCGTGCTCGGGCATACAGCCCCTTGGGGTCGCGTTCCTCACAAACGGTGAAGGGGGTGCTGACGTGGACCTCTCGGAAATGCTCGGCCCCCACGATCTGCCGGGCCCTTGCTCGGTCTGCAGCAAACGGCGAAATGAAGGCGGTGATGACGATCAGGCCTGCATCGTTCATCAGGCGAGCCACCTCGGCAATGCGTCGGATGTTTTCGCTGCGATCCTGGGCCGAGAACCCCAGATCCCGATTCAGGCCATGGCGCACGTTGTCGCCATCGAGCACAAAACAGGCGCGGCCACGTTGGGTCAAGGCCTGTTCCAGCGCAAAGGCCAGGGTCGATTTGCCCGACGCGCTCAAGCCGGTGAACCACAGCGTCATGGCCGTCTGCCCCAGGCGCGCCTCGCGGTCTGCACGCGCAACCGATCCCCCATGCCACCTCAAGTTCGAATCGCTACGATTCATGGTGCCCTGGCGCCCTGTTCAGTGCTCACGGGCCAGGATGGCCAATGAATTCATGGCTTTGTGGTTGCCGGGATCCAGCGCCAGGATCTTTTCATAAGCGGCCTGGGCGGCTGCCAGATCGCCCTTCTTGTAATGCACATAGCCCAGGGAGTCGTAGGCCTCCAGGATGGAGGCATCCCGGTCGATCACGTCCTGCAGCACGGTCAGGGCCTCCTCAAAACGCCCCAGATCGCCCAGGGCGACCGCCATGTTGAACGTGGCGGGCAGGTAGTCAGGCTGGATCTCCAGCGCCTGCCGGAATGCGGCGATGGCGTCTTCCTTGTGATGCTCGTTGAACAGGTCGTTGCCACGCTCGAAATGAGGCGCTGCCCGCTCCAGAGGGGACTCGGGCATGCGCACCTCACCCACACCGCCGCCATCCACGATGTAGTTAGCATGGGACTGCGGACTGTCAAAACCCAGCAACTCCATCCGGACATGGGGCAGCACCGACACGGCAAAGACCTCGTCCAGACCCGCGGTGAACTCCACAAACGACAGGATCTGACCCGTCCTGATGTTGACCACCCACACGCCACTGACACGCTTGGCCAGCCGGGTGATAGGCAGGCCGCTGAAGGTTGCGCTTTCGCGCACTTTGGACAGGCCCACAAAGGCCAGGTCGCCGTGCATGTCCAGCCCCCGGGTGAAGCCCGGCAGGCTGGCCACCTGCACCACCTGACGCGTCTCGAAGTCGAAGTACGACAAGGTGCCCTTGCCCGACTCCAGCAACCACAGCCTGCCCTGGTGCCACCGTGGCGAGTGCGGCATGCACAGGCCCTGGGCCAGCACCTCGTTGGTCGTGATGTCCATCAGGATGCCGCCCGTGGCCTTGGTGGCACGCCAGCCCAGGGGCTCGTCGCTGTGTCCGAGCGCCGTGACATAGCGAGGCACCCCATCGCGGGCACAAAAGCCATTGAGGTGGCATTTGTCCAGCGGCTGCATCAAGGTGATGAAGGGCGGCTTCCACACCGGCTTGAAGCTCTGGTCCGGCGCCTTGACGCACAGGCACGAGAACTTGGTGTTGACGAAATAGAGCTCGCCGCCACACACCTCCATCTCGTGGATGTCCACGTCCCCCGTGAAGTGGATGTTCTGGGGCAGGTAGCAGGCATCAAAAGACCGGGCCTCATCCAGTTGGTCTGTGACGGCCTTGAAATTGCCGAACTGATAGATGCCATGTCCCAGACCGGCCCACAAGGTGCCACCTCGCGCATGCATGCCCATGGGCCTGGGAAAGTCCTTGGCTCGGATGTCGAACCGCCCCTGGTGCTGGCCCATCAACACCACCTTGCCGCTCTGATAGGTCGACATGGCGATGGTGAGCCGGAGCTTGCTCAGCAACGCCACCAGGTTCACCGAATACGTGAAGTCGATCTTTTCAGGGCCTGCCGGTGGCTGTGTCATGGGGCGCGAGGTCGGTCAGAACTTCAGGTTGTAGGTCACTGAAATGGCATTATTCCTGTACTTCGTCCCTGCGCCCTGGTGCGTGAGCAGGAAGTTCAGGTGGCTGGTCTCGCTGGTGCGACGCTCGTAGCCCAAACCCAGCTCATGCGTCCAGCGGCCATTGTTGACTCCCTCAACCTGGAACTTCACCGCCGGCGATCCCTGGAAGGCGGCACGCGCCGATGCGCCATCACCCTGGGTGTTGTAGCCCAAGTAGGCGCTGCCCACGATCTTGGAGACTGGGTCCAGCTTGTATTCAAAGGCAGAACCGGCGCCCACGATCACGTCGTCGTGATGGAAGCCGTCCACCGTCAAGTTGGCCGACGATCCTGTTTCCGTGAACTGCGGGCTGCGATATCCCAGGTAAGACAACTGCACCGAGGGTTGCACCAGCCATTGGTCGTTGAGCGGGTAGTCGCGGATCAGCTTGACCTCCACCGAGGTGGTCGACGTGGTGTAGGACGCGGTGGCCGTCTCGTTCAGCAAGGCCATGTGACGGGCGCTGCGGGTGTGCTGACTGGCGTAGCCCACCTGGTACTGAACGTTGGTCTTGTCGTCCAGCACCGGCACCGTGCCGTACAGCAAGGCGCTGTACACATCCAGGTTGGCCGACTGGCTGACGTTGTTCACGCCCACGTCGGCGTTGGTGTAAAAGAAGGCGACGCCCACGCGCTTGCCCGAATCAAGCTTGCCATCAAGGCCCAAACCAAAGCCCTGGGTGTTGAGCTTGAAGCCATCCACGCCATCCACATCCTTTTGCTTGCCCCAGGTGCCAAAAGGCTTGAACCAGGCATTGCGGTCAGAGAGCATCGCATCCCCCGAGTTCAGGCCACGGCCCGCCATCGCGTTCTGGCGAAAATTGACCAGTTCGCGGATGCCATGGGCAATCTGCTGGGTAACATTCAGACCGGAAAGCGCCGTCCCTGGCGTGAAAGAGGCCACCGCTGCAGCGATCTGACGGTCGGTGCCCAAGGTGTTGAGCGCCCCCAGCACCGGCGCCAGGGCGACACCACCGCCCTCCTTGATGGTTTGCAGCGCACCGGCGGCCGACTGGGCGTTGCCACTGCCGCCGCCTCCAATGGTGGCATCGACAATGGTGCTGCCTTCCACCACCTGAAGGTCCAGGGTGTTGCCATCAACGATGGCCACGAAGCTGAGCAACGCCGAGTTGTCGATGACGTTCAACGCGCCCTCGAGCGACAGGCCCTCGGGGTCGTCAGTGGAGACCACGTCCTGCAAGGTCTGTCCCACCAGCAACTCGACGTTGGTCGATGCCGCCAGCACATTGATCGCCAGGGTCGAGCCCGCTTCAAACGTGGCCGTGCCGGTATAAAGCTGCGAATGCGTGACCTCGTTGCCATCGGTCAACAAGCCGATTTCGAGGGTGCCGCTGGCGCCATTCAGAAAATGGCCCCAGACCGCCGAGCCGCCCTTGCCTTGGGCGTCATGGGGCAGGCTGATCTTGCCGTGGTTGTCCAGCGAACCGCTGACGCGAAGGTTGCCGTTCAACACCCCGGAGGCCGTGTTGGTCACATCGATAAAGCCCTCGCCCGCATTGATCGAATACGCTCTGAAATCAGCGGCAGCGCTCTCTCCCAACCCGATCCTGGCAGTGATGGAGCCGCTGTTTTCGATGTGGCCATGGCCATAGCCAACCTCGATGCCTGAGGCCGATCCGTCCACGGCATCGACCATGATGGTGCCGCGGTTGGTGATGCTGGACTCAAGCCAGCCCGACTCCGCCTCGACGGCTTGCAGGGACTGCGCTCTAATACCGACCACATCCCCGGAGAGCGACGCCGCCAGGATCTGACCGGAGGCTTCGTTGGTGATGCTGGCGCCCGACAAGGTGTTGACAGTGACTCCCCATGCATAGGTTTGCTCGCCACGCGCGGTCACATCAATGGTGCCGCTGTTGGTGATGCCAGCCGACAATGCGAAGGATTCCAGCATCCCTGCCGCAATGCCGATGGCGTTTGCATCGCCATCCACGTCAATGAGGCCGCGATTGGTGATCGTTGAATCCGTGATGGGCATCGAGTAGAACGAGTTGAACGCGATGCCCACGCCAGCCCCACCTCCCGCAGACACCACGATGGATTTGTCCGCCAAGTTGGTGATCGACAGCCCGCGGATGTCCCCGCCATAGTAGGCCCAGGCCTGAATGCCGAAAGCAGACCCATTGCTGGTGGTCGCCGAGATGGTGCCGGCGTTGGTGATTGTGGTGTCCGACAGGGACAGGTTCACACCTTGCGCAAAGATGCGAATGCCTGCAGAGGGGCCCGAGTCTTCCGAGGTCACATCGATCGAGCCATGGTTGGTCACCGTCAGACCGGACACATTGAGGCTTGAGTCGGATGAAACATCAATCCCGTAAGCGGCGTACCGCTCGGTGGTGACCGTGATTGCACCACCGTTGGTGATCGAGGACATGCCGCTCAAGGTCAGGTTGCCGCCGTTGCGAACACTGATGCCGCGCGCCTGACTGGAGGTCGACGTGGCCCCGATCGAACCGCTGTTGTTGATCACCAGAGAATCGATCGATTCAAAGTCGGCGATGCCCATGCCCACGCTATTGGCGTAAGAGGAGCCTGTCGCCGCAACAGTGATCACACCGGTGTCGCTGTTGGTCAGGGAAGAGCCCGAAAGAGCCCCAATGCCATTGCCCTGGACCACCACGCCGCTGGCAAAGCCTGCGTATTGGTCGGAGGACACCGAGAGGGTGCCGTGATTGGTCAGCAGTGTGGCGCCATCGGTTCTGATGCCGGAGGCGGTCAGGCCGACGCCGTCCGCGCTGATGACCACACCGGCCGCAACGTTGAGGGTCGCGACAACGCCCTGGTTGAAGACGGCGATGGCGTCCAGCAGGCCGGAGGGGGCACTGTCATCGGAGGTGACGGTCAGGTTGGCGTTGACATGGATGGTCGGGATCCCCATTTCAGCGGCCCAGAAGGTCGACTCCAGGGTCAAGGGCGAATCAATGCTGAACTCGGACACCGGATCGGCATGCGCAGTCTGCATCGCCAGCAAGGCGGCCAACACGGCCGTGGCCACCCGGGTCTTGTGGGGCCGTCCCTGAGACTGCAGATTTGTTCGTGCCCTGTTCATGGAACCGTTGTTTTTCATGGGACTTTGACCTGGTGAAGGGATGGAGCAGCGTACGCTTTGTTTCAACCTCAGCCTATCTTGCAACCATGGAAGCCAAAGCCCCAAACAACACCACCTGGTCGCGCCGGGCGTTGATTTCGTTGCTTTTCGGTCATTTGCTGGGATTGATCGGTTGCGCGCAGATCCCCGACGGCACAGAGCGTCGTGAGCGCGCCACGGACCTGGCTGTCTCGCATGGCTGGGGCCCGCTGGCCTGGGGCGCAGGCGGTTTCACGCTGCAAGGGTTTGTGGCCCCCGAACCCGTGGCCGGACGACCGCTGGTGCTGTTCATCGAAGGTGATGGCCTCGCGTGGCTGACCCCCACCACCCCTGCAC
>Ga0209066_10003782_pt1 | contig 17024 bp, 9 predicted proteins | sample All_14_2_FD_187198 | JGI IMG/M metagenome (GOLD analysis project Ga0209066, IMG submission 187198) | Freshwater microbial communities in response to fracking from Pennsylvania, USA - Allegheny Zone_MetaG_DW_15 (SPAdes) (version 2) ... | reverse complement strand
AATCGTTCGACCGCCCCCAGGAAGCCCTTTTGCCGGGCCGGCGACGTCGGTTCGGAAGCACTCATGCAGAGCTCGCCTGAATTTGAAGAGACCCCCATCCCTCGCGTCCACCGCTAGCGGGCCCGGCACGCAGCGTAAAGAGGGTGGCGGGGCTCGCGGACTGGAAATACGGCTTTGCCGCTGAAGAGGGCGAAGCCGGCGTAGGTCCTCCCCCTGGCGGGGGAGAAGGCTTTCCCACGAACCCAAAATTCTTGTCATCCCGGCCGGACCCCGGCGAAGGCCGGGGGGAGCGCCGGGACCCAGGGGCAACCGCAGTGCGCCGGCCCCTGGGTCCCGGATAGCCTCTGCGAGGCTTCCGGGATGACAAGAATTTGTGGGTAAAAGGAGCTCTATCCTCTGCGTTCAGCGAATCGAAGTGAGCAAAATCAATCACTTCCAACTTTCTCGCCCTTGCGTATCCCCCGCGCCAAAACCTCATGGATACTACTTCTTGTCCCCGTCGCAGGGGGAGGGCGCTTGGTACCGGCCTGATGCGGCGACGGGAGATGGAGCTGAGCGGGGCCGCGCGGTCACGCGGCGGGAGCGATGGTGGTCTGTTCGTTGGATTGATCCGGGACCACCGGAAGCCTTGATGCGGAACAGCGCGGATCACAGGGCGGGGATCAGAAGCCGCCTATCGCACATCGTCGGCGCTGAGACGGATTAGCCGATCAGCGAGATGCGCGCCCGTCCGGGGGTTAATTGGGAATCAGAGCTGAAACTCACGCTCGTGTGCCCCGATCCTCACGGTCAAGAACAGCTTCTGCGAAGCGGACAGGTCGAGCCGAAACGCAAACACACATCACGGTCATCCGGGTTCGCCCCGGCCGCTTCGCGCCTCCCCGACTAACTCAGCGAGTGATCGCGTGAGGCTGAGACCCTGCGTCCGACGCCCGGACGCCCCCTCCGTCACGCTGCGTCTTCGCAGCGCGCCGCCTCCCCCGTTGCACGGGTGAGGAGAGGCGATCTTCTCCTCCCGCGTAGCGAAGCGTGCGGGGGAGGTGGCGCGGCGCGGATACGCGACGTGACGGAGGGGGCGTCCCGGCGATGGCCGACAACCACCAACCAGGAGACCTCCCCATGCCCAAATCCAAACCACCCCGCCGTCGCTATCGCCCGCTTCGCCGCGTCAACAAGGTCACGGAGCGCGCGATGACAATCTACGACAAGTTGGAAGAGGTCACCGAGAAGCTCCATCGGCAGATCGAGCCCTTCCTCGATCAGATCCCGGCGCGCGAGCGCACCCTGATGCTCACCCTGCTGGCCGACAACCGCGCTCAGATCGCCGGCGGTCGCGCCGACATCCTCCAGCCTAGCGCCACGCCGGTTCTGGACGAACTGCTCAGGCAAGACGCCGAGCGGCGACGCAAGGCGCGATTGACTCCCCCGCCCTCGCCCGTATTTTCCGGCCGGTTCGCGTAACTGGCGCTAGTGATGGGCAACCATCGGGGAGCGCGGACCTCATCAGCCGCGCGCCTGGGCTCCTTTTCGTCTCGTTCCACCAGACCCGGAGTCCCGCCGTGCCCGCCGCCCCCGATTATCCGTCCGCCCCCGATCTCGTCGCCCCCAAGCGGGCCCTGCTGTCGGTCTCCGACAAGACGGGCCTGGTCGAGGCGGCCAAGGTCCTGCACGAGGCCGGCGTCGAGCTGGTCTCGACCGGCGGCACCAAGGCGGCGATCGCCGCGGCCGGTCTGCCGGTCAAGGACGTGTCGGACCTGACGGGCTTTCCCGAGATGATGGACGGCCGGGTCAAGACCCTGCACCCCATCGTGCACGGCGGGCTGCTGGGTGTTCGCGACGCCCCCGAACATGCCCAGGCCATGGCCGACCACGGCATCGGCGGCATCGATATCCTGTATGTGAACCTCTATCCGTTCGAGGCCACGGTCGCGAAGGGCGGCAGCTATGCCGAGTGCGTCGAGAACATCGACATCGGCGGCCCGGCCATGATCCGCTCGGCGGCCAAGAACCACGGCTATGTGGCGGTCTGCACCGACCCGGCGGACGTGGCCGAAGTGCTGGAGGCGCTGAAGGCCGGCGGGACCACCCTGGCCCTGCGCCAGACCCTGGCGGCCCGCGCCTATGCCCGCACGGCGGCCTATGACGCGGCGATCTCGGCCTGGTTTGCCCAGGCCCTGGGGCAGGACTTCCCGGTCCGCAAGAGCATCGCCGGGGAGCTGCGCCAGGTGATGCGCTATGGCGAGAACCCGCACCAGAAGGCGGCCTTCTATGCCTTCCCCAATCCCCGCGTCGGGGTGGCCACGGCGACCCAGCTGCAGGGCAAGGAACTCAGCTACAACAATATCAACGACACCGACGCGGCCTTTGAACTGATCGCCGAGTTCGACCCGGCCGATGGCCCGGCCGTGGCGATCATCAAGCACGCCAATCCCTGCGGCGTTGCGGTGGGCGGCAGCCAGCGCGAGGCCTATGAGCGGGCCCTGGCCTGCGACCCCACCTCGGCCTTCGGCGGCATCGTCGCCGTCAACACCCGCCTGACCCGCGAGGCGGCGCTGGCGATGGTCGAGATCTTCACCGAGGTGGTGATCGCGCCGGAAGCCGACGACGACGCCATCGACGTGTTCGCCGCCAAGAAGAACCTGCGCCTGCTGGTGACCGGCGGCCTGCCCGACGCGCTTTCGACCGGCGACACCTTCAAAAGCGTGGCCGGCGGTTTCCTGGTGCAGTCGCGCGACGACGCGCGGATCACGGCGTCGGACCTCAAGATCGTCACGAAGCGCCAGCCGACCGACACCGAGGTGCGCGACATGCTGTTTGCCTTCACCGTCGGCAAGCACGTCAAGTCCAACGCCATCGTCTATGCCCGCGACGGCCAGACCCTGGGCGTGGGCGCCGGCCAGATGAACCGCAAGGACTCGGCCCGGATCGCGGCCCTGCGGGCTGCCGATTTCGGGTTGGACCTGCAGGGCTGCGCCTGCGCCTCGGAAGCCTTCTTTCCGTTCGCGGACGGTTTGATCCAGGCGGCGGAAGCCGGAGCGACGGCGATCATCCAGCCGGGCGGCTCGATGCGCGACGGCGAAGTGATCGAGGCGGCCGACCGGCTGGGTCTGACCATGGCCTTCACCGGCGTGCGGGTGTTCAGGCACTAGGGCCCGGATGATGCAAAGCCACGCCTGGGGAGCCAAGGTCGTCGACGCCTCGCAGGTGTTCAAGCCCGCCGGGCCCGGCCCCTTTCCGGTGGCGCTGATCCTGCACGGCTGCGGCGGCAAGACGCCGTTTCTGGAGGCCTATGCCCAGACGGCGGTGGACGCGGGCTATGCGGCCATCGTGGTCGACTCGCTGAAGCCGCGCGGCCTGTCGACCCTGGACGCCAAGCTGCTGGTCTGCACCGGCGTGCGGCTGCACGGCCTGAAACGCGCGGCCGACCTGTTCGCGGTGCTGGCCTGGCTCGAGGGTCAAGCCTGGGCCGACGCCAGCAGCGTGTTCCTGGCCGGCTGGAGCCATGGCGGCTGGACGATCATGGACGGTTACGCCATCGGTGAGAACGCCGCCCGCGCCACGGGCCTGGCCGACGCCGATCCGTCCCGGCTGCGGACCCAGGTCAGGGGCGCGCTGCTGGTCTATCCCTTCGCCGGCTATCCCGCCCTGACCACCCGGCAGGGCTGGGGCGGGGCAGGGCCCAAGGTCTGGTCGGTGCTGGCCGGCCGCGATCAGGTGGTGGGCTGGAAGGCGCCCCGCAGGGCGCTGGAGCGGCTGAAGCGCGACGGCATTTCGGTGGACTCGGTCTTCCATGCCGACGCGACCCACGCCTTTGACGACGACCGCGCCAATGATCCGCGTTCCCGGTATCGCCCCGACCTGTTTGGCCAGACGCGGGACTATTTCACCCGCGCCCTGGAGGCCTCGAAGATCTAGGAGGCGCTGGCCAGTTCCCGTAGCGCTGCGTTGGCGATGGTCAGCTTGGCGAAGGTCCAGCCGCCGCCGGCGTTCTCGATATCCTCCACCGTGCGCTTGGCCGCGCGGACGCGGTCGATGCGCAGGGCGGCCCACGAGGTCACCGCCGCCTTGGCCGACAGCTCGTCCTCGCCGGCCTGGGCGTTGGCCGAGAACTTCAGCACCGCCTGGGTGATCGTGGTCTGCTCGCTGAGCAGATCCTCGATCAGGCGGCGCACCGCCAGCCGCTCGAAGGCGTCGCCGCCGACGAACGAGCCCGCCGCGCCGCGCAGGCGGTCGAAGCCGAAGGCCGAGCCGGTCTGGTGATAGAGGCGGGCCACGTCCCTGACGGTCCAGCTGGACGCATTGGCCAGGTCCACCAGGTCTGCGGCGATGGTCAGGGGCTGCAGGCTGGCGACGGCCTGGGCCAGGGCCTCGGGCGCGCCGTCGGCGACATAGGTCTTGACCCGCTTGGCCACGACCTTCTGCTCGAAGGCCGACAGCACGGCCGGGGTCAGGTCGCGAAGCTCGGCGACGGCGGGGCCGTAGTTCTCGACCAGCGTCCTGACCGAGGCCTTGTCGCGGAACGCCCGCCGCGCCAGCCAGAAGGTCAGGCTGCGCAGGGCGTAGGCCACGGCCTTGTACAGCCCGGTCTGGCCAGTGGCCGAGGCGTGATTGTCCAACGCCGAGACCTGGTCCCACAGGGCGTCGATGCCGAGGATCTCGCGAGCGGCCGTGAAGCCGGTCACCAGGGCGTCGACATCGCAGCCGGCGGCGGCCTTCAAGCGCGTGGCGAAGGTCGGGCCGCACATGTTGACCATCTGGTTGCCAACGACCGTGGCGATGATCTCGCGCTTCAGGCGGTGCTTCTGCATCTGGTCGCCATAGCGATCCAGACCCTTGGGGAAGTAGCCGCGCAGGGTCTTCTCGAACCACGGATCGTCCGGGGCGTCGGAGGCGACGATGTCGTCGAACAGGTCCAGCTTGCCATAGGCCAGCAGCACGGCCAGTTCCGGTCGGGTCAGGCCCTTGCCGGCCTGGCCCCGCTCCAGCAGCGTCGTATTGCTGGGCAGGCCCTCGACCTTGCGATCCAGGCGACCCCGGCTTTCCAGATCGACCATGTAGCGGACATGGCTTTCGACCTCGGCCACCGCGTCGCTTTCCAGCAGGGTCAGGGCCAGGGTCTGGTCGTAATTGTGCGCCAGCACGTGCTGGGCGACATCATCGGTCATCGAGGCCAGCAGCGTGTTGCGGCTGGGGCGATCCAGCTCGCCGCCGCGTTCCAGCAGACCCGTCAGGATCTTGATGTTGACCTCGTGGTCGGAGCTGTCGACGCCGGCCGAATTGTCGATCGCGTCGGTATTGATATGACCGCCGGCTGTTGCGAACTCGATGCGCCCGGCCTGAGTCAAACCGAGATTGGCGCCTTCGCCCACAACCTTGACCCTCAGGTCCGCGCCGTTGACGCGGATGGCGTCATTGGCCTTGTCGCCGGCGTCGGCATTGCTTTCGCCCCTCGCCTTCACATAGGTGCCGATGCCGCCCAGATAGAGCAGCTCGGCCTTCGACTTCAGGATCGCGGTCATCAGTTCGGCGGGCGAGACGGCTTCGGCCTTGATCTCGAACAGGGCCCGGACTTCCGGCGACAGCGGAATGCTTTTGAGGCTGCGGGGGAACACGCCGCCGCCGGCCGAGATCTTCGACTTGTCGTAATCGTCCCACGACGAGCGCGGCAGCTTGAACATCCGGTTGCGCTCTTCCCACGAGGCGGCGGCGTCCGGATTGGGATCGAGGAAGATGTGGCGGTGGTCGAAGGCGGCCAGCAGCCGGGTCTGCCTGGACAGCAGCATGCCGTTGCCAAACACGTCGCCGCTCATGTCGCCGACGCCCACCACGGTGAAGGGCTCGGTCTGGATGTCCTTGCCGATCTCGCGGAAGTGGCGCTTGACCGCTTCCCAGGCGCCGCGGGCGGTGATGCCCATGACCTTGTGATCGTAGCCGACCGAGCCGCCCGAGGCGAAGGCGTCGCCCAGCCAGAAGCCGTAGTCCTCGGCCACGCCATTGGCGATGTCGGAGAAGGTCGCCGTGCCCTTGTCGGCGGCGACGACCAGATAGGGATCCTCGCCGTCATGCACGACCACCGAGGGCGGCGGCACGACCTTGTTGTCGGCGTCGATATTGTCGGTGATGTCCAGCAGACCCGACAGGAAGGTCTTGTAGGCGCGGATCGCTTCGGCCTGGATCGCGTCACGATCGCCGCCGCGCGGCAGTTGCTTGGGATAGAAGCCGCCCTTGGAGCCGACGGGCACGATGACGGCGTTCTTGACCTGCTGGGCCTTGACCAGCCCCAGCACCTCGGTTCGGAAGTCGTCGCGACGGTCGCTCCAGCGCAGGCCGCCGCGCGCCACGGGGCCAAAGCGCAGGTGGACGCCCTCAATGTGCGGGGCCGAGATGAAGATCTCGCGATAGGGCTTGGGGGCCGGCAGGTCTTCCAGCTCGCGGGAGGCGATCTTGAAGCTGATATAGGGCTTGGGCTGACCGTCCTGGGCGGGCTGATAGAAGTTGGTCCGCTGGATCGCGCCGACCAGGGCGGCGATGCGGCGCAGGACGCGGTCGGCGTCGAGGCTTTCGACGGCCTGCAGCGCCTCGCCGATCTTGGTTTCGACGGCCTTGGCCTGGGCCTGTCGATCCTTGAGGTCGGCGACGACGGCCGGATCGAACTTGGTCTGGAACAGGTCGAGGATCAGGCGGGCGACGCCGGGATGGTCAGCCAGGGCCTGCTCCTGTACGCCCTGGCTGGGATCAAGGCCCGACTGCTGGCGATAGCGGGCCAGGGCGCGGATCAGGGCGGCCTCGCGCCAGCCGATGCCCAGCTCAAGCACCAGGCGGTTGAAGCCGTCGCTCTCGGCGCGGCCGGTCCAGATGGCGACGAAGGCAGCCTCGAAGGCCAGCTTCACGTCGGCAAAGGCGAGGTGTTCGCCCTGTTCGTCGCGCAGGATGAACTCATGCACCCAGATGGGCGAGCGCTCGCCGCTGGACGCGGTGGGTGAAACCTTGTGGCCGTCCTCGATCAGGGCTTTCAGGCCCATATGTTCAAGGATCGGCAGGACGTCTGCCAGCGGCGCCGCCGCCCCGGGACGATAGAGCTTGAAGCGGAAGGTTACCGCGCTGTCGCCGTCGCGACGGAACGCTCGCACCCGCACCGCCTCGTCCTGGCCCAGATCGCCAATGACTTCGATATCGGCCAGGGCCTCTGCGGCGTCGTACTGGTCGCGATAGCCGGGCGGGAAGGCGCCGGCGTACCGGGCCAGGGTCTCGGCCACGCGACCCGGGGCGCCGCCATCGCGGATCGCCGCTTCGAAACGGTCTTCCCAGGTGCGGGCGGTCTCGGCGATGGCGTCCTCGAGGGCGGCCATGTCCGGTTCGCGGTGGTCGCCTGGCGTGACCCCGACAATGAAGTGCACGCGCGCCAGGGGGGCGTCGGAGAAACTGGGATAATAGGCCGAGACGCGGCCGCCAAAGGCATCGGCCAGCAACTGGCCGGCCCGCTCGCGCACGCCGGAATCGTAGCGCTCGCGCGGCACGAACAGCAGGGCCGAGATGAAGCGGTCAAAGGGATCGCGGCGTGTGAATAGCCGCACTCGGGGCCGATCATAGAGGTGCAGCACCCCCAGCGCCATGTTCAGCAGGACGGCGTCATCGGCATGGAACAGCTCGTCACGGGGCCAGGTCTCAAGGATGTTGCGCAGACGCTTGCCGTTGTGGCTGTCAGGATCCTTGCCGGCGCTCGCCAGGATATGCGCCACCTTGCGGCGGATCAGCGGAACGTCGTGGGCGGGGGTCTCATAGGCTTCGGCGGTGAACAGGCCCACGAAGCGGACCTCGCCCGAGGGCTTGCCGTCCGCGCCGTACCGGCGCACGCCGACATAGTCCATGTAGCCGCGGCGGTGGACGCGCGAGCGGAGGTTGGACTTGGCGACCACGATCGGTTCGCCCACCTCGATGTGGTTGCGGACCTGTTGCGACAGGATAGCCGGCTCATTGCCCCGGCGCAGCACGGTTCGGGCCTGGTCGCGCAGCACGCCCAGGCTACCCTCGGGCTGGTACAGCGGCTCTTCGGCCGCGTAGCCGCCGTCCGCCGTCCGCGGATATTCATAGACCCGCGCGCCCAGGAACACGAAGTGATCGGAGGCCAGCCATTCGAGGAAATCCATGTCCTCGGCGCGGGCCTCGGCGGGGATGGCGACCTTGGCGTCTCGCAGATCGGCCACGGTGCGACGCATCAGGGCGCGCATCGCTTCGAAGTCCTGCACGGCGAGGCGGACATCGGCCAGCGCGTCCCTGACCGCCGCGATGAGCGCCGCTTCGCGGTCCTCGCCTACCGGTGCGAGATAGATCTGGATCATGGAGCGCCGCTGGCCGCCAACCTCGACCACGGGGTGGAACATCGCCCGAACCTGAAAGCCGGCCTCGGCGACCGCCCCCATGATGCTGTCAACCAGGAAGGGGCGGTCGGGCTGGACGATTTCGAGAAGGTCGCCGCGCAGGCTGGTTCCATCGGGTTTGCGCGCCTGGCGCAGGCGGATGGCGGGATCTGTTGCGCCCTTGATCTCCTGACCGAAGCGCCAGAAATCAGCCAGGGCGTGCGCGGTGTCTCCGGCGTCGAAGCCAGGCAGTTCGTCGGCGGACCAGTCGTCCTGGGCCTGGGCGAGGAAATGGGCCGCCGGCGCCGGCAGGGCGTCGACCGCGTGACCCAGAGCCTGTGCGAAAACCGCGACTAGCCGACCGGCCGCCGCCTCGGCAGCGTGGGGGTCATTTTTTGCACCAGCCATGGGATTTCCTCGCGAATTTTTGGCGACAACCTAGACTTTTTGGGCTGTGTTTCAACAGGGCTTCGAGAATTCGCCAAGGATCTTGCCGATTTTGAAAGAGCCTTGATGTCGGGGAAAACGGAAGCGCCGCCGGTGGGGGAACCGGCGGCGCAGGCCCGCCGGGGGGAGGCGGGCATTTTCCGCTTCGGACGCGCCGGAGAACGGGGCTGCGTCGCGCGGGGTCCGACTTGGGGGGCGTCGGACGATACAGAAATAGGCGCCGCGTTCAGGATTTTAAGTCCCCCTTGGCGACTTTCTGTCGGGTGAGCGACTCTGGCTTTTCAGCCCAGGACGCTTCGTGGCTGCGCTTCGGACCCGCCCCTTGAGGATCACCGTCCTCTGACAGCAGGATGGCGATCCAGCGCGTTCCGTCGAACTGGGCCAGGATGACCATGAAGGCCACCGTCAGCGGTGTGGACAGGAACATGCCCGGCACACCCCACAGGGCGCCCCAGACGGCCAGGGACAGCAGCACCACGGTCGGGTCCATGTTCAGACTGTCGCTCTGCATGCGCGGCAGGACGATGTTGCCGACCACGAAATAGATCGCCTGCAAAGCGACGAACAGGATGATGGCCGGCAGGAAGCTGTCCGGAAACTGCACGATGGCGAACAGCGGCGGCAGGAAGCATCCAATGGCGCCGCCAAGGATCGGGATGTAGCTGGCCAGGAAAATCAGGAAGGCCCAGAAGAAGGCATTGTCCAGGCCGAGCAGGGCCATGACCAGCCAGGCTCCGACGGCGATGATCAGGCCCGTGACCGTCTGGATCCAGAGATACTGCTCGACCCCGTCGCGGATGCGATGGAACAGGACCATCGCGTTGTCGCGCTCGTCATGATGCGGAAACATCGCCACGATCTTGCGGCTGAACCCGCGACGCGAAGCGATGATGAAGCCCAGATAGATCAGCACCAGCACCGCGCTGGAGGCGAAGTTCTGCAAGCTCTGCGCTGCGGCGCCGATATAGCGCTGCGGATTGAGCTGGGTGATAAGGTCGGCGACCGTCGGCGCCACCTGGATGCCCAAGGCGTGGGCCAGCCTGGCGATGACGTCATTCAGCCTTGGCGCATAGTCCTTGAGTTGGTCGACGAAGCTGGCGCTGTTCTCGGCCACGACCCAGACCGACAGGCCAAACAGCGAGATCGACAGGACGATGGCGGTCGGCAGGGCAAGACGTCTGGGGAAGCGCGCCTTTCCAATCAGCACGCGGGCGAACCCATCGATCATGACCGCCAGAAATACGGCCAGGGCCAGGGGCGTGAGGATGTCGCGCATCCACAGCAGCGCCGCGCCGCCCGCGATGACCGCCAGGAACACAACCGCGTTGCGAGTGGCGGCGGACGACGAAACGGTCATTCAAGAGCTCCTGGAGATCGTAACACTTTGCCTACCGTGGTTGGCGCGGCGCAAGGGCGCGGTTAGGGTCGGCGCCTGGGTTTGAGGGATATTGCATATGACGCTGTTGGTTGGTGAAGGCGAGATCCTGATCGGACTGGGCGACGGTCCCGTGACCCAGCGGCTGGATCGTTCCAACCGACATGGCGTCGTGGCCGGCGCGACCGGCACAGGCAAGACGGTCACCCTCCAGATCATGGCTCAAGCCTTCTCTGACGCTGGCGTGCCCGTGTTCGCCGCCGACGTGAAGGGCGATCTTTCCGGTATCGCCATCGCCGGGACGCCGAATGAGAAGATGCTGTCCCGTGCGGCGATCATGGATCTGCCCCTCATTCCCGCCGCGCCGCCCACCGTGTTCTGGGATCTGTTTGGCCAGAAGGGCCATCCGATCCGCACGACCATCTCCGAGATGGGTCCATTGCTGCTCGCGCGACTTCTGGAGCTCAACGACGTTCAGGAAGGTGTGCTGACCATCGTGTTCCATGTCGCCGACAAGGATGGTTTGCTGCTGCTGGACCTTAAGGACCTGCAGGCCTGCCTGAAATATGTCGCCGACCATGCCTCCGAGATCGGCACGCTCTACGGCAATGTCTCGCCGGCCACAGTGGGGTCGATCCAGCGCAAGCTGCTGACCCTGCAGAGCCAGGGCGCTGACAACTTCTTTGGCGAGCCAGCCCTCAGGCTGGCCGACATCATGCGCACCGACGTCGCCGGTCGCGGCTATGTCAACCTGCTGGCCGCCGACAAGCTGATCCATTCACCCAAGCTCTATTCGACCTTCCTGCTGTGGCTGCTGTCTGAGCTGTTCGAGGAACTGCCGGAGCTGGGCGATCCGGAAAAGCCCCGCCTGGTGTTCTTCTTCGACGAGGCTCACCTGCTGTTCAATGATGCGCCCAAGCCGCTGCTGGAAAAGATCGAACAGGTCGTGCGCCTGATCCGGTCCAAGGGCGTGGGCGTCTATTTCGTCACCCAGAACCCGGCCGACATTCCCGACGCGGTTCTGGGCCAGCTGGGGGCGCGCATCCAGCACGCCCTGCGCGCCTATACGCCCGCCGATCAAAAGGGCCTGAAGGCCGCCGCCCAGTCATTTCGGGTCAATCCCGCGTTCGACACCGCCGAGACCATCCAGGGCCTTGGCGTCGGCGAGGCCCTGGTCTCGACGCTGGACGTCAAGGGGGCGCCCTGCGTCGTCCAGAAGACCCTGGTCCGCCCACCCGCTTCGCGCCTGGGGCCGCTAACGCCGGAGGAGCGCGTCGCCCTGATCGCCAAGAGCCCCGTCGCCGGCCTCTATGACACGGCCCAGGATCGCGATTCAGCCTATGAAGTGCTCCAGGGCCGCGCCCAGGAGGCTCTGCGTCAGACAGAGGCCGCGCAGGATCTGGCCGAGGCTGAAAAGGCCCGGGCCGCCGAGGAAAAGGTTCGCGCCCGCGAGGAGGCTCGTGAAACCCGCGCCGCCCCGCGCGCCCGCGCCTCGAGCCGTCAGGGCATGGCCGAAACCTTCGCCAAGTCGCTCCTGCGCACGGTCGCCAGCCAGGCAGGACGCGAGATCATGCGTGGTCTGCTCGGGGGGCTGAAACGCGGTCGCTGACGAGGGTGGCCGCCCCGGCGCGCGTCAGGCGGCGGAGCGTTTGATCCGCTTGGCGGGTTCCGAAACAACAGGCGGCGGAGCGGTCATGGTCCACGCGTCGAGGGAGGCGAGCGGGCCCGGCCGGCCGATGGCGTAGCCTTGTAGTTCGGCGCAGTCCTCGCCCCGCAGGAAGTTGATCTGCTCCTGGGTTTCCACGCCCTCTGCGACGACCGGAATCTCCAGGCTGCGGCCAAGGCCGAGCACGGCGCGGACGATGGCTGTGGCGCGGTCGTGGCGGTGGATATTCTCCACGAAGCTCTTGTCGATCTTGATCTTGTCGAAGGGGAAGGACTGCAGCGTCGAGAGCGAAGAGAAGCCGGTGCCGAAATCGTCCATGGCGATGCGGACGCCCAGCGCCTTCAGGCGACGCAGATTGTCCAAGGCTCGCTGATAGTCCTTGAACAGCGCGCTTTCGGTGATTTCCAGCTCAAGCCGGTGCGGCGACAGGCCCGTCGAGATCAGCACCTCATGCACCAGAGCCGGCAGGGCCGGATTGTTCAGCTGTAGCGGCGACAGGTTCACCGCGATCCGCAGCGGCTTCTCCCAGGCGGCGGCGTCGGCGCAGGCGCGGCGGAGGACCCACTCGCCAAGCGGAGCGATCAGACCGCTCTCTTCGGCCACGGGAATGAAGTCGAGCGGAGGGATCATGCCGCGCGTCGGATGCTGCCAACGCACCAGCGCCTCAAAGCCGCACACCTGGCCGTCAGAGGCGCGGGCGAGGGGCTGATAATAGACCACGAGCTCGCCGTCGGCGATGCCCTGCTTCAGGTCGCGGGCCAGGGCGCGACGCTCGCGGATCGAGTCGTCCATCTCGCGCTTGAAGAAGCGATAGATTCCGCGACCGCCCTCCTTGGCGCGATACAGCGCCATGTCGGCATTGGCGATCAGCGAATCGGCGGTGCGGCCATCGTCGGGAAAGAGGCTGACCCCCAGGCTGGCGCCCATGGCCAGGTCCTGTCCTTCGAACATCACGGGATTGGCCAGGGCGTCCAGCAGCCGGCCCGACAGCTCGGCGGCGGCTGTAGGCTGGTCGCCGGCCCCCACCTGCACAACGATGAACTCGTCGCCGCCCAGGCGCGCGGCGAAGGACGGCGCCGAAATGCCATCCTGCAAACGGCGCGCGGTCTCGACCAGCAGGGCGTCGCCCGCAAGGTGGCCATGCTGGTCGTTGGCTTCCTTGAAGTGATCCAGATCGATGCAGATCACTGACAGGGTCTCGCCCGAGGCCTCGACACGCTCGATGGCGGTCATCAGGCGCGCCTGTAGCGAGTTGCGATTGAGCAGACCGGTCAGGCCATCATGCTCGGCCAGATAGCGGATCTTTTCCTCGGCTGAACGACGCTCCCGGAGGTCGCGAACCGCCAGCACGGTGAGGCCGGAGGTCTCCGTGCGGGCGCCGTCATCCATCAGGCGCGAAAAGACCTCGACCGGGATCTCGCGGCCGCCCTCTACCGGCTGCAGCACGCCTTCGCGGCGCATGCCGTCGGGGGAGGCCTCCCCGCCATTGAAGTTCAGAATGCCGCCGAGCAGGGGCTTGCCCGTGAGCTCGTGGAGCGGCGCGCCGACCAGTTCGCAGAAGGCGGCGTTGGCGTCGTTAATGCGGCCGTCCTGGACCACGACTATGCCCTCATAGGCGGCGTTGGCCAGGCGGCGAATGCGTTCAAGGGCCGAGCGCGATGTCTGGGACTCGATCGTCACGGCGCCGAGGCCGCCCAGGATGATCAGCGCGGTGATGCTGGTGACAGCCAGGGTCAGGACCCCGCCTGACAGGAGCTGATCAGGCACCATGATCGAGGCGTCGGGCGCGATGGTGATCGCGCCCATGCCGGTGAAATGCAGGGCGCAGACGCCCAGGGTCAGGATGCCGCCGCCCAGCATCTGACGGCTCAGGCTGCGGGCGCGGCCCGCGATCACGAGGGCTGCCGTGGCCCCGACGACGCCAAACAGGACCGAGGTCCCGACGGTAGCATGCTCCCAGACCAGCTGCCCCTGGGTCACGAAGGCGGTCATTCCGGTGTAGTGCATGGACGCGATGCCCATGCCCAGGATCAAGCCGCCGGCAATGTCATTGGTGCGCGTGCGCTGGGCTGAGGCCACGACGAAGCCTGAGCCCATGAACAGGACCGCGATCATCAGGGACAGGAGGGTGCCGCTGGGGCTGTAGCCCGTTTTCAGGCCTGGGTCGTAGGCGACCATGCCAATAAAATGGGTCGCCCATACACCCGAGCCGCAGACCAGACCTGTAAGCAGCAACCACGCGGCCCTGACCAGGCCTTTGGCGCCGCGCATGCGTGAGTAAAGTCTGAACGCGGTGAAGCAAGCCGCAAAACAAACGACTGCCGCCACGCCGACCAGACGATAGTCGTGCTCGGTCGTCAGACACGTCAAAACCTTCAACACACGCGGTTCCCCCGGTCACACCCTCAAACGATACGGGGAGAGTTACAAATAAACCGTTTCAACGCCGGGTCGTGCGACAACGGGCTTTAATCGTGCAGATCGCGGGTCGGGCTATGACTGATCATGGTCATCGACCTGCGCCAGCCTGGGTCTGATGCCAGCGCCAGGCGCTCCCCAGAATGGCGTCGAGATCACGCGACGGAATCCAGCCCAGCTCAGCGCGGGCCTTGGCGTTGTCGCCGACCAGGATCGGCGCATCCCCAGGACGGCGCGAGGCCATCTGTACGGGCAGGGGCTTTCCGGTCGCGCGCTCGACGCCGGCGATCAACTCCTTGACCGTGGTGCCGTGGCCGGTGCCGAGGTTGTAGCTGGTGCTCTCCGCGCCATCGAGCAGCCGGCGCAGGGCCGCGACATGGGCGTCGGCCAGATCGAGAACGTGGACGTAGTCGCGCACGGCGGTGCCGTCGCGGGTGTCGTAGTCGTCGCCGAAGATCGTGAAATGCGGGCGCTGGCCCAGGGCGACCTGGATGGCCAGGGGAATGGCGTGGGTCTCGGGCTCGTGCCACTCGCCGATGCGCCCCTCGGGATCGGCGCCGGCGGCGTTGAAATAGCGCAGGACGGTGGAGCGGAAGCCGACATAGCGGCCATAGTCGGCCAGGGCCTGTTCGACCATCAGCTTGCTGCGGCCATAGGGATTGAGCGGGGCCTGAGGATGGGTCTCGTCCATCGGCAGCTTCACCGGATCGCCGAAGGTGGCGCAGGTCGAGGAGAACACCATGACCTCGACGCCAGCCCGGCGGGCGGCCTCGATCAGATTGATGGTTCCGGCCACGTTATTGTCGAAGAAGGCGCCCGGATCCTTGACCGACTCGCCGACCTCGATGCGGGCGGCGAAGTGCAGGACGGCGACGGGCTTGTGGGCGGCGAACACAGCATCCAGCCGCGCACTGTCGCGGATGTCCCCCATTTCCAGCGGACCCCACTGGACGTGCTCGCGGTGGCCGTTGGACAGGTCGTCGAACACCACAGGCGTGAACCCGGCCGCCGCCAGGGCCAGGCAGGTGTGAGAGCCGACATAGCCGGCGCCGCCGGCCACCAGAACGGTCCGCATGAAATCCCCCTTGCGACGCGAGACTTCTGGCTATCGGCTTTGGACCAGGGTTGAAAGACCGATGTGGTTCATGGGGATCTTCGTCATGATGATGTCATCACCTTGAGCGTCTTAGCCACGCGGCTTGCCTCGGCGCCGCGATTGCTGGATTAGGCACAGGCGTCGTCCCTGGGGCGACGATCGATCGGATCAGGGTGTTTCGATGCGCGTAGCGATGATTGGCACGGGTTATGTGGGCCTGGTGTCGGGGGCGTGTTTCGCCGACTTCGGTCACGTGGTGACGTGTATCGACAAGGATCCCAGCAAGATCGAGCGGCTGGAGAAGGGCGAGATCCCGATCTTCGAGCCCGGTCTGGATGACCTGGTTGCTCGTAACGTCCGCGAGGGCCGGCTGTTCTTCACCCTGGAAGGCGCCGAGGCGATCAAGACCGCCGACGCGGTGTTCATCGCCGTGGGCACGCCGACCCGTCGCGGCGACGGCCATGCCGACCTGTCCTATGTCTACGCCGCCGCCGAGGAGATCGCCGGCCTGATCGACGGCTTCACCGTCATCGTCACCAAGTCGACCGTGCCGGTGGGCACGGGCGATGAGGTCGAGGCGATTATCAAGCGCGTGCGCCCCGACGCCCAGTTCGCCGTGGTCTCCAACCCCGAGTTCCTGCGTGAAGGCGCGGCGATCGAGGACTTCAAGCGTCCCGACCGGGTTGTCGTCGGCACGGAGGACGAGCGCGCCCAGGCGGTGATGCGCGATCTCTATCGCCCCTTGAGCCTGAACGAGACCCCCATCGTCTTCACCGGCCGTCGCACTTCGGAGCTGATCAAGTACGCGGCCAACGCCTTCCTGGCCATGAAGATCACCTTCATCAACGAGATGGCCGACCTGTGCGAAAAGGTCGGCGCTGACGTCCAGCAGGTGGCCAAGGGCATCGGCCTGGACAAGCGCATCGGCGGCAAGTTCCTCAATGCCGGCCCCGGCTATGGCGGCAGCTGCTTCCCCAAGGACACCATCGCCCTGGTCCGCACGGCCCAGCAATATGGCGCGCCGGTCAAGCTGATCGAGGCCACGGTGGCGGTCAACGACGCCCGCAAGAAGGCCATGGCCACCAAGGTCGCTGACGCCATCGGCTCGACCGATCTGACCGGCAAGACGATTGGCGTGCTGGGCGTGACCTTCAAGCCCAACACCGACGACATGCGCGACGCCCCCAGCCTCGACATCCTGCCGGCCCTGCAGGCCATGGGCGCCAAGGTTCAGGCCTATGACCCCGAAGGCGCCAGGGAAGCGGCTCACATGCTGCCGGGCGTCGACTTCAAGGCCGGGGCCTATGAAGCCGCCGAGGGCGCCGACGCCCTGGTGATCCTGACCGAGTGGGACCAGTTCCGGGCCCTAGATCTGGATCGCCTGAAGGCGACCATGGCCGCCCCGGTCGTCGTCGACTTGCGCAATGTCTACAAGCCTAGCGAGATGGTCCGCCACGGCTTCACCTACGCCTCCATCGGACGCGGCTGAGTCATGTCGACGCCGATTATCGTCACGGGAGCCGCCGGCTTCATCGGCCTGCATGTGGCCGAACGGCTGCTGGATCGCGGCGAGACGGTGATCGGCGTCGACAACTTCAACACCTATTACGACCCGGCGCTGAAAGCGGCCCGCGCCGCGCGGCTGGAAGGCCGGCCCGGCTTTTC
>Ga0209066_10003781_pt1 | contig 17025 bp, 14 predicted proteins | sample All_14_2_FD_187198 | JGI IMG/M metagenome (GOLD analysis project Ga0209066, IMG submission 187198) | Freshwater microbial communities in response to fracking from Pennsylvania, USA - Allegheny Zone_MetaG_DW_15 (SPAdes) (version 2) ... | reverse complement strand
ATGTGCCCGGCAACCCGCGCGTCTACGAGCACCTGGCCGCCCAGGCGCAAGGGCCGTGGAACACCAATGGCCAGATCGGCCTGGTGGTGGGCGCCACCTTCCCCGAAGAAATCGCGCGGGTGCGCGAACTGGCACCAACCCTGCCTTTGCTGATCCCCGGTGTGGGCGCGCAAGGAGGCGATGCCGCCGCCACGGTCAAGGCGGGCCTCAAGACCGACGCGCAGGGCGCCATCACCGGAACCATCGTGGTCAACAGTTCGCGTGCCGTGTTGTATGCCAGCAGCGGCGATGACTTTGCCAGCGCGGCCCGTCAGGCTGCCCAGGCCACCCGGCTGGCGCTCAATGCCGCGCGCTGAGCACTGAGCCCATCCGTGTCAGACTAGGACGTAACCCAGGCGTCTGCTGACATGTTCCTTCTCCGGCTGCTGCTCAAGAACGCGTTCCGCTACCGGCTGCGCGCGCTGCTGACCATGATCGGTCTCGTGGTGGCCATCTCGGCCTTTGGCTTGCTGCGCACGCTGGTAGATGCCTGGTACGCCGGGGCGGACGCCACCTCCAGCACGCGCCTGGTCACACGCAGCGCGATGTCGCTGACCTTCCCGCTGCCTTTGAACTATGCCGAGCGCATCAAGGCGGTGGATGGTGTCAATGGCCTGTCGTGGGCCAACTGGTTTGGCGGTGTCTACATCACCGAGCGCAACTTCTTTGTGCAGTTTGCGGTGGACCCGCCCAGCTACCTGGCCCTGTACCCCGAGTTCGTCTTGTCTGATGAAGCCAAGCGGGCCTTCTACATGGACCGTCAAGGCTGCGTGGTGGGCCGCAAGCTGGCCCGCAAGTACGGCTGGAAGGTGGGCGATGCGGTGACGCTGCGCGGCACGATCTACCCGGGTACCTGGTCGTTCACGGTGCGCGGCATCTACCAGGGCAAGGACGCGGGCACCGACGAGCAACAGATGTTCATCCACTGGAAGCTGCTGGCCGAGACGCTGCGTGCCCGGTCCATCATGAGCGCGCAGGCTGACTACGTGGGCGTGTATGTGGTGGGCATCCAGAACCCGGATGACGCGCCGGTGGTGTCACAGCGCATCGACGCGCTGTTCAAGAACTCGCTGGCCGAGACCTTGACCGAGACCGAGAAGGCCTTTCAGCTGGGTTTTGTGTCCATGAGCGAAGCCATTTTGCTGGCGGTGCAGGCGGTGAGCTTCATCATCGTGCTGATCATCATGGCGGTGATGGCCAACACGATGACCATGACCGCGCGCGAACGCCTGGCTGAGTACGCAACGCTCAAGGCCCTGGGCTTCAAGCCGGGCTTTGTGGTCAAGCTGCTGTTTGGTGAAAGCCTGCTGATCGCCTTGATCGGCGGGGGCTTGGGCATGGCGCTGACCTTCCCGCTGGCGCGGGGCTTTGTCAGCGCTTCGGGCAACCTGTTCCCGATCTTCAACGTGTCGCCCTTGACCATGGGCATGCAATTGCTGGCCAGCATCGTGGTGGGGGCCGTGGCCGCAGCCTGGCCGGCCTGGAAGATGTCGCGCATCGACATCGTGCAGGGCTTGCGCCACGTGGCCTGATACAGCATGTTCGCACGCCGCACCGTCCCCCTGAGCTACATTGCCCGCAACCTGTGGGTGCGGCGGGTGACCACGCTGCTGACCGCTGCGGGCATGGGCCTGGTGGTGTATGTGTTTGCCACGGTGCTGATGATGAGCGAGGGCATCCGGGCCACGCTGGTGGCCACGGGCCAGGCCGACAATGTGATGGTCCTGCGCAAAGGGGCCGGGGCCGAGATCAACTCGGGCATCGCCCGCAGCCAGGCGTCGGTGATCGACAGCCTGGCGCACATCGCCACCGACGGGGTAGGGCACAAGATGGTGTCCAAGGAGCCGGTGGTGCTCAACACCTTGCCCAAGCGCTCGAATGGCAAGCCCAGCAATGTCACGGTGCGGGGCACGTCGGCCATGGGCCTGGCCTTGCGGCCGCAGGTGAAGCTGGTGCAGGGTCGCATGTTCCGGCCGGGTACCAGCGAGATCGTCACGGGCAAGGCCGTGGCCAGGGGCTTTGCTGGTGCCGGTCTGGGCGAGACCATGCGTTTTGCCGGCCGCGACTGGCTGGTGGTGGGCGTGTTCGACGCCACGCGCAGCGGCTTTGACTCCGAGGTCTGGGGCGATGCCGATCAGATGATGCAGGCCTTTCGCCGCAATGCTTATTCGAGTGTCGTGTTCAAGCTGGCCGATGCGTCCGCGTTCGATCAGGTCAAGGCTTTGCTGGACGATGACCCCCGCCTGACGCTGGAGGCCAAGCGCGAAACCGTGTTCTACGCCGAACAGTCCGAGGCGCTGGCCACCTTCATTCGCCTGTTGGGGCTGGCCTTGTCCATCATCTTTTCGATCGGGGCGGTGGTGGGCGCCATGATCACCATGTTCGCCTCGGTCGCGTCCCGCATCGGCGAGATCGGCACCCTGCGGGCGCTGGGCTTTCGGCGCACGGCGGTGCTCTCGGCCTTTCTGGGCGAGGCCTTGCTGCTGTCGCTGGTGGGTGGCCTGATGGGCCTGGGCGCCGCTGCCTGGATGCAGGCGGTGCAGATATCCACCGTCAATTTTCAGACCTTTTCGGAGCTGGCTTTCCAGTTCACACTCACACCCCGCATTGCCGCGCAGTCGATCGGTTTTGCGCTGGCCATGGGCCTGGTGGGCGGCTTCATCCCCGCCTGGCGGGCCGCCCGCATGAAGATCATCGATTGCCTGCGTCAGGCCTGACACCACTTCTCAAGGAGACCACCCATGCACCTGTGCACCTATGCGTTCGAGGGCGAGACCCAGCTTGGTCTGGTCCACGGTTCGGGCATCGTCAACCTGAGCCGGGCTTTGGCTGGTGAGCTGTCAAGCCACCAGCCCATGATCGACCTGATCGCACGCTGGCCGGTACTGCGCAGCCGTGTGGCGGCGTTGCTGGACGCACCTGCCGATGTGCAGCTTGAGCAGGTGCGCCTGCTGGCACCCGTGCCGCGCCCCGGCAAGACGCTGGCCATCGGGCTGAACTACCTCGAACACGTCAACGAAAATATCATTGGCGAGACCCGCACGGTGCCCGAGCACCAGCTGTGGTTCACCAAGCTGGCCAATGCCATCAACGGCCCGTTTGACCCTATCGTGCTGCCACGCATTTCGACCATGACCGACTATGAGGCCGAGATGGTGGCCATCATCGGCCAGCGTTGCCGCCACGTGCCGCGTGAGCGCGCCAGTGAGGTGGTGTTCGGCTACTGCGTGGGCAACGACGTGTCGGTGCGCGACATCCAGAAGCGCACCTCGCAATGGACGCTGGGCAAGTCTTTCGACACGCACGCGCCCTTCGGCCCATGGATCACCACCGCCGACGAGCTGGACGACCCGCATGCGCTGGACGTGCGCTGCTGGGTCAATGGCGAGCTGCGCCAGAGCAGCAACACGCGCCTGATGATCCACAACATCTGGGACCAGATCGCGCAACTGAGCCAGGTGATGACGCTGGAGCCGGGCGACGTGATCTTCACCGGCACCTGCAGCGGCGTGGGTGCGGCCTTCACGCCGCCGAAGTTCCTCAAGGCGGGTGACACGGTGCGCGTCGAGATCGAAAGCCTGGGCGCCATCGTGGCGCGCTGTGTGGACGAAATAGCAGTCAGTCCACCCTCAGACGCCACATGATCACTGCGGTGAAAACGGTGTCGACCCATCACTATACTCAACACATCCCAAAACCGAGCTTCGCTGAACACACTTAAGTGATTCAATGCGCGCCATTTCGGTGAAGAAGCTGTTGACCATTTGAACGTTTGCCAAGACGCTGGAGAGCGATTGGCGATTTTCTCGTCGCGCCCTGGCAGAGACTTCCCCGAGACCAGGCTCTACCAGCATTCGCTCATGATGCCCATCTTCGTCGCGGATGATGTACTCGCCATCCAGTTCAAAGACAGTGAAACACCTCAGGAAGCAGAAGCCGTTTTTGGAAACGGTGTATCTGGCATTTGGCTTGTGCGGGTAGCTGGCTTGACCACCGGGACCGAAGTAGACCGCGTGTACTGTGGGGTAAGGCACCATGGCTCCCCATTGTGTTTGTTGCCCAATCCTAGATGCGAACATCACTGAGTTGCCAACAATCACTTTGTCGACGTTTTCGACTGCACGTAGTTGGGCGACTTGGCTTTCTGGAAGCCCCAGGGTTGTGACGCTCATACAGCCAGACAAAGTTGCCGCGACGAGTGGCAACATGCGGCGCACAACACGTGCGAGCGATTGTTTCGAAGGGCTGTCGTTCACCATTGCTTCAGGCTCCATGTCCAAAGCACTGTCCGCATGAAATCACTGAGTCCTGGATCGATCAGTACTCCTTGCGCATTGGTATGCCGCTCAAAGTACTTGAAGGAGAAATAGTTGCCGAAATCATCCTTGTAAAAGCTCCAGCATGTATGAGTGCAAAAGACGTGACCCTTGATGGTGTACTGCGTTTGACCCCGACTATGCTGAACAGTCCCGTCAGGACGCAAATAGGCTGCAAATTGTAGAGATCGCGTTGCCAGAAGTGGGTCTTTTTCCACGATGACGAGGGAGTTGCCAGTTAGCAAGTCGCGGAGATTGAGCACCTTTTTCAAGCGAGTCACATCTACGAGCCCGGCAGGCACCTCACGGACTCGCTTGTATTCAGTAAATAAAACAGGGACCTCGTCGTCTTGTGCAATTGATATTCCGGCTGTAGCCATCAACAGGCAGATCGAAATCAGTTTGATGGAGAGCTTCCTCACTTCTTCCCCCTGTTTACAAAGTCCTTCAAGGATTGAACGGTCATGCCCAGACCTTCTTGTCGTCCAGATCCACCGCCGCGGGCTGTCGACTGTACGTGAGCGTTGATCGATTCCAGGCCCAGTTCATCACCTTGAATCACGGCTACGACCTTCGATACATGCCCCTGAAGGTGGTCAGTTTCAATGTACGCTTGACCGATGTTGTCTACAAACGGACGCAAGCAAACTGGCTTCGTTCGGCCATAGGCGTCACTGGTGAACGCGCAAACCCGATTCTGAAAGACGTGATAGGCGCCTGCCGATCCAGAGAACGAATACGCTCGGCCGTTATTGGAAAAATAAACCACGTTTCCCCAAACATACGGGACGCCTCGATTTGACGCAGGCGCAGCCATGATGATGGTTTTCCCCGTGGGGTTGAACTCTTCTATTGTTGGCTGTCTCAGCTTGTTGATGTCTTGAACCGTTTGAAGTCCTGTCAGCATCAACGCCTTGTCGGATCGGAAGCGATCAGGGCGCCAGATCCCATTGAAAAACCACAAATCACGTTCAGGATATTGGGTCATGCCAGCGACCACAGCGATGGTGCCCTTACTGGGCGGTTTCACATGCCATGACTGGACCCCTGTATCCAGAACGATCTGCGCTGACTGATCTAGGAGGCGTTGGAGCTTTTTCGTTTCCGCGAAGAAAACTCTGTCATCTTGGGTGAGTTGTTCTGGCTGCACTGATTCGCTCAAGGTGCCGGAATTGATGATCCCGCAAGCGGAAAGTGACAACAATGTCAATGCAGCAGTCAACTGCGTGGCAGTCGCATGATTGAACCGCTTCGTCATCTGGTACCTGGTATTTGTGATTAATAACAGGCCGAGCCAGCGCTTGACCATCCAAAGTAATTATCCTGTGCGGGATCGGAGTGTCAAGCCCAGTCGTGCGGTGCGTCAAATCAGTCGGCAGGCGGGTCCAGCGCGTGCAGCACGGCCTGCACAAAGGCGGTGATGGTGGGGGTGAGGGCGCTCAACTGGTCTGCCCGGCCTTGTTCGATGGCGTGCAGGATCAGCTCGTTGATGCCGCCCACCACGGCGGTGGCCATCTCCTGCGTCAGGGGCTGCTTGAGAGGCTCCATGAGGCGAAACGCCTCCACCTGCATGATCAGAAAGTCTGAAAAGCGCTGCCCCATGCGCCGTCGCAAGGCCAGCCCGGCGGGGCCGATGCTGAGCAGGTCGATGTACAGCGCGCGCACCAGTGCCGGCTGGCTTTGCAGGCTGCTCAGATAGGTGTGGGTGACGCTGCGCAACTGCTCGACCCAGTCCACGTCCACCCGGTAGTTGGCCGCAATCAAGGCCAGCGTCTGCTCGCTCAGGCGCTCACCCAGGGCCAGAAGGCAGGCCTCCTTGCTGGCGAACTGCTCGTAGAAGGTGCGCTTGGACATGCGCGCCTGCGCCACGATGTCGGCGATGGTCAGCTCCGCATACGGCCGCGTGACCAAGGCGGTCGCGAGTGCGTCCAGCAGGCGTTGCCGGTGTTCGGGTGCGCTGGCTGGGGTGAGGCGCTGGCTGGGGTCCTGGTCCATGCGAGAGAGAAAAACAAAAAGAGATGAGGGCAGATGCAGGCGACTGTCGCCAGCGGTACTTGACGGTACCAGCGTGACTCGCTAAAGTCCACCCCGAGTTGGTACCGATTGGTACCACGCGAGCCTTGCACCCCAAGAGGAGACCCGAGATCATGCATCCAAACCCCTTCACCACACGCTGGGCCCAAAGCGCCGCCGCCATGGCGACCCTGTTGTTGAGCGCCGCCGTGCAGGCGCAAACGGCTGAGGCCACCGCACCGGCCAAGCCGTACACGGCCATCAACGTCAGCGTGCCATGTCAGCAAACCACCTGCGATGGTGAACTGTGGCTGCCTATCCAGCCTGCCGGCGCCCCCAAGCCCGCCATCATCGTGATGGCACATGGCTTCGGTGGCCTCAAGGACTGGGGCCTGGGGCCCTATGCCGAGCGTTTTGTCAAAGCCGGTTTCGCTGTCGTGCGTTTCGACTACCGTGGATTTGGCAAGAGCGGTGGCCAGCCCCGCCGCGTGGTCGATGGCAAGGAACACGTCAAGGACTGGTTGTCCGTCATCGATGCCATGGCCAAGCGCCCGGATGTGGACGGGCAGCGACTGGGCATCTGGGGCACCTCGTACAGCGGTGGCCAGGTGCTGGTGGCCGGTGCCGATCGCCCGGGTGTGGTCAAGGCGGTCAGCGCCCAGGTGCCTTTTGTGAGCGGCTTTTCCAGCAGCCTGCGCTTCCCGATCAAGTACCAGCCCCTGGCAGGTTGGTATGCCCTGCGCGACCTGTTGCGCAGTGACACCGAAGAGCCGCTCTACGTGCCCACCGTCGCCAAAGACGGCTTTGCCGCCTTGATCTGTGACGAGTGTGTTGAGGGTTACGCCTCGCTGCACCCCAAGGGCGCACCGGATCCTGCAGAGAGCAAGGTCGCCGCCCGCGTGTTTCTGAGCCTGCCCTTCTTCTCGCCCGGTAGCCGTGCGGCAGACATCCAGGCCCCCACGCTGATCATCGCGGCCGAAAACGACGGCCTCATCCCCGTGGAGAAGGTGCGATCGGTGGCCAAGGCCTTGCCGCATGGCGAGTATGTCGAGCTCAAGGGCGCGCACCACTTCTCGCCCTACACCGGGCCCCTGTTCGAGCAGGTGGTGAACAAGCAGACCGCGTTCTTCCAGCAGATCCTGCAGCGCTGAACTGGGAGCACCGAAGCGTGGGGTCAGGAATCGGCCTCACGCTGGCGTCAAAGGTCCAAGGCAACGTATCATGATCGGTTGCTTTTCGCCCTGCCTTGCCCGATGTCCCGCCCAGATTCCCAGACCGACCTTCAGCCCCTTGCCACAGGGGCTGAGCCGCATGCCGGCGGCACCCGCCCCCGCTGGGACAACCCGCTGATCCAGATCCGGGGGGCGCGCACCCACAACCTCAAGAACATCGACCTCGACCTGCCGCGCCACCAGTTGGTGGTGATCACCGGCCTGTCGGGTTCGGGCAAATCCAGCCTGGCTTTTGACACCCTCTATGCCGAGGGCCAGCGCCGCTATGTGGAAAGCCTGAGCGCCTACGCGCGCCAGTTCCTGCAGCTGATGGACAAGCCCGATGTGGATGTGATCGAAGGCCTGTCGCCGGCGATCAGCATCGAGCAAAAGGCCACCAGCCACAACCCGCGTTCCACCGTGGGCACCGTCACCGAGATCCACGACTACCTGCGCCTGCTCTACGCCCGTGCCGGCACACCGTTCTGCCCGGACCACCAGGTGCCCCTGCAAGCGCAGAGCGTCAGCCAGATGGTGGATGTGGTGCTCAACTTGCCCGAGGACACCAAGCTGATGATCCTCGCGCCAGTGGTGCGCGACCGCAAGGGCGAACACGCCGAGCTGTTCGCGGACATGCAGGCACAAGGCTATGTGCGCTTTCGCATCAATGGCCAGATCGTGGAGGCAGCCGATCTGCAGCCCCTGGTCAAGAACGAAAAGCACGACATCGATGTGGTCGTGGACCGCCTCAAGGTCAAGGCCGACAAGCCTGGGGCGCCGCTGGAAGGTGCCGAAGCAGAGGGCGCCACGCCTGCTGCCGGCCTGCGCCAACGCCTGGCCGAAAGCTTCGAAGCCGCCCTGCGCCTGGCAGACGGCCGCGCCCTTGCCTTCGAGATGGACACCGGCAAAGAGCACCTGTGCTCGGCCAAGTTCGCCTGCCCGGTGTGCAGTTACTCGTTGGCCGAGCTGGAGCCGCGCCTGTTCTCGTTCAACTCGCCGGTGGGGGCCTGCCCGACCTGCGATGGCCTGGGCCACGTCATCGCCTTCGATCCACAGCGCGTGGTGGCCTTCCCCAGCCTGAGCATGGGCAGTGGCGCCGTCAAGGGCTGGGACCGACGCAACCCCTACACCTACGGCCTGATCGAGACCCTGGGCAAGCACTACGACGTTGACATCGACCAGCCCTTTGAAGAGCTGCCAGCCAAGATGCAGCAGGTGCTGCTCTACGGTTCGGGCGACGAAGAAATCGAGTTCGCCTACGAGGCGGACGGCCCCAGCGGCAAGAAGCGCAAGGTCAAGCGCAAGCACCCCTTCGAGGGCATCATTCCCAACTTCGAGCGCCGCTTCAAGGAGACCGAGTCCTCTGCCGTGCGCGAAGAACTCGCGCGTTACCAGCAGCCCAAGGCCTGCCCTGATTGCAATGGCACCCGCCTGCGCCGCGAGGCCCGCAACGTCAAGCTGCTGGACGCGAACACGGGCGAGACCCGCGCCATCTTCGAAGTCGCCCACGCCACGCTGGCCGAAGCCCAGCGCTACTTTGAACAACTGCACCTGCTGGGCGCCAAGGCCGAAATCGCATCCAAGGTGGTCAGCGAAATCCGCTCGCGCCTGCGCTTTTTGAACGACGTGGGCCTGAACTACCTCAGCCTGGACCGCAGCGCCGACACGCTCTCGGGCGGCGAAGCACAACGCATCCGCCTGGCCAGCCAGATCGGTTCGGGCCTGACCGGTGTAATGTACGTGCTCGACGAGCCCAGCATCGGCTTGCACCAGCGCGACAACGACCGGCTGATTGGCACCCTGCAGCACCTGCGAGACCTGGGCAACAGCGTCATCGTGGTCGAGCACGACGAAGACATGATCCGCGCCGCCGACCACGTGGTTGACATGGGGCCGGGCGCCGGCGTGCACGGTGGCCGCGTGTTGGCCCAAGGCCGCCCGCAGGACATCCTTGAGAACCCCGACAGCCTCACGGGCCGCTACCTGGCGCGCGCGCTGCGCATCGAGATCCCGGGCAAGCGCCATGCCTTCACCGATGAAACCGCCCGCCTGCGCGTGGTCAATGCGCGCGGCCACAACCTCAAGGGCGTGACGGTGGAGGTGCCCGTGGGCCTGTTCACCTGCGTGACCGGTGTGTCCGGCTCAGGCAAGTCCACCCTGGTCAACGACACCTTGTATGCGGCTGTGGCGCGCAAGCTCTACCAAAGCCACACCGAGCCCGAGCCGCACGACGAGATCGAAGGCCTGGAGCTGTTCGACAAGGTCATCAACGTCGACCAGTCGCCCATTGGCCGCACGCCACGCAGCAACCCGGCCACCTACACCGGCTTGTTCACGCCGATCCGTGAGCTGATGGCCGATGTGCCCGCGGCACGCGAGCGCGGCTACACGGCTGGGCGCTTCTCTTTCAACGTGGCCGGTGGCCGCTGCGAAGCCTGCCAGGGCGATGGCGTGCTCAAGGTCGAGATGCACTTCCTGCCCGATGTGTACGTGCCTTGCGACACCTGCCAGGGCAAGCGCTACAACCGCGAAACGCTGGAAGTGCTCTACAAGGGCAAGAACATCCACCAGGTGCTGGACCTGACGGTCGAGGCCGCGCTGGACTTCTTCAGTGCCGTGCCATCCATCGCCCGCAAGCTGCAGACCCTGATGGACGTGGGCCTGGGCTATATCCGCCTGGGCCAGAGCGCCACCACGCTGTCAGGCGGTGAAGCGCAACGCGTCAAACTGGCGCTCGAACTGAGCAAGCGCGACACGGGCCGCACGCTCTACATCCTGGATGAGCCGACCACGGGCCTGCACTTCCACGACATCGCTTTGCTGCTCAAGGTGCTGCACCAGTTGCGCGATGCGGGCAACACCATCGTCGTGATCGAGCACAACCTTGATGTCATCAAGACGGCCGACTGGCTGATCGACATGGGCCCCGAAGGCGGCTCAGGCGGCGGCAGCCTGCTGATTGCCGGCACGCCCGAAGACATCGCGGCGCACGAAGGCAGCCACACCGGGCGTTACCTCAAGGCCTTGCTCTGATGCACCAGGCGCCGTAGCGCCGTGGATCAGAGCAAGGGTGACAATGCCCGCTCGGCGTCGCGGCGCTCCAGGCCCACGCGGCGCGCCCAGTCGTCCACCTGGTCGCCCGCCACCTTGCCGACATTGAAGTAGTCGGCATCGGGGTGCGCCATGTAAAAACCACTCACGCTGGCAGCCGGCATCATGGCCAGGCTCTCGGTCAGGTGCATGTGCACCTCATGGGCATCCAGCACCCTGAACATCTCGCGCTTGACGGTGTGGTCAGGGCAGGCCGGGTAGCCCGGTGCCGGGCGGATGCCGCGGTACTGCTCCTTGATCAAGGCCACGTTGTCGAGCTGCTCCGTGCCCGCGTAGGCCCAGAACTCCTTGCGCACACGCTCGTGCATGCGCTCGGCAAAGGCCTCGGCCAGGCGGTCGGCCAGGGCCTTGAGCATGATGGCCGAGTAGTCGTCATGGTGGGCCATGAACTCGGCTTCCTTCTTCTCGATGTTCAAGCCAGCGGTGACGGCGAACAGGCCGATGTAGTCGGGCTTGGCCTCGCGTGGCGCGATGAAATCAGCCAGCGAGCGGTTCGGGCGCTTGACGCCATCGACCACAGGCCGCTCGGTCTGCATGCGCAAGGGGTTCCAGGTCATCAACACCTCGCTGCGCGACTCGTCGCGGTAGATCTCGATGGTGTCGTCGTTGACCGTGTTGGCCGGGTACAGCCCGATCACGCCGTTGGCCGTGAGCCATCGGCCCTCCACGATCTTCTTGAGCAAGGCCTGCGCATCGGCATAGACCTTCTTGGCTTCAACACCCACGACCTCGTCATCCAGGATGGCAGGGAAGGGGCCCGCCAAGTCCCAGGTCTGGAAGAAGGGTGCCCAGTCAATATAGGGTGCCAGCTCGCCCAGGTCGTAGTTCTTGAACACACGCCGGCCGATGAACTTGGGCGTCTCGGGCGTGTAGGTGGCGAAGTCGACTTCAGCCTTGTTGGCGCGCGCCTCGGCCAGCGTCACCATGGGCGTGGCCTTCTTGTTGGCGTGCTGCACGCGCACGCGCTCGTAGTCGGCATTCAGCTCGGTGATGTAGGCGGCCTGGCGCTCGGGGCTGAGCAACTCGGAGCACACGCCCACGGCCCGCGAGGCATCGGGCACATAGACCACGGGCCCCGTGAAGTTGGGCGCGATCTTCACGGCGGTGTGCACGCGCGAACACGTGGCGCCGCCAATCAGCAAAGGCGTCTGGCGGGTGCGGAAGTACTCATCGCGCTCCATCTCGGCGGCCACGTACTGCATCTCTTCCAGGCTGGGCGTGATCAGGCCGGACAGGCCGATGATGTCGGCGCCTTCTTCCTTGGCCTTGTCCAGGATGTCCTTGCACGGGACCATCACGCCCATGTTGACGACTTCAAAGTTGTTGCACTGCAGGACCACGGTCACGATGTTCTTGCCGATGTCGTGCACATCGCCCTTGACGGTGGCGATCACGATCTTGCCCTTGGCCTTGGCATCGCCGCCGCCTTCGATCAGCAAGCGCTTTTCTTCTTCGATGTAGGGCAGCAGGTGGGCCACGGCCTGCTTCATCACGCGGGCCGATTTGACGACCTGTGGCAGGAACATCTTGCCCGCGCCAAACAGGTCACCCACCGTGTTCATGCCCGCCATCAAGGGGCCTTCGATCACGTGCAGGGGGCGGCCACCACCGGCCTTGATCTTCTGCCAGGCTTCTTCGGTGTCCACCGTGATGAAGTCGGTGATGCCGTGCACCAGCGCGTGGCTCAGGCGCACCTCGACCGATGCGGGTTCGTCCGCCGTGCCGCGCCAGGCCAGCTTGGCCGTGTCGTCCTTGGCCGCGCCCTTGACCTGCTCGGCAATGGCCAGCAGGCGCTCCGTAGGTGTCAGGGAGGTGTCTTCGCCTGCCTTGAAAACGGACTGGCGGTTGAGCACGATGTCTTCGACCAGTTCGCGCAGGTTGGCGTCCAGGTCGTCGTACACGCCCACCATGCCGGCATTGACGATGCCCATGTCCATGCCCGCCTGGATCGCGTGGTACAGGAACACGGTGTGGATGGCTTCGCGCACCGGCTCGTTGCCGCGGAAGCTGAAGGACACGTTGGACACGCCGCCGCTGATCTTGGCGCCGGGCAGGTTCTGCTTGATCCAGCGCGTGGCGTTGATGAAGTCCACGGCGTAGTTGTCGTGCTCTTCAATGCCGGTGGCAATCGCAAAGATGTTCGGGTCGAAGACGATGTCCTCTGGCGCGAAGCCCACTTCGTCTACCAGGATGCGGTAGGCGCGCTCGCAGATCTCGATCTTGCGCGCATAGGTGTCGGCCTGGCCCTTTTCGTCAAAGGCCATGACCACGGCCGCCGCGCCGTAGCGCTTGACCAGGCTGGCCTGGTGCCGGAAGTTGGCTTCGCCTTCTTTCAGCGAGATCGAGTTGACGATGCCCTTGCCCTGGATGCACTTGAGGCCCGCCTCGATCACATCCCACTTGGACGAGTCGATCATGATGGGCACCCGCGCGATCTCGGGCTCGCCGGCGATCAGGTTCAGGAAACGCACCATGGCAGCCTTGCTGTCCAGCATGGCCTCGTCCATGTTGATGTCGATGATCTGGGCGCCGTTTTCAACCTGCTGGCGCGCCACGGACAGCGCGTCTTCAAAGCGGCCCTCCAGAATCATCCGCGCAAAGGCCTTGGAGCCGGTCACGTTGGTGCGCTCACCCACGTTCACGAACAAGGTGCCCTGGCCGATGTGCACAGGCTCCAGGCCGGACAGGCGCATGGGGGCTACAGCAGTAGCCGTGGGCAGGGCGCCCGAGGGCGAGGCGGAGGTGGGGCCGGATGTGGCGGAGGTGGGCTCGGTCATGGCCTGCATTTTACGAGGCGCAGCGCCCGAAAAAAGGAAAGGGCGCGGCGCTTGTGACGCCGGGCCCCGAGGCGCTGTCGACACCGTCCGGTCAGACGGTGCGCAGCGATGCCTTAAACGGTGAGCCTGTGATCAGGCCTTGAGCAAGGTGTAGAGCTCGTCCTTCAAGGTGACGCGCAGCAATTTTTTCTGTTCCAGCTCAGCGGAGGAGCCATGCTCCACGCCGGTTTCCAGGCGAACGATGGCCTTGTCAATGTCTTCGTATTCACGCTCCAGCCGGGCAAAGTGCGTGCTCGACGTCTTCAGGCTGTGGATCTTGTCCTTGAACTCCGGGAAATCCTTGGCCAGGGGGTGATGTTCTTGAACCATGTGTGCGCCTCTTTCAACTCAGCTTGATAGTTTATGGATCCATCTTCGGGTTAGCCCCCGCACCTGGCCTTGCGGTAAATCAAGTTTTGTGTCCGGGGGTCAAAAATACCTCGTCGATGTCGAAGGAGCTGCTCACGCCCACCTGATCGCGGTGCGCAGCCAGCCAGGCGCCTGCCGCGCGGTGACCCAGCCTGTGCAACTCCTGCAGGAAGGCCCAGTCGGTGTTGAACTTGCTGGAGGCGTTGAAGGGCGTCATGCCATGGTCATCGGCCACCATGTGCATGTGGATGTTCTTGTAGCGACCCAGGGTGAGCTTTTCCTCCTTGAGCAGCTTCTTCACAAAGGAGATGGCCCGCATCTCGCCAATGAGGCTGGCATTGAACGTGATCTCGCTCAGGCGGTCAATGATGTCGATACTGCGCGTGGGGTTGTCGTCGCGCCGCAGCGGCGTGAGGCGCACCAGCAGGATGTCGCTCAGATCGGTGTTGTAGATCAGCGGGTACAGGGCCGGGTTGCCGGTGTAGCCGCCGTCCCAATAGGGCTCACCATCGATCTCGACGGCCTGAAAGACAAAGGGCAGGCAGGCCGAGGCCATCAGGGCATTGAGCGACAGTTCTTCAGCCGTGAAGACGCGCGCCTGGCCTGTGTGCACTGACGTGGCGGTGATGAACAGCGGGATGCCGCAGTGGCTGCTGCCGGTGTGCAAGGCATCCACATCCACGTGCTTGCGCAGCACGTCCTGCAAGGGGTTGAGGTTCAGCGGGTTGAACTCATAAGGGCTGAACGAGCGCATGAACAGATTCAGCCACTGGTAGGCCGGGAACTGGTCGTAATTGAACTGGTTCTTGAGCATGCCGTTGGACTGGATGGTCAAGGGCGAGAACAGGGGGCCGTGCTGGCTGACGTCGCGCCAGAAGTCGTGCAGCGCCTTTTGGGCCGTTTTGCGGGCATGTGCTTCGTCGCCTTGCGCGAATCCCTTGACATAGCCGGTCAGCAGCACGGCGCCATTGAGCGCGCCCGCGCTGGTGCCGGACAAGCCGGCCAGATCCAGCCCGTCGTCGTCCAGCAGCCGGTCGAGCACACCCCAGGTGAAGGCGCCATGAGAGCCGCCGCCTTGCAGGGCCAGGTTGACGCGGGGGCGTCCTGAACGCGAGGGCTTGGCAGCGCTGGCGCGCCGGGGTGACGTCGTCTTGCTAGCGACCTTTCTGGCGGGCTTGGCCGCTTTGCTGGCGGCTTGCCGGCTGGGCCGGTCGGGGGTATCGCTGGAGGGGATTTTGCGCGTCATGAGGCCCAGTCTAGTCGCAATTGCTGCGGTGCAGCAAAATTGCAGCCCATCACCCCAAGGAGGGAGCAAAATAAATCACCAAGGTACTGTACAAACATCCAGCTTTTGCCATAATGGCTTCCAATTCATCAGCCGACACATCGGCAGACCACCGGAGAATGTGAATGGAAGCCACGTCCAAATCAGCCCTCAGCACCGAGAAGGCCAAGGCCCTGCAAGTCGCACTGGCCCAGATCGAAAAACAGTTCGGCAAGGGCTCGATCATGCGCCTGGGCGAGGGCGAGGTGATCGAAGACATCCAGGTGGTGTCCACCGGCTCCCTGGGTCTGGACATCGCGCTGGGCGTGGGCGGTCTGCCGCGCGGCCGCGTGGTCGAAATCTACGGCCCTGAATCCTCCGGCAAGACCACGCTGACCTTGCAGGTCATCTCTGAAATGCAAAAGCAAGGCGGCGTGTGCGCCTTCATCGACGCCGAACACGCCCTGGACGCGCAATACGCCCAGAAGCTCGGCGTCAACCTGCAAGACTTGTTGATCTCCCAGCCCGATACGGGCGAGCAGGCCCTGGAAATCGTTGACGCGCTGGTGCGCTCCGGTTCAGTGGACCTGATCGTCATCGACTCGGTGGCCGCACTCACCCCCAAGGCCGAACTTGAAGGCGAAATGGGCGATGCCCTGCCTGGCCTGCAAGCCCGCCTGATGAGCCAGGCCTTGCGCAAGCTGACTGCCACCATCAAGAAGACCAACTGCATGGTCATCTTCATCAACCAGATCCGCATGAAGATCGGTGTGATGTTCGGCAGCCCCGAAACCACGACGGGCGGCAATGCTCTGAAGTTCTACGCCTCTGTGCGCCTGGACATCCGCCGCATTGGTTCGATCAAGAAGGGCGAAGAGATCATCGGCAACGAAACCAAGGTCAAGGTGGTCAAGAACAAGGTGGCCCCGCCGTTCAAGACAGCCGAATTTGACATCCTCTATGGCGAAGGCATCAGCCGCGAAGGTGAAATCGTCGACCTGGGGGTGACAGCCAAGATCGTGGACAAGTCCGGTGCCTGGTACGCCTACAACGGCGAGAAGATCGGGCAGGGCAAGGACAACTCTCGCGAATTCCTGCGCGAGAACCCGGACTTGGCACGCGAGATCGAAAACAAGATCCGTGACTCGCTGGGTGTGGCTCTGTTGCCGCCAGCCGTGGTGGACGCAGGTGGCGCTGAGAAGGCTTGAGGTGTCCGATGCGCCCGAGGCACCTGAGTTGAGCTTCGACTCAGCGTCAGACCGGGGTGCAGGTAGCGCCGCGCCCAGGGTGCGCCCAGGCTTGTCCTTGAAGGGGCGGGCGCTCAAGTACCTGGCTGCTCGCGAGCATTCGCGGGTCGAACTCACCCGCAAGCTGGCCCCTCATGCCGAATCGGCGGAAGATGTCAGCCGCGTACTGGACGAACTCGAAGCCAAGGGCCTGCTATCGGCCCAGCGGTTTGCAGACTCCGTATTGCACCGCAAGGCGGCCCGTTTTGGCGCAGCGCGCTTGCAGGCCGAACTGGCCCAGCACAAGCTGCCCGCCGACATGGCTCGCGAAGCGACCCTGGCGCTGCGTGAAACCGAGTTCGAGCGGGCCCATGCTCTGTGGGCTCGGCGCTACGGGGGCATACCCGATACGCCCGAAGACAAGGCCCGGCAAATGCGCTTTCTGGCGGGGCGAGGGTTTTCGGGTGAGGTGATACGCCGCGTGATCCGTGGCGAAGGCTTCACACAAACCTGATCTGATCACACGCCTTGGTGTTGAGCCCTTTGGCTCAAAAGGGCTGCGGTGCTATGCTGATTGCTGCACTGCAAACACATGACCCTGTGCGTGCAGGCGTCCGCCAAAGCCCGATCGGTTTTGGCGGCTTTTGTCATGTTCGGTAA
>Ga0209066_10003780_pt1 | contig 17027 bp, 13 predicted proteins | sample All_14_2_FD_187198 | JGI IMG/M metagenome (GOLD analysis project Ga0209066, IMG submission 187198) | Freshwater microbial communities in response to fracking from Pennsylvania, USA - Allegheny Zone_MetaG_DW_15 (SPAdes) (version 2) ... | reverse complement strand
GCCAGCGTGACGCGGCTGTGCACGCTGGCCGAGGGCGGGCGCATCGCGGTGCCGCTGGTCGAGGCGGAGCTGCAGCGTCTGCGCTGGCTCTGGCAGATGAACCAGGCGCCCGGCGACGTGGCCCGCCTGGCCGACGACGCCGTCGAACTGGCCGACCTGCTGAGCGCCGACGCGCTGGGCCAGCTCGATCTGTTTGACAAGCTGCAACTGCTGGCCGTGGTGCGCGTGTGCCGCGCCTCGCGCACGCTCTCGGAAGCCGGTCGCACGCTCTTCGACCGCTCGCGCACCCAGCGCTCGGTCGTCAACGACGCCGACCGCCTGCGCAAGTATTTGCAGAAGTTTGGCCTGCGCTGGGAGCAGGTATCGCGCTGAGCGCGCGCACCGCACGCAGGCGCTGAGCGCATGCGTATACCCGATCCCGCCAATCCGCGCTGACCGCTGCGCACATGCCGTGAGCCATGCCGCCGTCGGCGCTGTCGCCAGCACAGTTCGCTGCGCGGCGACAAGATGGCCCATCCGCCCGCGCCGTGTGGGCGTCACCCCCTTGGAGAACACCCATGAGCGACCTGTCGTTACCCATTCAAGCCCCCGTCCTGCTCGACAAACTGCAGTGGCGCTACGCCACCAAAAAGATGGACGCCGCCAAGGCCGTGCCGCAAGACAAGGTGGACCGCATCGTCGAGGCCGCGCGCCTGGCGCCCACCTCCAGCGGCCTGCAGCCGTACGAGATCATCGTCGTCACCAGCAAGGCCGTGCGCGAGCAGATCCAGCCCATCGCCTGGAACCAGGCGCAGATCACCGACGGCTCGCACCTGCTGGTGTTCGCCGCCTGGGACAACTACACCGCCGAGCGCATCAACCACATGTTCGACCTGACCAATCAGCAGCGCGGCGGCACCAACGAAGGCTGGGAAAACTACCGCCAGATGCTGCTGAAAAGCTACCCGCAGCGCGATGCCGAAGTGAACTTCCAGCACGCCGCCCGCCAGGCCTACATCGGCCTGGGCGCCGCGCTGATCGCCGCCGCCTTTGAAGCCGTGGACAGCACACCCATGGAAGGTTTCGACCCGGCCAAGCTGGACGACATCTTGAAGCTGCGCGAACGCGGCCTGCGCAGCGTCGCGATCTTGCCGCTGGGCTACCGCGCCGACGAAGGCGACTGGCTGGTGAACCTGAAGAAGGTGCGCCGCCCGCTGGAGCAGTTCGTGAGCGAGGTGAAGTGATCTGAAGCGGGCCGGCGGCATGCAGGTGCGCGGCCGGCCCGGCAGGTGGCGCCTTCATCGTCCACCAGCTTGCTGCGCCGTTCCGAGGCCCGTGACCAGCACCCGTCAGGCGTCGATCTGCATCGCCGGACGGGCCTGCACCTTCTGCAGCCAGGCGTGCGTGGTCGGGTGCCCGGCCAACGGAGCACCCAGGTAGACGCTGTAGCCGATCACCGAGGCCACGATCAGGTCGGCCAGCGTGTAGGCATCGCCGAGCAACCACGGCTTCTGGCTCAGGCGCCCGTCGAGCACGGTGAGCAGCCCGTCCAGGGCTTTGTGCGCTGCGGTGCCGTGGGCGTCGTCGGGCGTGCCCATGTCTTTCGCGGCCTGCAGTCGAAACACCTGCGCGCCGTAGGTCACGTAGGCCCAAGTGCTCCATGACATGGCCTGCAGGTGTTCCGGCGTGCCGCCGGCGGGCCACAGGCCGCTCTGCACGCCATACGTGTGGCCCAGCCACAGCTCGATCGCCAGCGCCTCGAACATCGGCGCGCCGTCCACCGTCAAGGTGGGCACCTTGCCATTGGGGTTGAGGGCCAGGAAGTCGGGTCGGCGCTGCTCACCGGTGGTGATGTCGACCTTGACGCGCTCGTGCGGCACGCCGAGTTCGGCGAGGGCGCAGGCGACCGGGGTGGCGCTGGACATGGGGTGCCAGTAGAGAACGATTTGGGACATGAAGGGCTCCTTTGAGATGTGGGTGGCGGGCTCGACACCGTGCCGAACCCGTGGCCACAATGTCGCGCCCATTGCGGACAGATTCGGCCCTCAATAAAAGCTAGAGTGCACACATGCTTTCATCGTCTTCGCGCCTGCTGCGGGTGCTGTCGCTGCTGCAGACACGCAGCCACTGGGCCGGCCCCGAGCTGGCCGAGCGGCTGGCGGTGCACCCGCGCACGCTGCGGCGCGACATCGACCGGCTGCGCCAGCTCGGCTACCCCATCCACGCCAGCAGTGGCGTGGCGGGCGGCTATGCGTTCCGCGCGGGGCAGTCGCTGCCGCCGCTGCTGCTGGACGACGAAGAGGCGCTGGCCGTGGCCATTGCCCTGCAGATCGCCGCGGCGGGCACTGTGAGCGGTGTGGAAGAGAGTTCGCTGCGCGCGCTGGTGAAACTGGAACAGGTGATGCCCACCCGCCTGCGCCGCCGCACGCACGCGCTGCGCTCGGCCATCGTGCCGGTGCAGCGCATCGGGCCCACCATTGACGCGAGCGTGCTGGCCACGTTGGCCACGGCCTGCCGCGACCAGCTGCAGGTGGGGTTCAGCTACCGCGACCTGCGCGGCCAGGCCAGCGTGCGCCAGGTGCAGCCGCACGGGCTGGTGCACACCGGCAACCACTGGTACCTGGTGGCCTGGGACCCGGCGCGCGACGACTGGCGCACCTTCCGCATCGACCGCGTGCAGGGCACCCCCCGCAGCGGCGCGCACTTCGCGCCGCGCCCAGCGCCAGCGGGCGACCTGCGCGCCTACGTCACCGGGGCCATGGCCGGCGTGCACCAGGGCGATCAGGCGCGCGTGGTGTTGCACCAGTCGCGCGAGGTGATGCTGCGCACCATTCCCCCATCCGCCGCCACGCTGGAGGCCATCGACGACGCCCACTGCCTCATGCGCTGCGGCGCGGGCCAGCTGGACTCGCTGGTCTACTGGCTGATGGCGCTGGACGTGGACTTTGATGTGCTGGAGCCACCCGTGCTCAAGGAACGGCTGCGCCGGGCGAGTGAGCGGGTGGGGCGGAGCTTGGCGCGGGGTGGTGGGTGAGCCTCGGTGGCTGCGGCGAACGGTGCAGGGTTCACGTGAAGACCGGTATAGGCCGCTGATTGCGGCCATTCACAGCAGGCCTGACGATCAGCAGTTGAGGTTTCCGGTAAGCACTGGCAGCGGCCTCAGAACGTGTTCACGATCTGCGAAGCAGTAAAGCCAAGAACGCCAAGTGAACGAACTGCAAGCTGGTGTTGAGCACGCTTTTCACTTGATGCAGACTTGTCTTGCACCGCTCGAATGCTTGCAAGGCTCCCTGGCGCTCTGTCACATCTGCCGTCGTCACCATCACGGCATGCGGGAACCCTGCGTGTCTACGGCAATGTGGCGCTTGATCCCCGAGACCTTCTTGCCCGCGTCATAGCCCTTGGGCCCCGCTGTGTCCGCGTTCTTGACGCTCTGCGCGTCGATGATCAAGAACCCGCTGCAAGCGTTGCGCCCCAGTTTCAGCACGGCGCAAAACCCTCGTACAAATCGACCGTTCGCGGCTTGGTCTTGCGACTTGCCTGCTCCAGTAGCGGCACTATGAGGTTGAACTGCTCTTTGCCGATGTCACTGGGATAGATTTTGGTGCGCATCCCGCAATTCTTCCATCCTCGCGCTGGGATCGTGAACACGCTCTAAGTCACATTGGCTTAATGACCGGGTATGCCGGGTGGTGCTGCGGCAAGGTAAAACCACCGCTGGTTCACGGCAAACGGTCCACGCGCACAGACCGTTTGCCGCCATCAAGCCACCCGATCTGGCACGCGGTGTTCGACGGTTGCTAGGTGATACTCATGCCCCGATATCTCAAACTCCGATATGCGCCGGCTTCGGGTCTGGACCGCCAAGTGAGTCGGGGTGAATTCTGTAGGCCAGTTACTTTTGCAGGACACCACGCGGAATGGATGCGCATTGATCGGCAGAATCTTCAACACCAGGGACGCGAAAATGACCGAACAAGAACTGTGCGCCGCCTACGGCGTGGACCCGGACAGCCAATATGCCTACGAAGCGGCCGATCGCATCACGCGGCTCAGGCACCACCTGTCCATCGACTATCTCGACACACTCGGTGTCAACAGCCGCGCAACTACCGAAGAATTCGACTTTTCAGAAGAACGGCTATACGCCCAAGACACCGAGACGTGGGCTTTTGAGCATGGGTTTGAACAAATCGTGAATCTGGCCAGCAATGCCAACAGCCACTTCAGTACCCTGCTGCAGTTCAGCTCCCGGCTCATCCGCTTGACCCGGGAGGAGCACGACCAGGACAACCCCGTAGTGCCGTGGCCTGAACAACTGCAGGCGGGGGACTACGATCCAGACATCGTGATTCGGGCCATTCATAGCTGGCTCCAGGAAGGCGAGCACATTCAAGAGCAAGCCCTTGGTTACGGAGACGGTGTTTTCAATTTTGTTGTTGACCTTGTTGCACTCGCGAACGACCGGCACCAAGGTGATATTGGCCGGGTGCTGGGTGATAAGTTCAAGCTTGGCAGCCCTGTTCGATGGGTGCAATACCGTGGCGTCCGAGCCCGCATCGCTCCTGCCCCAGTGGACAGACAGCGCCTTTTCCAGTCAGTAGCCTGGCTGGTGACCGTGGTCGGTGCACCCGATGGATTCCCCTGCCTGCCGGTAGCCTGCGAACCCAATGAACCAGCAGCCTTGGAATGGCTGCACAAGGTTGTCGATGAGTACATGGCTCACCGCCCTGCGCTCACCTGAACCCCTCACTGACCCATGAACCACCAAACCCTCTCCGCCTTTATCTGGTCCGTCGCCGATCTTCTGCGGGGCAACTACAAACAGTCCGACTACGGCAAAGTCATCCTCCCGTTCACCGTGCTGCGCCGGTTGGACTGCGTGCTGGAGCCCACCAAAGCCGCCGTGCTGGCCGAATATGAAACCCAGAAAAAGGCCGGCCTGAACCCCGATCCGTTCTTGCTGCGCAAGGCCGGGCAGAGCTTCTACAACACGTCCCCGCTGGACATGAAGACGCTCTTGGGCGACCCCGACAACATCACCCACAACCTGTTTACCTACGCACAGGGTTTTTCACCCGCCGTGCGCGACATCTTTAACCACTTCGAACTCAACACCCAGGCCGAGCGCCTGTCCAAGGCCGGGCTGCTGTACCAGGTGGCCGAAAAATTCGCACAGATCGACCTGCACCCCGACCAAGTCAGCAACATGCAGATGGGGCTGGTGTTTGAGGAGCTGATCCGCAAGTTTGCGGAAATCAGCAATGAAACCGCCGGGGAACACTTCACCCCGCGCGAGGTCATCCGCCTCATGGTCAACCTCATCTTCATTGAAGACGACGACATTTTGAGCAAGCCCGGCGTGGTGCGCACCATCTACGACCCCACGGCCGGCACCGGCGGCATGCTCAGCGTGGCGGGCGAATACCTGGCCGAACACAACCCACAGGCCCGGCTCACCGTGTTCGGGCAGGAACTCAACCCCGAGTCCCACGCCATCTGCAAGGCCGACATGCTCATCAAAGGGCAAGACGTGGCCAACATCGCCTTTGGCAACACCCTCAACGTCGACGGCCACGCACACAAAAAGTTCGACTACATGCTCTCCAACCCACCTTTTGGCGTGGAGTGGAAGATGGTGGAAAAAGACGTGCGCAAGGAACACGAGCAACAGGGCTACAACGGCCGCTTTGGCCCCGGCCTGCCCCGCGTGTCCGACGGCTCCATGCTGTTTTTGCTGCACCTGCTGAGCAAAATGCGCCCGGCCGCTGAGGGCGGCAGCCGCTTCGGCATCGTGCTCAACGGCTCGCCCCTGTTCACCGGCGGCGCCGGCAGCGGCGAGAGCGAAATCCGCCGCCATGTGTTGGAAAACGATCTGGTGGAAGCCATCGTTGGCCTGCCCACCGACATGTTCTACAACACCGGCATCAGCACCTACGTGTGGATCATCAGCAACCGCAAACCCGCAGCGCGCCAAGGCAAGGTGCAGCTCATCGACGCCAGCGGCTACTGGCAAAAAATGCGCAAGAGTCTGGGCAGCAAGCGCAAAGAACTGAGCGACGCCCACATTGAGCGCATCACCCAGCTCTTCGGCCAGTTCGTGGAGGCCGAAGAAGATTTGGGCCAAGGCGTCAAACCCATCAGCCGCATTTTCCCGAACGAAGCCTTTGGCTACACCACCATCACCGTGGAGCGCCCGCTGCGCGACGAAGCGGGCCAGATTGTGCTGGGCAGCAAAGGCAAGCAAAAGGGCAGACCCCAGCCCGACAGCGCCCTGCGCGACACCGAAAACGTGCCGCTGAGCGAAGACGTGTTGGCCTACTTCAAACGCGAGGTGTTGCCCCACGCGCCCGACGCCTGGATCGATACCGAGAAGACCAAGGTGGGCTACGAAATCCCGTTCAACCGCTACTTCTACGTGTTCAAGCCACCGCGCCCGCTCGATCAGATTGACGCTGATCTGAAGCGCACCACCGACCGGATTCTGGCGATGATCAAGGGCTTATCGGCATGAGCTTTCCACGGTATCCGGCGTACAAAGACAGTGGGGTGGCTTGGTTGGGGGAGGTTCCTGCGCATTGGGCAGTCAATCGTTTGCGTCACGTTGCTGCGCTGAACCCAAGTAAGTCCGAGACGGCACAGCTTGACCGATCAACAGAGGTTTCGTTTTTGGCGATGGAGTCAATTGGCGAGGATGGGTCGCTGGCGCTTGATAAGGTGCGTTCTATCGCCGAAGTCGAATCGGGATACACATTTTTCCGGGATGGAGATGTTGCCGTTGCCAAGATCACACCGTGTTTCGAGAACGGCAAAGGCGCGGTGATGAGAGGCCTTCAGCAAGGCCTCGGCTTCGGTACCACCGAGCTGATCGTCGCCCGGCCAATTCCGCTTCATCTTGACAGCGACTACCTGCACCGAATCTTCGGCTCCCGCCCGTTTCGACAATTGGGCGAGGCGACTATGTACGGAGCAGGAGGACAGAAGCGAGTGCCTGACGACTTTGTTCGAGACTTCGCTATTGCGTTGCCACCTGTCAATGAGCAGTGTGTTATCAACGCGTTCCTCGACCGCGAAACCGCCAAGATCGACGCGCTGGTGGCCGAACAGGAACAGCTCATCGCGCTGCTGAAGGAAAAGCGCCAGGCCGTCATCTCCCACGCCGTGACCCAGGGGCTGAACCCGTCGGTGCCTATGAAGGACTCGGGCGTGGCGTGGCTGGGCGAGGTCCCAGCGCATTGGCGGGTCATCCGACTCAAACAACTGGTGGCTGAAAGTGTCGCAGGCCCCTACGGCGCGTCCTTGACGAAAGCGATGTATTCCTCAACCGGGTATAGGGTGTACGGGCAACAACAAGTGATCGCCGATGACTTCAGCATCGGTGACTATTTCATTTCCGAAGAAAAGTACGCGGAGATGCGTCGGTACACGGTGTACGAGGGCGATGTTCTGATCAGCGTGATGGGAACGATCGGCAAGGTCGCTGTTGTTACCGCCGATACCAAGCCGGGAATCATCAACCCGCGTCTTGTTCGATACCGGTGCAACGAGAAAGTACGACCTCGCTACCTCCAGCGCGTCTTGATGTGTGAGAAACACCAAGAGCATCTGTCGCTCGAATCCAATGGGACGACGATGGAGGGTCTGAACATGGTGACGCTTGGCAAGGTGCCTGTGCCAACGCCACCACTCAATGAGCAACAGCAAATTCTTGCTTACTTGACAGAGCGAGATGCAGAGTTCGAACCTCTGATCAAAGAGGCCGCAAAAACCATTCAGCTGCTGATAGAACGCCGCACCGCCCTGATCTCCGCCGCCGTCACCGGCCAGATCGACGTGCGCGGTGTGGCTGGCTGAAAACCAGACTGCAAATAATGTTGCAGCAAGTGCCACTTCTGAAGAAAAAGCCCCATGGCTGCACATTTCTCCAAGTCCCCACCCACACTTAAACAAGCGTAAACCCTAGACAGTCCCGTCCAGCTCAGCCCAAATAATGAAAAAAATGTGTTTCCAATCTTCATTTCTGAAAAAAATGTTCTTGCGCTGAAGATTTTCCCAAGCCCTCCCCCCACTTCAACATGCCCCACTTTTTGGGTTACGCCTGGATTCAGGCCGAACTGAACACACCCGACTTTTTGGCCCATCAACAGGCCAGGCTGGGCCAGGTGCACAGCTTGCAGCGCCTGCCTGAGGGCGCTTTGCTGGTGCCAGCCCGGTTGGCACCCGCTGCCGACCACTTGCAGCATGCCTTGTTTGCCCTGAAGCACGAGGGCGTGCGGCTGGATTATTTGGCCGTGGCATTGCGCCAGGTCGGGGAAGAAGAGATCCGCGCCGCATTCGTGGCCACACCCAATGGCACCTATGTGCGCAAGCTGTGCTTTTTGTGGGAAGCATTTCACCAGCGCCACATCACGGGCTTGGCCGATCCGGCCATTTCTGCGGGCTATGTGCCGATGTTTGACCCCAAGGCCTACATCACGGGCGCCTCACGGCGCAACGTCCGTTGGCGGGTGGACTTCAATGGGCTGGGCGATCTGGCTTTTTGCCCGGTTGTTCGCAAAACACCGGCATTGCAAGAAGCGCTGGGCGGCCAGGTGTTGGAGCAGGCACGCAAGTTTGCCGCCTCCATCGGCCCACAGATGCTGGAGCGGGCGCTGTCTTGGGCCTACCTGAGCGAGACCGAGGGCTCTTTTGCCATGGAGGGCGAAACACCCACGCACGACAAAGCCGCCTTGTTTGCCCGCTTGCTGCAGCGCGCACACGACCAGCGCCCGTTGACGGAGGACTATTTGATCGAGCTGCAAAACGCCACGGTCACCAACCCGTTTGACAAGGCGGTGCAGTTCCGCGTGGAACAAAACCGGCTGCAAAGCAGTTCGCTGGGGGCTGCGGGCGTGACCTATGTGCCGCCGCCGCCCGAGCTGGCCTGTGAGCTGATGGAGCACCTCATGGTGATGGCCCATGAGCGGCCCCACGGTATGGACGCCTTGGCCCATGCAGCGGCGGTGTCGTTCGCGTTTGTGTTCATCCACCCGTTCATGGACGGCAATGGCCGCCTTTCGCGCTTTTTGATTCACCACTGTCTGGGGCAGTCGGGGGAGTTGCCAGCGGGCTTTTTGCTGCCGATTTCGGTGGCCATGAAAAAACATGAAGACCGGTATTGGCAAGCGCTCACGGCATTCAGCAAACCTGCCCGCAGCTTGTGTGATGTGACTTGGGCAGGCGACGACGATTACAGCTACCGCTGGAAGCCGGACGCGGGCGTCTGGTTCCGGTACATGGATGTGACCGAGGGCGTGGTCTTTACGCTGGACATGGCCCGAACGGCGTTGGACCTGCATTTGCGCCAAGAAGTGTCTTTTCTGAACTTGTTTGATGCGGTGTCAAAGCACATCAATGCCCGCCACGATCTGCGCGGCAGCGACCTGGCCACGCTGATCATTACGGCTTACCAACAGGGTGGCCGACTTTCGAACAACCGGCGCAAGCGTTTTGCGGAGCGGGTGCCCGCTCAGGTGCTGGACGGCATTGAGGCGGCGGTGGCCAAGGCCATGCAGGGCGAGCCGCTGGGCGATACGGGCGAAGTGGACTGAACCCGAACACCAAAGACAACGACAACGACAACGCGAAGCAACAGGGAGCGCCACACATGGCATTGCACAACGAAATCCAGTTCGAAACCGACATCTGCGACCACCTGGCCGCACACGGCTGGTTGTACGGCGAGCCCGGCAAGGGCTACGACACGCCCCGCGCGCTGTTTCCCGCCGACGTGTTGGCCTGGGTGCAAAACACCCAGCCGCAGGCCTGGGACGCCCTGGGCAAGAGCCACGGCCCAGCGGCTGAAGCCGTGTTGCTGGACCGGCTGCGCAAGCAACTGGACGAACGTGGCACGCTGGAGGTGCTGCGCTTTGGCATGGACATGCTGGGGCTGAAGGCGCCGCTGAAGCTGGCACAGTTCAAACCCGCGCTGGCCATGAACCCCGAGCTGCAGGCCCGCTACGGCGCCAACCGGCTGCGCGTGCACCGGCAGGTGCGAACCAACCACGACGACGTCATCGACCTGACGCTGTTCTTGAACGGCATTCCGGTGGCCACGGCGGAGCTGAAAACCGACTTCACCCAGGTGGTGAGCACGGCGGTGGACCAGTACCGTTTTGACCGCCTGCCCAAGCCCAAGGGCAAGCCGTTTGCCGAACCGCTGCTGGACTTTCCGCGCGGCGCGCTGGTGCACTTTGCGGTGAGCAACAGCGCGGTGATGATGACCACCCGCCTGCAAGGACCGGCCACGCGCTTTCTGCCGTTCAACCAAGGCGACGGCGGCGCGGCTGGCAACCCGCTGAATCCAAACGGCCACCGCACCGCCTACCTGTGGGAAACGGTGTGGCAGCGCGACAGTTGGCTGGAAATTTTGGGCCGCTACCTGGTGACCCAGCGCGACAGCAAGAAGCAGATCAAGGGCGTGATTTTTCCGCGCTACCACCAGCTGGACGTGACGCGCAAGTTGACGGCCCAGGTGCTGGCAGAAGGCGCCGGGCAGCGCTACCTGATTCAGCATTCGGCGGGCTCGGGCAAAACCAACTCCATCGCCTGGACGGCGCACTTTCTGGCCGACCTGCACGACGCACAGCACCACAAGCTGTTTGACACCGTGCTGGTGGTGAGCGACCGCACGGTGTTGGATGCGCAGTTGCAAGAAGCGATTTTTGACTTTGAGCGCACCGCCGGTGTGGTGGCCACCATCACCAACGCCGAGGGCGCCAAGAGCGCGGCGCTGGCGCAGGCCTTGTCGGGCGGCAAAAAGATCGTGGTGTGCACGATCCAGACCTTTCCGTTCGCGCTGGAGGCGGTGAAGGAACTGGCCGCCACCAAGGGCAAGCGCTTTGTGGTGATTGCCGACGAGGCGCACAGCTCGCAGGCGGGCGACGCGGGCGGCCGGCTCAAGCAGGTGCTGACGGCCGACGAGCTGAAAGAGCTGGCCGACGGTGGCGAAGTGGGCAGCGAAGACGTGCTGGCTTCGCACATGACCGCCCGCGCCGACCCGGTGGGCGTGACCTACGTGGCCTTCACCGCCACGCCCAAGGCCAAGACGCTGGAGTTGTTTGGCCGCAGGCCCAAGCCGGAGCTGCCCGCCGGCCCGGACAACCTGCCCGCTGCGTTCCATGTGTATTCCATGCGCCAGGCGATTGAAGAGGGCTTCATCCTCGACGTGTTGAAAAACTACACGCCCTACAAGCTGGCGTTCAAGCTGGCCCACAACGGCCAGGCGTGGGACGAAAAAACCGTGGAGCGCAGCGAGGCCATGAAAGGCCTGATGGGCTGGGTGAAGCTGCACCCCTACAACATCAGCCAAAAGGTGGCGGTGGTGGTGGAACACTTCCGCGACAACGTGATGCCGCTACTGAACGGCAATGCCAAAGCCATGGTGGTGGTGGGCAGTCGGCTGGAGGCGGTGCGCTGGCAACTGGCCATCAACAAGTACATCCAAAACAACGGCTACCCGCTGGGCACGCTGGTGGCGTTTTCGGGCGAAATCACCGACGCGCAGAGCCTGCCCGACCCGGTGACGGAGCACAGCGCCGCGCTGAACCCGAACCTGAAAGGCCGGGACATGCGCGAGGCATTTGGCACCGACGAATACCAAATCTTGCTGGTGGCCAACAAGTTCCAGACCGGCTTTGACCAGCCGCTGCTGTGCGGCATGTACGTGGACAAGCGGCTGGGTGGCATTCAAGCGGTGCAGACCCTGAGCCGACTGAACCGGGCTTACAGCGGCCCGTTGGGTTTCAAGGACACCACCTACATCCTGGACTTCGTGAACGACCCGGACGAGGTGCTGGAAGCGTTCAAGACCTATTACGACACGGCCGAGCTGGCCGGTGTGACCGACCCGAACCTGGTGTTTGACCTGCGGGCCAAGCTGGACGCGTCGGGCCACTACGACGACTTGGAGGTGGAGCGGGTGGCGCTGGTGGAAACCAGCCCCAAGGCCACGCAAGCGATGCTGATTGCCGCGATTGAGCCCGTGGCCGACCGGCTGCTCAAGCGTTACAAAGCAGCCCAGCAAAAACAGGCGGCGGCCCTGGCCACGAACAACGCCAAGGCTGCCCAAGAAGCCAAAGACGAAGTGGACGCGCTGACCCTGTTCAAACGCGACTTGGGTACGTTTGTGCGGGTTTACGCGTTTCTTTCGCAGGTGTTCGACTACGGCAACACGGCCATGGAAAAGCGCGCCATCTTCTTCAAGCGCCTGCTGCCCCTGCTGGATTTTGGCCGCGAGCGCGAAGGGGTGGACCTGAGCAAGGTGGTGCTGACGCACCACAAGCTCAAAGAACAAGGCCACCGCGACCTGCACCTGCACCAGAACACCGGCACATACAAGCTAGCAGCCATGACCGACACCGGTGGCGGCGAGGTGCAAGACAAGGTGAAGGTGCTGTTGTCCGAGATACTGGCCAAGGTCAACGACCTGTTCGACGGCGAGCTGACCGACGACGACAAGCTGGTCTACGTGAACAACGTGCTCAAGGGCAAGTTGCTGGAGTCCGACGTGTTGGTGCAGCAAGCGAACAACAACACCAAAGAACAGTTCGCCAACTCACCCGACCTGGCCAGCGAAATGATGAACGCCATCATGGACGCGTTTGCCGCGCACACCACCATGAGCAAGCAGGCGCTGGACTCGGAACGGGTGCGCTCGGGGCTGAGAGACATCTTGCTCGGGCCAGCAGAGCTGTATGAGGCCCTGCGGCGCCGGGGTGGCGATTGGGCGGGGGCTCGCAGGTGAGCAAGGGTTTCCGTAACCGCCCGTCACCTTGCAGCAAAACCCGCCGTTCACTTGAACCCGGGGAGGCTCGCCACTGGCTGACTCACTTGAGGGGTGCACGGGCCAAGGCACTGGCCGACGCCGAGGGCTTTGACGCTATCTTGTTTACCCTTGAAGGCTTGGGGCAGTTTCTTTGCGGGGAAGCGTGCAAGGGGCTTGGAGACTACGAGCCTGCATTGCGCTGGTTGGCCTGCCGTCCCAGTGCCGATCCGTTGGCAATTGCCTGCGTCAACGGGCGCTTCACCACGTTGTTTTCGATGGTCAGGCGGGTGCGCAATGACGCCATGCACCAAGGAGCTATTGCGCGCAACGCCACCACCCTTTGTGTGGAACTGTCACTGATGTTGGAGGATGGTCTTTTGGCTGAAGCAAGCACTTTGGGTGACTACATGATCACCTCGCCGATAGAGGCGAAGATGTTTGAGTCGATTGGAGCGATCCGCAGGACTATGCTCATGAACTCATTTTCATTCTTGCCGGTGCGCATGTCAGACGGCGTATGGAAGCTGGTGTCCGACGCAGCGCTGGCCCGCTACCTGCGTGGTCTATCGAATACCGAACGGATGAAAGCCTTGGCGAAATCGCTTCAGGCTTCAGAGACGATAGAGTTGCTCGATGTGCAGTTGAGGCCAGCAGAAGCGTCAATTGAATCCATCCTCGCGGAGCTGGACAGTAGGCCGGTGCTGGTGGTGCGTGATGTCAATGGCAAGCCGGAGCTTGTGGGGCTGGTGACGGCCTTTGACCTGCTATAAGTCAGTATTTCAAATAGATTTTCAGGGAGAAAAGCTGATGAGTCCGAATGTGGATACGGCGCGCCTGCGCGCTTTGAGAGATGCGTTGCTCACCGGCTTGGTTGAGCGTGACGAAGCCATTCGGTTGGCGTTGATAGCCGCGTTATCGGGGGAGCATCTTCTGATGGTCGGACCACCCGGTACAGCCAAGAGTCTGGTGGCGCGACGCCTGCATCTGGCGTTCAAAGAATCCACCTACTTTGAGCGCTTGTTGACCCGGTTCACGGTGCCGGAGGAGCTGTTTGGCCCTTTGTCCATCAAAGGACTAGAGGAAGACCGCTATGAGCGCCTTACCTACAAATACCTTCCGTCCAGCTCCATTGCGTTCTTGGACGAAATCTTCAAGGCCAACAGCGCGATCCTGAATTCGTTGTTGACGCTGCTGAATGAGCGGGAGTTTGATAACGGGACCGAACGGGTTAAGACGCCGCTGGTGGCGGTAATCGGGGCCAGCAACGAGCTGCCGCAGGAAGAGGAACTGGAGGCGTTGTTTGACCGATTCCTCTTGCGATTGCATGTGGGCCCGGTTTCGGCAGCCGGGTTCCCGGCGCTTTTGGGCTTGCGCGGGCAGGAGAGCCCTCAACTGAATGCCGCTTTGAAGCTCAGCCACGAAGAGCTTGTCGAGATTCAACAGGCTGCAGAGGATGTGGCGGTTCCAGACGACGTGCTGGCACTTTTGTGTGACCTGCGCGACTGGTGCGCTGCGGAGAACATCCCGGTTTCCGACCGGCGCTGGCGAAAAGTGGTCAAACTTTTGCAGACCTCGGCTTTGACCAACGGAAACGACGCTGTGTCAATCTGGGACTGTTGGTTGCTACAGCACTGCTTATGGAATGCACCTGAGGGTCGGCAAAAGGTCCATGACTGGTACAGCCAGAAGGTTGGGACCAGCGCAGCCATGGCCCCATCCAAGCTGACGACCATTGTGGTGGCATGGGAAGGGCGCCTGAAATCTGATCAAGGTTCACGCACCCAGCGTCGCGATGAAGAGGGCCGTCTTCTCTTTGAACGCAAGGATGGATCGATCACCACTGATCAAGTCCAAATCGGCCAAAAAATGCGTGATGGTGAATATATTTTTCTTGCTCCACAGAACGGTTACTGGCAGCCAACGAGACAACACATTCGGGACCGTAGTGATGAAGGGAAAGGCTACACCGAGTCGGAAATGGACAGTCACCTGATTGTTAAAGATTCAAATTTTCGTATTTGGGACAAACGAACCGCATATTTGAAAGCCCCGGAGAACTGGATTACGGAAAAATCCATATCCGCACCAGCCATGGAGCCGACACAACACAAGTCCATCTATGTGGCCGACTGCATCCGACAGGTGCGTGAGTTGCTCAGCGCTGCTGAGGCCTACGCTGACCAACTTCGCCAGCGACTTGATGCGACACATCTGCTGGTTCAACAGCATCTCTGGATTCCGGCTGTTTTTGCTGAACCAGCGGTACAGACCTTGCAATCCAATCTGGATCAGGTGAATGATCTGGCTGCGCGTGTCGCGGCAATTGATACCGGGTATCAAAAGCTGCCCAAGGAGGATCGGCTGAAGTTGGCAACAGAAATGTTGAAGGTAGCTCTGGAGAGCCCAAAACGGCTTGAACGCACGGACGTGAGACAGTCGGATGATTAGATTTTTCGACGCTTCCGCCTTCTACGCTCAGTACGATTTCATCGATCAGTGTCCCGAGAGCCTGATCGCGGAAGTCGTGCCGCACCCGGTTGGTGAACTTAAGGATCGGGTTCGCGCGGTGCGTCAGTGGCGTGACGCTCTGCTGGCTGGACAACCACTTCCGGAAGTCACTTGGCCGCCCAAGCACCTTGGTGCTTCAGCCCGCCAAGCGCTTGTAGAGCTCGGCATACACCGTTTCACGAAAGATCAGCCAGAGTTGGTGGATGACTTGCTACGCGACGTGTTGCGGAGTATTGCAGGCCAAGATACACAGTACAAGCATGACATTGCAACCCGACTGGCTGAGCTGGAGGCGGAACTGCGTTCGCTTGATGAGCGCATCGAGCAAAAGTCCAAGAAAAAATTGACCCACCCCCAGACCTGGGACAGCGAGGCTGCTCAGCAGCAGGCGGCAACTGAGATCCACGGGCAGTGGGCTGGCCGAATGTCATTGGCCGATACGGAAGTCAAGGAACGGTGGCTGGAAAATGTGCGCGCTTGGTCCGAGGTCTATGCCGTATTCGGAGACCTGGGAGAGCTATTGGGGCGAGGCCGTAACCTGTGCGTCGGCGTGCTCAAACACACGGGGTGGAAAGAGGTAGCCCGTCTTCAACGGCTGCTCACCCAGTTACCCCAGTTGCGTGAGGTGATCGAAGTCCTTGGGCAATTGAAGGACAAGCGGGAGGATGAGAGTACTGCCGAGACCATCTTCAAGCGAGTCTGTCGTTTGGAAGAAGAGCGCCGTGAGGTTCGAACGCCACTCATTCCAGCGGAGACACGAGGTCTGATTCGCAGCGGGGACATTCCCCGGATGTTGCCTGTGGAGGCCGTGAAGTTTGGTCATCCCAAGCTGCGCATGCTCTGGCATGCAGCACGGGCGGAGCGTGCACTGCTGACCTATCGGGTGGAAGGGGTAGAAACCGAGCGAACTTGGGTCGAGCGAGAAGCACTCGAACCCAGTGAAGGAAGAAAACCCAGACCTAAGCGTGGCCCGATGGTCGTAGTGGTCGACACATCCGGGTCTATGCGCGGCACGCCCGAGCTTGTAGCCAAGGCTTTGGTGCTGGAAGCTGCGCGTGTAGCGCACGCAGAAAAGCGACGGTGCTTGTTGTTTGCCTTCAGCGGCCCAGGCGAGGTGATCGAGAAAGAACTCAGTCTGAGCGAAACCGGAATCGCTGAATTGCTAGGGTTCCTCGGATTTTCGTTCTGGGGAGGTACCGACGCAGACGGCGTGCTGGGTCAAGTGATCGTGCGACTGCACGAGGACAGTTGGAAAAAGGCAGATGTGCTGATGGTCAGCGATGGCGAATGGTCTTCGTCACCGGATCGTATTCAGTCGGTGCAATTTTTGCGCGATCAGGGCACGAGGTTTCACGGGGTGCAGATCGGGTACCAAAATCGATCTGGACTGAACGCTGTTTGTGATCATGTGCACACCTTTTCCAGTTGGATGTCACTCGGTGGCTGGGGCCGTACCCCCGGGGATTAGGCGAGCGCCCAGCAGTCGGAACGCTGATGCTCGCTCATGCAAGTACTCTTCTCGCTTATAGGTCTTCTTGAGCTGGTCGGGTGCCGCGTGGTTAAGGCGCGTTTCAATGACCTGTGGTGCTACACCCAGCTTTTTCCCACACTGTGAAGCCGCCACCGCTGCGGCGCGAGCGCCCAAAGATCCGCCCCAAAACGCGCCCCATCCTCACACCCCCGCCAAGATCCAGCGCGCCGCTTTCTCGGCCACCATCAGCGTGGGGCTGTTGGT
>Ga0209066_10003779_pt1 | contig 17030 bp, 16 predicted proteins | sample All_14_2_FD_187198 | JGI IMG/M metagenome (GOLD analysis project Ga0209066, IMG submission 187198) | Freshwater microbial communities in response to fracking from Pennsylvania, USA - Allegheny Zone_MetaG_DW_15 (SPAdes) (version 2) ... | reverse complement strand
GCGCTTGCCAAGGCTTTGACCCTCTGCCATAAGCCGCCTCTCGATTTTCGGGGCGTTTCCTTCGGGGCGTCTCTGGAGCGCGGGCGTAGCTCAGGGGTAGAGCACAACCTTGCCAAGGTTGGGGTCGAGAGTTCGAATCTCTTCGCCCGCTCCAATAAATCGAGTGAAAACAAGGGGGTGGAATGCCCCCTTGTTCTCCCTACCCCAAGAAACGATGATGTTCGGATCGTATTCGGATTTGCCGAATTGGGTTCGGGATTTGGGAAAATTGGGTAGCAGCGAAGCGGCGTCAGCCGCAGGAACGCCCGAAAAGGCCTCGCGCCCCTCCAAGGGAATTATCCTTGAGAGCAAGACGTTCCGTGATGGACTGATCTACCTCTACAAGCGGGCGGACTACAAAAAGCCTACGTGGCTGTGCCGGGTAAAGGTTCCCGGCGGCAAAGGCTACGTCAACCGCAGCACTGGGACCGGCGACGAGCACAAGGCGTTCAAGTTCGCCGATGACCTCTATGACCAGCTACTCGTCCGCTCCCTAACTGGAGAGTCTCCGGTCAGGAAGCCGATCGGCCCGGCCATCGATGCCTATATCCACCGCTTGGAACCGCAAAAGGCCCGCCAGTCGATCCACTATAAGATCCTGCTTTTGAGGCGGGCCAAGCCGTTCCTCGACAAGAAGGCGTTCGAGGAGCTGAACACGGCAACGATCTCGCAGCTTGTCGATCACCTTTCGGCGAAGTCGAAGAAGGTTTCGCTGTCACCGAACTCGATCAAGCGGATGTTCTCGGACCTGAAGCACTTCTTCAACTGGTGCGTGGAGGAAGGGTATCTGGCAGCACTGCCGAAGCTGCCGAGAGTCAACGGCGAGGCGACACGGCGACCGCATTTCAACGCGGAGGAGTGGGCCAAGCTGATCGGCCACATGGAGTTATATCTCAGGAACAGCCCAAAATTTGTGAGGCGTGATCGCCGCCTCCTTCTGCTCTACATCGTCGTACTGGCTGAAACCGGCATCCGCGTCGGAGAGGCCCGCGATCTGCGCTGGCGCGATTTGCGTCCGATCAGCAACAGCAACGACCCGGACGCGCCCAACATCGCGTTGAGGGTCAAGGGCAAGACCGGCATCCGCGAGGTTGTCGCCAGCGGTCCATTGGTCCGCGAGGCAATGGGCGAGATTCTGAAAATCCGCCGCAAAGACCTCCAGGACGAGGCTTCCGACATTCACAACATGACCGAAGTGCCGGCCGACAGTTTCATCTTCTGCGACAAGCGCGGCGCACGGATTCAGTCGTTCAAGAAATCGTTCGCAACGTTTCTGAACGCCATCGGCCTGACCAGGGACACGTTTGGCCAGCAGCGGACGCTATATTCCCTGCGCCACACTTACGCGACCTCGCGGCTTGAGGCAGGCGTGAACCACTACACTCTCGCGCAGAACATGGGCACGTCCGTTGCCATGCTTGAACGATTTTATGGCCACACCACGAATGTTGGCATGGTGGACGAACTTACCCGGCCCAAGCGGAAGCGCGAGAAACGCGGGCAGCAGGCCGATGGTGAGCTGGCGTGGTTGACGGGCTAGCTTCGCCCTGTGGACCTAATACTGGAATGACCAGACCCCGGGGGCATCAACGCAAGGAGATGCCGTCATGGAACTCAAGTTTTCCGCCGCCACCCGTCCCGCGAAGCCCGATGCGGCGATTTTGCGTCGCCAGAAGCTCGTTCGCCGGATCGACCAGCAGGTCGGCTTTATTCGCCAGATGATTGGCGGAAAGATCGTCCGCACCGCGTGGGTCTGGATGGACGGCGAAGGAACCTACTTTCTTCCGATCCACTATGGCCGCCAGCAGATCGAGTTGCAGAAGGGCAAGTTCGTCATCGAGTGCCCGGACCTCGACCATGTCGAGGAGGCGCTCTGCACGATCCGCGCGATGGTGATCAGGGGTGACTTCGACGTCCAGCTTGCCACGGCGTCGGCAAACATTCGCGGCAAGTTTGGCAAGGCGTAACCGCCATCGAACGGCGACACTGGCCTGCGTGCTGATAGGCCGCTTTCTACGCGTAGAAGCCGTTGAAAGCGGCGGGGGCTAACGTCGTGTCCTGACTCATCGCGGACGCTCAGAAGGTCCGCTTTCGGCAGAACCGTACACTGTGGCGTTAAGCACCGGTGGAGGAATCAGCCTCTATGAGGCCATTGCGATTCGCTGGCTCCGAAAGCTCTTGGTGGTGATTGCTGGACCAACGGTCGGAGAGTGCGTGGGTATCGTGGTCAGACCGAGAATCTGGCGTGTCAGTCGATCGTTTGAGCGCGGCTCGTCAGAGGCAAGCGGGCCCTCGGCTCACCTTCCAGAACAGACAGGTTTCGTGGCGCATCATGACGCCCCCGAGGGAGCTTCGAAGAGCTTGCGAATGCCGGTGGAGAAGGCTGCGGGAAAAATGCTTGCGTGCGTCTCATCTTCAAAGACGCGGTGTCGAACCAGCAGTTTTGGGTCCTCGCGCGCTTGCAGCGCCGCCGCGAAGTCCGACATCTGGCTGACCATCCTGTGGCCCACGCCGCCAGCGCGCTCTTCCTGATCACCCACGGCGAGAAACACGCGCGTGAGGCCGCCCGGTTTCATGAACCGACCTAGAGCCTCACTACGCAGCAACAGATCGTCCGCGTACCAGAGGGAAGGGCTCACCAGCAGGTAGCGGTTGAAGCTGTCGGGGCGCGTCTGCAGGGTCCAGCCTGCGAACAGCCCGCCGAACGAATGGCCCACCAGTGTCCTGTCGCCGGGGTCAGCACGCCACCGCCGCTCGACGAGCGGCAGGATCTCGTTGATCAGGCAGTCCAGGAACGCCGGGGCGCCGCCGGACGCCCGCTGGTACTCCGGTCCATAGCCGCCCTCGGCGACATGCACAGGCGTATAGTCGCGCGTCCGGTTCAGCCTGTAGCTCTTCGGATCGGGATAGACGCCCGGATAGGCTACGGAGACGAGGATCGCCTCCGGCCCCTGGCGCTGTCGCGCCGCCAGATGTTCGAGATGCGCCGCACAGGCCGCGAAGGAATAGTCGGCGTCGAGAGTCACGATCACGGGGTAGCGGCCGGATTTCTCGCCATGACCTGGGGGCGTACGCACATAGAGCGCGTACTCGACGCCGTTGATCCGGGACCGAAGCCTGATGACGGTGGACAGGGGCAGCGTGTAGACCGCGTCATCAGCCGGCTGCGCGCCGCCCGCAATGCCGATGCTGCCCAGCGCGGCGCCCTGAAGTACGACTCTTCGTGGCATTCGCATCTGGTGGTTCCTTTCTTGTGGGCGACCGACGCGGGCTCTGACGTGTCTTCAGGGGATCAGGTCGCGGCGCGCGGCTTCGGCCTTTGCGATAGCCTCCATGCCGGGGTCGCGGCCCGCCGCGTAGTCAGCGAAGGTGATCGGCGTAGGGATGTCGACATCCAGATCGTCGACGATCACAGGCATCAGGAAAAAGGCGCCCCAGTAGCAGCGGAACAGGCCCTTGCAGCCGTTCCTCAGGTCGTAGAAGGCCGTGGAATAGCGGGCGCCGAACCCGCTGTTGGGCAGTTCATAGCGCCATCCTTCCGCCCAGAACGCCGTCCGGTCGCCGATCTCCTCGCCGACGATGACGGTCCGGCCGGGCGCGCCCTGCTTCGCGAAGGCCATGCTGACGATGGTGGCCGAGAAGGTATTGTTGCTGCTCAGGAGATAGACCCGTCCGTCGGGTCCGACGATGTCGCCCAGCGCGCTCATCAACGGGTGGGTGAGCGAGTAGTCGCCGCCGGGATTGAAGCGCAGATCGACAATCACCGTCGCGGGGCGCGTGTTTCGTAAATCGGCAATAGTTTCAGCGACGAAGGCCTCGAGACTCTGGCCCGAACTGTCGTCGATGTTGGTCCTCAGGTTGATGTAGACGGCGCCCTGGTCCGGAAGCGCGCGGCGCCAGTAGCCACGGTCCGGGTGCTGGAGGTACAGCGGGTCGCCCGCCGGCCTGAGCGCCGTCCAGGCGGCGGCGTCGCGGCGCCAATGGAGCGGCAAGGCGCCGGGAAGCACCCAGCTGGCGTCGCCGGCCGGGGGAGCGGCCTTGAGCGCGCGCGTCTGTGGCGCCTCGCTGCCCCGGTCGAACTCAATCTCGATCGCGTCGCCGGGAATACCGACGGCGTTCAGGTAGGCGGGTGTTTCGAGCAGGAGCGGGATAACAATCCTGAAGTAGGCGTCGTTGCCGCCGAATGCGTCCCGGAAGCGGTGGGCGACCTCGTTTACGGGCAGGCCCGCGATATGCGTGATCCGCGAACCCAGCAGGTCCTCGTGACCCGGCGCGGCGCGAAGCACCCGTAGCTCATCATTGAAGAAGGCGGTTCGCACCGGCAGGTGAGGAAGCCGCCGAACCATCGAAACCACGTTCGCGTTCGAGTGGGCGTTGTCGATCTCGGCCTGCGCGCGGGCGAGGCCGAGCATGAACCCGGCGTCGGTCAGGCTGGCGGCGTTGCGCGTCACCTCGGCGACGGAGCGGTCAAACCGGGCGCGCATCTCCGGGGTCATCGACCGCTCATTGCGCGGCACGTGCTGAAAATGCTGCAGGTCCTGCAGCCTGGCCTCAAGCACCGTTTCGGGCGCGCCCTGGAAGAGCGGCGGGATCGGAATCGGGTGAAAGGCGATCACAGTGGCGACGATCAACAGGATCCGGCGTCCAAACCAAGCGGCCAGTCCCAGAAGGACGAGCCAGACATACCAGGGGACGACGCGGAAGGGCGTTCCGATCCATCGCCAGAGGCTGGTGGCAGGCATTCGGGTCTCCAGGTCAGTCGCTGGTTGCGTGTTTCGGCGGCAATGTCCCAGACCGGCGCCGGGCGTCGGCGTCCGGACCAGGGGGCGCAGAGTCTGGAGGCAGCGGCCGGGGCATTTGGATGCAAGAGCCCGAAGACGCGATCGCGCGGGCGTCGCTACGGCCGGCGACGCCGTCAGCCGAGCGTGGCGGCATCGGCCTTGCGCTCAGCGACGCCTTCCGTTCCGAGGCCGGCCAGAACAGCGTTGCGGTAGCTCATGCCGACCGGGACTTCGGCGCCGCTGGCCAGTCTCAGCCGCAGACCGCCCCGACCGATCCGGTCGACACTCTCCACGTGACGGCGATTGACGTAGGCCGAGCGGTGAACACGCAGGACCTGGGATGGGTCGAGGCGCGCGCCAAACCCGGCCATGGTCTCGCGGACGATGTAGCTGCGGTGGTCGGTGTGGATCAGCACATAGTCGCGCGCGGCCTCCACCCACTGGATGCTGGCGACCGGCACCCTTGCAAGACCGCCGGCGCGCGGAATCCAGATCTCGGACTCATAGGGTCCAGGCGCCGCGGCACCCGGTGTGGTGACCACAGACTCGCGCAGCGCGCCGACGACAAGTTCGAGTTCGCTGATCCGCTCGCCGGCCCGTCTGGCTTCGATCCGCCGCCGCGCCCTGTCGATCGCGATCTGCAGTCGCTCGAAGCGAATGGGCTTGAGCAGATAGTCTGACGCATCAATCTCGAAGGCCTCGGGGGCGTAGGCGTCATACGCTGTGGCGAAGATGACCTCCGGCCCCGCGCCGTTCGTTTCCCTCACGGCCCTGGCGACTTCAAGTCCGGTGCGACCGGGCATCTGGATGTCGAGGATGACCACGTCGGGCGTCAGGCTCGCGATCAGGTCGATCGCCTCCTCACCGGTTCGGGCGGCGCCGACGACCCGGGCCCCGGCGAGGCCGCGGAATCCGACCCGCAGGCGGTCGATCGCCAGGGGCTCGTCGTCGACGATCAGCACGGTCAGGGTCATGGCTCGACCATCCGGCCGGTCTCGGCAAACTCGAGCGGAAGGCTGAGGCGAGCCTGGAAACCCGAGTCCGTGGGACCGGCTTCAGCCTCGGCCCGGTCGCCATAAAGGGCTTTCAGGCGCCCCTCGACATTGCGCAGGCCGACGCCCTCGCCGCAGACCGTCTTGCCTCCAGCGGGATGGCGGTCGCCGTCGTCAGTGACGGACAGGATCAGTCTTCCACCTTCGACACCGGCTGTGACCTGAACGTGAACCGGCCTCGTCGCCGGCGCCACGGCATGCTTCACCGCGTTCTCCGCCAGCGGCTGCAGCAGGAGGCTGGGAACCAGCGCGCCCTCCAGCGACGCCGGGCAATCCACCTCGACCGTCATTCTGTCCGAGAAACGGATGCGCTCGATCTGCAGATAGACGTCCAGCAGCTCCAGCTCGTCCGCCAGCGCCATCGTGTTCTCGGCCGTAGACGACAACGAAGCCCTGAAGAACTCCGAGAGCCTGATGACGACTTCCTCCGCCTCTCGATTGCGCTGCGCAGCGATCAGGGCCGCGGCGGCGTTGAGGGCGTTGAAAAGGAAGTGCGGATTGACCTGGAAGCGGAGCGCGGCGAGCACAGCCTTCTGGGTCTCCGCTTCCGCGCGCGCCAGCCTTCGTTCCTGCTCGACCATCGAAACCATCAGCCGGTTGACCCAGACGAGGGCGGCGAAGAAGCCGTGAATCCAGATCAGGAAGGTAAAGGACTGCAGGACGAACAGGAAAGCTCCCCTGGCGGTCAGGTCGCCCGACCTGGCCATGGCCCGTCCCAGTGTCGACACATCGATGAGCGCATTGAGCGAGGCGATCGCCAGGACCGTCGATCCGACAATGAGCGCGCGCCGCGCCGCGCCCATCGCCTCTGTCCCCACCACCACCTGCTGCACGATCTGCGACAGCGCTGCGCCCACGAGCACGCCGGCGCCCATCCAGAGCCCGATGATCGGGGTCAGCACCCCCTGGACCGCCACCAGCAGGAGGAAGAGGCCGTAGAACAGCGTCCAGAGCCCCAGGTCGATAGCGAGGAGCCCCCTGTCCAGGCGAACACGCGCCGTCATTGAGACCTCCGACCAGGGCAGCTTTCAGAATAGCAGCGCATGGCTTGAGGCGCGCCTGTGTTCATCGCGCGTGCGGCGGCCTTCGTCGCAATCCCGTCCGCTTCGCCGTGCGCCGAACGCCACTCGTCGAATCCCGCCGCCCTGTCCGCCTGCGACCTGTCGATATCCCCCGATGCCCGGTCTGAAGCCGGGAACAACGAGCAAATCCTTGAGGGGGATAGAATGCAAATCAGACAGAGAGGCAGCCGGACGCGGCTGTTCGCGTCGACGGTGCTCATGGGCGCCGTGGCCCTTCTGGCGCCGGCGGGCGCGCTGAGCGTCGCGGTGCTGGCGTCCTCGCCGGCCCTGGCGCAGGACTACACGACCGGCGCCCTGGCCGGTTCGGTCGTCGGCGGTGATGGCGCCGTCGTCGCGAACGCCAGCGTGCGGGTCGTCTCGCAGGCGCAGGGGTTCACCCGGGATCTGACCACCTCGGCCTCGGGCGGGTTCCGCCTGACCCTGCTGCCGGGCGGCTCCTACGACGTGACGATCAGCGCGCCCGGCTACCAGGATCTCAAGCAGGTCGTGCGGGTCCAGGTCGGCGGCGAAGCGTCGTATGTCTTCACGCCGAGGCGGGTGGACGAGGTCGACGCGGTGGTCGTTACCGCCGCGCCGAGCCAGCAGCTGGCCTTCGCCCAGACGACGTCGGGCATCACGCTGAACCTTGGGGAGACGCTGAAGACCTTACCGGTCGCGCGGTCGATCGAAGGCCTGACCATGCTGGCGCCGACGGCAGTGCAAGCGGACTCGAACTTCCTTCTCGCGACGCCGACGCGCAACACCGCCGTGACCATCGGCGGCTCGTCCGGCGCGGAAAACGCCTTCTACGTCAACGGCCTGAACATCACCAATTTCGACACCTATCTCGGCAGCGCGACGGTGCCGTTCGACTTCTATGAAACCGTGGAGATCAAGACCGGCGGCTATCCGGCCGAGTTCGGCCGCGCCACCGGGGGCGTGATCAACGCCGTCACCAAGTCGGGCACGAACGAGTTCAGGTTCGGGGTGCACGGCAACTGGACCCCCGAGGGGCTTCAGAGCACCGCGCCGGACACCTACCTGGCGCGCAATGCGCTGGATATCCGCGAGGACCGGTCGCTGACGCTCGAGGCCGGCGGCCCGATCATCCAGGATCGGCTGTTCTTCTATGGCATCTATCAGTTCAACGACAGCCTGCGCGAGGATGCCTCGCTGTCGCTGCAGTCGGTCAATCGCGACGAGACCGATGATCCCTTCTTCGGGTTCAAGCTCGACGGCTACATCACCGACGACCATCGCCTCGAGTTCACCTACTTCGACACCTCCCGAACCGTGTCGAGGACGACGTTCGCGTTCAATCCGGCGACCGACGACATCGGCGCGGAGATCGGCGGCACCACCTTCCGCGACGGCGGCGTCAGCTATGTCGCCAAGTACACCGGCCAGTTCACCGACTGGCTGACTCTGTCGGCCGCCTACGGCGTCAGCGAGGACAGCAACTACCAGCTCGCCCTCGATCCGAGCACGTCCTACGTCACCGACGTCCGGAGCGGCACCGCTACCCGCGCTGGTCCGCAGACGACCCTCTCCAACAGCGCCAATGACACGGAGCGTGAGTTCTATCGCTTCGACGCGGACGTCTTCTTCGATTTCGTGGGACAGCATCACCTGAGGTTCGGAATCGACAACGAGCAGACGGTTCTGGTGCACACCACCGGCCGGACTGGCGGCGCCGAGTACCGGCTGTTCACGGTGACCAGCGCGGCGCAGTCTGCCGGCTACGGCGTCCCGATCGGCACCCAACTGGCCCGGACCGCGATCGTCGACCTCGGCGGGCGGGTCGAGGGCGAGAACAAGGCGTTCTACATCCAGGACTCCTGGGACGTCACCGATCGCCTGAACCTCCAGCTGGGGCTGCGAAACGATCGCTTCATCGTCGAAAACCTGGTCGGGGATACTCCGATCGACCTCAAGAACAACTGGGGTCCGCGGATCGGCTTCAACTACGACATCAACGGCGATGGCCGGACCAAGCTGTTTGGCAGCTACGGTCGCTACTTCATCCCGCCGGCGTCGAACATGAGCTTCCGCGGCGCCGACCTCTACGTCTTCGAGTACTTCAACCTGACCTCGTTCGATCCCGCGACAGGGGCCGTTGTGCTGGGCGATCAGCGCACGGCTCTGAACTCGAACATCGACAGCTATATCGGCGCCAGCGCCTGTCCTGCCGGCGTCTTCGGGGCCCCCGGAACCGTTGGCTGTGTGGTCTTCGGCAATGGCTCCCAGGAACCCGCCATCTCCAAGACCGCGCGGGGACTCAAGGCGACCCACGAGGACGAGTTCGTGATCGGCCTCGCCCATCGCGCAGGCGATGACTGGACCCTCGGCGCGCGGGCCGTCTACCGCACGCTGGAAAACGTCTCCGAGGACGTGGCGATCGACGCGGCCGTGAACGCCTACTGCACGCGGGAGGGGATCGTCGGCTGTGACCAGACCTGGTGGGGTGACTACCAGTACGTCGTCCTCAACCCGGGCGCCGGGATCAAGGTCTGGACCCGCGATCCGCTCCCGGGCGACACCGAGCGCAGCCTGATCTCCCTCACCAAGGAAGACCTGCGCCTGCCGGAGGCCGAGCGTGAGTATGTGGCCCTGGAATTCACCGCCGACCGGGCGTTCGACGGGGTCTGGGCCCTGCAGGCCTCCTACGTCTGGTCCATGTCGATCGGCAACTACGAGGGCACGGTCTTGTCCGACGTCGGGCAGATCGATGCGGGCACCACCATCCTCTACGATCACCCGGGTCTGGCGGACAACCAGTACGGCTACCTGCCCAACCATCGCATGCACCAGTTCAAGGTGCGGGGGTCCTACCAGGTGCTGCCGGACCTGCTGATCGGCGGCAACTTCCAGCTTATGTCGCCGCGGAAGTACGGTTGTCTCGGCGTCCACCCGACCGATGCACATGCCGCCGGCTACGGCGCCTCGTCGCGCTACTGCGACGGCGTCGCGGTTCGCCGTGGCGAGGCGTTCGAGACCGACTGGGTCGCCTCGGTCGACCTGTCCGCCCGGTACGAAGTGCCGATGTCGGCTCCGGGCAGCCTCGTCCTGCGCGCCGACATCTTCAATCTCTTCGACTCGGCCGGTGTGACAACGGCCAACGAGCGGGGAGACCTGGCGAACGGCGGGGCGGATCCGAACTACCAGAAGCCCATCTCCTACCAGAGCCCGCGGACGGTGCGGATCGGCTTCGACTGGGTGTTCTGACCCCAACCAGAGCATCTGAATCCGGCGTGAGCCGGGCGGGCGGGGGCGGATTTTCATCCGCCCCCGTTTCTGTGCGACCTCGCAATGGATGGCGACATGTCTGTCGCAACATTGGTCATTCCTGTCGAATTGATGTCGCCGGGCGCAACGCCGTGGTCGACATTCCTCCAGCGAAGGCAACGGCTTGAGCGGAGGGGGAGCAAACATGTTCGACGTCGCCGAACCGGAGAGTGCGAGGTCGCGGCCCCAGCCGCGCGCCGTGAGTGAGCCCGCCAGGCTCGCCAGGGTCGATTCGGAGAATCCGGCTCTGCGGCGGCTGATGACGGAGCTGCTTTCGGCCTGCGGCTTCACGGTCTGGGGCGGCGATGACGCGGAGCTGGTGGTGCTTGTTCATGCGCCGCCAAGGCAGGATGCCCTCAACCTGTGCGCCCGAATGGCTGCGCGACCGGGCCCCGCCATCCTGTTTGTCGACGAGACGAACGACCCGATCGACCGCATCCTGGCTATCGAAATGGGCTGCGACGACTACGTCAGCTGGCCTTGCCCGCCGCGGGAGTTCACCGCCCGCGTGAAAGCCCTTCGGCGGCGGCGGATGCGCGTGATCGGCAGCTGCGCGGAGGACGTCAACTGCGACTACGTCTACGACCAGGATCGACGGGAGATCTTCGCCGCCGACGGGCGGTCTGTCCGCCTGACGAGCACGGATGACCGCATCTTCCGGGCTCTCCTGGCGGCGGAGGGACGCCCCTTGAGTGATGCGGAGCTCCAGGCCGTCGCATACGAGGGCCTGGAGCTGGCGTCGCGGACCGCTGCGTTGAGCGCCTGGCGCCTGCAGAAGAAGCTGCGAGCCGTGTCTGAGGACGAGATCGTCACGGTCGTGCGCGGGCGCGGGCACGCCCTCGCTGCGCCCGTCGCCCTGCGCGGTGTTTCACGACCCGTCGAGCGCCACCCGCACGGGCATCGCTGATTCAAGGCAGGTCAAGTCGCTCCCGCCGGCGCGAGGCGCTGGTGATCTGCGAGGGTGACAACGCGAGGGACCGCAGGCGGTTGGTCGTCGGCGTCGTCCTCGCCATCCAGCGCCGTGCTGGTCGCTCGGGCGCCGCCGTTCGTCGTGGACACGGCGCGGTTCGTCGTCTTTTCGGCGCCCCCACCGTGACGGGCCACTAAAGAGGCCCGAAAACGCAAACGAGGACCAGCCACCGGGAGGAAGCCGCATGCCATTGACCCCTGCAGGACACCGCACGCTCGCCGCACTACTCGGCGCGGTCATCGCACTCGCTCCGTTGTCCGCCGGCGCGGCGATGGACGCCGACGCAGTCAGGGCCCTGCTGGCCGAACCCGGTCGCAGCGAAGCCGACCGGGCGGCGGACGCCAGGCGCAAGCCTGTCGAGACCCTGACCTTCGCCGGCGTCGAGCCGGGACATCTGGTGCTCGAGTTCCTGTCCGGCGAGGGCTATTTCACGCGGCTTCTGGCGGACGCCGTCGGTCCGCAGGGACAGGTCGAGGTCCTCGAACTGCCTGCGGCGACCAAGTATCCCGGCTACCTGGACATCGTGCGCCGGACCGTATCCGCCGAGCCGAACGCCAGGCTGACCGTCTCGAGGTTGAGCGATTATGCGCCGGCTCGACCGTTCGATGTCGTGGTCATGATCCAGGGCTATCACGACCTGCACACCAAGTTCGCCGAGGGCGAGGATATCCAGGCGATGACGCGCGCACTGGCCGCCGCAGTCAGGCCGGGCGGCGTGCTCATCATCATCGACCATGCCGCTCGCCCCGGCGCCGGCCTGCAGGTCGCAGAGACCCTGCATCGGATCGATGAAGCCGACGTCGTCAGGGAACTGACCGCAGCGGGCTTCGTCCTTGAGGCGACGAGCGACGCCTTGCGGTCCCCCGGCGATGCTCTTGACGCCAGCGTCTTTGCGCCTGCGGTGCGCGGGCGAACGGACCAGTTCATGCTCAGGTTCCGCAGGCCGGTCGAGTGATGCGCAGCGAGGCTCGCTCCGGGAGCTCGCAACAGCCCCAACCGGAATGCCCAGGGTCTGGCTACGCAGGCGCAGGCGTTGGAGCTGGTGGTGTCCGGATGCGTGGGCCGGTGCGACAGGGCATGCGCCTTGTCACGGCCGCGCTGTTGCTGGCCGGTGTCGCCCAGGCGGAGATCGGGCAGGGTGTGGCGCTGGCGCAGACTCTTCCCGCGCCTGCCGAGGCGGACCTCAGGGCCGGACGCGCGCGGCTCGATTTCCTCGCGGGAGACTGGCGGGTCGAGCAGCTCGTGCCGACGGGCGAGAACCAATGGCGTTCGAGCGGCGAGAGCGCTCTCCGGTTCAACTCAACCCTGAACGACCTCTACCTCGAGACCCGGGCGGGCTCCGGCGGCTATGTCTACGACATCGTCCTTTCGTTCGATGTCGCCCGGCAGCTGTACCGGATCATCTCGAGGGATGATCGTTCGGGTCTGATCGATGTCTACGAGGGCGTGTTCGACGAGCGCGGGGCCCTGGTCGTCAGCAATGTGGGTCCGGGAACGCACTATGTTTCCGGAGGGATCCGCTATCACAACAGGATGACTTTCACACCGACCGCAGAGGGATGGGAGTGGCTCGTGGAGGTCAGCGGGGATGGCGGCCAGTCCTGGCAGCCACAGGTGCGCGTGGTCGCCCGCCGATGACGGAGAGACGTCGACAATGACCGACCCGATGTCTCTCCAGGGCGTGCGGATGCGCGCCCTCGCCGGCAGCGCCGGTTCGGTCATTTCCGGAGAGACCCTGTTTGAGTTTGAACAGACTGGAGACCTGTTCTCCGCCCGCTATCGCGGCGGGGAGATTTCGGATGGCTATCTCATCGGCAGGCGTCACGCGGGGGGAAGGCTGGAGTTTCGCTATGTCCAGGCCGATTGCATGGCGCGCATCGACGCAGGGGTATCCACCGGGGTTCTGGACCGCTTGTCCGACGGCCGCCTGCAACTCGTCGAGAGTTTCCAGTGGACCACGCGTCCGGAGGCTGGGCGGAACGTCCTAGAAGAGGTGCGTGGACAGGGCGGCGCCCAGAGCAAGGATGGCGCCTGGGTCAGTGGCGGTCCCGCCCGTAGAGGCGAAACACCAATGAAGAGACAGCCGCAAGCGGGCCCGCAATGACGGGCGCTGCATACGTTCTGCGCGCCTATCGCCCCGAAGATCTTGAACCGGTCATGGCCGCCTGGCGAAGTGCGAATGCGCTGGCGCATCCGTTCCTTGCCGATGCCTTTGTCGCGCGGCTGGAAGAGGACGTGCGGGAGACCTATGTCCCCAACGCGGAGACCTACGTGCTTGAGGAACGCGGAGAGGTCGTCGGCTTCATCACCCTGCTGGGCACCGAGATCGGCGGGCTGTTCGTCGATCCGTCAAGGCACAGGAGGGGCTATGGCATGGCCCTGGTTGATCATGCGGTGGCGATCAAGGGCCCGCTCACAGTTGAGGTGTTTCGCAACAACCGGATCGGGCGGCCCTTCTATGTACGCTACGGCTTTGCGCTCGTTGCCGAGGAGCGGCATGAACCCTCCGGCCAGATCGTCCTGAAGATGGCAATGCCGGGATGCGCGGCCGGGGAGTGAGCGCTTGGTGGGCTCATTCTCAGCCCGCAGTGGCCCACGCAACTCGTCTCTGCACCACGTTCGCCCATCCCGGTGTGACTCTGGCGGTGGTCTTCCGTCGTTGCCAAACTGAACCGGACGCTAACCTCAGCAGGCGATCCTCTGTCCGTCGGGGCAACCTTGGAGGTGAGCCATGGTTCAGCCTGACCTCTTTCGCGCTCCGCGAAGGCCCTGGAACGCCGGCGGTCTGATTGGGCCGAAGCCGGCGCTAAAGCCCAGGCACATCTGGGCCATTCGACAGCAACTCAAGAACGGCCGGCGTGTCCGCGACCTGGCGCTCTTCAACTGCGCCATCGACACGAAACTTCGGGGCTGCGACCTCGTGAAACTGCGCGTCAGCGACGTGGCGCCAGGTGGCGCGATCCGGCCGCGCGCCACCGTCATCCAGCAGAAGACGGGCCGGCCTGTCCCCTTCGAAATCACCGAACCCACCCGCGAAGCGCTGGCGGCGTGGCTCAAGACCCGAGGCCGGCGCGCCGACGACTGGCTATGGTCGAGCAGAAGTCGCCCCGGCGCCCATATCACGACGCGACAGTACGCACGGCTGGTCGACCTCTGGGTCCAGTCGATCGATCTGGAGGCTAACGCATACGGCACACACAGCCTGCGCCGCACCAAGGTAGCGCTCGTCTACAAGCGCACCGGAAACCTACGAGCCTGTCAACTTCTGCTCGGCCACGCGAAGCTCGAGAGCACTGTTCGCTATCTGGGGATCGAGGTGGACGACGCGCTGGAGTTGTCGGAACAGACCGAGATCTGAGTGACGAAGGGGTGCCACAAAAGCAGTGCTCTGAAAGAGCTTGAACGTCCGCTTTTCGGGGGTTCGGCAAAGTCTGCAAGTGGCGCGATGCGGCCGTTACCGACCATTTCCAGTTTCACCTAGAGGCCCCTAATCGAAGCACGATTGCCTTGACCTGTTCCGCATGGAACCGTTGTCCACGAACGGGTTTGATCCCCTTGATTGTGAGCTGGCGGGCGATCTCGGTGAGCGACATCCCAGCCTCCACCATTGGACCGATGATCGGCCGAAGCTCCTCTGCTCGCCGGTCAGCTTCCATCCGATTGCGCTCGGCCAACACCTTCCCGTGGCTGCCCAATACAACCCCCCGCTTCTTCGCCTCGGCCAGAGCGTTGCGGGTCCGTTCTGAAATCAGCCGGCGTTCTTCCTGAGCGAGCGCGGCGAAGATGTGAAGTTGGAAATCGGTAGCGTGGGGCATCTCGGCCACGACCAGGCCGATACCCTGCTCCATGATGCTGGCGATGAAACTGACCCGCCGTGAAAACCGGTCCAGCTTCGCGATCAGCAGTTTCGCGCCATGCTTCTTCGCGGCGGCAATGGCCGCCCACAATTCCTCACGGGCGTCATCCTTGCCGGACTGCACCTCAACGAATTCCGCGACTACCTCGTCACCGGTTCCGAGGAACTTCTCCACCACGGATCTTTGCGCTGCAAGGCCAAGCCCTGAGCGCCCCTGCTTCTCCGTAGACACGCGATAATAGGCGACAAATCGAGCCATAAAATCCAATCCGATCAAACACATACGTTGGTATATGTTTGACGGTCGGAGGACTTTAGCGGCAGGACAACGGACTAAAGGGAGATCAGACAGACCCACGCTTGCCAAACAGCGGGCGTAGCTGATTGGCCATATGATCCTCTAGCGCACACAAGAGCTCGTTGGGCAGGTCAGCGGGATAGGCCCGTACATCGATCCTGGCTGGGCCGAGACCGTACCCCCATTGGCGGAGGTGCAGGGAATAGGTCTTCTTCGGGCCGAACCCCAGATGCTCCATCAGGCGTTTGCGTAGGGTTCGGCTGCTGCCGACGTAGAGGACATTCGTCGGCGTTCCGCCAAGCGGCAGAACGCGGGAATAAGAACGTCCATCCACCTTGTCGTCCCGTGCCTTAGCTAATGCACGGTGGATCGTGGCCGGATCGGCTTCAGGCAGGGATATGGCGTAGATCGCCGTTTGGGTGCCCGCTAACGACGCCTCAAGGTCAGCCAACACCCTGGTGCGATCCTGATCAGCAAAGGGGAGCAGGACGCTGCAACTGGGCCTGTGCGGAGAGACCTCGCGCAGCTGGCTGGCGACGGCTTCCATCGCGGTGGCGGCATGCGCCTCGAAATCGTCCGATGAAAACCCCACGCCACCCCCTGCCAGCGATCAAGCGGCGGACGGTCGCATGGCGGAAACACGGAATATGCAGCGTTATTTGGCTTCGCTTTCGGGTGCCAAATGCGATTTCCCGGGCCATTTGCGGCGGAGCTCTTTTACTTCGACGGCCTGCCGGACATCTGCTCATTCGCCCGATAGGCGTCGAAATCGAGTTCTTACGGCCTATGAACGCCGATAAGGGATTCATCGGGGGCGAGGACCGGCAAGGAAATCCGATCACAACATTGCCGGTCGGTTTCACGGGTGCGTCCAACGACACGCATCCAGAATCAAAAAACCCGGCCTGAACATCGTCAAACCGGGTTTTTGGGATAGAGTGCCGCTTATGCCAAGCTATGTTCATTCATTGCGTGACTCGTGTCATTAGACAATACTCGTGTCATTAGACAATACTATTTAATCAAGGCGACCCGGGGGTGGCCAAGTTGGTTGAGCGCTGAAGTCGTGGTTGTCGGTCTGCTCGTGGATTTATGAGTTATCCCGAGGCCGGCTCGGGGCAGTCGATCAAACGTCGGATGATGTGGTGTTGAGCCAGTCGGCTCGGTTCAGGGCCTCGAAGGAGGTCATTGTCTTCATGACGTACCGGCGAGCACCCTCGAAGTCGTAGATTTCCCGTGCATCCTGGGCGTTGGCGGATCGCATGAAGCGGTCGTCCAACGAGACCCATGTCCGGATAATGAGATCCGGAACAGGCACGAGGGCGGGGTTGGCTTTCAACTCCAGAGAGCCTTCCGGTACTCCAACGAGGATGTGGGTGTGTAGGCCCTGCTCGATCGAGCGCTCTTGAACCGCCAGCGTGGATAGCCGGATCGTCTTCCTGCGGCTGTAGTGAGTGCCGAACAGTGCGGTGTTCACCCGGTGCAGTGTGTCACTGACTTCTTTGGACAGTCGGATTTCGTCCAGCCGCCGTTTTGTTGTCAGGGTAACCATGTACCGTTCTGGGCATCCTCGGATGGACTGTTCGACAACGTGGAGGCGGGACCGGTCAGCTACAGCTGGTTTGTAGCCTCTCCAGACGACTGGGCATGACTGAGGGGGCCGCCAGGACGGGGGCTTGGTGTGGGGG
>Ga0209066_10003778_pt1 | contig 17035 bp, 9 predicted proteins | sample All_14_2_FD_187198 | JGI IMG/M metagenome (GOLD analysis project Ga0209066, IMG submission 187198) | Freshwater microbial communities in response to fracking from Pennsylvania, USA - Allegheny Zone_MetaG_DW_15 (SPAdes) (version 2) ... | reverse complement strand
GCCGGACATCCCCTGCGACACTTATTACGCGGTAGGCATGTACAAAGGGCTCTCCTATCCCGCGCTGCTGGCGACCGCACCCGTGGTCCACAAGGCGTTCTGCCAAGACGGGTTCGAGAGTCAAGCCTCACGCCTGCCGAAAGACAAGAACGGGAGCGTCATCCCGTCGGTTTACTTCGAGGGCAAGAAAATGCTCTACCGCATACCGTGATGACGACAGGGCGTTCCGGCTACCCCTTGATCATCTCCTCGACCTGTGCGATCGCCTGCATATTTTTCTCCCGCCATTCGGGCAGGGTGAAAAACCACGGGGCCATCAGGAAGCCTTTCAGCCGTTCCGGAGCGAGGTTCTTCCTGGCAAACGCCACCGTCCCCTTGAAGTTCACATCGTTGCTCCAGTTCGAGCCCGTCGGAACCTGCTCGAACCCCGCCTTGTCCAGATCCAGATAGGCCTTCACGCACTTCTGTTTCTCGGGCTCGAACGTCGCGCCATAGTACCAGTTGCTCTGGAGAACAGATTTCGGCATGCGGCTTAAGAACGCTTCGGGGTGGTTCCAGTAGTAGTCGGACCAGATCCACGGCCTCACCCCCTGCGCCTCGACCTCTCTCACAAAGAAAAGGAAATCATGCCACCACAGCTCGCCCTGACGCACGATCGCGCAACTGTACTTCGCCTGATGTCCCGCCGTTTCCTCGTCGTACCCGAGATGAAAGAAGCGCGGCTTGTCGAAAATTGCGCACACCTCGCGGATCATGTCTGCGCACACCTTGTAGTACACCGGCGTTGAGACCTGCCTGCCGTACTCTTTGAGCCACGTATCGTGTGCGGCCGAGAAATTCAGTTTCGGGATCGGCTCCAACCCCATGCCGCGCAAACGCGCCAGCTCTTTCCGGAAACGCTCAATCGGCCACGACCCTTTCACGGAGAGTTCGGGATGGCTCTCGTACTGCAGCGCCTCGCCGAGGTCGATCACCACCAGATTCATCTTCGCCGCCTGCATCCGGGCGGTCAGCGCCTGCCACACCGCCTCGTCGAACCGCAGGTGGTCGGCCTGACACACCAGGTGCAGCTCATCCGGTTTGAAGGAGCCCCACTTGTCGACGGGGACATCGGACCACATGTTCGTCCCCATGTGCAAGAGGGCGCCCCACATGAACGATGGCGAGGCCGGTTGCGCGAGACCCTGGCCAGGCAAGGCCGCGGCCGCTGCGGCGGACAATCCGGTTTGCACAAACGCACGGCGAGACAATTGATTTTTCATCCGCGTCACCTCTCATACGGGTTTCTGCCGCGTCACCCGCGCGCGAGCAACTTGCTGGGCGCGCGGCTCGATCAACCCTGATCAGTATCGCAGAGTCGTCCTGTTCCAACAAGAGCCGTTTCTGGCAAGTGGCGAGTCGGCTTCCGGATTCGGGAACGCTAGAACCGGTACTCCGCTGAGAGGATGAAATTGCGTCCAGGCTCGTTGCTGCCGGAGCCATGGATGCGGTAATCCTTGTCCAACACGTTTTCCACGCCGGCCACGACCGACAGCCCTTTTTTCACGCGCCAGCCACAACGCAGATCGGTCACCGCATAGCCCGGCGTACCGCCCGGCGGGATGCGCTGCGTGTCGGTCTTGTCCGCCGCCGTCAGGCGGTCTTCTGTGTCTGAAGCCCGTTCAGCGGCTTCCGCCCAAAACCGGCGGCTCTCGCTCTCCCACCGCAATGCCGTAAAGACGGTCATCGGCATGGTGCGCACCGGTTCGGTGACCTTTGTGCCGTCCGCCGCATCGTAATCCGTGTACCCCTCCATCCACGTGAACCCGGTCCGAGAGAGCCACTGTTTGGAGAGACGCACCTGCAACTCGCTTTCGAAACCGTGCACATAGCCGTCCCCGCCGTTGAGTTTCGTGAAGGTGCCGTCCGTTGCCGCCTGCCGGACGATCAGATCGTGGATGCGCGTGTAGAAATACGCCATGTGCCAACTGACCGGGTCCGCCGTCACACGCGAACCCAGTTCGCCGCACAAGAACCGCTCGGGGTCGAGGTTAGGCGAAGGCGTCTCGACATCCGTGCTGCGGCTGACGTCGAAGCGCGTCAGGTCGGAGAGCCCCGGCGCCCGGTAGGCCTGGGACAGCGAGGCATACACCAGCCAGAGGTCATCGATCACGCGGTAAGACAGGCGGGCGTGACCGGAGAGGTCGAACCAGTCCTCGTTCATCGAGGCAGCCGTATGCGGCGACGTCGCGAAGTTCTCATAGCGGCCGATATCTGCCTTCGCATACGTCGCGCGGCCGCCGAGCGTCAGTTCCCACCGGTCAGAAAGCTTCACGCGGTCCTGCACATAGAACGCCGCCGTGTGATAGGCGGAGTTGTCTGCGACGGGGCCCTGGATTCCGGTTGAACTGAGCGAGCCGTCGGCCTTATAGCTGCGGCGGAAACTGTCGATGCCGTCGTGGATGTATTCGGCCCCGTAGGCCCAGGTGCCAAGCGAGGTCTCTTTGATCATGTCGGCCGAGGTGCCCCACGTCTGCACGTCGAACCCGTCGGTCGTGCGCGTCAGATCCTTTTTGGTCACATATTTAGTCTCTTCCTGGCGCTGGAAATAGACGGTGGCGTTCAGCTCGTCATAGGCCAGCGTCTGCTCGCGGTCGCTATAGCGCAGATAGGTGATCGAGTGGTCTTGGTCGAAGCGGTGCACGGGTTCAGTGCCTACCGCCGTGCCGTGCCAGGATATCCCGTACGGGGTGCGGTGGGTGCGCCAGACGTCGTCCTGGTCCACCGACAGGTGCGCGAAGACCAGTTCGCGGTCGCCGCGCAAGGCGACACGCACCTTGGCGTCGTAGTCCATTTCGTCATAGCCTGTCTTGCGCTGCCGTCCGACATGTTTGCCGCCCTCCAGGTCGCCAAAGGTTTTCGCCGTCACGCCGAAGAGCCCCGCCCACTGTTCCGTGCCATACTGGCCCTCGGCGCGACCGGTCACCGACCGTTCGGCCGACGCCACGCGCGCCGCCAGCCGCCCGCCCCAAACATCCCCGCCTCCTTCCGGCGCATACTCGGGGAGTCGTGTGAACGCCTGCACGGTTCCTCCCACCGCATCCGAGCCATAGAGGACCGACCCTGGACCCTTGAGCAGTTCCATGGATTCCAGCGAGAAGCTGTCCACCGTATTCCAGTATTGGTTCGCGCCCTCCCGGAAGACCGGCGAGTTCAGGCGGATGCCGTCCACAAGCATCAGGGTACGGAAGCCGGTAAAGCCGCGAATATAGGGCGACCCCTGGCCGTAAGACGTTTTCTGGACCATCACGCCTGGCGTCAAGTCCAGCGCCTCGGGCAGTGTGCGCGTCTGACTCTCCAGCAGTTCGGGCATACTTATTTTCGCGGCGGAAGCGGCCAGCTTATCGACCGGTTCCGCCACACGGGAAGCCGTCACGACCACGGGCGGGAGGTTCGTCACCTCCTGGGCATCCAGCCACCCGCACAGACTGAGCCCGACGACAGGAATAAAAGCATGTTTCATAGCTGTTTAAACGATACCACCCCGGGATGGTTCGCGCAGGTCAAAAAAATTTTCGATCCGTTCCTAGCCGAACCATCCGGCGCCCTCTTCTTGATGCTCCTTTTCTCCCCGCGAGTGACCGCCGCCGCCTCTCCACACCTTTCAATATGTGAGAGCAGCGGGTGCCCATTCGACGCGGAAGGCCGTCCCGTTCAAGAGAGACGCCTACTCCAGCACCCGACCGCGCGAAAGAGTCGCCGCTTCCCTTCAGACAGGGAATCTTCTCACACCTTTCAATATGTGAGAGCAGCGGGTGCCCATTCGACGCGGAAGGCCGTCCCGTTCAAAAGAGGCGCCTTCTCCAGCACCCGACCGCGCGAAAGAGTCGCCGCTTCCCTTCAGACAGGGGATCCTCTCACAGCCCGCCGACATCGGGCAGGCGAGTCGTCAAAGCGGACCAACCCAAGCGGTCTCACAACCGAGCCCTTCACCCCCGTCTTTCCCGGTTGCAGCGGACATGAGGGACATACGGGATTGCGCTTGAGTTCGACGCGGCCGACCTCTATACTCTGCGGCTATGTTTTCCATGGCTAACAATCGGCGGCGGGAGGGCCCGGCATGAACGAGGCGCTGACCGTTGCGCTCGTGGGGAACCCAAACACCGGCAAGACCACGCTGTTCAACCTGCTGACCGGCTCGCGTGAGCGTACGGGCAACTGGACCGGCGTCACCGTCGACAGCGCGCATGCCCAGTTTGTCGTGCAGGGCCGCCCCTTCCGCGTCACCGATCTGCCCGGAATCTACTCCTTCTCTCCGAACACCGAAGACGAGCGTGTAGCCCGCGACTACCTGATCCGCCACAAGCCTTCCGTCGTGGTCAACATCGTGGACGCCTCAAACCTCGAGCGCAGCCTCTATCTCACCGCGCAGCTGCTCGACATGCGTGTCCCACTGGTGGTGGCGCTCAACCAGACGGATGTGGCGGAACGACACGGCATGAGGGTCGACTCCCAACATCTGGCCCAGCACCTCGGCTGTCCCGTGATCCCGATGGTGGCCTCGCGCGGCGAAGGACTCGACGAGCTCAAAGAGGCGATCCTGCGGGTCGCGGAAGCTCGGCGACAACCTACGGCGCGCGTCCTGTACGGCGATGCCGAGCGGCCGGTGCAACGGCTGCAGGTGTGCCTGATCGTGGCCGCAGACGACGCCGGCGTGGATTCGCGCTGGCTGGCGATCAAGCTGCTGGAGCAGGACCCGTTCGCTCGCGAGCTGACCCAGGGGCTGTTCGACGAAATCGTGGCCGAGGAGAACGCGCGCATCACCCGGCACACCGGCCTGAAGCCTGAGGTGGCAGTCATGGACGCGCGGCTGGGCTTCATCCGCGGCCTGGCCCGTGATGTGGTTAAACGCCGGCTGATGATGCGGCGGCGCCTTTCAGACGTGGCGGACCGCTTCCTGCTGAGCCGGCCGGTCGGGATCCCCGCCTTCCTGTGCGTGATGTACGGGGTGTTCTGGCTCACCGTCAGGCTGACTCAACCCATCGTGGATTTCATCGACGGCATGCTCAGCGCGCTGCTGGTGCACGGGCCCCGCGCCTGGCTGGCGGCGGCAGGAACTCCCGAACTGTTGATCTCCCTTGTGTCGGACGGGGTCGGATCGGGCTTGACGACCGTTGCGACGTTCATGCCTCCGATCTTCATGATCTTCCTCTGCCTCAGCCTGCTGGAAGAGTCGGGCTACATGGCGCGCGCCGCGTTCATCATGGACAGGTTCCTCAACAAGATCGGACTCCCGGGCAAAGCCTTCATTCCGTTGCTTGTCGGGTTCGGCTGTACGGTCCCCGCCCTGATGGCCACGCGCACGCTGGAACAGCGCAGGGATCGCGTGCTGACCATGCTCATCGCGCCGTTCATGTCGTGTGGGGCGCGGATGCCGGTCTATGCGGTTTTCGCAATGGCCTTCTTCCCAAAAAACGGAAATGCCGTGATTTTCTCGCTGTATGTGATTGGCGCGGTGCTGGCGATCCTCTCCGGTCTGGTGCTGCATAAAACCCTCTTCAAAGGCGAGGTGTCGGCCTTCGTGATGGAGCTCCCCCCCTACCACATCCCCGCCCTGCGGGGATGCCTTGAACACGTCTGGTATAACCTTGTGAGCTTTCTGGTGCGGGCGGGAAAGGTGATCGTGCTGATCGCGGTGCTGCTGAGCCTCGCCAACGGGCTCTTCGACTCCGCCTGCAAGGGTCACCGGCAAGCGGACAACTGGCGCTCGGCGGCGGGCAGGGCCATGACCGTCGTGTTGCGTCCGCTGGGCATTGGCGCGGACAACTGGCCGGCGGCAGCCGGATTGCTGACCGGCCTGATGGCGAAAGAGGCCATCGTCGGCACGCTGGAGGTCCTGTACGCGCAGACCGGAAAAACGGAAACACCGATGCCCACGGAACATCCGTTCGACCTTGCCGCGGAGTGGCGCGCCGCCGCCAGCAATTTGGCGGCGGGCTATGGTTTTGCGACGGGCTCCACACCTCCTGCTGCAAGAGGGAAGGGGCTCCTGGAGGCGATGCGGCGCAATTTCGGCAGCCCGTCGGCGGCGTTCGCCTATCTGCTGTTCGTCCTGATCTACTCGCCGTGCGTCGCGTCGCTGATCGTCCTGGGCCGCGAAGCGGGGCTGCGTTGGGCGGGCTTTTCGCTGTTGTACCAGACACTGCTGGCGTGGATGGTCGCGACCGCTTACTATCAGATGACTGCGTTTCGCGCCACTCCGCTGAGCGCCGCGTTCTGGCTCGGAGTTGTGGCGGCCATGACAGCAAGCGGGATCGGGCTGCTCCACCTGTTCGGAAAGAGAGCGACGCCATGAGCGCAAGCGATGCCAAAGGGCCGGATATGCAGGTGCGTTGCCTTACGGACCTGAAAGACGGAGAGCACGGAATCATCCGTTCGAACGGCGACCGCAAGTCGACCGAGATGGGACTCTTCCCCGGAGCGCGGGTAGTGATGTTCCGGAACCGCAAGGCCGAGCGCTCCCTGGTGATCGGTGCGGGCGACGCGCGCTTCCTCGTCTCGCGCGTGATCGCCAACAAAGTGGAGATCCAAGGATAAGTGTTCCCTTCCTCCCTGAATCGTATTAGACTGATATTCTTTAAAACTGGAGGTGGCTCATGATGAAATGGATGATGGCGTTGTTGGTGCCGGCGTTGGCCGGTTTTTGTCAAGAGGCTCCTAAACCAGCCCAGCCGCTGGACACTAAAAGTTATGTGTGGGTGAAAGAGGACGCGCAGAAGCAAGACGTGTTCTTGCAGGATGTGGCCGCGTTCTTGGAAAAGAACGATCATTTCTACCTTGCCACCTGGGACGGAAAAGGCGCACGCGTGCGCCCGGTCAAATACACGCTGATCATCGACAATAAACTGCTGTTCGTGACTTCGTCCAAAAAAGAGATGTACGCGCAGCTCTTGGCGAACCCGAATGTGGAGCTCTCACGGACGGCCGAGGACAAAAGCGCATACCTGCGCTATAAGGGAATGGCCGTGCTCTGCTCCGATGCGGCTGTGAAAGCCAAGTTGCTGGAGGCGCATCCTTCGTTCGGCAAGAAATTCGGCGATGACCTGGCCCTGTTCTTCGTGGAGCCGGAAATGGTCGGCATCTTTCCGATGAAGGGCGGCCAAGCCAAGACCAAGATTTTCACGAAGTGAGCCCTTTTCAAGGGGAATATGGCCGATCCGGCTAATCTTGAACGGAAAGCTCAATGGTGAGCGTTCCGATAATGGGTGTTGTTTTTACGGGGGGAATACGATGAGGGGCTGTTTCTTGCTGGGTCTTCTGCTGGGCGCGAGCGCGTGGGGCGTTCAGGCCGCGACACTGAATCATCTGCGGTGCGAGTATCGGGAGAACCCGCTCGGCATCGGCGAGCGCATGCCGCGGCTTTCGTGGGCCATGAAGGACGCACCGGACGCGCCGCGGGGTTCCGCCCAAACCGCGTACCAGGTGCTCGTGGCGTCCACGCCCGAGAAACTGGCTGCCGGCGAGGCTGACCTGTGGGATTCCGGACGCGTCCGCTCGCCCAAGAGCATTCAGATCGCTTATCAGGGCCATCCGCTCGCCGCCCGCGACCGGTGTTTTTGGAAAGTCCGCGTGTGGGATCAGGACGGGCGCGAGACCCCGTGGAGTGAACCGGCTTTCTGGACCATGGGCCTGCTGCATGCGGCGGACTGGCGCGCGGAGTGGCTGCGGGTCGAAGAGATCCTTCCGGGGGAAGAAAACGTTAAGCCAACGCTTCCCGCGCTGACGGTCCTCCGCGCGATGTACGGCGCGATCCCCGACAAAAACCAGAGCCGGGACGTGACGGAGAAGGTCAAGCAACTGGTCGCCGCAAAAGGCGGACAGCTGCTGGTCCAGGCCAGCAACGAGCATTTCGGCGATCCGGCGGTCGGCTGCGGCAAACGACTTGAGGTCGAGTATGAGGTCGCCGGAAAGCGTGCGGTCGCGACGGCCTCCGAGGGAGCCTTCGTCTCCGCGCCGGAACAGAGCCAGGCGGCCCTGGAGCGCCACGCCAAGCGGATCCAGACGCCGCGCGTCCTGCGCCGCGAATTCTCGGTGGCGGCGCAACCGGTGCGGGCCACGCTCTACGCCACAGCACTGGGCCTTTACGAGCTGCGACTCAACGGCCAGCGCGTGGGCGACGCCCTGCTGGCCCCCGAGTGGACCGCTTACGACAAGCGCGTGCAGGTGCAGACCTATGACGTGACGCCCCTGGTGCGGCAGGGCTCGAATGCGCTGGGCGCGCTGCTCGGCAACGGCTGGTATTGCGGAACGGTGCAGAACTGGCCGCCCGCCATCTGCCTGTACGGTTATGAGCCGCGGCTCAAGGCGCAACTGGAACTCGACTTTCCGGACGGCACGCGGCAGACGGTGGCCACCGACGAGGCCTGGCTGGCTACCACCGACGGCCCCCTGCGCTTCTCCGGCATCTACGAGGGCGAGACCTACGACGCGCGCAAAGAGATGGCAGGCTGGGATGCGCCGGGATTCAAGCCCGACGCGCGGTGGCAGCCCGCGCTGCTCGACCGCGCCGTGCAGGCGGGTGCGCTGGTGTGGCAGCGCAGCGAGCCGATCCGCGTCACGCAGGAGCTGAAGCCCGTGGCGGTGACAGAGCCCAAGCCCGGCGTGTACGTGTTCGACTTCGGACAGAACATGGTAGGCTGGACGCGGCTGAGCGTACAGGGTTCCTCAGGCGACACAGTGACCCTGTTCCATAACGAAATGCTGAACCCCGACGGGACCGTGTATCGCGACAACCTGCACGCGGGCAAGATGGGCAAGGCGCAGAGCCAGACCGTCCGCTACATTTTGCGCGGCGGCGGCCTCGAGACCTACGAGCCCCACTTCACCTACATGGGCTTCCGGTATGTGGAGGTGACCGGCCCTAAAACCAAGCCCGACGCCTCGCTGCTGACCGGCAGGGTCTTTCACACGGCATTCCGGCAGACGGGTCAGTTCGCCTGCTCCGATCCGCAGCTGACCCGCCTGGCCGAGAACATCCAGTGGTCGCAGCGCGGCAACATGATGGGCATCCCGACCGACTGCCCGCAGCGCGACGAGCGGGCGGGCTGGACGGGCGACGCGCAGTTCTTCATGCCCACGGCGGTCTACAATTTCGACATCGCCGCGTTTTTCAGCAAATGGCTTTTCGACCTCTGCCAAGACTCGTTCGTCGACGGCAAAGGGTTCGCCGATCTCGCACCGTACTTCGGCAAGATGGGTTCCGGCAATACCGGCTGGGGCGATGCGGGCGTCGTGTGCCCCTACCTGCTCTACCGCACCTATGGCGACACGCGCGTGATCGAGACGCACTACGCCCAGATGAAGAAACACGTGCTGACCCTTACGGCGACCTGCAAAAACCACATCCGAGGGCCCGGCACCTATGGTGACTGGCTGAACGTCGGCGGCGGCGCAAAAGGCGAGGTCTGCGGCACCGCATATCAGGTCTATCTCACAGAGCTGATGGCTGAAATGGCAGAGGTGATCGGGCAGAGCGGCGATGCGGCGCATTTCCGCGAGTTGTCGCAGGGCGCGCGCGACGCCTTCGTCACAGCGTTCTTCAAAGACGACGGATCGATCCGCGAGAGCAGCCAGACGGGGTACGCGCTGGCCTTCACCATGGGCCTCGTGCCCGAAGCGCTGCGCGAGAAAGCGGCCGCGCAGTTCAAGGGCGAGGTCGAGAAATTCAAGTATTGCGTGGCGACCGGTTTTATCGGCACGCCGCGGTTGTTGACGGGACTCCACGCCGCAGGGCTCGATGACGCGGCCTACCGCATGTTGCTGCGGCGCGAATACCCCTCGTGGCTCTACCCCGTGACACTCGGCGCAACGACGATCTGGGAACGGTGGGACGGCTGGCGCCCCGACAAAGGCTTCCAGGACGCAAGCATGAACTCCTTCAACCACTATGCCTTCGGCTCGTGCGGCCATTATCTCTATGCGTGCGTGGGAGGCATCTCCCCGCTCGAACCGGGCTACCGGACGTTCGCGGTCGCGCCGGTGATCAGGGATGGGCTGTCGTGGGCCTCCACGTCGTACGACTCGATATACGGCAAGATCGTTTCCGAGTGGAAACGGGAGGGCGGCAAGACCCTGCTCAAAGTGACGGTGCCTCCGAACACATGCGCGCTGATCTGTCTGCCGGCACCCGCCGCATCACAGGTGCGTGAGAACGGCCAGCCGCTGTCACAGGCCGCGGGCCTTGCCGTTTCGGGCGAGGACAAAGACGGCGTCCGGGTCCAGGCCGTCGCGGGAACTTACGCGTTCGAGTTCTGATCCGTTATTCCGGCACAATCGCACCGCTCGCGGTGAGCAGCGCCTTCAGTTCCCCGATCGGCACAGAGCCAGGGGTCGTGTTGTGCTTGGCGGCTAAGGCCGCCGCCGTGCCCGCCGCCTGTCCTGTGGCCATGCAGGTGGCCTGCACGCGCAGCGCCGAGTTCGCCAGGCGGTCGCTGCTGAGGCAGCGGCCGGCGACCAACAGGTTTTGGCTTCCTTTCGGTATCAGAGCCCGAAGCGGCACGGTCGCCACAACGCCCTCTTTGAGATGCGCGGGGTTCACGCCCGACTTCTTGTCGTGCAGGTCGATCGGGTAGAATGCGTAGCAGACCGAGTCCTCCCAGCGCCGCCCCGACGTGTAGTCGACGTGCGTGATCAGATAGTCGCCCGCCACGCGGTAGGTCTCGCGGACGCCGACCTCCGGCGACATGCTCTCGAGTTTGACGTTCTCGAGCCCCGGCACGCTTTTCAGGAAGCGGACCATGCGCAGCATGGCCTGCCGTCCCCGGAGGTTCGTGTCGGTGCGCGCGTCGGCGGTCGAGTTGTCCGCGCCCTCCACGTAATTCGCCGTGTTGCCGCCTGTCTGCAAATAGCTCATGACACCCCAGCGGCTGTCGTTACGGTGCACCTTCCCCTGCTTGACCGCCTCGTTGTAACGTTCCTGCAGCATCTTGGCGTCTAGCTTCGCCAGATCCGCATTGGGCCTGATCCGGTAGACGAAGGTGCCGGGCTGCCGCTCGGCTTCCTGCAAACGCTCCAACCCCAGCAGCCCCGCCACCGCGCCGTTACCTGTGCAGTCAACGACCTGCTTGCAGAGGATCGTGCGGGTGTCGCCGATTGCCGCCGTGACCATGCGCCACCCCTGTTCCGTCTTCTCGATCCGCATGGGTGCCGCATGATAGTGGATGGTCACGCCGGCCTGCGTCAGCGCCTCCTCTGCCAGTGCGACGAACAGCGGGATGTTGATCAGCACCTGATGCCTAGGGTGATACTTGCCCGTGGGGATTGAGAAATCCGGCAGCTTTCCGCCGTCCAGCGCCACCGAATTGGTCACCAGATCCCAGCCGACTCCGGCGATGACCTGCTTGCCCCAGGCGTGGAACAGACCAGGAAAATTCACACCGCCTGTGGTCGTGTTGCCACCCACCTGATGCGCGGCCTCAATCAGCACGGTCTTCGCGCCCGCACGACCGCTCGCGACGGCCGCACAGATGCCAGCCGAACCTCCGCCGACCACCACGACGTCGCAGGTTTCAGGCGGCAGCTCCGCCGCCTGCGCCGCCGTGCAGAGTGCCAGGATCCCCAATGCCGTCACGTGCCAACTCGTCGTCATCTTTCCTCCCATTTGTGGAAATGCCACACTAGTAAATCGTCACCACCGTGCCTTTTGCAGGCGTGTACAAAGCGCCTGCTCCCGTCACATAGTCCGGGCAGGTCGCGGCGCTGATGATTCGGCTTTTCTCGAGGCCGCCCAACGTCACCCCTTTGACGGTCAACGTGCCCTCGAAATCCAACTCGAGCTTTGCGCCTGCCGCCACGGTTACCGTCGCGGTTTCCGGCAACAGGCCATCCGTCCCGCTCGTGGAGACCCGCTCGATCCGGACGTCATCGATCAACGAGAAGATCGGCTGCGCCACCAGACCGCGGAACAGGAGCTCGCGCGATTCTGTCCCTGCCGCAACCGGCAAGCGGAAAGAGTAGGTCCTGAAGGCGACATCATCGGTCGAAATCACGCCGAGGCGTGTTCCTCCCCAACAGACCTCGAAAGCATGCCCAAGTTTATCGGATCGTCCTGCCGCGCGCAACGACAGCGCATACGTTCCTGCAACAGGAAGCGTCAGCGTCTGCCGGATGGACGCATAGCCTTGGAGAAAGGCCATTCTCCCGCCGAGGTCAGGAACACCGAAAATTGTTCCGCTGATGCCTGGTTTAAGGGCGTCGGAGCCGGCTGCAAAGGCCCATCCCGCATCTGCGCAGAGCGTGGCATAGCTGGAGTAGTTGTCCTCAGGGAGAGAAGACGTTGTCTCAAAACTCCCGTTGGGAACGGCCACGTCGTCGGCCCGGCAGATGCGGATGTCATCGAAGAGCGAGGTCCGCGTCAAATTGGTGGTGACTCCCACAAAGGACAACACCGCTGTCCAATTCGTGATGGGCGGCAAGGTGACTTGGCACGCGTGAAAGGCCGGGAGCGCCGTCTGCATGTACGGGATCAGCGGGACGCCGTCGAACAGGACTTTGAAAGCGTGTCCTTCAGCGTTCTCTCGGGCGGCGGTCTGGAACGTGAGCCGGTAGACTTCGCCGGTGGTGGGGAAGCGCAGTGTCTGGTGGATCGCGGCCTCGGCTTTGAGGAATGCGCATCGCTTCCCGTTGGGCGTCGTGCGCGCGAAATAGACGCCCGGAGCGGCAGAGGGGGTTGCTTCCGCAAGGCCGCAGAAATTCGAGCCCTCGAAGGTCCAAGCCGCTCCGGCCGGCGTGTAGGCATAGACGGCGGGGGTCGTGTCGGATCCGAAGTGTTCAGAGTATTCGAAGCTGCCGTTCTGCAGTCCGGCGAAAGTTCCGGTATCCAACAGCTCCAGCCGCACGTCGTCGATGATCGACGCGCGGTTGTAAGTGCCGACGATTCCTTGGAAGCGCAGCTCATAGGCGCCGTTGGTCAGGGGCGGCGTCTCATATTCGAACCGTTTGAAAACGGGGTCATAGGTTTTCGCCACGGCCACTTGCTGCGTGCCCAGCCAGATGCCGAAATCGTGCTGCCGGTATCCGGCGCTGTCATACCGTGCGGCCGCCTGGAACGAGAGCCGGTAAATGCCGGCCCGCGAAACGGTCGTAGTCGTTTTGATGCCGCCGTCGTATTGGAAAAACACGGCGCTTTCTCCGTCAGGAATGGCGTCTTGCGCCACCCAAGGGGTTGTTACCCGGTCCAGCGTGATGCCGCCTTTGCCGTTCGATCCCGATGTGATGATCGACCAACCGGTCGGGTTGATTCCGGTCTGATAGGTCCCGGAAGCGATGGTCGCATGATCTTCGAAGCTGGCATTCGGGATGGCCGCCTGCGCGATGGCCGATGTCGGTGCGAACGGTGCGCTCAGACGCAGCGTCCCGGCGGCAACCTCCACGCGGGTTACCGAATTTGAGATGCCGGTCAGCGTCAGCGTGCCTGCTCCGGTCTTCTGGAACAGCGTCGCATCTCCGAGTGCCGCGCGACTCACCGTCGAACTGCCGGCGTTGAACGCCTGACCTCCCGTCTCCGCCACAAAAGGCCGGTCGGTCCGTTGCAGCGGCGATTCGATCATCCCGGCGGCTAGCCGTGCCGTTCCCCGGAACAAGGTCTGGTCTTTGCCCAACCGCAAGGTGCCGTCGCCGGTCTTGGTCAGCCGCCCTTTGCCGCTCAGCGCTTCGACCGTCAAGAGCTGCCCCGCAGCGGTCTCGACGCCGGCTTCTGTTCCCGCGCCTGTATCGATCATTCCCGCACGCCGCAGGCGGGTCATCCATTTGACCGACAGATAGTCCAAGACCTCCGTTCGCTGCGTGGCCGTGAGACGGTTCGTGAAGACCAGCACCTCGCAGTAGCGGGGGCCGCCTTGGCGGTCATAGCCGACGATACCCCCGGCATCGCCGACCTTGAAGTTGTGGTCGTTGCAGAAATTGGAGGCCAGCGCATTGCCCATCGTGGTCACGTCGAACACTTGGTACCCTTCGTCCGGCTTGGTACGCAGTCCGTCGACCAGGGTACCATTGAGACAGGTTCTCCCATAGATGACTGTCGTGGCCGTGTTGTCCTTGACCCAGAAGAAGCAGTTGGTTCCGCCGGGTCCAGTATCGGCAATATGAAAATCCTTCCTTCCGACATTGCCTGCCTGGTTCCAGTCCCAGTCCCCCAGCAGGAAACCGAACCCCGGCTGGTTGCCGAAGGCGATAAAGGCATGGACAATGTTCGAAACCACCAGCCGCGAATTGTCCGGATTCACCCACTTCAGCCACCGGTCGCTGCCGAAGCCGCCAAAATCGAGATAGCGTTGACCGAAAATCGCCGCGTCTCCGGTTTCGAGCAGCGGGATCGGGTCGTCGTTATGCTGGATCGCGCGGGGATAGAGGTAGGGTGCCTCTTGATCGGGTTCGCGAGCGTCGAGCCATTGGACGACGCCGTTCGTGCCGGACCCCGTCACGGCGTTGGTGTTGGCGTCGAACCAGAGTGTGGCGGACTGCTGCGCCCAGAGAGGCAATGCGGCCGTCACCGTGCCGTTCGTGGCCAAGAGCTTCAGCGTGCCCTCGCGGACGTCGATCATCCCGTTGGGAAAATCGGCATCGTCCAATGTCAGCGGGCCGCCGCCCTCTTTGCGCAACGCCCCTTCGATCCCTGGGCGTACACCCACGACCGCATTCGTCACATTCAATACCAGCGTCTCGTCCGCCGGCGCGTTGATGGTCTCCGCATGGGCGCAAAGGCTTGTCAGCGCTGTCGCGCAGAAAAAACGGATACTGACCAACCCTGTCCTGTTTCTCATGAGCGTCACCTTTTCTGCATGGCTATTTTTGAATTCCCAGACAAAAACTTCTGCTTCAGGTCCTCACCCGGATTGAGACACCTGAAGCGGACGGGCCCTTTGCCCTCCGACCACCGGACGCCCTCGTTCATTGACACGCTCCCGATCCGTCCGTCCACCTCGGCGATCATTTGCAGGGAACCGGAAAGCACGATGACATCCGCCCTCCGCTTTTCGGCGACCTCAGCACAAAACGTCACGTTGCGGTTATGCACCACGGCTTCCGGCAACGCCACGCTCAATCCCTGTGAGCCGCTCTCCGCCACCATCATGCCTTGGTCAAGAATTACCGACTGTTTGTCCGTCAGCGTCACCTTGCCCGGTCCGAACAGGGTGATCACCGCGCCCGAGTCGAGCCGGAATTTCAGGCTTCCGCTGTCCAGCGCCAAACGGCTGCGCCGCACATAATCACCCGGAATCAGCAGCATCTTTTTCTCCAAGGCCGCGCTCAGTGACAAGATCTCGATCCCGATCCCCGGATTCGTGAGCAAGCCCGGCTCATATTTCCGGATCTCTTCCTGCTCCTGTCGCAACGCGTGAAAGCCCATATTCTCCTCATAGGCCTGCAGGTCCAGCGGCGTGAGTTGCGTCAGCCAGTCATCGTCCTCCTCATACGCTTCCACCTCAACAATGTGCGGCCGGATCTGCTGCGGTTCCCGCAGCCACAGCAGCAGTGCCGTCCCCGCCAGCGCGGCGAAAGCGGCGGCGGCCGCAACCAAGGGTTTGCTCCACGTCTGACATCGGACGGGTTGCGGCGGCAGTTTGCAGATGCCCGGCAGACAGCGCTGCGACAAAAGCGCGTGAACCCGCATCTGTTCGAGATAGCCCAACAGGTTCTCGTCCGAATCCTTCAGTTGGCGCACCACGCTCTCGGCCCGGGCGGGCGAGGTCGGCTCTCCTTCGACGATCGACGCCAAGGCGTCTTCGAAATCGGAGAGGGGCGTGTCCTCCAACTCGGCCCGCGTCCGGCAGAGACGCGCGATGCAGTCGGCCAATTTCTTGCGGATATAGAAAAGGGATGCCCGGACAGCCGGATTGCGGACTCCCATTTTTTTTGCGATCTCTTCCATCGTCAGTTCCTGATCATACCGCAGTGCCACGAGTTTTCGTTGCCTGGCCGTCAGCCGCTCCAGACACAACGCCAGCCTTTTGGCCAGAGGCGTATCGCGAATATCGTTCTCGGTCCCCTCGGCAAACATGTGTTCGCTCCGGGCGACCAACTCTTCGTCGAAAATCAGTCGATCCGTCTGGCAGTGTTTCCGGAAACACAGGATTTGGTTTTTGGCGAACGCCAGCATCCAAGGAATGAACGGCCGCTCGGGATCGTAGTCGTCGGCGTGTTCGATCAGCGCCCGGTTCGTCTCCTGCACCACATCGCTGATGTCGCTTCTGCAGTACGGCATCATGGCGGAGACAAAGCAAAAGAGGTCGGCCTGAGCAGCCACCAGCCTCTGCATGAACTGTTTTGTGTCCGCACCGAGTCGCATCGCGTTCCTTTCCGGCACCTTCTACCGTATCTTAGAATCGGGCGACCGAATGTTAGAAAGAAAATGCAGAAATTTTTCCGGCACGTCCGCGAGACGGCACGCCAAGAGCCCGTCGGTGCGTCACGCCGCGGCCGGGACGGCCCCCTGCCCTTCCGTTCTCAAAATCACACGGTTTGTGTTGGTTTGGGAGGGCCGGGTGCCACCCCGGCCGTTTCCGCACGGGGTTTTGCAAGGGCCCTTTTCAGCTGGAGGGACAGCCGACGTGTCGTCCGCAGACGTTTCGGCAGGCGCAGTCAGCCCCGCTGTTCCGCAACCGCCGGATGCGCCAACAGCGCGTCCATCTGTTCGTCGGTGCCGATCGTGATGCGGAGATACTCGCCCGTGGCCGGCGCCGGAAAATAGCGCACAAAGATCTTGGATGCCTTCAGCGCCTCAAACACGCTCTTCGCATCCCCGTCCGGCGGGCGCGCGAAAAGAAAGTTCGTCTGCGAAGCGCAGACAAGCCAACCGCGCCGCCGCAACTCGACCGCCAGCCGTTCGCGCGTCGCGCAAATTTTCCGGACGTTCTCGCGCATGTACGGCAGATCGTTCAAAGCGGCCAAGCCGACGACCTGCGCAAGCATGTCCATGTTGTAGGAGTCTTTGATCTTGTAGAGCGCGGCGACCAGCGCTTCGGGGCCGATCACGTAGCCGAAGCGCTGGTCGCCGCGC
>Ga0209066_10003777_pt1 | contig 17036 bp, 17 predicted proteins | sample All_14_2_FD_187198 | JGI IMG/M metagenome (GOLD analysis project Ga0209066, IMG submission 187198) | Freshwater microbial communities in response to fracking from Pennsylvania, USA - Allegheny Zone_MetaG_DW_15 (SPAdes) (version 2) ... | reverse complement strand
CCGTGACGCGCGCCGTCTCGGCGCGCGCGTACGGCGCCGACGCCAGCACGCGCTGCTGCGCCCGCTGGATGCGCGACGCCGAGATCAGCTCCATGGCGCGAGTGATCTTCTTGGTGGTCTGGGCCGTCCGGATCTTCTGCCGGTAGACCCTCAGTTGAGCTCCCATGGGCTACCGGCGGCTCTTCACGATCTTCTCCTGGTTGATGTCATCCAGGGGGATCTCGTCGAACTGCTCCGAACCCGGTGCGTCGAGCGTGCGCCCGTCGCCGGTCTGGAACTCCTTCTTGAACTTCTCGACGGCCTTCTCGAGTTCGGCGACGGTGTCGTCGTCGAGCACGTTGGTCTCGCGGAGCTTGTCGAGGATCTTCGTGTTGCGGCCGAGCGAGTCGAGCAGCTCGCGCTCGAACCGGAGCACGTCGGGAACCGGCACCTCGTCGAGGTGACCGTTCGTGCCCGCCCAGATCGAGACGACCTGTTCCTCGACCGGGTACGGCGAGTACTGCGGCTGACGCAGCAGCTCGGTGAGGCGGGCGCCGCGCGCCAGCTGACGACGGGATGCCGCATCCAGGTCGGAGGCGAACATCGCGAACGCCTCGAGCGAGCGGTACTGGGCGAGCTCGAGCTTGAGCGTGCCGGAGACCTTCTTGATGCTCTTCACCTGGGCGTCACCGCCGACGCGAGACACCGAGATGCCGACGTCGACCGCGGGACGCTGGTTGGAGTTGAAGAGGTCGGACTGCAGGAAGATCTGGCCGTCGGTGATCGAGATCACGTTGGTCGGGATGTAGGCCGACACGTCGTTCGCCTTGGTCTCGATGATCGGCAGGCCGGTCATCGAGCCGGCGCCCAGCTCGTCGGAGAGCTTGGCGCAACGCTCGAGCAGACGCGAGTGCAGGTAGAAGACGTCGCCGGGGTACGCCTCGCGTCCCGGCGGACGACGCAGCAGCAGCGACACGGCGCGGTAGGCCTCGGCCTGCTTGGTCAGGTCGTCGAAGATGATGAGCACGTGCTTGCCGCCGTACATCCAGTGCTGGCCGATCGCCGAGCCGGTGTAGGGGGCGAGGTACTTGAAGCCCGCGGGGTCGGACGCGGGGGCCGCGACGATCGTCGTGTACTCCATGGCTCCGGCGTCCTCGAGCGCGCCCTTCACGGCCGCGATCGTCGAGCCCTTCTGACCGATCGCGACGTAGATGCAGCGCACCTGCTTGGTGACGTCGCCCGAGTCCCAGTTGGCCTTCTGGTTGATGATCGTGTCGATCGCGATCGCGGTCTTGCCCGTCTGGCGGTCGCCGATGATGAGCTGACGCTGGCCGCGGCCGACCGGGATCATCGCGTCGATGGCCTTGATGCCGGTCTGCATCGGCTCGTGCACGCTCTTGCGCTGCATGACACCGGGGGCCTGCAGCTCGAGGGCACGGCGGGTCTCCGCCTTGACCTCGCCGAGGCCGTCGATCGGGTTGCCGAGCGGGTCGACGACGCGACCGAGGTAGGCGTCGCCGACCGGGACCGAGAGCACCTCGCCCGTGCGGGTGACCTCCATGCCCTCCTCGATGCCGGTGAACTCGCCCAGCACGATGACGCCGATCTCGTTCTCGTCGAGGTTGAGCGCGAGGCCGAGCGTGCCGTCGGCGAAGCGCAGCAGCTCGTTCGCCATGGCGCCCGGGAGCCCCTCGACGTGGGCGATGCCGTCCGCGGCGTCGACGACCGTGCCGACCTCGGTCTTGGAGGCCGCACTCGGCTGGTAGCCGGCGACGAAGTCCTTGAGCGCCGAACGGATCTCGTCGGGGCTGATGGTGATGTCTGCCATGTGTCTCTTCTGTCTGATTCGAAGGGGCTAAAGGTGCCGGATCAGCCGGCGAGCTGGAGTCGGAGGTCCGCGAGGCGGGCGGAGACGGTTCCGTCGACGACCTCGTCGTCGACCTGCACGCGCAGGCCGCCGAGCACCGAGGGATCGATGAGCAGGTCGAGCCGGATCTCCCGGCCGTACTGCGTCGAGAGGGCCGAGGCGAGCCGCTTCTGCTGAGCCGCGCTCAGCGGCGCCGCCGCGGTCACGGTCGCGATGACGCGACCCGAGGCTTCGGCGACCGCGGTCGCGGCGCCCGAGACGAGCTCGCCGATGCGGCGCCCGCGGGGGCTCTGCACGAGGTGCGTGAGAATCGCGAGCGTCGCGGGCGAGGCCTTCGTGCCGATGAGCTTCGTCACGAGCTGCGCCTTCGCGGCCGGATCGCCCAGCTTGCTGCCGAGCGCGAGTTCGAGGTCGGGGTCGCTCGACACCGCGCGGCCGACGGCGAACAGTTCGCCCTCGAGGCCGGCGTTCGCGCCCGCCGCGGCGGCGAGCGCACGGATGCCGACCGACTCGATGCCGTCGACGAGTTCGTCGGAGTCCGACCAGCGCGACTCGACGATGCCGCCGAGGAGCTTCGCGGCGAGCGCGTCGAGCTTCGGGAAGATCGCGCCGAGCAGGCCCGACTTGTCCTTCTGCCCGATCGACGGGTCCGACAGCACGGCCCGGAGCTGCGTCGAGCCCGCGATGGCGCGGCCCGCCGACAGCAACTGCTCCCCAGTCGCGAGCTTGACGCCGGTCGCGGCGTCGAGCTCGGCGGTCGCCTTCGCGAGGGCATTCCGGGTCGCGGATCCCATTACGCTCGGGTCCCCTTCGACGGCGCGGCCTTCTCGGACGCCTCGAGGTCGGCGAGGAAGCGGTCGACGAGGGCCGTCGACTTCTTGTCGTCGCTCAGCGCCTCACCGATGACCCCCGACGCGAGGTCGAGCGCGAGCGAGCCGACCTCGGCGCGCAGGGAGACGAGGGCGGCGGTGCGCTCGGCCTCGATCTGCACCTGGGCGTTCGCGGCGATACGGGCGGCCTCGACGGTCGCCTGCTCCTTCGCCTCGGCGACGATCGCGGCACCTTCGGCACGCGCCTGCTCGCGGATACGGGCGGCCTCGGCTCGGGCCTCGGCCAGCTGCGACTCGTACTCGCCCTTGGTGGCGGCGGCCTCGGCCTGCGCCTCCTCGGCGCGCTTGAGTCCGCCCTCGATCGCATCCGTGCGCTCGTCGAGCGCCTTGTTCATGCGCGGCACGACGAAGACGCCGACGACGATCAGCAGGGCGACGAAGATGACGCCCGACCAGAGGATGTCGTAGAACTCCGGGAGCAGAGGGTTGATCGACTCTGCTTCGGCTTCGGCCTCGGCGAGGATTGCGCGCAGCATCCCGACCTCCTAGTTCTTGCGTGGGGGGGGTTACGGGAAGGGGATGAAGCCCGTGGCGATCGCGATGAACGCGAGGGCCTCGGTGAACGCGATACCGATGAACATGAGGCCCGTCAGGCGGCCCTGCAGTTCGGGCTGACGCGCGACCGACTCGATCGTCTTGCCGACGACCAGGCCGACGCCGATGGCCGAGCCGATCGAGGCGAGACCGAACGCGATGGGAACGAGGTGTCCTTGGATGTCCACAGGAGTTTCCTTTTCTTTGGGTGGGTTGGGTTCGGCAGGCGCCGAGGTCAGTGCTCGTCGGCCAGCGAGAGCTGGATGTAGACGGCGGCGAGGAAGGTGAAGACGTAGGCCTGCAGCACGGCGACGAGGATCTCGAAGAGCGTGAACACGGCTCCGAAGGCGAACGTGCCGAGCCCCAGGAGGCCGAGGAGGTCGCCGTTGGCGAGGATGGTGAAGAAGAAGAAGTGCGTCGCCGAGAAGCAGAGCACGAGCAGCAGGTGGCCCGCGATCATGTTCATGAGCAGTCGGAGGGTCAACGAGACCGGACGCACGATGAACGTCGACAGGATCTCGATGAGCGCCACGACGGGAAGCAACGCGCCGGGCACCCCGCTCGGGGCGACCGCGTTCTTGAAGAAGCGCAGACCGTGCTTGCGGATGCCCGCGTAGATGAAGAGCACGTAGGCGACGAGGGCGAGCAGCAGCGGGGTGCCGATGACCGACGTTCCGGCGATGTTGAGGAACGGCACGACGCCCGTGATGTTCAACCCGATGATGAGGAAGAACATCGTCATGAGCGGCACCATGAACCGCTTGCCGTCCTTCTCACCCAGCGTCTGGATGACGATGCTGTTGCGCACGAAGCCGAGGATGAACTCGGTCACGACCTGACCGCGGGTCGGGATGACGCGCATCCGCCGCGTCGCGATGAGCAGCCAGACGATGAGCACCGTCACGACGAGCAGCCGGATGAGCATGATGCGGTTGAGCTCGAACGGCGTGTCCTCGAAGAGGACCGCGGGCGGGAAGAACTCCGTCAGCGAGGGTCCGTGGAACTCGTCGGGGTCTTCGGCGAGCGGAACACCGCCCGTGAAGGGCAGCGCCGACGCAGGGAGGACCGACGAGAGGTATGAAGTGAGGGAGTTCAGGGCTTTCTCCTGAATCGGGGCGCAACAACGCGCGGCGATCGAAAGGGGAAGGTCGTGCCCCTCACACTATCAGGCGAACTGCGTCCCACCCGCTTCGGGGGGCCGACGTTCTCACTCTGCGGAACGTTCGTCGCCCGGAAGCTGCACGTCGAGCGGGATCCGGCTGCGCGCGAAGGCGAGGGTGTCGGCCACGAGCGAGGCGAGCACCGCGGCGATCGCCGTCAACCCGAAGGCGCCGGGGTCGACCCACTCCTGCCCGCGCAGCCAGAGCGAGATCAGGAAGAACAGCAGCAGCTTGAGCGTCCAGACGCCGAGCACGATGCCGAAGAAGGCGGGACTCGTGAGATCGCCCTTCGCGACCCGTCCCGCGACGAGGATGCTCCCCGCCGTGAGCCCGAGGAAGACGGCGCTGAGCACCGCGCCGAGCAGGCCGCCGGCGAGGCCCGGACCCTGCGCCACGAGGAAGCCGACGAGTCCGCCGACGAGCGCCGTCGCGACGGCGACGACGGCCCCGTAGCGAAGGGATCGCACCAACAGGGGGGTGACGCTCACGAGGAGGCCTCCTTCTCGTGGAGACGCTGCAGCGCTTCGGCGGCCTCGGCGTCGGTGTGTTCGATCACGGCCGCGCCGGCCGCGGCGTCGAGCGGGTCGTACTCGGTGACGCCGGCATCCGCGGCCACCGCGGGAGGCGCGCTCTGGACGGCGGCCTCGATCGCCTTGCGGCGACTCAGCGGGGCGAGGGTCACGATCGCGCAGACCAGGAATCCGCCGAGCAGCACGAGGCCGCCGATGAGGAGGCCCTGCTCCGGGATGAGGAAGAGCAGCATGCCGACCGACGCGACAGCCGTCCACGCGTAGAAGATCATGACGGCGTGCCGATGCGAGTGGCCCATGTCGAGGAGGCGGTGGTGGAGGTGCTTGCGGTCGGCGCTGAACGGCGACTTGCCCGCCCGCAGCCGGCGCAGGATGGCGAGGGCGAAATCGGCGAGCGGCACGATGAGCACCGCGAGCGGCAGGATGACCGGGATGAGCGCGACGAGCCCCTCGCGCGCGCCGGCCGGGACGTTCTGACCGGCGAGAGCGACCGTCGAGGTCGCCATGAGAAGCCCGACGAGCAGGGCGCCGCTGTCGCCCATGAAGAGCCGCGCGGGACGCTCGTCGTCGCGCCGGAAGTTCCACGGGAGGAATCCGACGCACGCGCCGATGAGCGCGGCGGTGATGAACTGCGCGAGGTTGAAGTAGTCGCTCTGCTCGGTGGGCCCGTAGGAGACGTAGTAGCCGTAGACGAAGAACGCGGCGCTCGCGATCGTCGCGACCCCGGCGACGAGGCCGTCGAGACCGTCGATGAAGTTGACGGCGTTCATCACGAGCACGATGACGAAGATCGTGAGCGCGACCGACTGGTACGGCGCGAGCGAGGCGACGACCCCGGGCAGCGGTAGCCAGCTGATCTGGACGCCCTGCCAGGCGATGAGCCCCGCGGCGAGGATCTGGCCGGCGAGCTTGGTGAACCAGTCGAGATCCCACAGGTCGTCGGCGACCCCGATGAGCACGATGAGCAAGGCCGCACCGAGCACCGCGAGCACCTGGTGCGGTTGCGTGAAGATGAGCGCGAGCGGGGGCAGTTGCGACCCGACGGCGAAGGCGACGGCGATCGCCAGGAACAGGGCGATCCCGCCGAGCCGCGGCGTCGGGCGGGTGTGCACGTCGCGTTCGCGGATCTTCGGATAGAGCCGATAGCGGTGGCTGAGCTTCCAGATGAGCCACGACCCGGCGAACGACACGGCCCCGGAGACGAGCGCCACGAGGACGTAGAAGACTATGCGCACCGATCGACCCCCACGACCTCGATGATCGCCGCATCCGGGATGACGCCGTGCCGCAGGATGCGCAGCTTGCCGTCCGGGTGATCGAGGGCCGTCGCGTCGACGATCGTCGAGCCGGTGCCCGCGGCGGCGTCCGGGTACTCGACCCCGACGCGTCCGGACTCGAGGTACACGGCGACCGTGTCGCCGAGTGCGGCTTGCGCCTCGGCGGCGGTCATCGCGGCGGGCTCCCCCGTGCGGTTGGCGCTCGAGACGGCGAGCGGTCCCGTCTCGGAGAGCAGTTCGAGCGCGACCCGGTCGCTCGGCATCCGCACCGCGACGGTACCCCGGGTCTCGCCGAGATCCCAGTCGAGCGTCGGCCGGGCTCGCAGGACCACGGTGAGCCCCCCGGGCCAGAACCGGGTCACGAGTTCGCGCACCTCGTCGGGCACGCTCTCGGTGACGGCGTCGAGCGTCGGGATGCCGGGCACGAGCACGGGCGGCGGGGCCGTGCGGTCGCGCCCCTTCGCCTCGAGCAGCCGCTGCACGGCGGCGGGCGAGAAGGCATCCGCAGCGACTCCGTAGACGGTGTCGGTCGGGATGACGACGAGCTCCCCGCGTCCGATCGCCCCGCGGGCGAGTCGCATCCCGGTGAGGAGTTGGTCGGGGATGCTCGTGTCGTACAGAGCCATGACGTCACCACCTTAGGCGGTGCGACCGAGGGCTCGCGGCAGGTCAGGGCACGTCGGTGCGGATGCGCGCGCCGCGACCCGCGACGAACCACGCGAGCGCGCCGATCACGGGCAGGGTGAGCAGCACGACCGCCCACAGCAGCTTTCCGCCGGCGGTGTAGCGCGGCGACATCAGCACCGAGACGAGGGCGACGACGAAGACCACGACCGGAACGACGGCGACGAGCGACCAGACGAGGTCGTACCCCTCGGGGAGAAGCGGATTGACCGTGTCCACACGCCGAGTGTACGGCGGCCCGCCGCCCGTCGGTCAGACTGGAGACACCATGGGTCTGCTCTTCGTCTTCGATATGGACGACGTCCTCTACGACTACGACTGGCGCATCCGGATGGCGGGACTCACCCGGCTGACCGGGCTCGACGTCGCCGAGCTGCGCCGCCGGTGGTGGCACGACGACGGCGAGTGGGCGGCCGAAGCGGGCCGTTGGCCCGACGGCGCCTCCTACCTCGCGGACTGGACCGCGGCCGTCGGCACGGCCCTGAGCGCGGAGGAGTGGCTCGCCAACCGGGGCTCGGCGATGACCCCGCGTCCCGCGTCCCTCGCCGCGGTGAAGCGCGCCTCCGAACTCGGGCGGGTGACGCTGCTGACCAACAACGGTCCGCTCGTGGGCGAGAACCTCGCCACCCTCGCCCCCGACCTCGTTCCGCTCTTCGGGGTCGAGCACCTCAAGGCGTCGAGCCACTACGGGGCGCGCAAACCCGATCCCCGAGTCTTCGAGGGCGTGCTGCGCGCGTACGACGAGCCCGCCGAGCACACCTTCTTCGCCGACGACCTGCCGGTCAACGTCGAGGGGGCGCGGAGCGTCGGCATCGCCGCCCACCTCTACCGCGACCCCGACGCGCTGCTGCGCGCGATCGAGGACTTCGCCGCCGATCACTCGCCACGGGACTCGTAGCTCGCCCGCAGAGCACCGGTCGGCTTCGACACGCCGGGCGACACGCCGGCCGGGCGCCGAGCGGGTGCTGAGCGGGCGGCGGGGGTGAGCCTCAGCGCAGGGCGGTGGTGACGCGGTCGCGACCGAGGAGGTCGCGCGTCGTCGCGGCGGCGTGCCAGCCGTCGGCGCTGAGAAGCGAGCGGATGTCGGCGCCTTGCGTCTCGCCGTGCTCGAGCACGAGCGTGCCCCCCGCGCGCAACAGCCGTCGCGCCGTCGCCGAGACGGCCCGCACGACCTCGAGTCCGTCCGCTCCCCCGTAGAGCGCGACCTCGGGGTCGTGCAGTCGCACCTCCGGATCGCGCGGGATCGCGCCCAGCGGGATGTACGGCGGATTCGAGACGACGACGTCGAGGGTGCCGTCGAGGTCGGGGAGGGCGTCGCGGAGGTCGGCGAACACGAGCCGCAGGTTGCGCGCGCCCACGAGGCGGGCGTTCTCGCGCGCCCAGATGAAGGCGCGCGGCGAGTTCTCGACGGCGACGACCTCGGCGTGCGGCACCTCGGTCGCGAGGGCGAGCGCGATCGCACCGCTCCCCGTGCCGAGATCGGCGGCTCGCGGCGATCCGCCGGGCACCGCGAGGAGGGCGTCGATCGCGACCTGGGCGACGTACTCGGTCTCGGGACGCGGCACGAAAACCCCCGGCCCGACGGTCAACTCGAGCGCGCGGAACGGGGCGCGTCCGGTGAGATGCTGCAGCGGCTCGCGGGCCGCGCGGCGCTCGACGAGTTCGAGCACGGCGTGACGCTGCTCGGCGTCGGGCTGCGATCCGACGACGGCGGACGCCTGGAGTTGCCCGCGCGAGAGGCCGAGCACGTGCGCGACGAGGAGTTCGGCATCCGCCTCGGGGGACGGAACCCGGGCCGCCGTGAGAACGGCGACCGCGTGATCCAGGAGCGCGCGCAGGTTCAACTCGGCGCGTCGGCCAGCTCGGCGAGCCGGGACTCCTCGTCGGCCTGGATGCAGGAGTCGATGACGGGCTGGAGCGCGCCGTTCATCACCTGGTCGAGGTTGTACGCCTTGTACCCGGTGCGGTGGTCGGCGATGCGGTTCTCGGGGAAGTTGTAGGTGCGGATGCGCTCCGACCGGTCCATCGTGCGGATCTGCGTCTTGCGCTGATCGGAGGCGGCCGCGGCGATCTCCTCCTGCTGCTTCGCGAGCAAGCGGGCGCGCAGCACGCGCATCCCGGCCTCGCGGTTCTGGATCTGCGACTTCTCGTTCTGCATCGACACGACGATGCCGGTCGGCAGGTGGGTGATGCGCACCGCCGAGTCGGTCGTGTTGACGCTCTGCCCACCCGGCCCCGACGAGCGGAACACGTCGATGCGCAGATCGTTCTGGTTGATGTCGATCTCTTCGGGCTCGTCGACCTCGGGGAAGACGAGTACGCCGGTCGTCGAGGTGTGGATGCGGCCCTGCGACTCGGTCGCCGGCACGCGCTGCACGCGGTGCACGCCGCCCTCGTACTTGAGCGACGCCCAGACGCCCTGGGCGGGATCGGTCGCGTTCGACTTGATCGCGACCTGCACGTCCTTGAAGCCGCCGAGGTCGGACTCGGTGCGCTCGAGCAGCTCGGTCTTCCAGCCGCGGGACTCCGCGTAGTGCAGGTACATGCGCAGCAGGTCGGCCGCGAAGAGCGCCGACTCCTCGCCGCCCTCGCCGCCCTTGATCTCCATGATGACGTCACGGCCGTCGTCGGGGTCGCGCGGGATGAGCAGGCGACGCAGCTTCTCGGCCGCGGCGACGAGCCCGGCCTCGAGACCCGGGAGCTCGGCGGCGAACGCCTCGTCGTCCTTGGCGAGCTCCCGCGCGGCGGCGACATCCTCCTCGGCGGCCTGCCACGCGGTGTGGGCGGCGACGATCTGGTTCAACTCGGCGTAGCGCCGGTTGACCTTCTTCGCCCGCCCGGCATCCGCGTGGATCGCCGGATCGGAGAGCTGCTGCTGGAGCTCCTCGTGCTCGGTCAGCAGCGAGGCGACCGAATCGAACACGGTTACTCCTTGTGGCCGTTGCCGTTCGGGAGCGACTTCTGGATCTGCACGAGGAACTCGACGTTGCTCGCCGTCTCCTTGAGCTTGCTCAGAACGACCTCGAGCTGCTGCTGCGGGTCGAGTCCGGCGAGCATGCGGCGCAAGCGCGTGGTGATCTGCACCTCTTCCGCGGTGAGCAGTTCGTCTTCGCGCCGGGTGCTCGACGCGACGATGTCGACCGCGGGGAAGATGCGCTTGTCGGCGAGCTGGCGCGAGAGCCGCAGCTCCGAGTTGCCGGTGCCCTTGAACTCCTCGAAGATCACCTCGTCCATCTTCGACCCGGTCTCGACGAGAGCGGTCGCGAGGATCGTGAGCGATCCGCCGCCCTCGATGTTGCGCGCGGCGCCGAAGAAGCGCTTCGGCGGGTAGAGCGCGCTCGCGTCGACCCCTCCGGACAGGATGCGCCCCGACGCCGGCGAGGCGAGGTTGTAGGCGCGGCCCAGGCGGGTGATCGAGTCGAGCAGCACGACGACGTCGTTGCCGAGCTCGACGAGGCGCTTGGCGCGCTCGATCGCGAGTTCGGCGACCGTCGTGTGGTCCTCGGCGGGGCGGTCGAAGGTCGAGGCGATGACCTCGCCCTTCACCGCGCGCTGCATGTCGGTGACCTCTTCGGGGCGCTCGTCGACGAGCACCACCATGATGTGCACCTCGGGGTTGTTGGCCGCGATCGCCTTCGCGATCGCCTGCAGGATGATCGTCTTGCCGGCCTTCGGCGGCGCGACGATGAGCCCGCGCTGACCCTTGCCGATCGGCGCGATGAGGTCGATGATGCGCGTCGAGAGCTTCTCGGGCGTCGTCTCGAGCCGCAGCCGGTCCTTCGGGTAGATGGGGGTGAGCTTGCCGAACTCGATGCGCTCGGCGGCCTCCTCGACGCTCTGCCCGTTGATCGAGTCGATCTTGACGATCGCGTTGTACTTCTGGCGGCTCTGCTCGTTCTCGCGCGGCTGGCGGATGGCGCCGACGACCGCGTCGCCCTTGCGCAGGTTGTACTTCTTGACCTGGCCGAGCGAGACGTAGACGTCGTTCGCCCCCGGGAGGTAACCCGACGTGCGCACGAAAGCGTAGTTGTCGAGCACGTCGAGGATGCCGGCGACGGGGATGAGCACGTCGTCGTCGCTGATCTCGGGCTCGATGTCGTCGTTCTGCCCGGCGCCGCGGCCGCGCTTGCGGTCACGGTACCGACCGCGGCCACGGCCCTCGCCGTCGATGCCGTCGTTCGCGGGTCCCGCGTTCTGCGTCGCCGCCTGGCCGTTGCCGTTCTGGCCGTTGCCGTTCTGGCCGTTCGTGCCGGTGCCGGCCTGGCGGTTCTGAGCGTTGCCGCCCTGCTCGCCGCGTCCTCCGCGGCTGCGGTTGCGGCCACGGCCGCGCGGGGAACCCTCGTCGCCCTCGGAGTCGCTTCCGGAGGTGACTTCGGGCAGCAGGCTGTCGAGTTCGGCGGCGATCTCCTCGCGGGACCGCGGCGACTCGCTTCCGGCGGCGACGGGTTCCGCCGGCAGGTCGACCGCGAGCGCGGCGACCTCCTCGGTCGACGCGGTCGCGCGACGCGAGCGACGGGCGGGGGCCGTTGCGGCCGGTCGCTCGTCGGACATGTCGTCGGCGACGGCCGGTTCCTCGGCGGGGGCCGGCTCCTCCGCGGGCGCGTCCTCGGCGGGCGCCTCGGCCGGCGCCTCCTCGGCGGGCGTCTCGGCCGCGAGGTCGCTCACGGGCGCCTCCGCGACGGGGGCGTCGGTCTCGTTCTCGGAGAGAGAGTCCACGAGGTCTCCTTTTCGAAGTTTGGCGGCGCCGACGATCCCGCGCTCCGCGGCCAGGGCCTGCAGCTCGGAGAGCTTCAGGCGGCTCAGGGCGATGCGGTCGCCCGCGGCGCTCGCGATGGTGTCGACGTCAGACAAGGGGTGGGGTTCCTTTCGACCCGGGCACAGAACTTCCCGGGGGGCGATTCCTCACGAACTCCGCTCGACGGCCTCGAGAGAGGCGCACGAGAGAAGAGGTCAGAACCTGATGGGATCGCACTTCTTGGAGGGGCTTCGGCCTCGTAAGGGCTATGCCACGGCCTCGGTGGAGTGCGCTACCACTGTAGCACCCTTGAAATCGACGGCGAGCAGCAGGCAGTCCCACGGGGTCTCGGCCGACGACACGACGAGATCGGCCGCGACGAGCCGCTGGGCGGGATCGCTCCCGAGCACGAGGATCGACGGGCCGGCGCCCGAGACGACGGCCGCGAGGCCGTGGGCCCGCAGCACGCGGATGAGGGCATCCGTCTCGGGCATCGCGCTCGCGCGATAGCTCTGGTGCAGCTTGTCCTCGGTCGCGGCGAGCAGCAGCTCGGGACTCTGCAGGAGCGCCGCGATGAGCAGGGCCGACCGCGAGACGTTGAAGATGGCGTCTTCGTGCGGCACCGACTCGGGCTGCAGGCTGCGCGCGAGCGCGGTCGACATGACCGACTCGCGCGGCACGGCGACGAACGGCGAGACGCCGCGATGCACGAGGAGCTTCTTGTGCCGTGGGCCCTCCGGCGTCATCCAGGCGATCGTGAGCCCGCCGAAGAGCGCGGGGGCGACGTTGTCGGGATGCCCCTCCAGCTCGGTCGCGCGCGCCAGGAGCCCGTCGGCGTCGATCTCGACGATGCCCTCGAGCAGCCCCTTGGCCGCCATGATCCCGGCGACGATCGCCGCGCCCGAGGACCCGAGGCCCCGGCCGTGCGGGATGCCGTTGCGGGCGACGACGTCGAGACCCGGCATCGCGACGCCGTAGTGGGCGAACGTGTGCGCGGCGGCCCGGATCACGAGACTGGACTCGTCGGTCGGCACCTCCCCCGCGCCGACGCCCTGCACGTCGATCGTCGCGCCCGGGGCGGCGCGCGTCGTGAACTCGAGCTCGTCGTAGAGCGAGAGAGCGAGGCCGAGCGTGTCGAAGCCAGGGCCGAGGTTGGCGGTCGTCGCGGGCACCTTGACGGCGACGCTGCGCCCGATCGGGACGGTCGTCATGCGGCGCGACTCACGAACTCGGCGCGAGACCGAGGACGCTCGCGACCTCGGCGACGTCGACGGCGACCTTCGTCGGCGCGACCTCGCCGCCATCGGGGGTGAGCAGCGCCCAGTGCGGATCCTTCAGGCCATGACCGGTGACCGTGAGCACGACGACCGACCCTGCGGGGATGTGACCGGCGGCGCTGCGCTCCAGCAGCCCGGCGACACTGATCGCCGAGGCTGGCTCGACGAAGACGCCGACCTCCCGGGACAGGATGCGGTGCGCCTCGAGGATGAGCTGGTCGTCGATCGCCCCGAAGTAGCCGTCGGTGAGCTCCCGGGCCGCGAGCGCGAGCTCCCAGGAGGCCGGGTTGCCGATGCGGATCGCGCTCGCGATGGTCTCGGGGTTCTTGACGACCTCACCCGTGACGAGCGGGGCGGACCCCGCGGCCTGGAAGCCGAACATCCGCGGCAGCTTGGTGACCCGCCCGGCCGCGAGGTCTTCGGAGTAGCCGCGCGTGTAGGCCGTGTAGTTGCCCGCGTTGCCGACCGGGATGAAGTGGAAGTCGGGGGCGTCGCCGAGCACCTCCGCGACCTCGAACGCGGCCGTCTTCTGCCCCTCGATGCGGTCGTTGTTGACCGAGTTGACGAGGTGCACCGGGTAGTTCGCCGCGAGGTCGCGCGCGATGTCGAGACAGTCGTCGAAGTTGCCCTGCACCTGCAGCAGTTCGGCACCGTGGGCGATCGCCTGCGCGAGCTTGCCCATCGCGATCTTGCCGTCGGGCACGAGCACCGCGGCCGTGAGCCCCGCGTAGGTCGCGTAGGCCGCGGCGGAGGCCGACGTGTTGCCCGTCGACGCGCAGATGACGGCCTTCGCGCCGTGCTCCTTCGCCTTCGAGACGGCCATCGTCATCCCGCGGTCCTTGAACGACCCCGTCGGGTTCATGCCCTCGTACTTGACGTAGACGTCGGCGCCGGTGCGGGCCGACAACGCGGGGGCCGGGATGAGCGGCGTGCCGCCCTCGCCGAGCGTCACGATCGGGGTCGCGTCGGTGACGTCGAGACGGTCGCGGTACTCGTGGAGCACTCCGCGCCACTGGCGGCTCGTGGTCATCGCCTCAGTCATTCGTCACATTCCTTCGCAGCACTTCAGAGTCCTTCAACGCGCAGCACGCTCGACACGGCGGTCACACTCGAGCTCGCGCCGAGGGCGGCGACGGTCGCGGCGAGCGCCTTCTCCGTCGCTTCATGGGTGCCGATCACCAGGGTAGCGGTGGGCGAGGCCCCGTCCGGCCGGGCATCCTGCTGCACCGCTTCGACCGAGACGCCGTGTTCGGCGAAGAGCGTCGCGATGCCGGCGAGGACGCCGGGCTGGTCGATGACTTCGAGAGCGATGCGGTACCGGGTGCGCACGCTCGAGATGGGCAGCACGGGGAGGTTCGCGTGGGTGGACTCGGCGACGCCCGGGCCGCCGATGACGTGCCGCCGCGCGGCCGAGACGACGTCGCCGAGCACCGCCGACGCGGTCTGGATGCCGCCGGCTCCGGCTCCGTAGAACATGAGGCTGCCCGCGGCCTCCGCTTCGAGGAACACCGCGTTGTTGGCGCCGTGCACGGCCGCGAGGGGGTGGTCGAGCGGCACGAGCGCGGGGTGCACGCGCGCGCTCACGCCCTCGACGCCCGAGTCGGCGTCGACGACGCGCTCGCACACGGCGAGCAGCTTCACGACGAAACCGGCGCGCCGCGCCGCCGCGACCTGCTCGGTCGTGATCGCGAGGATGCCCTCGCGGTGCACCGCCTCGAGCGGCACCGTCGTGTGGAAGGCGAGGCTCGCGAGGATCGCGGCCTTCTGCGCGGCGTCGTAGCCTTCGACGTCGGCCGTCGGGTCGGCTTCGGCGTAGCCGAGCCGCTGCGCGTCGGCGAGCACCTCCTCGAGACTGTCGCCGTCGCTGTCCATCCGGTCGAGGATGTAGTTGGTGGTGCCGTTGACGATGCCCAGGATGCGCCGCACCCGGTCGCCCGCGAGGCTGTCGCGCAGCGGCCGGATGATCGGGATCGCCCCGCCCACCGCGGCCTCGTAGTACAGCTGCGCGCCCACCTGTTCGGCGATCTCGAACAGTTCCGGGCCGTGGGTCGCGAGGAGCGCCTTGTTGGCCGTGACGACATCCGCCCCCGACGTGAGCGCGAGCTCGAGGTATTCGCGCGCCGGCTCGATGCCGCCCATGAGCTCGACGACGATGTCGGCGCCCAGGATGAGCGACCGCGCGTCGGTCGTCAGCAGCTCGGCCGGGATGTCGGCCGTGCGCGGGGCGTCGAGGTCGCGCACGGCGACGCCGACGAGTTCGAGCCCCGCGCCGACGCGTTCGCTCAGTTCGGCACCGTGCTCGAGCAGGAGGGACGCCACCTGGGCGCCGACCGACCCGGCGCCCAGCAGCGCGATGCGGAGGTTGCGGTATTCGATCATGCGGTGACTCCAACGTCGCGGGAGAGCAGGTCGGCCTCGGTCTCGCGCCGCACGATGACGCGCGCGGCGCCGTCGCGGACGGCGACGACGGCGGGTCGCCCGAGGTAGTTGTAGTTGCTCGCGAGCGACCAGCAGTACGCCCCGGTCGCCGGGATCGCGACGAGGTCGCCCGGGGTCACGTCGCCCGGGAGGTAGTCGGCGTGCACGACGATGTCGCCCGACTCGCAGTGCTTGCCGGCGATCCGCACGAGCGCCGGGTCGGCATCCGAGACCCGATTGGCGATGCGCACCGTGTAGTCGGCGCCGTAGAGGGCGGGACGCACGTTGTCGCTCATGCCCCCGTCGACCGAGACGTACAGCCGCGGGTGCTCGCCGTCGACCAGCACCTGCTTCGTCGTGCCCACTTCGTAGAGGGTGACCGTCGACGGGCCGATGATCGCCCGGCCCGGCTCGATCGCGACGACCGGAACCGGGATGCGCAAGGTCGCGCACTCCGCGGCGACGACGCGCGCGAAGTCCGCGGCGATGCGCTCGATGGGGGTCACGACGTCGGCGCTCGTGTACGCGATGCCGAACCCTCCGCCGAGATTGAGCTCGGGCACCTCTCCCCCGGCGAGCAACTCGGCGTGCACGACGAGCAGCCGCCGCGCGGCCTCGGCGAACCCGTCGGATTCGAAGATCTGTGACCCGATGTGCGAGTGCAGCCCCAGGAACCGCAGCGACGGGCGCGCGCGGATCGCGGCCACGACGTCGTCGGCCTCGGCGAGCGGGATGCCGAACTTCTGGTCTTCGCGCGCCGTCGCGAGGTACTCGTGGGTGGAGGCGTGCACCCCGCTGTTGATGCGCAGCCGCACCGCCTGCACGCGTCCGTGGCGCGCGGCGGCCTCGGCAACGCGATCGACCTCGACGACGCTGTCGAGGACGATCGCGCCCACGCCGACGCCGACCGCACGGTCGATCTCGGCGAGGCTCTTGTTGTTGCCGTGGAAGCCCAGGAGCGACGGGTCGACGCCGGCGGCGAGCGCGACGGCGAGCTCTCCGCCGCTCGCGACGTCGATGCGCAGCCCCTCGTCGACCATCCAGCGCGCGACGGTCGTGCAGAGGAACGCCTTGCCGGCGTAGTACACCTCGGTGCGGGAGCCGACGCCGGCGAACGCCGCCCCGAACGCGTCGCGTACGGAGCGCGCGCGGCGCCGGACATCCCGCTCATCGACGACGTACAGCGGTGTGCCGAACTCGGCCGCGAGGGCCGGGAGCGTCGCGCCCCCGATCCGGATCGCGCCGTCGTCGGCGCGGTCGGCCGAGTCCGGCCAGACGGCGGGCGCGAGCGCGTTCGCGTCGTCCGGGTGGTCCAGCCAACCGGGTGCGAGAGGAGAGGCGGTCACGAGGCGCTCACATGAGAAGACGGATCGGATGTGAGGCGAGCGGACCCGGCTTGGTCCCTGAAGCCCGCCCCAGTCTAATCCGAGAGCGGGATCAGTCGGCGCACACCCCGGGCGTCGCGAGGTCGGAGCCGCCGAGCGCCGTACCGTCGCCGCGGATCGCGAGCACGAGACGCTCCCCGTCGACGCGGGCGTCGGTGACGACGAGCGCCCGCGGGAGGCTCGCCGCGACGCACACCGACTGCTGCTGCAGGAGATCGCGGGCGAACGCCCCGAAGAGCGGATTGGCGAGCAGATCGGCGGCGGCGAACTGCTGCTCCGCCACGGTGACCGTCTCGGGGG